>LFIK01000271.1_pt1 | contig 38231 bp, 35 predicted proteins | sample 643401 | NCBI WGS metagenome assembly LFIK01 (sample SAMN03777447, study PRJNA286221) | soda lake metagenome | biome: soda lake; feature: Kulunda steppe; material: water; isolation source: sample T5-Br brine of Lake Tanatar-5 | place: Russia: Kulunda steppe | collected 2010-07
GCAGCCAGGGATGCAGCTTTGGAAGGTACTGTACCGCAAGGCGCCCGATTTAATGACAAGTCCCGCTTTCTGCATTCGGAAGGTCAATACGACTTTAAAAACGAAATTGACTTTATTGACCTCCAGGTTGGACTTAGTTTCCGTCAGTATCAGTTAAGATCGAACGGTACTATTTTTGCTGATGGTGATAGCGCAATAAACATCAATGAGTATGGCGGATATCTGCAGGCTGCAAAATCTCTGTTTGATGATCGATGGAGACTGACCGGATCACTGCGATATGACAAAAATGAGAACTTCGACGGGCAGTTTAATCCTCGTATCTCATCTGTATTGAAAGTTGCAGATGGACATAATATCCGAACTTCATATCAAACAGGGTTCAGGAATCCTACCACACAGGGGCAGTATATCGATTTGAATGTATTGACTGCCAGACTATTGGGTGGTTTGCCTGAAGTGGTTGCACCTTACGATGTTACTACCAATGCATTTACACTTGAGTCTGTAGAGCGATTTACCAATGAACTTTTGGCAGGTAATCAAAATGCTGCAGGTGAGTTAGTTCCTTATACAGAATTTAACCCTGTCAAGCCGGAGCAGATTCAAAGTTATGAAATCGGCTATAAAGGATTGATTGGAAACAGGCTGCTGATCGATGCTGCATACTACTACAATATTTACGACGATTTCATCGCGCAGTTCAGGGTACGACGTGCTGCCGGAGAATTTACAGGAGGCCCGGGAGATCAGGCTGTAGCAGCTTCCCTGCTATCCGGTGATGCATCGAACACATTCCAGCTCTACACAAATGTAGATGAGACGGTGAAATCTCAGGGAGCTGTATTTGGAGTGGATTACAACCTTCCAAGAGGATTTCTGTTTAGTGCAAATTACAACTGGAATCAGCTGATTACAGATCGGGAAGATCAATTTATCTTTGATTACAATACGCCGGAGCATAAGGTGAATGTATCATTTGGTAATCGTCGTCTGACCGATCAGTTAGGGTTCAATCTTACCTACAGATGGCAGGAAGCGTTTGACTGGACATCATCATTTGCCAGCGGTCGCGTTCCGGATGTAGGTACTTTTGATGCACAGGTTACGTACAGAATACCTGATATGAAAACTGTGGTGAAGGCCGGTGGTTCAAATATCTTTAACAACCGCCACTTCCTGAACTACGGCGGACCAAACCTCGGAGCGATCTACTACATCTCGCTAACGTTTGACCAGTTCCTGAACTAAGTTTCTCAGGACATTTTGAATTTAAAAAAAGGGGCCTTCGGGCCTCTTTTTTTGTTTTCTGTTTTCTGTGCTTAATTGTATCCGGTCTAATGTGTCGAGCCTTACGGCACTGAATAGGACGGGGGAAGCCGGTCTTGGCTACCCATGTTTTGTCTCTGACGTGACGATCTAACGGGAGCCCAGATATGGTCATGAGTGCCGGTTCAATTGAATTATAAGGGGCTGTTTGGTAAATCCACTTGTCCCGTCAGGGACAACACATTGGTAGAAAAATGTATCAGAAAAGTCCGGCAAGTCCCGAAGGGAGGATTGAAAATGTGCCCCACAAGAAATGCTTTAATACAACAAATGCTACACGATGCACCCTGTTTAAACGAAATGAAACTCTGGGCTGGTTTAACCATGAAATCTACCGTCTCGTTAGAGACGTAATATGGGTAAAAGAGGAGTTGTATTGAAAGTGCCTGCTTGCCGTAGGTACGCAATACAAACCGTTTATGATCCCTGCTGTGGTTTCAGGTTAGCAATTGTAGCACCCCAGCCGCCGCCTGATCCATCAGCAATTTGATACCCTGTTACATGTGGGTTACGTTCGAGCAGGGCGTGGACGCTTCTCCTTATGTTGCCAATTCCCTTCCCATGGATAAATCGTACCTGGTAGATCTCCTCTTCAAGACAGGCATCTATGTACTCATCAATCAACGTAGAGAGGTCTTCAGGCGCAAAATAGTGCAGATCCAATACACCGTTGATGGGAATTTTATGCGGTTCATCAGGGTCCATAAAAGTCAATGAATCAAATGGATAACAGTTTGTAAAATCTACTGCCTTCAACGATAAGCTGATGCTTTAATTTTAGCTGAGATTTTTTGAGCGGATGCAGCAACTTATCTATCGATTTGGCTTCCAAGGTCAATGTGCTCAACCAATGCATAAAATTATTCAAATCCTGATCTTTTCCGAGAAGTTCACAAAGTTGTTCAACATCTGAAGAAGATTTTATTATAGTATTCTGATGAGACCGCAGTAGCTCCATCTGAAACTGAACATCCTTCAGCCGCTTGCGCCATTCATGAAACCGCCCGGAGTCTTTGGAGATTTTAGCATCAATAAAAGCCTTATGGCTTTTATTAAGGGATAGTTCAAATCCTTTCTCAATACATGCAGTATTAAACTGATTTGATTGGATAAACGTCTCCGTTGACGAATGGTTCTGAATTTTCTGTTTAAGTTGTTTGAAAATCTCATCCTGATAGACCAAACGTTCTTCCAGCTGTTCAACTTGTTGATGAGCTATTTTCTTAATCTCATGAAGTGTATTAATTGTTCCCTTTTTGTTAAAAAGGGTAGGCATAGCATCATTAATGAATGAGCGATGGACATGGGCGTCCCGTAACTGGGAAAGTGTCTGTCCCCAGTTTCTGAATGTGGTGTTCAGAAGCTTTAATTCATCTTTACCCTCACACATCGTGAGTAGTTTTAAAAACGCCCGAAACAACTTCAGGCGCTTTCTTGTAAGGTGTACAGATTCAACAATATCAGTTTTATACAGTTGAACAGATCGAAGCAGTTCGGTTTTGATTAAGGCAGATGCAGCCAGAAGTTTGCCACTTAAATCTTCACTAAGCGTGATTTCCGGTATGATAAATGGCTGTGACTCCACAATCAGGTAGAAATTATAAATCTACTTTGTAATCAACCGTGTAACGGCTTTCTGCCACCTTTTTAATAAACTCTACGGCTTTTTTGTGATGTGCATTCCGGGTGTACATCTGGAAATCAAGGTCTGTTTCAAAATCACAGATCAAAACTACATCCAGTGCATCCGGGTCGTCCTGGTTAATCTGAATTCCTACTTCCACATCTTTAATTTCATCAATATTGGTTCGCAGGCCCTCGAGAATAAGCTTCATTTTTTCAGCATTTTTCTCTTTTGTAGCTCCTGCGGCTTCATCTTGTAGTTTCCACATTACGATATGACGTATCATAGCTTCCTCAAATTTAGGATTGTTAATTTGGTTTTATCTCGTTTTAGCAAACGTGAGATCCGCCTGATCAACATTCGAAGCTGCGTGATCAAGCGTTTCGGGTGAGAAGACCCCAACAGCCCAGAGGAAATATCTGGCCTCTTCCGGGTTGTTTGTACGGGTCCATTGATAAACAGCAAGGTATCCCTCTGCAACCTGATTAAGCTGCGATTCCGAAAGGTTATCGGGATCAGAAATGACCGGCACCGTCAGTTCGGCAGTTACTGGGATAATATTTGGATTTTCAATTTGGTCTAAATTCAAGCCATAAATCATTGGCCAGAGATATGCATTGCCTATTTCAGTTTCGGCAATGCTCCAGAGAGATTCGCCCGCTCCAACAGAATGGATCTCCGTTTCTAAAGTTGGGTCGGGTGCGGTCTCAGGTTCAACCGGTGGAGGCTCACTTTCTTCAATCGTTTGGTCAAGCTCTGGTGCCGGTGTAACGGGTGCGGTTATCTGCTCCTGGTTCGTTGCAATCTGAGGGGTATCATCAGATATAAATTGACGAGAAAGCAGGAATATGATGAAAATAGCTAATGCAACAATAACAGCTGCCGCCGCATAGGTCCAGTTGAATTTGCCTGATTCTTGGGCTTGCTTCGTTAATTCCTCCTTTTCTCCGGCATTTAAAGCAGGCATTTTTTGATTGGCAGGCAGTTTCGGTTTTACGGCATTCCGGTCGTCAGTTTTACCGGAATCTTCTTTACTTCCGGTTCTGACAGGTATCGGCGTAAATTTCTCCTTTTCAGGGTTCTCTTTTGGCTTCTCTGACTTATCTGAATCACCGGCCGGTTTGATAGCGGATTTTTCTTTGGCAGGACTCGGGCGCTCAATTAAAAAGTCGTCTCCGTCTTCCTTCTCATTATCCGCGGCTGCTGTTTTGTCGGAGTCTGAAGGTGTTGTTAATTGAGCACTCTGCCTGGATTTACTGTCAGACTCTTTGTCTGATGAACTGTCAGGAGATTCGTCCAGTATTTGTGGCTCCATTTTGGAATAAGGCCGGTTAACTTCCTCACGAAGCGCCTTATAGGGTTTAAAAACAACTCTGTTTTGACCCGGGATAGTGATTTCTTCACCTGTTTGCGGATTAACGCCGGGGCGTTCATTCATCCACCTCAATTCAAACTTACCAAACCCTGATATGCTCACAGATCCGCTTTTCCTTAATCCGGACTCTATTATATTGACAAGCTCACCGATAAAACTGTTCGTGGAAGCCTGGCTCTGCTTCGACTGCTCAGCAATAAGCTCAACCAGTTCACTAAAGGTGATTTTTTCACTCATCTTCTTTTCCCACAAACTTTAGTTCATCTTTGAGAACAGAAGAGGGGCTAAATTCAACAACTCGTTTGGGAGGTACGAGCATATACTTTTTATAATGGGGGCTGTAAACTTTTTGTACTTCTTTCACTTTACAACCGAATGTTCCCAAATCAGGAACAGAAACTCCGTTACCGCGTGCCAGCTGCGTGGAAAGTACAGAGATAGCATCCTCTAAAAGCTCTTTTGTTTGAGCTTTTGACTTGCCGGAAGAAGCGGCTAGTTGGTCTATGAGTTCACGGTAAGTCATACCTGCAGATGATCAGTTTATTCAATAAACGGAAAAATTGCCGAAAATTCCTAACAAACTCAGAAAATGTGAGTTAACAGTATTTTAAAGATTTCAAGAGATCAAATAAAGTACCAGCAGCAGCGATTTGAACGAAATATTTTATGATAACCTTATAGTATGCATAAGGTTAATGTAAAAAAACACGTTATGTCTGAAGCACTGAACGTTACTCAAAAGCTTATCAAATCCCACTTAGTTGAAGGTGAGCTAAAGCCGGGTACAGAAATTGGAATAAAAATTGATCAGACTTTAACACAGGATGCTACCGGTACCCTGGTGATGCTTGAGCTGGAAGCGATGGGGTTGGATAGGGCTAAGACAGATGTCTCATGCCAGTATGTAGATCACAACCTGCTTCAAACAGACAATAAAAACCCGGATGATCATCTATTTTTGAAATCTGCGGCTGATAAATTTGGTATCTGGTACTCCAGGCCGGGAAATGGTGTGAGCCATCCGGTTCATACAGAGCATTTTGCTGAACCGGGAAAAACACTTGCAGGATCTGACAGCCATACACCGGCATCGGGCTGTATGGGAATGTTCGCACTGGGTGCAGGCGGACTCGATGTAGCTTTTGCTATTGCAGGTGAGCCGATGTATTTAAAGATGCCCAAAGTACTGGGTGTGGAGCTGAAGGGCAAAATGCCCGATTGGGTAAGTGCTAAGGATCTTGTGCTCGAAATGCTGAGAAGGTACGATGTGAAAGGAGCCAGGGGATATGTTATTGAATATTTCGGAGAGGGATTAAAAGAACTGAGCACCATGGACCGGCACGTGATTGCCAATATGGGTACAGAAATGGGAGCAACCACAACGGTTTTTCCATCTGATGAAGAAGTTCGCCGATTCATGAAACAGAACGATCGTGAAGATCAATGGACTGAGTTGAAAGCGGACGGGGGAGCGACCTACGATGATTATGAAGAGCTTGTGATGGACGATCTTGAACCGATGATTGCCCTGCCAAGCAGTCCAGGTAATGTTGTACCGGTTTCGGAAGTTGAAGGAAAGCCGATTTACCAATCGTATATAGGCTCGTCAGCTAATCCGGGATATCGAGATTTTTGGATAACGTCAGAAATCGTGAAGAATAAGCGCATCCATGATGATGTGAGTTTAGATGTGAACCCGACCTCTCGTCAGATTATTGAGAATATGGTTAAATCCGGAGTGATGCTTCATTTGGTGCAGTCCGGAGCGCGAATCCATCAGGCAGGATGTAATGGCTGTATCGGAATGGGGCAGGCACCTGCCAGCGGGCAGAACAGTTTGAGGACAGTGCCCAGGAACTTCCCGGATCGATCGGGGACCAAGGAAGATTCAGTTTTTCTGGTTAGTCCTGAAACAGCTGCTGCATCTGCGCTTACAGGTGAAATTACCGACCCTCGCCGACTCGAAAAGCTGTTTGATATGTCTTGGCCGGTATACAGCGACCCGGAGGAGTACATTATCAATAAAGAGATGCTGATAGCTCCGACAGAAAATGGCAGTGAAAAAGTGCTCAAAAAAGGACCGAACATTTCAACAATGCCCGATTTTGATGAGCTGGCAGATTTTGAAGTACCCGTTTTATTGAAAATGGAGGATGACATTTCAACAGATGAAATTTTAAAAGCGGGTGCAGAAGTACTGCCATTCAGAAGTAACATTCCCGAAATCAGTAAGTTCTCCTTCACCGTCGTTGATGAATCATTCTATGATCGTGCAGTTGAGACGAAAGATAGATACGAGGGGCATATGGTGATAGCCGGTGAAAACTATGCGCAGGGTTCAAGCCGGGAGCATGCAGCAATTGCTCCCAGGTATCTTGGGCAACGAGCTGTAATTGCTAAAAGTTATGCCCGTATCGGGTGGCAGAATCTGGCCAATTTCGGTATTGCACCGCTTGAGTTTATAGATGATGAGGATTACGAATCTATAGACGAGGGAGACATTCTAAAAATTACAGACATCAGAAAACAACTTCAGTCTGGAAAAAACGTAACCGTTAAGAATGTCACAAAAGACAGTGAGTTTACGGTTCGTCATTCATTGAGTGGAAGACAGCTAAAATCCCTTCTGGACGGTGGTGTGATCAATACTTTCAAAAAAGAAAAAGGCTGAATTGAGACCGAAAGATAGCTTTTAGTGATAAGGTTCTATCGTTTCATCTATTATGATATTGAAACAGGAACCCGTAACTTTAATGTTCCAAAAAAAACATATTTATACACAGAATTTTGATCGATGAGTAAAGAAAAAAATGCAGTCGGTTCCATAGAACTGAACCACACAGAGGCAGATGAAATTGGTGATGATCATATTTCAACTTCTGTAAAAACTCCTCTTAGAGATGACGCTTTTGATTTAACGGATGGCGAAAAAATTGAAGTGATTGAAAAGCATTTCGCCAAAATTATGGAAGCTTTAGGGTTAGACCTGAACGATGAGAGTTTAAGTGGTACACCTCAGCGAGTCGCTAAAATGTACGTGAAAGAGATCTTTAAAGGGTTGAACCCAAAAAACCGGCCGGATGCCAGAAAGTTTGGCAATAAATATGAATATGGCGATATGGTAGTGGTGAAAAACATTAACGTAACGTCGTTTTGTGAGCACCACTTTTTGCCCTTCATCGGAAAAGCACATGTGGCTTACTACAGTACGGGGAAAGTGATCGGGCTATCCAAGATAAACCGGGTTGTTGATTATTATTCCCGTCGCCCGCAAGTGCAGGAGCGGTTAACACTGCAAATTGCGGATGAACTGGAGACGGCTTTAGAATCAAAGGATGTAGCTGTATTTATAGAGAGTAAACACTTCTGTGTGTCTACCCGTGGAATTCAAGATCGTGAAAGCAGTACGGTTACCACAGACTACAGAGGTAAATTTAAGGACGAAATTACCCAACAGCGGTTTATTGATTATATAAAGACTCAAACTGAAATGGCTTGATTTAAGACTCAGTTTCTATTTTTAGATCAATTGACAACTTCAGGATTTTAAATAATTACAATGGCACAAAAGGAGCAATCAAAACTGCATCTCTACAACAGTCTGTCGCGGAAAAAAGAACTTTTTGAACCGATAAATCCTCCTTTTGTAGGACTCTATGTCTGTGGGCCCACAGTGTACGGTGATCCTCATTTAGGCCACGCCAGGGCGGCTATCACGTTTGATGTGGTCTACCGATACCTAAAGTTTCTTGGTTATAAAGTCCGCTATGTGCGAAATATTACGGACGTAGGCCATCTTGAAAATGAGGAGGCTGAACAAGGAGAGGATAAAATTGCCAAAAAAGCGCGCCTCGAAGAGATTGAGCCGATGGAGGTAGTTCAGACCTATACGATAAAGTATCACGAAGGAATGGATGCCCTGAACTGTATTCGTCCCAGTATCGAACCAACAGCATCGGGCCATATTATTGAGCAGATTGAGCTGATTGAAAAAATAGTGAGTAACGGCTTAGCCTACGAAGTTAACGGGAGCGTCTATTTTAATTTGATGAAGTATCGCGAAAGCAACGATTATGGAACACTCTCAGGTAAGATTTTGGAAGATCTTCAGGCAGGGAGCCGTGATACGGAGGGAATGGATGAAAAGAAGAGTCCCCATGATTTTGCCCTTTGGAAGAAAGCTAATCCCGAACACATTATGCGGTGGCGTTCACCCTGGAGTGTCGGTTTTCCCGGCTGGCACCTGGAGTGCACCACAATGAGCACCAAATATCTTGGTGAAAAGTTTGACATACACGGCGGCGGACTCGACTTGCAGTTTCCTCATCACGAGGCAGAGATTGCCCAGTGCAGGGGAGCTCACGGCCACGATCCGGTGAACTATTGGATGCACAACAATATGGTTACCATAGACGGTGCCAAGATGAGTAAAAGTGCCGGAAACTTTATTAACCTGGAAGAGCTCTTTGCCGGTGATCATGAAAAGTTGGATAAAGCCTACGATCCCATGGTTGTGCGTTTTCTAATGCTGCAAAGCCACTACAGAAGCAAAATTGATTTTTCAAACGAAGCTTTAGCTGCTGCTGAAAAAGGCTATCACAAACTGATGAACGCCGTAAATACTTTAAACAAAATGGATCCGCCCAAAAACGGGACGGACGGAAAGATTGATAATGAAATTCTGGATGCTTGCAACCGTTGTCACTCTGCAATGAATGATGATTATAATACGGCTTTGGCACTTGCGGCACTGTTTGATCTGGGGAGTAAGGTAAACGCGCTCCATAACAATCAGATCGAAAAATCTGATCTGTCACTATCTGCATTTACCACACTTACAAAAACGATGAACGAGTTTGTTTTTGATGTGATGGGGCTGGAGGCAGAAACAGCATCAGACAGCAGTAAAACGGATGAGCTTGTTCAGTTGCTGATTGAGATACGTACCGAAGCGCGGGAGAATAAAGATTTTGCCACATCTGATAAAATCCGCGACGATCTGCTTGAGATTGGGATCCGTTTAAAAGATGATAAAAGCGGAAATACCACGTACGAAATTGATGCTCCATAGTCTTCAAAAAGCTCTGAAATGGATTTTTGTTGGCTTGATAAAATTATATCAGGCCATACTTTCTCCGTTTCTTGGACCAAGCTGCAGGCATGTTCCTACATGTTCCAGCTATACTATTGAAGCTATTGAAGAGTGGGGAGTGCTGAAAGGGACATGGCTTGGAATGAAGCGCATCGCAAAATGCCATCCCTGGGGTACTTCCGGATACGATCCGGTCCCTAAGAGAGATGGTTCGGAAGAAAAAAACGGCTAATTTACTTTTTACTGTGCTCTCTGGCTGATATCTTTCTTTTCAAAAGTAGAATAGCTGTCTCAATTAAAAAATGAATCAAAATTTTAAACACTGATGGACAAACTGATTAAATCATTCTATCCAAATGCCAAAGATGGTAAAGTTGTGACCAAAGAGTGCATGGATCAGCTCAAAAACGAGCATGGATTTGATTCTTCAAAAACAATTATGGCTACTTCGGTTTGCAGTGATGAGATTATCCGATCCTCAACAAATTTTCGCGACTACCTTGGTGTGGAAACTCCATTCTCAATGGGTGGTCTGGCCGGATTTCCTTTTTCTGGCTTAACAGGGCTTGGAGCATTTACCGCTCATATTCCTGATAATGGTTTTGCAATCCTGGTATATGGACCTCATATCGGTTTTACTAAAGAAGATAAAGTCGGATTTGTTCGGCGGATAGGTCAGGATCATGACAGCACCTGCTGTGGGGCACTGAAGGCATCTGTTGATGCTATGAAAAATGGTACTGCCGGCCAGCGAGACAGTGAATTGGATTATCAGCAGTGGAAACTGGAAGAGACGTTAAGCAGCGAAGGGAAGCAAATTCTTGCAGAGAGTGACCCGATTGTAGAAGCGACCGAAGTAATGTATAGCGCTATTGATAAACGAATAAAAATACTTCTGGAAAAGAGTTCCGGAAACCTGAAGAATTGCAAAATTGCATTGGTAGGCGGAGTGATCATTAATACTGATTATGAACTGCCCGACTGGTTTGATCTGCGTGAATTTTCAGTCAAATCATACTAATTAATAAAGAGTTTTACCCATGAAGAAAAAACGTCCAGACAAGCCACAGCGTCCGCAACGACCTGATAAAAAGCGAAATTCCGAAGAGCCTTTCAGCCGAAAAAAGAGCACTTCCAAGCCGAGGAAAGCGAAAAAGGCCAGAAAAGGACCGGACAGCTCCAACCGGGCGGATCAGGAGAAGTATCTCAGAGACGAGATTAGACTCAATAAATTTATTGCACACGCGGGATTCTGCTCCAGAAGAGATGCCGATGAGTATATCGAAGCCGGAAAGGTGAAAATTAACGGCAAGGTGGTAACTGAACTGGGTACAAAAGTTACCACAGATGATAAAGTAATAGTTGACGGACAGAAAGTTTCCCTTGAGCCGTTTGTCTACATTTTGCTGAATAAAGGAAAAGACACCATCAGCACCACAGATGATGAAAAAGACAGAAATACTGTACTGGACGCTATTGAAGATGCCACAGGCTACAGGGTCTACCCGGTAGGCCGGTTGGACAGAAATACGATGGGTCTTCTGCTGCTGACTAATGACGGTGATCTTGCTCACCGGTTAATGCACCCAAGTTATAAGGTGAAAAAGACCTATGAAGTGGAGACCGATCGGATATTGACGGATGATGAACTGACGGAAATGAAGAATGGAATTGAGCTGGAAGATGGTCCAATCCAGCCCACAAAAATTCAGCGAAGCGGATATAAACCCAATATTGTAATCATCACGGTGTTTGAGGGAAGAAATCACCTGATTCGGCGAATGATCCAATATTTTGGAGCAGAGGTTAAACGACTGAAACGTGTTCGTTATGCCGGCCTCAATGATAAAGATATGCGAGTGGGAAGATGGCGATATCTCAAACAGAAAGAGATTAACGATCTTCGGAAGCTTGTGAAACTCGATACACTTGATTTCAACAGAGAGCGATCATGAAAGTAAGCAGAGTAGAAAAAAATTCCGGAAATGTAGAGTCTGCTGATGGGTTGCCAATTTATTACGACCTCTATACACCCTACTCTACGTCCGGGTCTACACTGCCTATTATCATTTTTCTGCATGGTTTTAAGGGATTCAAAGATTGGGGCGCCTTCCCCGATGCCTGCGAAGAACTCTCAAAAACCGGGTTTGCTGTATTGGCAATGAATTTTTCCCATAACGGTATCGGAGAAAATATGCTGGAGTTTGATCAGCTTGACCTTTTTGAAAAAGGTACGTTGAGCAGAGATCTGGACGATATTGGATCCGTAATTGAAGCGGTAAAGAGCAGAGAGATTTCAACTGAGAAAGACGTTTTAGATTCGGATAGAATCGGGATTATAGGTCATTCGCGTGGCGGACATACAGCCGTAGCTGCCACTGCAGAATACTCCGAAATTATGGCTTTGGTTACATGGAGTGCTGTGGCCAACTATAATGAGCGCTGGAGTGAAGCTATGATCGAAGATTGGAATAATAAGGGGTATACTGAAATCAAGAACTCCCGCACCAACCAGATCATGAGGATTGGAAAGGAGGTTTACGATGATGCCATAGCGAATGAGGATCGCCTGATGGCAATAAAACGGGTTCAGGAGATTTATATACCTTCGATGTTTATTGCCGGAAAAGATGATGAAGCTGTACCGTTCAGTGAATCTGAGAAGCTTTACAGGACTTGTCCGTCAGAACTAAAAGAGGTACGACTGATTGAAAATGCCGGCCATACGTTTAATGTGGCTCATCCGTTTGAAGAGGAGACCTTTCCCGAGGAATTTGATGAAGTGCTCGATTTAACGGAAGGCTGGTTCCTCGAAAATTTGAAGTAGGTATTATAATTTTCAATTATGCGCTTAGTTTCCCCTCGCCTTACCGGTACGGTACTGCTCATTTTAATGTGCATACTTCCTCTGTCTCAAACTGAAGCGCAGACAGCTGTTCTAATAGAGGACGAAAGTTTTAAATCAGACGCACAAGCGGCTATAGATTCTCTATACAATCAAAATCAGGAAGAAGCCAGGCATATTCTGAAACCCTGGATTGAAGCACATCCCGATCATCCGCTGTGGACTTTATGGAGTGGTATGGAGTTGTGGTGGACGGTGCTCAATGATCTGCATAACACAGAAAACGATGAACAGTTTTTTAACGTGATGAAGCAGGCTGATTTTGAGGCCTCCAGACTTTTAAGAAGAGATCGTGATCATCCTGATGCACTCATCATAAGGGCAATTGCCAACGGATATACAGCACGGCATCATTCAAACAGGGAGGAGTGGCTTACAGCAGCTAATATTGGGCGTAAAGCTTATCAAGCCTATTCAAGGCTGATGGAGGTGGTGCCAAACCTGCCGGATAACACCTTTGCAGAAGGCATGAAACGATACTACGCAGCCTATATACCCGAAAACTATCCTGTAGTGAGGGCGGTTTCGTGGTTTCTACCGGACGGTGACCGGGAAGAGGGACTTAGACAGTTGGGAATCGCTTCGAGAGATGGGGTGTTTGCAAGGCCGGAGGCAACCTATTTTCTGGGGAATATACTGCTGAACTATGAGGGCGACTTTGAACAGGCTCTTCTTTATTTCCAGGAGTTAGTTAAACAGTATCCTAAAAATACGTACTATAGCAGACTTTTAGCCAGAACACTGCATCAATTAAGCCAATACAGTGAGGTGGCTGAGTTCGCAGAGAATGTTATTGAAAACAGCAGCAAGCTGCCTGAGCAAGATAGAATGATATTGGAAGAGGAGATCTACTACTGGCTGGGACTTGCCCAATTCCGGTTGGGACATCTGCCGGAAGCACTTGTTTCGTTTAAACAGTCCTACGATACGGGTCAGTTACTTGCAAACTCCTCAAGGCGACCGTTGCAGGCTTTATCTGCTTATCAAGCCGGAAGAATGAGCGAGCGATTAAATAAACCTGATGAAGCGGGTTTTTACTACGAAAGAGTTCTGGATCAGGAAAACAGTGATGAGGCCAAGCGTTTGGCGCGTCAGCGATTGGGTGCACTGAATTAGGTTTATATCATAAGGTGTGTGATACGATAAAGTGTAATCCTCATCTCTATTTTGTACATTTCGAAAAAAAGATCTACAGATGAAAATATTTCAAGTTGACGCGTTTACTAATCAAATTTTTTCGGGAAATCCGGCTGCTGTTGTCCCTCTTGATTCCTGGCTGAATGTAAATACAATGCAGCAAATTGCGGCAGAAAACAATCTTTCAGAGACGGCTTTTATCGTTGAGGAAAAAAGTGGGGCATACCGTATCCGGTGGTTTACACCCACAACAGAAGTAGATCTTTGCGGACATGCTACACTGGCTACAGCACATGTGCTGTTTGAACATGAAGGCTATCGTGAAAAGAAAATTCGTTTTGAGTCGAACAGCGGGCCATTAACGGTCGAAAAACGTGATGACCTTTATTGGATGAACTTCCCTTCACAACCGCCCGATAAAATTCCCGTCCCAAAATTAATCCCGGATGCACTGGGAACCATACCTATCTACACAGGGATGAATGTGGACTTGCTTGTTTTGGTGAGTGATGAGGAGACGGTTGCCAGAATGAAGCCGGATCTCATGATTTTAGAAAAAATGGAGGCGAGAGGAGTAATTGTGACGGCCCCCGGTAAAAACGTTGATTTTGTGAGCCGTTTCTTTGCTCCGTCAGTTGGGGTGCCGGAAGATCCGGTAACAGGCTCAGCACACACGGTTTTAACTCCTTTTTGGTCAAAGCGATTGTCTAAAAAAGATTTAAAAGCCCGGCAGCTTTCTAAACGCGGTGGTGCTATTCACTGTAAACAACTGGGTGATCGAGTAGAAATTGGCGGATCTGCCGCCACTTATATGACGGGCTCAATACAGGTCTAAATGTTTATTTTACTACTCATTTTAGGAGTAATGGCCGGTGTGATGGCCGGCTTTTTTGGAGTGGGCGGCGGTCTGCTCTTTTCGCCTATTCTCTTTTTTCTTTTTACTTCGATGGGTGTGAGTTCACCGGTATCGTGGACGATCGGATCCTCTCTATTTTGTACGTTCGTGGCGGCAACCAGCAGTACTATTCAACAGAGAAGTCACAGAAATAGCTATTGGAAGGAGGGAATTACAATTGGTGTTTTAGGGTCTGTGGGAGTCTATATAGGCAAAAGTATAGTAACCAGTCCTTTTTATACAGAGGATGTTTTTGTTAGCCTGTTTGTGATTTTATTGATTTTTGTTTCAATTCTGTTCTACCGCAGGAGCAAATCGAATGTTACACTTCAGTTGAAGGCCGAATCTCCGGGATTACTGAAGCAGTTTGGTGCAGGTGGATTTGGAGGCTTGGTATCGGCTTTGGCAGGCGTTGGCGGCGGTGTGGTTTTGGTTCCTATCCTTAATTTGTGGTACCGCCTTTCAATATCAAAAGCCGTTAGTATCTCATCCCTGGCGATTGTTCTGATCTCTTTATCAGGCTGGCTGCAGTACGCACTGTTATCCGGTACACAAAATGGTGTAACCGGTTTTACCCTGGGGTATGTCGATTTTGGCACCAGTTTTCCACTGGTGATTGGAGCTTTTTTTGGAGGATTTTACGGCGTTAAGCTCAATAAAAAAGCCGAGGCAAGCAGGGTTCAATTGGGCTTTTCAATTCTAGTGATAGTGATCGCCTTTTCGATGATATGGAAAATACTTTAAGCAGTGCTTAAATAAGGATTTTCTGATTCAATGCCATGGGTAATAGAATTGCGGTTCATATTCTCACATCTGCTTTTTTTTAGAAATTCTACTTCTCTGTTTTCATAAACAGGGTTCCCGCATCATTATAAGTACCGGATAAAATTAGAATCTTACGGGGGGTGTGGGAGGATATGCCTTTTAATTTATATATTAAAATATTCTAATAAAACGTCAGGTAAGAAAGGGATATGGCTGAGAAGAGTATTGAGAACAAAGACAGGTACTGGAACCCGGTTGCGCTGGATCAGCTTTTGGGGAGGCTTCAGAACGATAAACTGAAAGTGATAGCAGCCATTACAGGCTGGATTATATTCATTGGATTGTCGATCTATTCAGTTTTGGTAATGATACCCGAAAGCTGGGTGGCTGCAAATATCGAGCAGATCAATATTATAACATTTTTCCTTGTCTATCCGCCCCTGATTATTGGAGCACTGTTACTATTCTGGCTCGGTTTTGAATGGGGGTTTATTCCTGTATTTCTCTCTTCATTTGTAATAGCATTTTCCGCAGAAATGCCAATTGAGTGGTCATTGCTATTTGCCTTTTCTTTTGTTCTCGGGCTGGGAATATATGCTCTTGCATATCATTGTGTGCCGGTATCTATCGATTTACGAAGTATCAAAAGTATTGCATTCTTCACCGTTGTCTCTCTTGTTGCGGCAATGGCCAGTTCACTCGGATCTTTCGTATGGAGTTTAAATCAGGGAATAAACGCAATTCTTACGGTTAAGGTTTGGAACGGGTGGTGGACAGGCGCATTTTTCCAATCCATTTTAATTATTGGGCCTCTGTTATTCATTTTGTCGCCAACCGTTCTCAAGCTGCGCGATAAGTATTTGATGAAATCTTTGCCAAAACAGGAAGTTACTCTTGGCTGGATTTACGGCTCTATATCTTCTGTGGTTGTAGTTGTGTTGATGTTTGTGGTTGGCGGCCGGATTTTGGGAAATCGTGGGATATCCGAGGCTGTTGTTAATTCTGAAATTATTGTAGCTGAGCGTGTTTTTCAGGCCACTGAATCGTATCAGCTCATTTTTTGGATCTCAATTGGAATTATACTTACCGTCGGTTTAACGGGTATTTACCTGGTCTCTTCATGGAATAACAGTTTACGTGATGAAGTGGATAAGCAGACTTCAAAACTTAAAAAACGAGAAAGAGATCTGGAAAAAGCTGTATCAGAAAGAGATTTGTTACTGAATGAGATTCATGGCAGGGTTCAGAATAATCTTGGTATTATTCTGGCACTGTTTGAGCTTCAGCTAAAACGGACAGGTGATGACTCTTTGGTTGAAACGCTTAGGAGCTCGAAATCCAGAATTCGGGCAATTTCACTGCTGCATGAACATCTTTCTCAGAGCGGGAATCACAGTTCGCTCAACCTGAAATCATACGTAATCAAACTTTCAAACAGACTTGAACAGGATTATCGACATCAGAATACCGGCGCAAATATTTCGCTGTATGCAGGAGATCTGCTGATGGACCTGGAGCGAGCAGTCCCGGTTTGTATGGTAATAAATGAGATATTGAGTCAGGTTTATGAGAATGTACATGAAAATGATGTAGAGGGCGTAATCAGTGTAGATCTCTATTCAGATTCGGAACAGTTTTATATTGTAGTACGGGAGAATGGTCAGCTGCCGCCATACCTTTTTGATTGGGAGAATAAAACTGAGCTTGGCATGAAGCTGGTTCGCTCACTTACAAAACAGATAAAAGGAGAGATCATTCTGGATGATCAGAAAAACTCAATAGCCATTCTCTTTCCAATAAGTCCATTGGAAAGAGAAAAAAATCCGGAATTAATGGAGAGCGAAGAGCTGAGCTCAAAAGCGAGTTAATACCCTGCCACATAGCCGTCTCCCCGGCTGTCTGAGGCACCACTCATCATGCCGTCTTCATTCAATATAATGATATGCGTGAGTGCGATACTGCCGATTTTTTCTACCCGATGCCCATACTCTTCGAGTCTTCGAACCGTATCATCAGAAAAATAGAGCCCTTCTACATAAAGATTGTCCGGTAACCATTGATGATGTATTCTGGGCGCGGAAATTGCTTGATTGGCATTCATTTCAAAAAGTGCCATGTTGAGAAAGTTTTGAAGCGTGGCGGTTATAATCCTTGGTCCGCCGGCGCCCCCGCCCGCAAATACCGGTTTACCGTTTTTCAGGGCAATGGTCGGGCTCATACTGCTTAACATACGCTTGCCTGGCTCGATCGAGTTTGCCTCAGCGCCGATCAATCCAAACATATTGGGCTCTCCCGGTTTAGCTGAGAAATCATCCATCTCATTATTCATTAAAAATCCGGCACCGGAAACAGTTACAAAACTCCCGAAAGATCCGTTGAGAGTTGTGTTGACGGCTACAACGTTTCCATACTGGTCTGCAACATTAAAGTGAGTGGTTTCATCACTTTCAATTACATCATTGAACTTTCCGTGAGATATGGATTCGCTTGATGAAGCCATTGTGGGATCGAAATCTGAAATACGATCTGACAGATATTTTTGTTCAAGCAGTTCCGCAACAGGAATTTCTGAATAGTCGGGGTCGCCAAGCCAGTAATTTCGGTCGGCAAATGATCGCCTGAATGATTCTGCCAGACGATGTACATAATCGGCAGAGTTGAGGCTATACTCTTCAATATTTACTTCACTCAGCATATTCAGCACTTGCTTCATAACTATTCCTCCGCTACTGGGCGGTGGCATCATATAGAGCTCAAAGTCATGGAACTCTGTTTTCACAGGATTGCGCCACACGCTTTTGTAGTCCCTAAGATCTCGGAGGGTAATAATTCCGCCTGTACGATTCATCTCTTCTACAATTAAGCGCCCGGTAAGCCCGGAGTAAAATCCTCTACGTCCCATGCTGGCAATTCTTTTCAGACTTTCCGCCAAATCTTTCTGGACAAAAAGATCGCCGGCCTTCCACGGTGCCCCATCCGGTTTTAGAAAAATGTCTTTTGAGCCATCAAACCTGCTAAGGCGTTCTGCAGCATTGTTAAGTGATCTGGCATGCGAGTGTGACAAAATATAGCCATCCTCAGCTAACCGAATGGCCGGTTCCATTACAATCTCAAGAGCAAGTGTGCCGTATCTCTCCAGGGCTGTGATCATGCCGTCAACTGTTCCCGGTACACCGGACGCCAAACCTCCAACTTTACTTTTATCGCTAATGTATTCACCATCTTCATCCAGGTACATATCTCTGGTTGCCCGAGCCGGGGCCTTTTCTCGGAAATCCAGTGTGTTAATTTCTCCGTCGCGCGTATGTAGAACCATAAATCCGCCACCTCCAATATTACCGGCCCGGGGCAGGGTTACGGCAAGGGCAAACTGAACAGCTACGACAGCATCAATCGCATTTCCTCCCATTTGCAATATTTCCAGACCTGCTTCAGACGCGTAGCGGTCAGCTGAAGTTACAACCCCGTTTTGAAAACTTGCCGGTTGAGAAACCTGCGCTGAAGTAAGTTCGAATTGCGAAAAAAAGAAGAGTGAGAGGAGAAGAGTTTTGAGCAGTATTCTCGACATGAATGAAAGTGATTGAGTGGTTAATAGGATGTTATTTCAGGCTCGCGGATGAAACTCCTTGTGCACCTGATGCAGTAATGAACGATCAACGTGGGTGTAAATTTCAGTTGTTATGATGGATGTGTGACCAAGCATCTCCTGCACCGCTCTTAAATCGGCTCCGCCTTCGAGAAGGTGAGTGGCAAAGGAGTGACGGAAAATATGGGGGTAAACGTTTTTTTCGATACCGGCTTTCATCGCGTATTTATTTACAATGTTCCAAATACTCATCCGGGTTAGAGGCCCGCCCCGTTGATTTAAAAATATCTTATTTTCAGATTTCCCGGGCTTTTTCGGATTTAAAAACTCTTTACGGGATGTCTCTATGTAGTGTTCAAGTGCCTGCTGGGCTATTTCACCAACCGGCACCAGCCGTTCTTTATTTCCTTTTCCTACAACACGAATAAACCCGATTTCAAAAAAAAGGCGGTTCATTTCCAGATCGGTAAGTTCACTGACCCGCATTCCGCTTGCGTACAAGGTTTCCAGGATGGCGGCATCGCGAATACCGGCAGATGTGGTTCTATCCGCCTCGTTGATAATCGACTCAACCTCTTGCGGATTCAAAACTTCAGGAAGTTTTTTTGCTTTCTTGGGGAGCTCTATGAGTTCAGCAGGGTTCGCCTCTGCAATCTTTTCCACCACCGCGAATTCGTGAAAGCTTCGGATGCTGGAAATATTCCTGGAAATGGTGCTAACAGCCAGCTCCATTTCCGTTAGTTCTTCAAGATACTGTTCTATGTGGTTTAGCGTAATTCCATCCAGACCGGATATTTGCAGCGTGTGTGATACAAAATGAAGATATCGACGAAGATCATTTTCGTAGGAGAGCGTCGAATTTTTTGTCAAACCTTTTTCCAGTTTGATGAACTGTAAATACTGCTTCAGTTCAGTTTCGAATGCTCCCATCTGCTACTCCTCGCTCTTCTCATCACTGCTCTTTTTTTCATCAGGTAAAGAGCTATCAGCGGTTCCTTTATTTTCTTCCTCTTTAGAAGGTTTTTCTCCGCTCGCTTTTTTCTTCTTTTTTTCTTCCGGGTATTCAATCCGGCTGTGATAAACCCCTACTAAAATATTCAGAAAGGATTTTTTAATGGTCTGTATATGCTTGAACGTTAGCGGGCAGTTACTTAGCTGACCATCGTTGATATGATCGTCTACGAGCCGATTGATAAGATTTTCGAGCTTACTGTAATTTGGATCCTTCATCGCACGAGAAGCCGCTTCTACACCATCAGCCAGCAACAGAATACCCTGCTCTTTAGTATAAGGCGTGGGGCCGTCGTAGCGGAAATCTTCTTCAGGTATCGTCTCTTTCTGATTTTGTGCCTTTCCGTAAAAATACTTGATCAAAGAGGTACCGTGGTGCGTTTTAATAAATTCGATAATGACATCAGGCAGATTATGCTCTTTGGCAATTTTCACACCCTCGCTCACATGATTCTTAATCACCAGGGCACTCATCTTTGGTTTCAGCTTATCGTGATCGTTCGATTTGTTCTGATTTTCGATAAAGTATGCCGGCTTATCCATCTTCCCAACGTCGTGGTACATGGCGCCAACACGGCAAAGCAGTGCATTTGCCCCGATGTCTGACGCGGCAGATTCGGCGAGATTGGCAACCTGCAAGCTGTGGTGGAAGGTGCCGGGGGCTTCGTTCATCAGCTTCTTCATGAGCGGAAGGTTGGTATCACCCAGCTCCAGCAGCGTGAAATCGGTAGTGATTTTGAAGAGCTTCTCTATCAGCAGTATAAGCGGATAGGTAAAGAGAATAAAGATTGAGTTGATCACCACAAACAGAACATCTGTTCCGAACTGATCAAATCCGGTATAGCGTGTTAACGCAAAACCGCCCAGTACAACCAAATAACTGCCCATAACCACGCCGGGTGTAGTAAAGAAGAATTGAGAGCGATTTTTGATATCCCTCACGGAAAAAACACCTAAACTGCAGGCAATTGTGGTGGCAATCAGATATTCGAAGCTGTTATCGTGAATGATACCGGTAATCATTGCCAGGGTGATGGTAGCCATCAATCCAACCCGGGAATCAAAAATGATGGTCAATATAATAGGGGCAACCGCGATGGGTATGATATAACTGTTTACGCTGTCTACCTGGTAAATTGCTGCACTGCCCAGAATGAAGATACCCATCACAATAAAAACCAGCAGGAACATGGATGGTTTATTGAAGATATTGAGTCGATACAGGTAGATATAGAATAGAAAAACAAAAGCGGCTGCTATAATGACCATAGCTTCACCGATGAACCGAAGCATTTTTTCGTGATCAGAAGCAGATGCGGCACGTGCTTCGGCCAGGCTTTCTAATGTATTTGCCCGTTCCGGGGTAACAATATCACCCTTTCGTATAATGATTTCTCCCTGTTCCACAGCACCTTTTGTAGTGGAGATATTTTCCATCCGCTCACTCAAAATGGCCTCTGTATCTTCTTCACTGTAGATATAGTTGGGCTCAATAACTTTTGATAAAATCTCACTTGCAACCTCTGCGGCCCGGTTACTTAATGATCTGTTGAACTGAGTTTCAGCGTAGTCCAAAGCTTCAATTGGATCGTACGTTCTGTTAAGGCTAATGGTCCGTTCCGTTCGATCAATTAGGTTTCGTACAATAATTTCGTCCTGCTCAATATTCTCCTTTACACGGTCTACCACACCTCTGCTGAGCAATTCGTTTGATACATTTCGGATATTTGACTGAATTTGGTCAACTAAAAGAGTCTGGTTGGATGCATCAAGCCTTTTTGATTCATAATCATCCAGAATTGTGTTCCAGGCCTCTTCAGAAAAATTCAGATTTGAGAATCGTCTTTCTTGAAAATAACGGATACTGTCGTTGGCTGCAGTGCCTTCGTCAGTGAGTTTAGACCGCTGCCACTGCAGGTAGCTGTCAAGAACAGGCTGCAGCGTTCTGTAAACAGAATCTATACGAGCATCAATAGTAATGGACGCATTTTGATCAGCATGAAATACAGGTGGCGTATTTTGCCTGACTTCCTGCCTCTCTTGATCAATTTCAGCGGATGACTTTTTCAGTGAAAAGGTAAAAGGTGCTGTAAGATCGTCGGCTCTCCACGGTTCACCTACTGCATAACTTGCTACAGGTTGAAAGGTAGTTTGGGGCAGGGTGATCAGAATGGAAATGACAAATACAGAAAAGATGAGAATCCGAAGATATTTGATTTTCTTCTGTTCGGCCTCTTTCAGCTTCTGCTTTTTCTTTTTACCGATATTGGGTGATTGTTTGCGGTTTTTTTGACCCAGACCCAATTTTTCAAGAATGCTCATAATAATAGATTCGTAGAAGGTAACCTCAACATTTTTACGAGTACCCGTTTCATAGTATAGGGAAGGTGAGGTTTTATCAAAAATTGATTTTTAAAGATAAATCAAAATTGTTGTTTAATTGCTATGGCAACGGTTATTCACCAATCATTTCCAGAAACTCCTTCTCATTCAGAATTGGAACACCCAGTTTTTGAGCTTTAGTAAGTTTACTCCCGGCCGATTCACCCGCAAGAAGAAAGTCGGTATTTGAGCTGACTGATGAACTTGTTTTACCACCATGCTTTTCGATAAGCTCTGATGCATCTTTTCGAGTTAACGATGGAAGCGTGCCTGTAAGTACAAATCTCTTGTTTTCTAATACATTGGATAGAACATCCGATTTGCTCATTTCAAAGTTGAGGCCTGCCTGGCGAAGCTGTTCAATAAGCTGAAGATTTTTTTCGTGTCCGAAAAAGAGTGTGACAGATTCAGCAATTTTTGGTCCGATTGAATCAATTTGGGTCATCTCTTCCTCAGTTGATTTCATCAGGTTATCCATCGACTTGAAATGAGAAGCCAGGTCTTTTGCTACGGTTTTGCCTACAAAACGAATACCGATTGCGTATATAAGACGCTCCAGCGGCTGCTCTTTACTTTTTTGAATGGCATCTATTAAATTTTGAGCACTCTTTTCTGCCATTCTCTCAAGAGGGATCAGATCCTGTTTTTTAAGACTGTATAGATCGGCGTACGTAGTGATCAGATCCGCATCGATTAGCTGCTCGACAATAGCCTCGCCAAGTCCATCAATATCCATGGCATCTCTCGAGGAAAAATGTTTAATTCGTTCCCTAACCTGTGGCGGGCACTGAGGGTTAATGCATCTCCATGCCACCTCATCATCCAGTTTTTCCAGCTTTTCGCTGCATGCCGGACAATTATCGGGCATTGAAAAAGAAGGGGCCCGACCTTCACGGTCGGGGTTTACCACACTGAGTACCTGCGGAATGATTTCTCCGGCTTTTTCGATGACAACGGTATCGCCCGGACGAATGTCTTTACGTAAAATCTCATCTTCGTTATGCAGCGATGCCCGTTTTACTGTAGTTCCTGCAAGTTGCACGGCTTTCAGTTCGGCAACCGGTGTGATTTTTCCGAGTCTGCCAACCTGAAGTGTGATCGATTCAAGCAGGGTAGAAGCTTGTTCCGCTTCAAACTTATATGCAATGGCCCAGCGTGGTGCTTTAGAAGTAGAGCCAAGCTCGTCTCGGTAGCGATCTTCATTTACTTTAATAACTACACCGTCAATCTCGTAAGGGAGTTCATGCCGAACGGTATCCCATTCTTCAATAACGGAAAAAATTTCATCGATGGACCGGCAAACTTTAAAATGCTTGCTCACCGGGAACCCCAGCTTTTTGAGAAGATCCATTTTAGATTTTTGTGTAGGATACTCGGATTGGTCCTCAAGCAGAAGGTCGAAGGCGAAAAAACGAATGGGCCTTCTTGCTACTTCACGGGGATCCTGCATTTTTAGTGATCCTGCCGTTGAGTTTCTTGGGTTTGCAAAGGGCTGAAGTCCCTGCTCATCCCGGTATTCATTTAGTCTTACAAAGGCCTCTTTTTCCATGTAGGCCTCACCTCGGATTTCAAGGATATCAATATCTGTATCGACTTTCAGAGGGATATCTGAAATTGTTTTCAGATTTTTGGTGATCTCATCACCCATGCTGCCGTCGCCTCTGGTGGCCCCTAAACGAAACTCTCCGTTTTCGTAGCGCAGCCGAATCGAAGCGCCGTCAAACTTCATCTCAACGGCGTAAGTAAACTCAATATTACCTAAAATATCTCGCACCCGGCGGTCGAAATCGCGGAGTTCATCCTCATTGTAGGTGTTGTCAAGACTGAGCATGGGCTGAGGATGCTCTACGTTTGGAAAATCACTGCTTGGTTTTCCTCCTACTCTCTGGGATGGAGACCCATCTACATTCAGATTAAATTCAGATTCGATTATTTGCAGTTCTTCCAGGGCCTCATCAAACTCTTGGTCACTGATAAATGGTTTAGCTTCCTGGTAGTACGCTCTGTTTGCATCTTCTATTAACTGTCGAAGTTCTTCAGCCCTGGCTTTCGCCTCTTCTTTGTTCATTCCTGAAAAATAGTTGAGTTTTTAAAATGATGGTCTGTCGGCAACAGAGTCAGGTTCGGCTACGTTCGGGGGAAGTTCAAACGGAATGGGGGAGGCCCATTTCGGATCATCTTCAAAGAGATCACGGGTCAGCTCTACTGCTTCCTGCTCTTCATTAAAATATTGTTGACGAAAATTGTCAATTCGGTGGCCATTTAGAAACAGAAGCATTCGACTATATTGTCCACGGACCCGAATGGTATCGCTGAACTCATAATTGAATGCAGTGCCTTCTTCAAGCCAGTAAGGATCTACACGGGGCTTTAAATCGCTCCAAACGCGAACAGGTTCAAGCCGATCCATTGCCGCGTAAATAGTGAGGTATAAGATATCGTCTAACTCTGCATTAGCCGTAGGTTCGGGCTGCTGGGCCGGTGATTCCGTGATATCCAGCGGAATACCTGTTTCACCCTCCTGTAGTGTCTCTTCAGGAACAGGTGGGGTGTCTACGATTTGAGTATCATCTGTAGCAAAAAAGTCATTGGTGAAAATGAAATAGATCACCAAAATTACAACAACAATAATTACGCCAAGTCCGATTAAACGAACAGGGGTATTATTGCGATTAGTCGAAAAACGCTTCCCCATATCAGCCCAATTGACATTTCGCACACTTGGGGGATCTGACAGAGCTTTTTGTTGTGAAGGCTGAGGTTCCTCTTTTACAGGTGGAACTACAGGATCTTTCTCTTCCTCACTTTCTTCTATTTCCTTATGCTGAGTAACGTCATCAATATCCTCTTTGGGTTCTTCTTTTTCCGGTGATTTAAAAGATGGAGGTGCTAATTCAGGGTAATCTCTTAACAACTGATGATTATACCCCCCAACCTCAACGGCATCCAGTGCCTCAAGAACCAGTTCGTCATCCAGCTTCAGTTTTCGGCCATAGGTGCGAACAAAACTTCTGATGTAGGTTTGAATTTCCTTGGAATCTTCAAAAATCGAATCGTCCTCAATGGATTGAAGGGTAGAGAGAGGGATTTTCGTTGCGCTTTGAATGTCCTGTATGGTAAAACCGAGATGTTCCCGAATTTTGACTAAATCTTTCCCGAGTGAAGGCATAGAGTTTTGTTTTGGATTATTTTCGATGATCAAATCTAATTAAATATAGGGCTTTCCAAAAGAGTGAGCCTAAATTGTATTATAAATTGTAAGGAATTGAAGAAAATAGGTTCCTATAAGTAGAACAGCTTGATTTTAATTCTATTTCATTCAACAATGTGGAAATTATTTGAACCATATTTTGAATTACTTTTTCCCGTTGTATGTCCATGCTGCGGGTCCTCGATCCAGCAACCGGATAAACATATCTGTAATTGGTGCATTAAAAAAAGATTCGAAGCTTCTGAAACGGATCCTAATCTGTTGTTGCCGGATAGTGTCAGACTTCAGTTTTCGATGTGGGAATTTGATAAGGGCGGTTATTTGCAGCAACTGCTCCACAATTTGAAGTATAATTATTTACAATCAGTAGGTGAAGATCTGGGGACAATACTGGCAGATAAATTTTTATCCGTTCATCAAAGGCATTTGAATGAACTGTTTAGACAAGGAGAGCCTATTATTGTTCCGGTTCCGCTTCACAAGAGCAAACTTCGAAAAAGAGGATTTAATCAAGCCGGGGCGTTGGCCAGAGGGTTTTCAAAAAAAAGCGGCTGGCAAATTATTCCGCAGGATAACGTTCTGCGAATAAAGAGAACATCTACGCAGACAGGTCTTTCTGCAGAGAAAAGAGCGGGTAACCTGAAAAATGCTTTCCAGGTCCGGGATAATATTGACCTTAAAGACAGAACACCGATTATCATCGATGATGTTTTCACAACGGGAGCAACTACATTCGAATTAGCTGGTGTACTCAGCCAAAAAAGTAATTCGGCAGTAGTAGTTACGGTTGCGAAAGCGTGAAATATTGCCGATCAGAACCAACGGGTTTTCAGTTCTTTTTCTCCTCAATAGAGGCTATCTTTACACATTATGTTTTCAAAGAAGTCTCATGCCATAAATATACTTGAAACCCCATACTCAACGGTTACATCCGGTGGCCACTGGTTTCATGCCACCCGAGATACGGTTGAAGAGTATGTGCCCGGATTGCTTAAAAAACATTCGTTTGAAAGCCTGATTTCTAAAGCAGTGATCTGGATAGACAGTGCAGACTCTTTAGCAATGCTTCTCTATTTTGGACTCGCCTTTGTAACGGAAACCTGGCTTGCATCCGTTATTGCGTTTCTTTTTCACTACTGGTGGTACCATAAAAAAAGTGCGTTTGTAAATATCGTATTTGAAACTCCTGTACGACTTTTAAATACAGAACTGCTGCAGGTTGTGATTGCGGCTGTCGTACTCAGTTATATGGGTATCAGCGGAATGTATTTGGCCGTAACAATCGGAATTATCTATTTCTTTCTATTTAAGGTAAGCTTACTCAGAAGATTATGGGATAAGTTTGATTCCGGTAAAAAGGGGGATAAGCTCCCGTTAAACGACAGGGTGCTTAAAATGGTTTTGGTAAGGTACGCCGTCTATGAAGATATGCCTCCGGTTGAGATAGAAAAACTGGACAAACAAATACGGCAAGCGGTTATTGATTATAACAGTAAAAAGAAAAAATGAGTGTGAAACGGCTATTCATAGCGCGTCACGGCGAAACAGATTATAACTTAAAAGGCCTTTTACAGGGCAGAAGTATTGATGCCCCTCTAAATGATAAAGGCTGGGAACAGGCCGGAAAACTGTCGAACTATTTAACGAGTTATACGGCAGATAAGCTCTATAGCAGCTCTTTGCAGCGAAGCTGGCAAACGGCAAAACCGTTCAGTGAGAAGCATCACCTTGAAACAGTACGCGAAAGGGGATTGGATGAGATGGATTTCGGGAAGTATGAAGGGATCCCATATTTGGAGGCCTCTGAGGATTTAAAAGAACTAAAAGCGATTTGGCAATCGGGAAGCCTGAATACACCGATACCGGGAGGAGAATCACCGGTTGAAGTATTTGAAAGGGCAAATGATGTGATCCGGCGCGATATAGAGAATCTAAAAAGCGATACTCTTGTCTATATTTTACATGGTCGCTTGATCAGAATTCTACTGAGCAAGTGGCTTGGATATGGACTGGAAAATATGCATAAAATTGAACATCAGAACGGGGCTGTTAATCATCTTGTTTACGATAATGGTTTTAAAGCTGTGTATCTGAACAAGACAGATCATTTGAAGTAGAATGAAACTTATTTAAAAGTATTTGAAGAATTATGAGTGAAAAAGTTAGAAATATGTTTGCCGATATCGCCGATGATTACGATCGGATAAACGGGATATTGTCGTTTGGTGTACACAATGCATGGAGAAAGAAAACGGTATTGGAAAGCGGTGCTAAACCGGGCGACAGAGTATTAGATTGTGCTACCGGCACAGGCGACCTGGCTCTTGAGTTCAAGAAGACGGTAGGCCATGATGGATATGTGCTGGGCACAGATTTCTGCAAAGAGATGATTGAACATGCTCCTGCTAAGGCGGAAGATGAAAATCTTGTGGTGGAATTTGAAGTCGCTGATGCGATGGATCTTCCTTACGATGACGATTCTTTTGATGTAACAAGTATTGCCTTCGGAATCCGGAATGTTGATGATCCCTCTGTTGCTCTGAAAGAGATGGCCCGTGTTGTAAAGCCGGGTGGGCGAGTGGTTGTATTGGAGTTTGGCCAGCCTAAAGGGCTGATCAGGTATCCCTACCAATTTTACAGCAAACATGTAATGCCAACAGTCGGTGGTTGGATTAGCGGTAATCGCGAAGCTTATACCTATTTACCTGAAACGAGTGCAAGATTTCCTGCCGGAGACAAATTTCTTGAGCTGATGAATGAAACCGGATCATTTTCTTCCGCCAGGGCTATAAAACTTACCGGCGGAATTGCTTACGTCTATGTGGGTACCGTTGCTTAGTTTTTTTATATTCACACACACAACTTAGTTCTTGAGTACAATAGTGTTATATAAATCGGTATCGGTTCTAAATTAGTTGATTAGTAACAGATCATTACAGCCGACTTTTAAACCTGACTAACAATATTTCAAAAAAATAGATCATGAAAATCGAAGAGATTAAAAATTACATTCCTCACCGCTACCCGTTTTTACTGATAGATCGGGTCATTGAACTGGAAGAAGAACGAATTGTGACTTTGAAAAATGTCACCGTTAACGAAGATTTCTTCAACGGACACTTTCCCGGAGCGCCAATCATGCCGGGTGTTCTACAGGTTGAGGCGATGGCTCAATCAGGTGCTCTGATGATCATGAAAAATCAGGTTGAAGACCCTGATAATACCCTGATGGTTTTTACCGGAATTAAGAATGCGAAATTTAGAAAAAGCGTAGTTCCGGGCGATCAACTAATTATGGAGGTGAAGCTGGACAGCCAGCGTCGCAATTTCATAACAATGATTGGAACCGCAAGTGTGGATGGCAAGGTTGTATGCGAACTGGAAGCATCAGCCGCAATTGTTTCAAAGGATAACACATGAGCACTGAACTCCCATCCCAAAAACGTGATAAGGTAACCACTCAAACTGTGGTAGATATGAAACGCCACGGTGAAAAAATCAGCATGCTCACGGCATATGACTTTACCATGGCCGGCATCATAGATGCAGCCGGGGTAGATGTGATTTTGGTGGGGGATTCCGCCAGTAACGTGATGGCCGGACACGAAACAACCGTTCCTATGACGATGGATCAAATGATCTATCATACTCAGTGTGTAGTTAGAGGTGTGGATCGGGCATTGGTTATTGCCGACCTGCCGTTTATGAGTTACCAGGTTACAACCAAAGAGGCTCTGAAAAGTGCCGGAAGAATGATGAAAGAGGCCGGCGCTCATGCTGTGAAAATGGAAGGTGGCGATACGATTTCAAATACGGTAAGGCGTATAGTGGATGCCGGGATTCCGGTTATGGGCCATCTGGGCCTCACGCCTCAGAGTATATATAAATTTGGTACCTACAAAGTGCGCGCTAAAGAGGAGCAGGAAGCCGATCAGCTTATGAAGGATGCAAAAATACTGGAAGAAGCCGGAGTTTTTTCGATTGTTCTTGAAAAAATTCCGTCTGGTTTGGCGAAAAAGGTAACCGAATCTGTTTCAGTTCCTACCATAGGTATCGGTGCCGGCCCGCACTGCGACGGGCAGGTTTTAGTACTGCACGATATGCTGGGTCTGAATAAAGATTTCTCCCCCCGTTTTCTTCGGCGATATGCCGATTTGCACTCCGAGATGGACAAGGCCGTTAAGGGATACATCGATGATGTAAAAAGCGGTGATTTCCCGAATGAGAACGAACAGTATAAATAATCTGAACCGGCAATCGCTTTTTCGGATTAACAGAATTGAAATAAAAGAAGAATTATAGATGTCAAAACCTCGCAAACCTCTGATATTAGTTTGTAACGACGATGGAATATTTTCCCAGGGGATTAAAGCGCTTGCCGAAGTAGCCGATGAATTTGGAGATGTAGCCATTATTGCTCCCGATCGTCAGCAAAGTGCCGTTGGGCACGCCATAACCGTTTCCACACCTTTGAGAGCCCGTCCCTTTCGAATTGATGGCCGATTTGACGGACAGGCTGTATCCGGAACACCGGCCGATTCAGTTAAACTTGCACACAACCAGCTTTTGGACAGAAAACCGGATTTGGTGGTGAGCGGCATCAATCACGGGAGTAACGCCGGTATTAATATTCTCTACTCCGGAACCGTTAGTGCAGCAACGGAAGGTACAATTCTGGGTTATCCGTCTATTGCAGTCTCATGCACAGATTTTGATGAAGAGGCCGATTTAACCGGATGCCAGGATGCTGCCCGAAAAGTAATCGGGTATGTTTTGAATCACGGCTTGCCGAGAGGAGTTACACTGAACCTGAATGCACCGTCAGGTCCTTTAAAGGGGATAAAATGGGCTCGACAGGCAAACAGCCGCTATGTTGAGGAGTTTGAAGGCAGGGTGGATCCGCACAATCGAAATTACTACTGGATGACGGGTAAATTTCAGCTGCTTGATGAAGATGAAAAAAATGATATCTCCATTCTGGAAAAAGGTTACGCTTCTCTTACTCCCATACAGTACGATCTCACCGCTTACTCACTATTGAATGATCTTCGGGAGATTGAATTATAATTCATTCTCTTCCAGTTTTTTGGCGATGTCGATCCACATTTGATTCACCAGTGGTTTTCGCTCTCTGCTGACCTGAATATCGATCTGCTCGAGATGGCTCAGGGAATACTCTCCTATATGCTCTCCCCATACTGCACTGTTTGCAGTTACAAATGAGTCATTAACCCCCTCTTTTTGATAGATAAGCTGATTTTGCAGACGCAAGATCGGATTAAGGGGGTGGTCTGTGCCTTTGCCTACAGCAGCACTGATGGAGAAGTATTTTATGTTCTCATGGTTGGGGGTAGAAGGGTTGAAGGTATCCTCGATATAGTTTCGTGTAAGCTGTTCCACTGCAGCTACAGCATTGCTCTTTTGATCGGGAAAAACATTTTCACCGAACCAGTTCATCAATTCATTCAGCTTCTCCTTGAGAAGTTCAGGTGTGGTTAATACAATTTCGGCAAGGCTTGTGCCGTGATGCGGAGTGGCAACGGTTGTAAGAGAAGCTACAGAGTTACTAATGCCTAGTTTATCGATGGCGTGTCTCATATCCAGCCCACCCATACTGTGAGCAATGACATTGAATTTTTCATAGTTATACTTCTCCTGAAGCTGCTCTATACGCTCTGCCCACTGGCTGGCTCTTATTTCGATCGTTGCGTAGGGTACAATATTTGGGGCAAAGGCCTGCATCCCAAAACTTCTGAGGCGCATGCAAGAGTCGTGCATTGGAGAGGGTTTCATCAGCATAGACATACTCCCGTAACCGTGGCAAAGAAGAACGGGGTAGTTGAGTTGAATGATTTCCGGCTGGGGAAATTCATCCAGCTTAAGCTTATCAAGATATTTTTTAGGCTCAATCCACTTCATGAGAATCCTGTCCGGGTAAAATTTCTGGTTGATTTCGCTGTAGAGTTAAATCGTGGTCGTCACGAATAATCAGCGTTCTGTGAATCTGATCGTTAACAAATAGATGTAATCTCATATCTCTTTCCGGAAACTGAACCGTGGCTATAGGGTTGACCTTATAAGGCCAAAGTTCCTCTTTTAACGTGTAGTGTAAGGTGGTTTTGGAAAAATTTGGAGCAACCCTGACCGTATAGACGCTTCTGGAGAAAACAGAATCGACCTGAATGTCCCGCTTTCGAATCTGATCTTGCGAAATATTAAAATCTTGTAGGGTTAACGTAATCAGTGAGTCAATCTGCGAACTGTGGACTAACTTTTTTTGAGATACGGGTGTGGTATTGATCAACAGATAGCCGGCCAAAAAACAAGATAGGGCTAATAAAATGACAATTAATTTACGCCTGAATTCAGACTGCATAAATGGTAGCCGTGTAGTTTAAGTTTACCCGATGTTGATGATTTTGAACAGAACACTCTGGCCTGTACTTTCAATAGTTGTATAAAATATTAATGTAAGAATTGATTTCGACTGATGGCATACCGATTTCAAAAGATTGACTCAAAAAAAGAGATCGATCTGTTTCATCAATTTCCCTTTACCATTTACCGGGATTACCCAAACTGGATACCTCCGCTCCGTTTTGAGGTGGAGAATGTGTTCAACCCGGAGAAGAACTCTTTTTTTGACGGTGGGATTTGTGAGCGCTATCTGATGTTTGACGACAATGAATTGGTTGCACGGTTTGCCCTGATGAATCATCCTGAAAAAGATGCCGCACTGACTCCAAAAATGGGTGGTTTGGGTTTTATGGAAATGATTAACGATCAGGCGGTTGCCAATGCTATAATTGGATTTGCAAAAGATTGGCACAGCGGACATGGATACAGCGCATTTCGCGGACCGATCAACTTTGGGCAGAATATGAATTACTGGGGCCTGCTGGTTGAAAATTTTGATGAGCCGCCAATCTATGGGATGCTCTACCATCCACCCTACTACAAAGAACTGATTGAGAATACAGGCGCTGAAAAACTGGATGATCACTGGAGCTATAAGCGGGATTTTGCAGAGCCCATTCCCGAAAGAATGGTCCGGATTACGGATCGGATTGAGAACCGGCCTGACGTGACAACACGCCCGATTGATATGAAAAACCTGGAAAAAGATGCGGAGTCTATCCGAACGATCTACAATGAGGCGTGGAGGCATCAGGATATTTCGGAGAGGGAGGATGAGTTTACCGAACTGACCCGGGAAGCTACGCAGCAGATGGTTCAGGATTTGAAGAGAATCATGATTCCGGAGAGCGTTCAGCTTGCGTTTGTGAATGGAGAACCGGCGTCATTTTCGGTTTCTATTCCGGATCTGAATGAGATTTCTTCAGAAACAGGCGGGAAATTAAACTGGTGGCATATCCCGAAACTGATGCTCTTTAAACGGAGAGTAAAGCATCTCCGCACGATGGTTTTCGGAACTCTGCCAAAGTATCGGAAACTTGGCTTAGAGGCTTTGGTTTTTGTTCGGGGTATTCAGATGACTCATCAGGCGGCGCCTACACTTGATTACCTGGAGGGGGCGTGGGTCAGTGAAAAAAACTGGCTGATGCAACGAAGCCTGGAAGCGCTGGGATGTGTGCATCATAAAACCCACCGAACCTATCGATGGGATGTTGATGATTAAAAGACCTGTCAGCGTTCATCGAACCTGGCAGCGTCTGGGGTTCTCGCAGAGTTTCACAGGGATAAATCCCGCGCTCGTGTGTTAAACCCATGAATGGGTTTTCTGTATAAGACCTCTCAGCACCTACCGGATCTGAGCGTCTGGCAAATCAAACAACATTTCTCGCAGATGTGCGCGAGTTACTGCGTAGAGTCTCGCAGAAGTATTCTTTGATCACCTTAGAATTTCTGTGCTTTCGTAGCGGATTAAACGCTATGGCCACAAAGTCACAAGGACCCGAAGAATCACAAAGCATATAAACAGTAAATATGCCCAGACAGGTGAGATTATATAGGCCAATCATTTATGACCTGTAAGATTACTTCACTTTTCTCTCAATAATTTTTTCGAGCCGTGCCGCAATAATCATTGGGAATTTCGAGGTGAGGAAGATCGGATTTTTCCGTCCGGAAATGGTAATCTCAATCGTATTGGATTCCAGATCAGTGATGACATCCAGTACTTTATTCAGGCGGTACTCCCTTGATCCTGACCCGTAAATCACTAACCTTCGGTCCGTGATGACGAGTGTCCCTTCAATCTGAATTTCGTACCCCAGCTTTCTGTACTGAACGCGTTTATGTTGAAAGCGGTCCTGTACCCGCTCTTCGAGCAATCTCACATCATCAAAAATTGCATAGCAGTCTTCACCTCTAACCAGGGGTATGGGCGATTCAGCCACTTCTAACGTACTTTCCATCTCTTTCCTGACCGATGATGCCAGATCGAGATACTGAAGCTCTTCAAATACAAACTGTTCGGACAGGTCAAGCTTTTTAATTAAATCCCGTATTTGTGCCTCCTCCTCTTCTGTAAGGAGGTGATCCTCCAGCGCAACTTCCATTCTGCGGGTTAGGATCGCCTGTTTTGTATTTCTTATAAACTCATCATTGACCGGAATCTGCTTTTCAAGTTTGTTATATGCGAAGATGTGTTCATCATCCATTTTTTCCATTGCAATCTGTATGATTACAGAGTATAGATCGGGCATAAAACGCTCGTTGTACCGTTTGGGTGCTTTATCTTCAAACTGATACATCGGCGTTAAATCAACCTTATTGGGAGTATTCTCAAACATTTTTGCGATCGACTCCACCATCTGATGTCCTCTGTTTCGCCACCTGTAATCCTCGATTATGGACCAGGAGATCAGCAAAAAACCAAAAGCAGAAATTCCCCACACTACGGGATTTGGAACTGCAATTGAGACTCCAATCAAAAAAACGAGCAGAATCCAGATTACAGGATTTTTATGCCTTGGAGTAGGTTCAATAAGTTCGGGCCACGGGTGCGGTTCAATCAGATCATAGGGGGATGGGAAAGTTGCACCGGTATCCACAAACAGATCTGTGGGACCATTTGTGTTTACCTCTACCGGTCTGCCATCAGGCTTGATATGATCGGCCGAACCGCGTGATCTATACTTATTTCCTATTTGTTCGCGATAGTAGAGTCCGTGTCGCCCGCCATAAACATAGGCGCCTTTTCGATTGAGGCCAAGTCGCGCTCCGGTTACGCCGGCTGAAAGTCCCACACCACCTTTAGAAAGGTTGATGCGTAATGGCCCGGCTTTAAATGCTTTTCGTATAAAAAATCCCATGGCGCCAAAAGTCTTAAAGTTTTTATCTGATCGCAAGAACTGTTTTCAAAATGGGGAATTTACCCGGACTCCTTTCGGTGTACCATTTGTCTTATAGCAGTGCTCCCCGTATGTTTCACAACTAATGAAATAAATGACTATGTCTGACTACTACGCTGCTGTTTTTGGAGCCGGTATTTCCGGTTTATCCATGGCCAATCAACTTCATCAAAAAGGAAAAAAGGTTCTTTTGATTGATCCGTTTCGGGCTGATCCCGAAGCTCCGGGACCACCGGCCGCTATGGTCAATCCCTCAGCCGGAAAGAAAGGAAATCTCGTTTGGGAGAGTGAAAAATGTTTGAATGCATTTCGTGAAAATATCGAGAAGCTTGCAGAGGAATCGGGCAGGGATGACCTGTTTAACGCCACTGGAGTTTTGCGTCCGGCTATCACTGAAGAGCTGGCAGGAAATTTTAAGAGAGCACTTAAAGAGCAGCCGTGGCCTGAGGGATGGGTGGAGTGGCTCGAACCGAATGAAATTGAGGAGATCAATCCGGGAATTGCAGAGAATTATGGTGGCTACTTCATCAAGCCGGGACTGACGGTTTTTGTGGACAACTACCTGAATACATTCCGAAAAGTATTGACCGATGGCGGCGTATCGTTCAGCGGTTTGAAAACGGGGTATGAGTTTAAGGGTTCAGACTTTGTTTTGACCGACGAAGAGGGAAATACAGCAAGCGCCGAGCATGTGATTGTTTGTGCCGGCGCCGATACGCCCGGTTTTGACGACTGGGCTGAACTTGGAATTCAGCGTGTGAAAGGTCAGGTGGCGATATTTGAAATCGACCGGGAACTGCCATGGAAACATGGACTCTCAGCGCTTGGATATATTTTACACAGAAAGCCGAACGAGCTTATCGTCGGGTCAACCTACGAGCACCATTTTGAGGATGTGGATATTACGGATGAAGCATACAACCGGCTTTTTGGGAAGTTGGAAAAAATTCTGCCGGAAATCAGCACAAAGGTTAAGAAGACCGGTCAGCTAGCCGGAGTCCGAGCAACGGCGCCTAATCATCTCCCGGTATTGGGTCGACATCGAAACAATCCACAGCTCTGCATCTTTTCGGCGATGGGTTCAAAAGGGTTGATCTACTCCGAGTATATGGCGTCTATTTTGGCAGATAATCTAGTTTCAGGTTCAGAAATACCTGACGAGTTAGATACCGAGAGAATTTACCGCCGCCTGCGGAAAAAAGGGAAGATTTAGGAGAGTGGATTCACCGCAGAGGCGCGGGGTACACTGAGTGGGTTTAATTGGTGATGGTGGATTTCGAATCTGTTTCAGCATTTTCGAACACACCCCTCGCCAGCACGGATCTTGCTACGCAATTCCGTGCTGGCATTTCCCCTCTCAAGAGGGGAGGGTTGCGAATCTCTGCGCCACTGCGGTAAGCTACATCCCTTCGATATAATCGCCGAATTTCCAATCGGATTCGAAGTCTGGACTGAGCTCCTGTTCAGTTAAAATAGCTTTGACCATCGCTACCGGGATGCTGTTGTTTTGAAGAATAGCATCGTGAAATTCTTTCTCGTTCATTTGCCCGAAATCTACCAGCTCCATTCTGAGTGAATAGAACTGCATTGCCCCAACCATGTAGGCGATCTGATAGAGAGGTCCGTAATTCCCTTCAAAAGAGCGTCGAACTTCCGCTTCGGCATTGGCGTACTCATGGCCTACTTTATCAACCAGGTAGTCGATCGACTGCTGTGGAGTCCAGTTGCCGAGGTGGTAGTTCAGGGAGAAAACAATTCGTGCCGCACGGTGCATTCTCCAGTAGAGCATTCCAATACGGTCTTCGGGACTATTGGCAAATTCGTTTTCATAGAGAACAAACTCCCAATAGAGTGCCCATCCTTCGCCCCAGAACGGTGTTCTGAACATTCGGCGCTGGGTAGCGTAGCGCTGATTCATAAACTGCTGCAGATGGTGGCCGGGAATCAGTTCGTGATGTACCACTGCTTTCGAAAAGTGAGGATTATTTCCACGCATACTCATCATCTTCTCTTCGTGAGTCATAGTGTGAGTGGGATAGGCAATCCGTACTGTTTCGCCGCCCAGAAAGAACGGGGCAATACGCTGCCACTCCGGGCTCAGCATCATCATTCTCCAGGTCTCTTTTGCAAGCTCAGGAATGGTCACCAGGTCCCGCTCTTCCAAAAAGTTTTCGGCCTCAAGTGCGAGGTCCCGAACTAAATCGGGCTGTTTACCGGCGGGCAGATAGGTGGTTTTTACCTGTTCCAGAGCTGCTTTCCAGTCATCGCCAAAACCGAGTTCATTCGAAGCTTTCAGCATCTCACGAAGGGTCCAGTCGTACTGCTCGTTTGCGATTTCAATCAATTCCTGCGGAGTGTAGGAGATCATCTCAAAGGCCAGCCGGCGATTGATCTCATCCTCGCCAATGGGATTGCCGGCAATTCCGCTTTCATCCACAACTTCTTTTTCCTGATCGTAATGGTCTTCAGCTATTTCAGCATAAGACTCAAACGACTCCTTGAGCATTCCAAACGGCGATTCTACCCACCAGTTGAAATCAGGGGAGTATCCGTAGTAAAATGAGTAGGCCTCTTCGACAGCATCTTTCAGCTCCTCAATAGCATTCGATAAATAGGCCGCATCCCGCTTGGAGAGTGGATCAGCTTCTTCCAGTTGATTCATTTTTCTTTCAACATCATGATGCCAGCTATTCATCCATTCGGCTACTTTTTGCCCTTCAATGGAGTGACCTCTCCGGCGCAGCTGAATAAACTCCATAATTTCATCAGGAGCAGGCAGGTAGGATGAAATTCGATTGTACTGCTGACGCTCTTCCTGTAAGAAGTATAGAGACCGGTTCAGGCTATTCTGAAAAAGCAGGTAGTCCACCTGGTCGGAGTGAGAGAGATTATTAAAATTCAGAGTTTCCAATTTCTGAATCTGGTCGTTATAAAACTGCTCAAAGCGATCGAAGTGCTGATCAGAAGGTTGAACGGAGTAGGTGCGGCTAAGTGCTCCACGATCGGCCTGGTAGTGGGTGATGAGGTCGGTAACAGACTGAGCGGACAGGCCTGTAGCTGTAGAGATAAAGAGTGAAAAAAGCAGATATTTCAGTATGGAGCGCATCGTGTAATAATTGGTTTCAGGTTTCATCCATGAAACCAATTATTTTTGATATCTGCAATGTATATTCGGTTATTAAACTCTTTGAAAAATCAGGGCACTGATTTTTACATTAATGAATGTGTTTGCCCCAAAGGGGCAGAAATTACCGTCTCACATATGTAACGTCCGATGAGTTTTTTTTGATTGACGAACTGTGAACTACGATTTAGACCCAAACATGGTGTTATATTTATTCTCTGTGGGAAGATGCGCTTCTAATTAAATTGGTCAGAAATTCTTTTATCCTATACCCAGAGAAATACCATGTTTTTCAGTTTGGAGCATTAGGTGTCAGCCCAGGATAAACGGTTCAACCCAACCCCATCGGGATGGCCAGATAATAGCCCCCGGTTTTAGTGTGTGTTGCACAACCGAAATTTACAAAGTTGTGGGTGTTCGTAGATTTGTTGATTGTGGGGCGATTTTTTGGAGTAGTTCGACTACAATAGATTCGACA
>LFIK01000273.1_pt1 | contig 38144 bp, 33 predicted proteins | sample 643401 | NCBI WGS metagenome assembly LFIK01 (sample SAMN03777447, study PRJNA286221) | soda lake metagenome | biome: soda lake; feature: Kulunda steppe; material: water; isolation source: sample T5-Br brine of Lake Tanatar-5 | place: Russia: Kulunda steppe | collected 2010-07
GCAGGCCGTGCGGTCATGCCGGTCCGCCCATCCTTCGCCTCCGCCCGCCGTGACGCCGCGTCAGCCGTTCGCGCTGCTCGTGGCGCCGGCCGTCGTGGAGCGCTCACCCTCCGCTGCCGGAGCGATGCGCCACAGCAGGCGGGTGGTCGCCGTCCAGTCGGCGAGCAGCTGCTGCCCGACGATCGATCCGGTGACGGCGACGTGCTCCCGCAGGAGCTCGGCGACCTCGACGAGCTCCGTCTGTGACGGGCGCGCAGCCTCGACCAGCTGACGGTTGACGCGCGCGAGCATCTCGCCGTCCGTGTCGAGCACGAAGCAGCGTCCACCACTCATGCCCGCACCGATGTTCGCGCCGGTCGGACCGAGGACCACGACCGTGCCGCCGGTCATGTACTCGCAGGCATGGTCACCGACACCCTCGACGACGGCCGTCGCGCCGGAGTTGCGGACGGCGAAGCGCTCGCCCGCCCGACCGGCGACGAACAGCTCGCCGGCGGTCGCGCCGTACAGCGCCGTGTTGCCGAGCAGCACCGGCTCGCCCGCGTCGTCCGCCGGCGGACGGATGACGATGCGGCCGCCACCGAGGCCCTTCCCGACGTAGTCGTTCGCCTCGCCCTCGAGGACGAGCTCGACCCCACGGGTCGTGAACGCACCGAAGGACTGACCGGCCGCGCCGGTGAACCGGAGGCGGGCCAGCCCTGGCGGGTCCTGCTCGCCGAACTCCAGGCCGACCGCTCCACCGAGCCGCGCACCGATGGTGCGGTCAGCCGGGCCGATGTCGTAGGCGAACTCACTGATGCCGCCGAGGAAGACCGTCTCGAGCGCGTCCTCCGTGATCCGGTCACCGAGCTCGGAGCGCGGGTCCTGGATCGGCTCGCGAGCGATGAAGTGGCGAACGCCGACCTCCGGGTCGCGCAGCAGGGCGCTGACGTCGAGCCGTGCGGCGACCCCTTCGAGATCCGCGCGACGCGTGAGCGCGTCGACGCGCCCGATCGCCTCGTCGAGGCTGCGGAAGCCTGCGGCGGCCAGCAGCTCGCGGACCTCCTCGGCGACCATCACCAGGTAGGCGGCGACGGTGTCGGGCGTCCCGGCGAACTTCTCGCGCAGGTCGAGCCGCTGGGTGGCGATGCCGACCGGGCACGTGTCGCGGTGGCAGGCGCGCGCCATGATGCAGCCCTCGGCGAACAGGGCCGCTGTCCCGAACGCGTACTCGTCGGCGCCGAGCAGCGCAGCGAGCACGACGTCATGACCGGTCTTGAACCCGCCGTCGACCCGGAGCCGGACACGGCCACGAAGCCCGTTCTCGCGCAGCGTCTGCTGGACCTCCGCGAGGCCGAGCTCCCACGGCATCCCGGCATGCTGGATGGAGGAGAGCGGCGACGCGCCCGTCCCACCGTCGTTGCCGGAGATGTGGATCGAGTCGGCGAGCGCCTTGACGACCCCCGCCGCGATCGTGCCGATGCCCGACAGCGACACGAGCTTCACGTCGACGAGCGCGGCCGGGTTGACCTGCTTCAGGTCGAAGATCAACTGCGCCAGGTCCTCGATGGAGTAGATGTCGTGATGCGGCGGCGGACTGATGAGCGTCACACCGGGCGTCGTGTGCCGGAGCAGCGCGATCTCGTCGATGACCTTGTGGCCGGGGATCTGTCCGCCCTCACCGGGCTTCGACCCCTGCGCCATCTTGATCTGCAGCACCTCCGCGTTCGCGAGGTACTCCGGGGTCACCCCGAAGCGTCCCGACGCGACCTGCTTGATCCGGCAGTCGAGGTCGAGGGCGCTGCCGCGCGTCCGGAAGCGGTGCGGACTCTCGCCACCCTCTCCGGAGTTCGCCCGACCACCGATCATGTTCAGGGCTGCGGCGAGCGTCTCGTGCGCCTCCTTGGAGAGCGCGCCGTGCGACATCGCGCCGGTGGAGAACCGTCGCGTGATGGCCTCGACCGGTTCCACCTCCTCGAGTGGGACGGACGGGCGCGACGTGTCGAACGCGAGCAGGTCGCGCGGGAACGCCGGTGTCCTGGACCGCACCGTCTCGCTGAAGACGCGGTAGAGGTCGGTCCGCCCCTCTGCGGCCGCCTGACGCACGAGCGCCGCCGTCGGACCGTCGACGTCCTCCTTCCCGGCGCCGTCGAGCACGAACGGCTGCGTGCTGGGCGTGCGCCCGAGCCCGAGCGCGTCATGCAACGAGTCGATCACCGGCTTGGACATGTCGTGGAACTCGCCACCCTTGCGCCACTTGATGATGCCGGGGCTCGGGAGCGCAGCCTCGGCGTCCTCCGCGAGGTCGCCCGCGTAGGCGACCGCGTGCTGCTCGAGCACGGTGCGGGCCAGGTCGGTGAAGCCGTGGCCGCCCAGGACCGACACGGTGCCGGTGAAGCAGCGCTCCACGACCTCCGGGGCGAGTCCGAGCGCCTCGAAGATCTGCGCCGAGCGGTACGAGTCGAGCACCGAGATGCCCATCTTCGACATGATCTTGCGCACCCCGTCCTCGAGGGCGGCGCGGTAGCGGCGCTGCGCCTCCGACGCGGTCGGGTTGTCCCCACCGATGCGGTCCTCGTCGGCGAGGTGGGCGATCGTCTCGAGCACGAGCCGCGGGGAGATCGCGTCGCCGCCGTAGCCGAGCAGCGTCGCCGCATCGTGAGTCGTGCGCGCCTCGTCGGTCTCTGCGACGATGGATGCGCGGGTCCGGACGCCCTCGGCCACCAGGCGCTGGTGCACGGCACCGACCGCGAGCAGGATCGGGACCCGGCAGCGGTCGACGTCGACACTCACGTCGCTCACGACGAGGATGCCGGCACCGTCACGGACGTGTCCGAGCGCCTCCTCGCCGAGCCGCTCGAGCGCCCGCTCGAGCCCCTCGGGACCGTCCGCGACGGGGAACGTCGCGTCGACGGCCATGACCGGCCACGGCAGGCGCGCATCCATCGCGAGGCGCCGCAGCCCGTCCGGGGAGAGCAGGAACGAGTCGAGCTCGACGAGCCGCGCGACGTCGGGACCTTCGGTGAGCAGCGGTGCACGCCGGCCGAGCCGCGTCCGGATGCTCATCACCTCACGCTCACGCAGGTGGTCGATGGGCGGGTTGGTCACCTGGGCGAACCGCTGCTTGAGCAGGTGCGACACCGGACGATGGACCAGCGACAGCACCTCGATCGGCGTGTCGTCCCCCATCGACGAGATCGCCTCCTTGCCCTGCGTCGCCATCGGACGCAGCACGGAGGTGACCTCCTCCTTCGTGAACCCGAAGGCGAGCTGCCGGCGGACGAGGTCGTCACCGACGTGCTCGACGGGCTGTCCGGTCTGTGCCTCGATCAGGTTGCGTGCGAGCCACTCGCCGTAGGGCGCACGGGCAGCGAGCGCGTGCTTGATGGTGCGATCGTCCTGCAGGCCGCCGGCCTCCGGGTCGACGCAGAGCATCTGGCCCGGACCGAGCCGGCCACGACGCACGGTGACCGGTGCGGCGCCCTCGGGGAGCTCGACGTGGATCGCCCCGACCTCGCTGGCCGCGATGATCATCCCGTCGGAGCGGACGTGGAAGCGCAGGGGACGCAGACCGTTCCGGTCGAGCGCCGCCCCGACCCGTACACCGTCGGTGAAGATCAGCGCGGCCGGACCGTCCCACGGCTCGACCAGGCACGCGTGGTAGCGGTAGAAGTCGCGGATGTCCGGCGCGATGGAATGGGAGTTCTGCCACGCCTGCGGGACCAGCATCGCCTGGGCATGGCGCACGTCGCGCCCACCGTTGACGAGCAGCTCCATCGCCGCGTCGAGCTTCGCCGAGTCGGACTGGTCGACGTCGATGACGGGCGGGAGCAGGTCCGGGTCGCACCAGTCGACACCGTCGAGCGACATCGAGCCGGCCACCAGCTGCCCCTCACGGGCCTGCATGAGGTTCGCGTTGCCCTCGATGGTGTTGATCTCGCCGTTGTGGCACAGCATGCGGAACGGCTGCGCGCGCTGCCACGTCGGCATCGTGTTCGTCGAGAACCGGGAGTGGAAGATCGCGAGCGCCGACACGAAGCCGTCATCGGACAGGTCGAGGTAGAACTCACCGAGCTGGGCCGCGTCCGCCATCGCCTTGTAGGTCACGGTGAGGAACGAGCAGCTCGACGCATACAGGTCGACCCCGGCGGCCTTCGCAGCCCGCACGGCACGCCGCCGGATGCGGTAGCCGAGCTGCTCCGCGGCACGGTCGTCGAGACCGGCCGGGCGACGCATGATCGCCTGGGCCAGCCCCGGCATGCGGTCACGGGCGAGCTGACCGATCGCCGCCATGTCATGGGGGACGTCACGCCACGCGATGAGGTCGACCTGCTCCGTCACGCAGGCCGCGGCGAACGCCTCCCGACCTGCGGCACGAGCGCGCTCACCCTCATCGCCACTCCGGCCGTCGAGGAACAGGAACGCGAGGCCGAGCAGCTCGTCGTCGGCGACATCCGCACCCTGCGCCGCCGCCCAGGTGCGCACCAGTCCCTGCGGGATCTGCGTGAGGATGCCGGCGCCGTCACCCGACATGGCGTCCGCAGCGACCGCCCCGCGATGGCGCACACCGCACAGGCCGTCGAGCGCCAGCTGGACCACGTCGCGGGACGCATGACCGTCGCTGCGGGCGACGAAGCCGATGCCGCAGGCGTCGCGTTCGGTCGGCAGGGCGAAGTGGGACATGCGGTCCTCCGAGTGGCGTCAGATGCCAGTGAGTTCGGAGCCCGCACCGCAGAGGCCTGCACTGGCCTCCCGATGCGGACCGGACGGGTCCTGGAAGTGGGGAGCGCCATTGCTCGTGTCGAATGCTACCGCGCTTCTGCGGTTCAGCCGCCCAGCTGTCCAGGATCGACGTTCGCCAGCCGGACCTGGCCGCGCGCGAGCGCCTTGCCATCAGACTCGCGGCTGAGCTCGACCTGCCACAGCTGCTGGGTACGACCCACGTGGATCGGCGTGGCGACCCCGTTCACGCGCCCTTCCCGATGCGGACGCAGGAAGTCGGTGGCGTTGTGCGCACCGACGCAGACCATGCCCCGCGGCAGCACGGTGATCGCACCGCAGACGGAGGCCATCGACTCGACGACGGCGCACCACACGCCGCCGTGGACGATCCCGGACGGCTGGTGGAGCGCCTCGTGGGCGTCGAAGTGGGCCTCGCCCCGGTCGCGTGAGATCCGGTCCCAGCGCAGGCCGATGACCCCCGCCCCGAAGCGGTCCGTGAAGACCGCACCGAGGTCGGTGAGCGCGTCCCCCTCGAGCGTGCCCCCCGCGCCCAGCACCTCGAGCGCCCGATCGACCTCCGCACCGAACAGTCCTGCCACGTCCGGACCTCCCCTGGTGATGCTCCTCGAGACGCCCCGGCATCATCACCGACGCGGTCGTGCACGTGGCGACGGACGCTAGCGTCATGTGCTGGAAGCCCCGATCGACTGCACCCGCCGATGCGCGGTGCCCTTGACCTCGAGGTGAGCATGCCGATCTCCGACCCGAAGCACCGCAGCCGCGACGTCACCGACGGGCCGGAGCGTGCACCCGCACGCGCGATGCTGCGCGCGATCGGCATGACCGACGCGGACTGGAGCAGCCCACAGGTCGGCGTCGCCTCGTCGTGGAACGAGGTCACGCCCTGCAACCTGCCGCTCGACCGGCTGGCGAAGCGGGCCAAGGAGGGCGTGCGAGCAGCGGGCGGCTTCCCGATGGAGTTCACGACGATCGCCGTGTCCGACGGCATCTCGATGGGACATGAGGGCATGCGCGCCTCGCTGGTCAGCCGCGAGGTCATCGCGGACTCCGTCGAGACGGTCATGCACGCGGAGCGCCTCGACGGCATGGTCACCCTCGCCGGCTGCGACAAGTCGCTTCCCGGCATGGTCATGGCAGCGGTCCGACTCGACGTCCCCAACGTCTTCCTCTACGGCGGGTCGATCCTCCCCGGCCGCGTCGACGATCAGGACGTCACCATCCAGGACGTGTTCGAGGCCGTCGGCGCCCATGCACGCGGCCAGATCGATGACGCCCGTCTCGGCCAGATCGAACGGGCCGCCTGCCCGACGGAAGGGTCGTGCGGCGGCATGTTCACCGCGAACACGATGGCGTCAGCCATCGAGGCGATGGGGCTCGCCCTCATCGGTTCAGCCGCGCCGTCAGCTCCGGACCCGCGACGTGACGCGTTCGCGGTCCGCAGCGGCGAGGCGGTCGTGAACCTCCTGGAGCGTGGCATCACCGCGCGTGACATCGTGACGCGCGAGGCGCTCGAGAACGCCATCAGCGTCGTCAGCGCGGTCGGCGGTTCGACGAACGCGGTGCTGCACCTGCTCGCCATCGCCGCCGAGGCGCGCGTGGAGCTGACCATCGACGACTTCGACCGCATCGCGCGCCGCGTGCCCCACATCGCGGACACGAAGCCCGGCGGTCGCTACGTCATGAACGACCTCGACCGGATCGGGGGCGTGCCCGTCGTGCTGCGGGAGCTGCTCGAGGCGGGCCTGCTGCACGGCGACGCGATGACCGTCACGGGCCGCACGATGGCGGAGGAGCTCGCCGACCTCGACCCTCCGGCGCCCGACGGCGTGATCGTCCACCCGGTCTCCGACCCCATCCATGCCGACGGCGGCATGGCGATCCTGCGCGGCTCGCTCGCTCCCGACGGGGCGGTCGTGAAGGTCGCCGGCATCCCGAGCGAGCAGCTCGTCTTCGAGGGCCCGGCGCGCGTGTTCGACGGCGAGCGCGACGCGATGACGGCGGTGCTGACCGGCGGCATCGTCGCCGGCGACGTGGTCGTGATCCGCTACGAGGGACCGCAGGGCGGCCCGGGCATGCGCGAGATGCTGGCGGTCACCTCGGCGATCAAGGGCGCCGGGCTCGGCTCCACGGTCGCGCTGCTGACCGACGGCCGCTTCTCCGGTGCGACCCACGGCTTCTCCATCGGCCACATCGCACCCGAGGCGACGGCTGGCGGCCCGATCGGTCTCGTGGCCGAGGGTGATCGGATCCGCATCGACGTGCCGGCCCGCAGCATCGAGCTCCTCGTCGACGACGCCGTGCTCGCCGAGCGACGGACCACCCGGGTCGCCCCCGAGCCGCGCTACACCTCCGGCGTGCTGTGGAAGTACGCGCGCACCGTCGGATCGGCCTCGACCGGCGCGACGACCGGCGTCTGAGATGCAGTTCGAGGAACTGCGCTTCATCACCCAGCAGGCCGCCGTCGACGTCGCCGAGAAGCACCAGCGGCCCCTGCCACCGACCGTCGTGCTGCCGGGCCCGGCGCGCACGCTGCTGCTCACGCTGCCCGCCCTGCCCGATGACGACGAGCTGCGCCACCAGGTCCTCGCCGAGCTGGCGGCGGAGCATCTGACCGGCGACGGGGTCCCGTGCTGGGGCTTCGTCGCGGAGGCGGACGTCGCCGGCAGCGACGCGGTCGTCGCGATCTTCGGCGCACGTCGGCATACACCGCACGTGTCCGCTGCGCTGTTCACCGAGGACGGATCGCTCGACGAGTTCCTCGCGGCGGAGGAGCTGGACCCGACGGCGCTCCCGTTCCTGCACCCGCTGCAGCACGCGGTCGATGCGCTCCCCGGCGCGCAGGACGTCTTCGACCGCTTCGACCCGAAGCGCGCCGGACCGGGCGGCGCCGTGATGCGGCCACCATCGGACGACGACGGGGGCGCGGACGGCCCACCGCTGCTCCCGATGCACCCGGGCTAGGCGTCCGTCGCGTCCTGCCGCCCCACCGGTCGTCCTTCGCTCGCCGCCTCCTGCGGAGCGCGGACCGCGATGCGGCCCGCCCGACGGCCCTCGAGGCTCCGGACCTCCAGCCGCCAACCCCGCGCCGTGGTGACGACGTCACCGACCTGCAGCAGGCGTCCGAGCCGGTCGACCATCCAGCCCGAGATCGTGTCCGCGTCGCCCTCGTCGTCGTCGAGGTCGGTGCCGATCAGGTCCTCGAGCACATCGCGGCGCATCGTCCCGGGCGCGATCCACGAACGCGGCCCGAGCACGACGAGCGTCGGCTCGTCATCGAACTCGTCGTTGATGTCGCCGACGAGCTCCTCGAAGACGTCCTCGAGCGTCACGAGCCCGGCCGTGCCCCCGAACTCGTCGATCACCACGGCGGCCTGAGCACGGGTCTGCAGCAGCTCGCGGAGGAGCGATTCGAGATCGCGCGACACCGGCACGGCGACGACGGGTCGCATCACCTCAGTCACCAGCGCATCGTCAGCATGTCCCGCGACCAGCAGATCCTTCACGTGCACGAGGCCGACGATGTGGTCGATGTCGCGCTCGTAGACGGGCAGGCGCGTGTGGCCCGATGTCGCCGCCGCGTCGAGCACCCCGGCGACGGTGTCCTCCGTGCTGACGGCGACGAGGTCGATACGAGGGGTCATCGCAGAACCTGCGACGACGTCACGCAGCTCGAGCACGGCAGCGAACAGACGCGCCTCCCCGATACCGATCGACCCGCTCTCACGCGCCTGGCCGAGCACGAGCAGCAGCTCCTCGGCGCTGTGGCCGAGTTCTCGCTCGTCGACGACCTCGACGCCCACCGCACGGGCGAGCACGTTGGCCGCCCCGTTGAGCACCACGATGACGGGTCGTAGCAGCCGCATGTAGAGCGCGAACGGACGCGCGATGGCGAGTGCGACCGTCTCCGCACGGGCGATCGCGAGGTTCTTCGGCGCCATCTCGCCGACGACCATGTGGAGGAACACGACGACGCTCAGTGCGATGCCGACCGCGATCGCCACGCGGGCACCCTCGGGCAGCGCCGTCCGAGCCAGCAGCGTTTTGAGCGCGTCGGCGACCGCGGGCTCTGCGACCGCGCCGAGCCCGAGCGACGCGAGCGTGATCCCAAGCTGCGCACCGGAGAACGTGATCGGCAGTTCCCGCAGTGCACGCAGGGCGGCGACGGCACGCGCCTCCCCCGACTCGGCCCACTGCTCGATGACGCCGCGGCGAGCAGCGAGCAGCGAGATCTCGGCCGCGACGAAGAAGGCGTTCAGCCCGAGCAGGACGAACCCCGTCGCCAGCGCACCGATGCTCACGCGCCCACCTCCGCGTCGGAGCGACGGACCGTCAGCTCCGTCACGCGCAGCCCTGCACGTCGCGACACGACCAGCTCGAGCCCGCCATGGACCGTTCGGTCGCCGAGTTCAGGCACGCGACCGAGCTCCGCCATCACGAGACCGGCGACGGTCTCGTAGGGGCCGTCGGGCAGCTCGACGCCGAACCGTTCGGCGAAACGCGCGAGCGTCGTCGCCCCCGCGATCCGCTCCATCGACCGGGGGCCTCGAGCGAGCGCGCCGGGCCGGCCGGCGACGCCGGCGGCGGCGCGGTCGAACTCGTCCTCGATGTCGCCGACGAGCGTCTCGAGCACGTCCTCGAGCGTGACGATGCCGGCCGTCGACCCGTACTCGTCGACGACGACGGCGAAGGTGCGTCGCCGCTGACGCAGCTCGTCGAGCAGGGCACGCAGCGTCTCACTCTCGGGGACGAACAGCGGCTGCACGGCGACCTCGTCGACCACGGTGCGCGCACGCCGGTCGCTGGGGATCTGGAGCTGATCCTTCACGTGCACCGTCCCGAGGACCTCGTCCTCGGTGTCGCCACGGATGGGGAACCGGCTGTGTCCGCTCGCGCGAGCGAGCTGCGCCATCTCCTCGAGCGTCATCCCGGTCGTGACCCAGACGACGTCGGGCCGTGGGACCATGACCTCACCCACGCGCCGCGCGCCGAGGGACACGGCGCGGCGCAGCAGCTCGGTCTGGTCGACGGTCAGGCTGCCGCGCGCGCCGGACGCGGCGATGATGCGTCCGAGCTCATCGAGTCCCGGCGCATCATCGAGCTGCGACGGCGTCTCGACGCGGAAGACGGCGCGGGTGACCTCCTCGGCGGCGCGGTCGAGCACGCGGACGATGGGCCCGAGCAGGGCGATCGATCCGTTCGAGAACCCGGCGAGTGCACGGGCGACCGGCACCGGGCGCGAGATCGCGACGTTCTTGGGGAACAGTTCGCCGAACAGCATCTGCACGAGCGTGGACACGAGCAGGGCGAGCGTGACCGAGAGCGCGACGCTCGCCTCGACGGGGATACCGACGGCGGCGAGCAGCGGCCGCACCAGCGTCGCACCGATGGCACGGTCGGCGAGGAACCCGACGATGAGCGACGTCGCCGTGATGCCGAACTGCACCATGGACAGGAAGAACGGCAGACGACCGAGCAGCGATGCGACCTCGGCCGCGCGTCGGTCCCCCGACTCCGCGAGGTCGTCGAGTGCAGGGCCGCGCGCGGAGACGACCGCGAACTCGGCCGCGACGAACAGTCCGTTGAGCGCGACGAGGACGACGACGGCGCTGAGCGCCAGCCATCCGCTCAATCCGCGCCCTCCGCTCGAGAGGCAGGCTCCGCCGCGCCGCGCGCGACGAGCAGACGCTCCGCATGGGCGCGCATGTCGAACCCGGGGTCGATCAGCGCGGTGAGCCCGAGGCCTGTCAGCGCGGCCATGATCGTCTCGGCCTGCTCACGCGCCCCCTCGTCGCTGAGCGACGGGTCCTCGCGGCGACATGCGGCGGCGAAGCGCTGCACGCGACGACGATGGCTGCGCAGGACGCGCTGCGCGATCGCCGCGTCGGTCAGCCCGAGGCCGGCGAGCTGGAGGTAGATCCGCGCGATCGGCGAGGGGCCGGTCATGAAGGTGACAAAGGCGTCGATCAGCTCCTCGAGCGTGTCCACATCCGCCCGACCGCGGTGCGGGTCGACCGCGTCGAGGGCCTGACGGATCACCTCGAAGACCGCCGCCTCCTTCGAGTCGAACAGGTTGTAGAAGCTCCCGACCCCCACCTCAGCGACGGTCGTGATGCGCTTGAGGGTGATGCCATCGATCCCGTCCTCAGCGAGGAGGGTCCGGGTGGCGTCGAGGATCCGCTCACGGGTCTCGAGGCCGACGCGGTAGCGGGCCACCTGCGCTCCTCGGGACGGCGGAACGCCGGTCGATGAGGACCGGCGCTCCGCGAGGCTAGCGCTCGGACGCCCCGCCTCCGGCCTCGACACGGTACGCTCAACTTTGAGCGAGCGCTCAAAGTTCGGTCCGACCACGCCATCAGGACCGGGCCTCGGACGGTGAGTCGGGGACACCCAGGGAGCAGCAGATGAGCCACTACCGGACCAACCTGCGCGACATCGAGTTCAACCTGTTCGAGATGCTCGGTGCCGGTGAGTACTACGGCGACGGCCCGTTCGCGTCGATGGACTCCGACCAGGCGCGCATGCTCATCAGCGAGTTCGAGCGCTTCACCCGCGAGTCGACCTGGGCGGACTCGTTCGTCCCCTCCGACCGCGAACCGCTGCTGCTCTCGCCCGAGGGCGACATCACGCTGCCGGCATCGCTCGAGCAGGCGCTGCGCGAGTACTACGAGGCGGGCTGGCACCTCCTGTCTCTGCCCGAGTCGCTCGGTGGCTTCGGTGCACCCCCCACGCTGCGGTGGATCGCTGCCGAGCTGGCCGCCGGGGGCAACGCGACCGCATCGCTGTGGCCGATCGGTCCGCTGATGGCCGGCATCATCGACCGGGTCGGCACCGATGGGCAGCGTGAGCGCTTCGCCCGGCACATGGTGGAGCAGGCCTGGGGCGGCACGATGGTGCTCACGGAACCCGACGCCGGATCGGACGTCGGCGCGGGCACGACGAAGGCCGTGAAGGTCGCGGACGCTGGACCGGACGACCTCGGCAGCATCTACCACCTCGAGGGCATCAAGCGCTTCATCACCTCTGCCGACGCGACTCCCCTGCACGCCAACACCGTGCACATCGCCCTCGCACGCCCCGAAGGTGCCGGCCCGGGTACGAAGGGCCTGTCGCTGTTCATCGTCCCGAAGTACCTCGTGAACGAGGACGGTTCGCTCGGCGAGCGCAACGGGGTCCGGGTCTCCAACATCGAGCACAAGATGGGGATCAAGGGCTCGGCCACGTGCGAGCTCTCGCTCGGCCAGGACGGCACGCCGTGCGTCGGCTACCTCGTCGGTGACGTCCACGACGGCATCCGCCAGATGTTCCTCGTCATCGAGTACGCCCGCATGATGGTGGGCACGAAGGCCATGTCGACCCTGTCGACCGGCTACCTCAACGCGCTCGACTACGCGAAGATCCGTCAGCAGGGCGCCGACCTGACCCGCTCGGCGGACAAGACCGCGCCGCGCGTCCCGATCATCGACCACGCCGACGTGCGGCGCGGATTGATGGAGCAGAAGGCGCACGCCGAGGGCATGCGCGCGCTCATCATGTTCACCGGCTGGGTCCAGGACCAGGCGGTGCTGGCCGGCGAGGACTCGGAGGAGCACGCGACCTGGCTCAAGCGCGAGGACCTGCTGCTGCCGCTCGTCAAGGGCTACTGCTCGGAGAAGGCGTACGAGCTGCTCGGTTCGATGACGCTGCAGACGTTCGGCGGCTCCGGCTACACGCAGGACTACCCGATCGAGCAGTACGTCCGCGACGCGAAGATCGACACCCTGTATGAGGGCACGACCGCGATCCAGGCGCTCGACCTCCTGTTCCGCAAGATCGTGAAGGACCAGGGTCAGACGCTCATGTGGCTCGCAGAGCTCGTCCAGGAGACCGTCAAGGCGGGTGTCGGTGACGACCCCTTCGAGCGGGAGCGTTCGCTGCTCGCCCAGGGACTCGAGGACGCACAGGCGCACCTCGGGGTGCTGCTCACGCACGCGATGGCGTCGCTCGACGAGGCGCAGCGCGAGCGCATCCACCTCGCAGGGCTGCAGTCGACCGGCTTCCTCTACTCGCTGGCGGAGGTCGCCATCACCTGGCTGCTGCTGCGCCACGCGGAGGTCGCCCACGCACGTCACACCGAACTGGAGGCGGGCGGCGCCCCGGCGACCGGCAGGTCCCGAGACGGCGAGCTGGCGTTCTACGCCGGCAAGGTCGCGGCGGCCCGCTGGCTCACACGCAACGCCATGCCGAAGGTCGCCATGCGCCGACACGTCGCCGAGCAGGAGGACGGTGCACTGATGGGTGTCCCCGCCGAGGCCTTCTAACCCCTCACCCGCCGTCGCCCCGCTCGTCATCGGACGGAGCGGCGACGACGCCACTCGCGATCAATCCTGCGATCGCCGAAGGGTCGTACCCGACCGCCTGCAGGACGTCATGCGTGTCGGCGCCGACCGTCGGTGCACCGCGCTCGACACGACCGGGCGTGCGCGACAGCCTCGGGGCAGGAGCAGGCATCGGATGCCCGGCCGCCACCGGCGGGACCGGACCGGAGAGCCCGACCGCGAACGTCCCACGCGCACGATGGTGCGGATGGCTCGCCACCTCGCCGAGGTCGAGCACCGGGGTCACGCACGCGTCCGTCCCGGCGAACCGCTCGGCCCAGTCGTCGCGCGGCAGGACCGCGAAGCGCGCTGCGATGGCGTCCTGCAGCTCAGGCCATCGCGACACGTCGTGCTGCGCGGCAGCCAGGTCCTCGGGCAGATCGAGCCCTGCGGCGAGCTGAGCGAAGAACTGCGGCTCGATCGCGCCGACCGCGACGTACCGGCCGTCCGCGCACGTGTAGGTGGCGTAGAACGGTGCACCCCCATCGAGCAGGTTCGCGCCACGCTCCCCCTGCCACGCTCCGAGCGCATCGAGCCCTCGTACGAACGTGGTGAGCGACGCGGCCCCGTCGACCATCGCCGCATCGACCACCTGGCCCGTCCCAGAGCGTTCGCGTTCGACCAGCGCCGCGAGGATCCCGACCGCCAGCAGCATCCCGCCGCCCCCGAGGTCCGCGAGGTAGTTCACGACCGGTGGTGGCGGGAGGTCCGCCGGGCCGACGGTGTGCAGCGCGCCGGACAGCGCGGCGTAGTTCAGGTCGTGCCCGGCGCGCGGCGCGAGCGGACCGTCCTGTCCCCAGCCCGTCATGCGGGCGTAGATGAGCCGCGGATGCGCGGCACACACCACGTCGGGCCCGAGCCCTAACCGCTCCATCGCGCCGGGCCGGAAGCCCTCGACGAGCACGTCCGCGTCGGCGAGCAACCGATCGAGCACGTCGGCCGCACCCGCATGCTTGAGGTCGAGCACGATCGAACGCCGGCCGCGCCACACCCCGACGTGGGACAGCACGGCCGGATCGCGATCGGCGCCGGGCCGGTCGACGCGCACCACGTCCGCGCCGAGGTCGGCCAGGAGCATCACGCCGTAGGGGGCGGCTCCGAGGCCAGCCAGCTCGACGACGCGCACGCCGGCGAGCGGACCGTGACCCGGGCCTGCGAGGACCATCGACCGCCCTCCCCGTGGACACCCACCGCTAGCGTCGAGGACGTGGACACTACGCGACCCCGACTCGGCCCCCTCGTCGCTGCTGCCCTGCTGCTCTCGGGCAGCCTGGTCGCGCTGCTGGCCTGGTCGGTGCTGAGCGGCCCGCCTGCGGAGGGGACGGCCGCCAGCGCGGCCTCATCCGACGCGACGATGAGCGTCGCCCGCGACCCGTCCCGACCCTACGCCGTGTGGGGCATGGATCACCGTGGCGAGCCGCTGCGCTGGGACGCCTGCTCGCCGGTCCGGTTCGTCCTGAGCGAGCAGGAGGCTCCGGAGCATGCCGAGCGTGACCTGGTGGCGGCGCTCGCCGTGCTGCGCGACGCGACCGGGCTCGACCTGCAGCTCACCGGTCCGACCGCCGAACGACCGCGCATCGACCGGCCGCTCGTGGAGGACGGCCCGACGGGATGGCGGTGGCGTGACGTGCTCGTCGCCTGGGCACACCCCGGCGAGGGCGGCGTGCCGCTCACCCCTCACGACCGCGGGGTGGCGCTCCCGGTGTCCGTGCGTGACGGCGACCTCGAGGCCTACGTCACCGGGCAGGTGGTGCTCAACGCTGGCCGCACCGACCTGGTCGAGGGCTTCGCAGACCGTCGTGACGCGATCGGCGCGACGTTGATCCATGAGCTCGCACACCTGCTCGGACTCGCACACGTGGACGACGTGTCACAGCTGATGTCGACCGACCCGGGCAGCGGGCCCGTCGAGCTCGGGGTGGGCGACCTCGCAGGGCTGCGTGTCATCGGCGCACAGGCCGGATGCAACCCGGCGCCACCGCCGGAGGCCGGACGCGGACTGGTCGGTCGGGCACCACACGCCGGCTGAACCGGAGCGCCCATCCCCGCAGACTCAGCCCAGGCTGCCACCGGCGCCCGAGAGCCCACCGTCGACCGGCAGGATGACGCCCGACACCCACGAGGCGTGGTCGGACAGCAGGAACACGGCCGCGCGCGCGACGTCCTCCGGATCGCCGAGACGGCCGAGTGGATGGGCGGCGGCTGCCCCGTCCGGATCGGCGGCCCACAGCGCCTCGCTCAGCCGGGTCCGGACCACCGCCGCTGCGATGGCGTTCACCCGGACCCGAGGTGCGAGCTCGAGGGCGAGCTGCCGCGTCAGATGGTGCAGCGCCGCTTTCGAGACGTTGTAGGCACCGATCATCGGGCCTGGCACGAGCCCGCCGACCGATCCGATGGAGACGATCGCACCACCGTGCGCTGCCATCCAGCCGTCCCACGCGGCTCGGGCCCACACGAGCGGCGCACGCTGGTTCACGTCCCACGTGGCGTCGACCGCGGCCATGTCGACCGTGGCGAGCGCACCGGCGGACGGGTTCGTCCCCGCGTTGTTCACGAGCAGGTCGCAGCTGCCGAACTCGCGGACCGCCGTGGAGACCGCGGTCGCTGCGTGGTCCTCGTCGCGCACGTTGCCCGCGACGGCCACCGCACGCGGACCGAACTCCCGCACCAGGTCGTCGACGAGCGGCTGCAGGGTCTCCGGTCGACGTCCCGTCAGGACCACCCCGGCCGCACCAGCCGCGAGGATCTCGCGGGCGATGGCCTCGCCGATACCGCGGCTCGCACCCGTGACGACGCCAGCACGCCCCTCGAGCCGGACGTCCACCTACGCGTCGCCGTCGACGACCGCGTCGATGGCGCGGGCGAGCGCGAGGTCACGCTCGGTCACGCCACCCGCGTCATGGGTGGTGAGCCGGATCCCGACGTTCCAGTAGACGTTGGTCAGCTCCGGATGATGGTCCGCCTCCTCAGCCACGACCGCGACCCGCCCGATGAAGCGGATCGCGTCCATGAAGGTCGGGAACCGCAGGTCACGGAGGATCGCATCGCCCTCCCGGCGCCAGTCGGTCAGAGCGGTGAGCGCCGTGTCGATGGTCGCGTCGTCGATGATGTCCATGACGTAGTGGTACCAGCCCTCGAACGGGCCCGCGAGCAGGTTCACTCGCCCCGTCCAGGGCAGGGTCGGGGACGAACCCTCTGCATCTGGCCTCAGCGGCCGCCTCACCGTGCTCGGCGACCGTTCGCGGCCGACGTCCTCCGCCAGCACGCCACACCACCACGACCTCGCAGCCGACCGCGCCGGAGAGGAGCATCCATGGCACGCAGCCTGCCCATGTTCCCGCTCGGCACCGTCCTGATGCCGAACATGGTCCTCCCCCTCCACATCTTCGAACCGCGGTACCGGACCATGTTCCATGACCTCACCGAGGGCGACCGGGAGTTCGGTGTCGTGCAGATCGCGCGCGGCTGGGAGACCGGCGGTGGCGACGTCCGACACGACGTCGGCACGATCGCCCGCATCCTCCAGGCCGAGGAGCTGAACGACGGCCGATGGGTCGCCGTCACCGTCGGCACCCGACGCTTCAAGGTCACCGACTGGTACCCGGACGATCCGTACCCGCAGGCCAGGGTCGAGGAGCTCGCCGAGGACGGCATCGATGCGGGGGTCGTCGAGCGACGGGATGCGCTGCTGCCGCGCCTTCGGCGATTCCTCGCGCTGCGCAGCGAGCTCGGCGACGACACCGTGCCCTCGACCTTCGACGTCGCGAGCGACGACGCGGTCGCCTGCTGGCAGCTGCTGGTGCTCACCCCGCTGTCACAGCTGGATGCGCAGCGCCTGCTCGCGGTCGACGGGTGGGACGAACGGCTCGACGCCTACGAGCGGCTGCTGACCGAGCTCGAGGAGACCGGCGACCTCGAACTGCACGCGCGAGGCTGACCGTGTGCGGCCGGTTCGTGCAGACGACCTCGGCACAGCGCCTCGCGACCCTCTTCCAAGCGGTCGACACGACGGGCGACGCGCTCCGACCGCGCCACAACGTCGCGCCCTCGACCCCGGTGCCAGCCGTGATCCGCAGCGACGAACGCCGACTCGGCCTGCTCCGCTGGGGGTTCGTGCCCTCGTGGGCACGTGACGCTGACAGCGGTCCGCGCCCGATCAACGCCCGGTCCGAGGGGGCCGCGGAGTCGCGACTGTTCGCCCCGTCGCTCGCACGCCGACGTGCCATCGTCCCGTTGGACGCCTGGTACGAGTGGACCGACGAGGACGGCGCACGCCAGCCGTGGCTGATCCGTCCGGTCGCCGACGGTCCGACGAGCGTCGCAGCCCTCTGGTCGACGTGGCGTGCCAGCGACGCCGCACCCGAGGCTGCACCGCTCGGCACGGTCGCGCTGCTCACGACCGAGGCGGAGGGCGAGGCGGCCACCGTCCACCATCGCATGCCCCTGACGGTGCCCGACGACCTGCTCGAGGACTGGCTCGATCCGTCCGTCCAGGACGGAGCGACCCTGATCGGTGCGCTGCGCGCCGTCGTCCCGCAGGTGACCGTGACGCGGGTCTCGCGGCGCGTGAACGACGTCCGCAACGACGGTCCCGACCTGCTCGAACCGCTCGAGTCCTGAACGGCACGGGTGCCACGCAGCGGGGGTGGATGTCGGGAGGCGCCGGCCGATAAGCCGGATCCTGTTCCCCGACCGATCGCTCGGAACGGGGTGGCGACCATCTCTCTGGGACGCCGGTCACCCGACGCCTCATGCAGCCGACCTGGGACGTGACGGGCGGACCACCCTGTCCCTGCTTGGCCTTGCTCCGGATGGGGCTTGCCTAGCCACGACGGTCACCCGCCGTGCTGGTGGGCTCTTACCCCACCGTTTCACCCTCACCGCACCGTGCACCGGAGTGCTCGATGTGGCGGTCTGCTCTCTGTTGCGCTGTCCACGCGTCACCGCGTCTGGGCGTTACCCAGCATCCTGTCCTGTGGAGTCCGGACTTTCCTCACCCGCGTGAGCGAGCGCGGTCGCCTGTCCGGCGTCTCCCGACGCTCCGAGGATACGGCCAGTCACGGTGACTACGCTCGGGCTCATGGATATCCCGCGCACGCCGATCCCCGGCACAGCGGACACTCCGCTGTTGCTGGTTGCCAACCGACTGCCGCTGGCACGGCAACGTGGCGTGTGGCGACCCTCGTCAGGCGGCCTGGTCACGGCGCTCACGCCGGTGGTCGAGCGGGTCGGTGGGTCCTGGGTCGGCTGGGACGAGGACGCACAGGGAGTCCCGGCCCGAGTCGACGGGCTCAACGTCGACCTGCACGCCGTCGACCTCGATCCCGAGCTGGTCGAGGGCTACTACCACGGCTTCACGAACCGGACCCTGTGGCCGTTGTTCCACGACCTGGTCGTGCAGCCCGTCATCGACCGCTCGTGGTGGCGTTCGTACGAGACGGTCACCCGGCGATTCGCGGACAAGGTCAGCGAGGTCATCGCCGCGTCACCGACACGGCCGACCGTGTGGATCCAGGACTACCACCTGCTCCTGCTCCCCCAGCTGCTGCGCGACCGCTTCCCGGACCTGCGTATCGGGATGTTCCTGCACATCCCGTTCCCCGCCCCCGAGCTGTTCGCCCGCCTGCCGTGGCGCGAGTCGCTGCTCGGCGGCATGTTGGCCGCGGACAGCCTCGGCTTCCACACGACGCAGTACCGCGACAACTTCCTTCGCACCGTGCAGCGCATCATCCCTGATGCGACCGTGCTCGGCGACAGCATCATGCGCGAGGACGGCCGCCGCGTCCGAGCGCTGAGCCATCCGATCTCCATCGACGCGGAGGACTTCAGCGCGCTCGCCCGCGACCCCGCCACCGACACGGAGGTCGCCGCGCTGCGCGAGCAGTTCGAGGGCCGCAAGGTGCTGCTCGGGGTCGACCGCCTCGACTACACGAAGGGCATCCGCCACCGGCTGCAGGCCATCGAGCTGCTGCTCGAGCAGCGCCCACACCTGCGCGGCCGGTTCGTGTTCGTCCAGATCGCCGTCCCGTCCCGCGACGACGTCGAGGAGTACCGGAGCCTGCGCACCGAGGTCGAGACCGAGGTGGGTCGCATCAACGGCCGCTTCACCGAACCGGGCCACGACGTCCCGGTGCATTACCTGCACCGCTCGATCGACCGCACCCGCCTGGCCGCCTACTACCGCATCGCCGACGTGATGTGCGTGACCCCTCTGAAGGACGGGATGAACCTGGTCGCGAAGGAGTTCGTGACGGTCCGTGACGCGACGGACGGCGATGGCGTGCTCGTCCTGAGCGAGTTCTGCGGCACCGCCCACGAGTTCGGGCACGACGCGATCCGCTGTAACCCGTTCGACGTCGAGGGACTCGCGACCCTCATGGAAGGTGCGCTCGAGCTGCAGATCGACGACCGCCGCGACCGGATCGCCCGTATGGCGCAGGTCGTGCGCGACAACGACGTCTTCCGTTGGGTCGACGACGAGCTCGCTGCGATCACCGGCGAGGAGCACCCCGCGTGAGCGCGGACGACCCGTACGAGCTCGCGATGCACATCGTCACGTTGGCAGCCGGACGCCGCATGCTCATCGCACTCGACCACGACGGGACGCTCTCCCCGATCGCACCCCGCCCTGATGCCGCCACGCTCGCCCCGGGCGCGGAGCAGGCGCTCAGGCGGCTGTGCGACGTCGCGGACGTCGCGATCGTGTCCGGTCGCGGCCTCGAGGACCTCGAGCGGCGCTTCGCCGGGCTGCCCGTCGACCTCGTCTCGGAACACGGCCTGCGGCACCGTCGGCGCGATGGCGTCGTCGAGCAGCTCACGGCCGGTCTCGCCGCGAGCACCCTCGCGGCCCTGCGGCCCCAGCTCGCGGCGCTGCTCGCGGACCGGGCGGGTTGGATCGTCGAGGACAAGGGCGTCGGGCTCGCGGTCCACCACCGGCTCGTCCCCGCGGAGGAGCTCGAGCCGACCCTCGGCGCCGTCCGCGCACTGCTCGACGCGGCGGCGGACGAGCGCAGCGCGGCGACACCATCCGCACCTGCCGGCCACCTCCAGGTCGGCAAGGCCGTCCTCGAGCTCCGTCCGGCCGGTGCGGACAAGGGCGCAGCCGTGCGGCAGCTCGCGGCCACCCACCGCGGGGCGGACGGGCTCGGGCCGACGGTCCTCATGGTCGGCGACGATGCGACCGACGAGCCCGCACTGGAGGCTGCCGAACAGCTGGGTGGCGTCGGAGTGCTCGTCGCTGATGCGCCGCGCGAGACGACCGCGTCCGCGCGTGTCACCGGGCCCGATGAGGTCGTGCAGCTGCTCGACGCCCTCGCCGATGCGCTGGCCCAGCCGATCGCCGGCGGGCCGGCGGACGACGACTCGGCGTGACTCAGGCCGGGACGATCAGCAGGCGACGGCACTGCGAGCAGGTGGTCAACGGTGGGCCGTTGAGGTAGCCGTTGATCTCCGTCATCGGGAACGTGATGCGGCAGGCCGTGCACGCGTTGTGCCGCAGGACACCGACGCCCGTCCCACCACCACGCGTGGCCGCCTGCTCGTAGCGGGCGAGCAGTTCGGCGGAGAACGCCGCGGCGACCGGGTCCCGACGGACCTTCACCTCAGCGATACGGGCGATGAGGTCCTGCGCCGCAGCGTCACGTGCAGCCGTCGCCTCCGCGATACGACCGCCGAGCGCCGCTCGGACGTCGCGAAGCTCCGCGAGTCGACCTTCGACCTCCTCGACGCGTTCCATGATCTCGAGCAGCTGATCCTCATGCTCGGAGCGACGCCGTGACGTCGAGGCGATCTCCGCCTCCGCCGCCTGGATCTCCCGCGCCGAGGACAGCGATCCTTCGTACAGACGCGTGCGCTCCTCATCGAGCCGCTGTCCGAGCGCATCGATCTCGCCCTCGACCTGGCGCTGCTCGCGCTGGACGCGCTCGAGCTGCTCCTCGAGATCGGCGTCACCCTCCGAGAGCACCGTGTCCTGCCGCACGAGCTCGTCGAGCTGCTGCTGCTCGGCCAGCCCGTCGAGCTGATGCTCGAGCCGGCGGATCTCGTCGTCGATGCCCTGGAGGACGAGCAGACGATCGAGGTCCTCGCTGCTCGGGGTGTCGTGCTCGGTCATACCTGCTCCCAAGGGGTCGTGAGGACCGTGGAGCGCTCGACCGGCGCGCGCAACCCACGCTGGTTCGCCGCCGCCGCGATGCGCTGCGCGAAGGCCGGCATCGCCGCGACCTCGGTCGCATGGTGCCCGGCGTCGACGAGCGCGAGCCCGAGCTCGAGCGCATCCAGCGCGACATGATGGCGGACGTCGCCGGTGACGAGCACGTCGGCGCCCGCAGCGATCGCGTCGGGGATGGCGCTCGTGCCGGCACCACCGAGCACAGCGACGCGGCGCACGATCCGGTCCGGTTCGCCGCACAGCCGCGTCGAGGGGGCGGGCAGGTCGGCAGCGATGGTGCGCGCCAGCTCCCACAGCGTGACCGGTGCCGGCAGGTCGCCGACCCGACCCATCGCGCGTCCGCCCGGGACCACCGGCGCGCACAGTGCGACGGCGTCGGTGAGCGCGAGCGCGGTCACGACCGGATCGGATGTGCCCGCACCGTCGTCGGCCGCGTCGAGGTTCGTGTGTGCGGCCGCGACCGCGACACCGGCCCGCGCGGCACGGAGCGCGAGCGCCCCGGCTGCGGTGTCCGGAGTGAGCGAGCGCAGCGGGTGCAGCAGCAGCGGATGGTGCGCGAGCAGCAGCGTCGACGGCCGCGATGCGGCCTCGTCGAGGACCGCCGACGTCACGTCGAGCGCGACCAGGACCCGCTCGACCGGCCAGGACGGATCACCGACCTGCAGGCCCGGACGGTCCCAGTCCGCGGCGTCGGAGGGGGGGTAGACCTCATGCACGAGGTCCATCCACGCGCCGACCGTGTCGCTCACCAGTGTCCCTGTCCTCGCCGCCGGAGCGTACGCCAGCAGGACTACCCTTCAGCACGCAGTACCGGTTCCACGACCGGGGAGCTGCGTCCGGGCGGGTAGCTCAGCTGGCTAGAGCGCCTCGTTTACACCGAGGAGGTCGGGGGTTCGAGCCCCTCCCCGCCCACGGCGACGCTCAGCGACCGGCGTCGAGCAGCAGCGCCTCGAGCGCGACGGTGACCATGTCGTCGAAGGTCCGCTCCCGCTCGTCCGACGACGTCTGCTCACCCGACGGCACCAGGTCCGACACGGTCATGATCCCGAGCGCGCGGGCACCGAACTCGGCCGCGACCCCGTACAGCCCTGCTGCCTCCATCTCGATGGCCAGCACACCCATGCGACGGAACATCTCCAGCTGCGTCGGGCGAGGGTCGTAGAACAGCTCGGCGCTGTGGACGTTGCCCACACGGACGTCGACCCCAGCTGCCGCCGCCGCGTCGGAGGCGCTCCGGAGCAGACCGAAGTCCGCGATCGCGGCGAAGTCCTGCCCGCCGTAGCGCGCACGGTTCACCTGCGAGTCCGTGCAGGCACCCGAAGCGAGGACGACGTCGCGCAGGGCGATGCCCTCACCGACACCACCGCACGAGCCGACCCGAACCAGGCGCTTCACGCCGTAGTCCTTCACCAACTCGGTCGCGTAGATCGAGGCGGACGGGATGCCCATGCCGGTCCCCATGACGGAGACGGGCATGTCGCGGTAGGTGCCCGTGAAGCCGAGCATGTTGCGCACGGCCGTCACCTCGCGGACGTCCTCGAGGAACTTCTCCGCGATGTACTTCGCGCGCAGCGGGTCGCCCGGAAGGAGGATCGCCTCGGCGAAGTCCCCGGGTGCGGCGCTGATGTGCGGCGTGGCCATGTCATCTCCTGGTCGAACCGTCGCGCGGTCGGTCGGTCGGTGGGGCTGCCCTCCTACGCTACCGACCGGATGAAAGGATCCGGATGGCGCGCGACGGACGAGCTGGTGGTCGAGGTTCGCGGCTCGATCGTGCGCTGGAGGCCAGCGTCGTCGGATCCTTCAGCCGCGTGGGCATCCTGCTGCGGCGCCGTACGCAGCGCTGGGCGGACCTTGCCGACGCCGGTCGTGGCCGCAGCGTGCTCGTCACCGGAGCGAACAGCGGCATCGGGTTCGCGACGGCTGCCGGGCTCCTCGCACGCGGCGCGCGCGTCATCATCACCACGCGCGACGTGGCGAAGGGCGCGCAGGCCCGAGCCGCACTGCTCGATGCGGTCGCGCCACACGGCGGCGCACACGAACGCAGCGAGGTCGATGCCCGACTGATCACCGAGACGTTGGACCTCGACCACCTCGACTCGGTCCGCACGCTCGCTGGCCGCATCGACGCGTACGGACCGATCGACGTGGTCGTGCACAACGCCGGCGCGATGTTCGCCGAGCGCTCGACGACGGAGGACGGCCTGGAGCGCACGTGGCAGGTCCACGGCGTCGCGCCGTTCCTCCTCACGATGCTGCTCCTCCCACACCTGACGGGCCGACCCGACCCGCGCGTCATCTGGGTCTCCTCCGGAGGCATGTACACGGAACGCCTCGTCGTGCGCCGGGTCGACTCACCACGCGGCTACCGGCCATCCGTCGCCTACGCGCGAGCGAAGCGCGCGCAGGTGGAGCTCGCCCATGTGCTGCACCGACGGCTCGGTGCGACCACGGGCATCGCCTTCCATGCGATGCATCCGGGCTGGGCCCGCACGCCGGGCCTGCGCAGCTCGCTGCCCGCCTTCTCCCGGGTCGTCGGTCCGCTGCTGCGCAGCTCGGCGGAGGGCGCCGACACGATCCTCCATCTCGCGCTCGCCGATCGAACCGGAGCGCCCGGCGATCCGCTCGCTGGCGGCCGATTCTGGGCCGATCGTCTGCCTCGGACCACGGACCGGCTGGCCCGCACCGTCGTCGAGGATGACGAGCGCGGTGCGCTGCTCGAACGTCTGAGGGCCGATGCCGGCATCACCGACCTGCCCGGACCGCACTGACCGGCGCGGGACGGCGGTCCGCCGCACCCGTCCGCCCCGAACACCCACCAGGAGCACGGGCACGCCACGGGCACGCCACGGACACGCACGGGCACGGCCGCCATCCGCTGCGCGGCCTGACGGAGGGAACGGACCATGGACACGATCAGCCTCATCCTGGGTGCGACCGGCGCGACCGGTGCTGCGACGGCACGTCGTCTCGCAGCCTCCGGCCACCGTGTCCATCTCGCCGGACGCGACCGTGCGGTGCTCGACGCCATCGCCTCCGAGGTCGATGCGGCGGGTGTCCACGAGGTCGACGCGCGTGACATCGCCGCCGTGAAGACACTCGTCGACACGGTCGCGGACACCGAGGGGCGCCTCGATGCCGTCGCGAACCTCGTCGGCACTCTGCTGCTCAAGCCGGCCCATCTCACCACCGCCGATGAATGGGATGAGACGATCGCGGCGAACCTGACGTCCGCGTTCGCCGTCGTCCGAGCTGCCGCTCCTCGCATGCGTGAGCATGGCGGGTCGATCGTGCTCGCTTCGTCCGCCGCTGCGCAGACGGGCATCGCGAACCACGAGGCGATCGCGGCCGCGAAGGGCGGCATCATCTCCCTCGTGCGGTCGGCCGCCGCGACCTACGGCGCGAACGGGGTCCGGGTGAACGCGGTCGCTCCCGGCCTGACGCGTGCCCACATGACGGCGCGCCTCGTCGACAACGAGGCGCAGGCGGAGGCGAGCCGTCGCATGCACGTCCTCGGACGGCTCGGCGAGCCCGAGGACGTCGCCTCGCTCGTCGCGTGGCTGATGGATCCGACCACCACGTGGGTGACCGGTCAGACGATCGGCGTGGACGGAGGACTCGGCCAGGTCCACCCGCGGCCGCGCGGCTGACTCAGCCGGCGAGCACCAGTTGTGCGAGGTCTGCCAGGGTCACCTGCTCGGCGTGGCGCCCTGCGGCGCGCAGCGCTGCGAGGTCGCCGGCCGCCTGGGCCTGCTTGAGCCGCGAGAACCCGTAGTCGCAGCCTGGGATGTCGACGTCGACGGGGTCGTCTCCGATCACGACCAGGTACACCCCGTCGGCCCGCCCGCCCTTGTGCAGCTGCCCCGTCGAGTGCAGGTAGCGCGGCCCGATCCCCACGGTCACCGGGACGGCATGGCGGCCGGACAGGACCCGGGCGGCACCCGCCATCAACGCGACGTCCGTGCCTTCGGGGTCGACGTAGCCGAGCAGCGCGACCGAGCCGGCCGCCTGGAGCGTCGCGTCGAGCTCCTCGAGCGTTCGCGCATCAGGGGGCTGCGTCCCCGCGGCGAGCGCCTTCGCCGTCGCAGCCTTCGCCGCTGCCACGTCCGGCTGGTCGAACGGATCGACCCCGAGCTGGGCACACAGGAGCGGGACCGCCTGCATCCAGCGCAGCGCCTCCGCCGCGATCGCGTCCGGACCGGCCCATGGAACGACGAGCGCAGGGACGCCATCCCTCGCGAGCGCATCGAGCCCTGCCGCATCACCGAGCGTGACGACGACGGCGCGCTCGCGCGAGACGACATCGTCGACGGTCCTGATCAGCACCGGGAGCACCCCGGTCCCGCCCTTCCCACTGGACTCGGCGACGAGCTGTTCGACCCATGCCCCGAACATGCCGGCGTCGGGCGGGACGAGCAGGTGGAGCGCATCACGGCCGTCCGCGACGGCGACGGCCAGCAGCGTCGCGAGCTGTGCCGGGCCGGCCTCCGACCACGGGTCGATGCGCCAACGCTCTGCGGCCTCACGCGCAGCGCCGGTCAGCCGGTCGACGTCCAGACCGAGCACGACGGCCGGCACGAGACCGAACGGCGACAGCGCCGAGTAACGGCCGCCCACGTCCGCGTCGCCGTTGATGACGGCGCGGAACCCGTCCGCCCGCGCGATCTCCTCGAGCGCGGATCCGGAGTCGGTCACGACGAGCACGCGGTCAGCCGCCCGTCCACCGACGGCGGCCGAGAGCCGCGCTCGGAAGCGGTCGAGATGCGCGCGCGTCTCGACGGTCGTGCCGGACTTCGAGGCGGCGACGACGGCGGTGCGCTCCCAGTCCACCGCCGACTCCACCCGCATGACGGCCGCAGGGTCGGTCGAGTCGAGCACGTGCAACCGCGGATGACTCGCGGCGGCCCCGAGGATCCCGTCGAGAACCATCGGGAACAGCGAGGAGCCGCCCATGCCGACGAGCACGACGTCATCGATGCCCTCGTCCAGCAGCGACGCGACGACCGGACGGATCTCTGCGAGGTGCGCATCCGCTCGCTCGAGGGAGTCGAGCCAGCCGAGCCAGGCGCCGGTGACCTCGGGTGCGGGCGGCCACAGCGTCGTGTCCCGTGCGAGCAGTCGCGCATGGTCGGCTCGTGCCCGAGCCTCCCGAGCCGCCACCGGTGCGGCGAGCCCCGCCAGCCTGCCGGTGCCGTCCGCTGCGCTGCCGTCCTGCCCCACGTCCGCTCCTCATCTCGCATGCCGTGCAGCCAGCGTAGGCCCGAGCCCGGCGTCAGACCGGGGTTACGCTCCCGCACGCCTGTCCACGCACGACGCCTCTCCCTTGGCCGACGATGGATGACGGAGCTGCCCGTGCCGATCGCATCCGCACCCACGGACGTCGCGTTGCCCGACGGTCTGCGAGCCGGTGGCCGTGCCGACGCCTGGCGCCCGACCCGACCTGGCTACGTCGCGCTCGACGTCGACGGCACGCTCGTGAGCCGCGAGCCGGTCCCTGACGCACGGATCCTCGACGCGATCGTGCGACTGGGTGCGGCGGGCGTCCAGGTCGGGCTGGCGACCGGCCGCATGGCCGCGGCCGCCGATGCGATCCTCGCCACCGGCGTGCTGAGTGGCCCCCACGTGTTCCACAACGGTGCCGTCGTCACCGACGCAGCGGGCGACGAGCGGATCGTGCTCGGGCTGACGGACGACGACGTCTCGGCGATCCTCGACTTCGGCCGTGGTCGCGACGACCTGACGATCGAGGTCTACGTCGGCCGCACCTACCTCGCTGACCGCGCGGACCCACGCGCCGCGCCGCACGCGGAGCTGCTGCGCACGAGCCCTGAGGGGCACATCGCGAGCGTCACGGACCTCGCGGGAAGACGGGCCGTGAAGGCCGTCGCCGTGTGCTTCACGGCCGAGGCTGCGGAGGCGACGATCGCGGCGATCGCAGGGCTCGGCCTCGCGGCAGGCCCGGCCGCCTCACCGGCGACCCCGCAGCTGCGCTACGTCAACGTGACGCGGGCAGGCGTCGACAAGGGCACCGGCATCGAGGCGGCCGCAGGACTCCTCGGCATCGACCTGGCCGCGGTCGCCGCGATCGGGGACGAGACGAACGACATCCCGATGCTCACCCGCGTCGGCACCGCGATCGCGATGGGCGAGTCACGCGATCCGGTCCGCGCTCAGGCGCACCTCGTCGCTCCGGACTTCACCGCCGGTGGCACGGTCACAGCGCTCGACGCCCTGACCGCGCTCGCACGCGGCTGACGATCAGCGGGCGCCGGGCACCTGATAGTTCGGAGCCTCGTGCACGACCTCGAGGTCATGAACGTGCGACTCCCGCGTCCCAGCCGCGGTCTGCCGGACGAAGCTCGCCCGCTCCGTGAGGGAGCTGAGGTCCGCCGCGCCGACGTAGCCCATCCCGGAGCGCAGTCCGCCCACGAGCTGGTCGGTCACCTCCGACACCGCACCGCGGTACGGCAGCAGGCCGGACACGCCCTCAGGGACGAGCTTCACGCCGCTCGGCCCCTGAGCCTTCGCGCCGATCCGGTCGCCCTGGAAGTACCGGTCCGCGGAGCCGTCACGCATCGCGTCGATCGAACCCATCCCCCGGTACTCCTTGTAGCGGCGCCCTCCGACGAGCACGAGCTCACCCGGCGACTCGTCGGTCCCGGCCAGCAGGTTGCCGATCATCACGGCCGTCGCGCCGATCGCGAGTGACTTGACGATGTCGCCGGAGCTGCGCAGCCCACCGTCGGCGATGACGGGGACGCCGAGCTCGCGACCGACGATCGCTGACTCCATGACCGCAGTGAACTGGGGGACGCCGACACCGGTCACGACGCGCGTCGTACAGATCGAGCCCGGGCCGACGCCGACCTTGACGACGTCCGCGCCATGGTCCGCGCACGCACGGACCCCGTCGCCCGTCGCGACGTTCCCGACCATGAGCGCGACGTCCGGATGCTGATCCTTCAGCCGGCGGGCGAAGTCGAGCACCCCTTGGGAGTGGCCGTGCGCCGAGTCGATCGAGAGCAGATCGGCTCCGGCCTCGACGAGCGCCGCCGCACGGTCCGCGCCGTCCGGACTGGCGCCGACCGCAGCGCCGCACAGCAGCCGGCCCCGTGCGTCCTTCGCGGAGTTCGGATAGCGGCGCACCTTCTCGATGTCCTTGAAGGTGAACATGCCGATGAGTCGCCCGTCGCCACCCACGACCGGGAGCTTCTCCACGCGGTGCTGCTGCATGAGGTCGCGCGCGGCCTCGAGCGTCGTCCCGCGCGCACCGGTCACGAGACCCTCAGCGGTCATGTGCTCTCGGATGAGCGACTCCGCCGGAGCACCGAGCCGAAGATCACGGTTCGTGACGATGCCGACGAGGCGTCCGTCCGCATCGATGACCGGGAACCCGGAGACCCGGTAGCGCTCCATCAGCTCGTGCGCGCGCGCGACCGGATCATCAGGGCGCAGCGTCACCGGCTCGGTGATGAACCCGGACTCGGAGCGCTTGACCGTCTCGACCATCGAGGCCTGCTGCTCGATCGTCGCGTTCTTATGCACGATGCCCAGCCCACCCTGGCGCGCGATGGCCACCGCCATCTCGGCCTCGGTGACGCGGTCCATCGCCGCCGAGATGATCGGCATCTCGAGCCTCACGGTGCCATGCAGGCGTGCGGTGACGTCGACGTCACGCGGAAGGACCGACGACGCGCCGGGGAGCAGCAGGACGTCGTCGTAGCTGAGGGCCTCGGGGAACGTCACCGTCAGACCGCGACGCCGAGCTCGGCGAGGGCGCTGCGCCAGCGCTGCTGGTCGCGTGCGTCCGGGATCGCGTTCGTCTCGGCGAATCGGATGATCCCCTGCTTGTCGACGAGGAAGGTGCCGCGCATCGCGAGCCCGATCTGCGCGTCGAACACGCCGTACTGGTCGGCCACCGCACCGTGGGGCCAGAAGTCGCTGAGCAGCGGGAACTCGTAGCCCTCCTTCGCGGCGAAGGCGGCGGTCGCTGCGCTCGAGTCGACAGAGATCGCGAACGTCTCGACCTCGTCCGAGCGGAAGCTGTCGATCGAGTCGCGCAGGGAGCAGAGCTCGCCGGTGCAGACGCCCGAGAACGCCAGCGGATAGAAGACGATCAGGACGTGCTTCTGCCCGCGGAGGTCAGACAGCGTCACCGGGGTACGCGTCTGGTCGTTGAGGGTGAAGTCGGGAGCTTCGTCACCGATGGCGAGGGGCATGGTCGTCTCCGTTGGTGGGCGCCGAAGGCCTCACGGTAGTCGGTCGCCGGAGGCCTCACCGGTAGGTTGCTGCCATGGACCCGACCGCTGAGTGCGCCCGCCACCCCGGGCGGCCCGCGCTGACGATCTGCAACCGGTGCGACCGTCCGATGTGCGGTGACGATCTCATCGAGGCGCCGGTCGGCCGGCAGTGCGTCGACTGTGCACGGTCCGCCCCGCCGGTCCGTCGGCTCGGGGACCCGGTCCCGACCCCGACGGTCACGCGCGCGCTCGTCATCGCGATCGTCGCGGTCGCAGCACTGGGCACGACCGGCGCGGTCGATGCGCGCACCTTCGGACTCGTCCCCGCGTTCGTCGGACTCGGCGAGTGGTGGCGACTGATCACCAGTGCGTTCCTCCACGGCGGCCTCGTGCATCTGGGCTTCAACGGCCTGCTGCTGTGGCGCCTCGGGCAGATGCTCGAACCACGGGTCGGGCCGGGGACCTTCCTGGGACTCGCGGCGAGCGGGATGGCCGGGGGTGGCCTCGGCGTCGTCGCCCTGTCCTGGCTGGTCGTCGCCACACCGATCGACGCGTTCCCCGCCGCCGGATGGATCCTCGGGGCCGGCCCGCTGACCATCACCGTCGGAGCGAGCGGCGCGGTGTTCGGCCTGATGGGTGCGGTCCTCGTCCGGTACCGGCGCAGCGGCATCGACCCGTGGAGCACCGCCGAGGGGTCGACCGTCGGCGCCCTCGTGCTCCTCAACCTGGTCCTCACCTTCGCCGTCCCGAGCATCTCCGTCGGTGGCCATGTCGGGGGGTTGGTCGGGGGCGGTATCGCTGCGGTGCTCGTCCGGTCCCGACGGTTCGGCGACACGGTTCGCACGGTCGGGCTGGCCGCGGCCCTGATCGTGATCGCCACGCTCGTGGCTCGGCAGGTCGTCCTCGCAACGTTCGGATGAGGCCGTACCGTTGGAGCCTGACGGGGCCCTGATCCAGGAGGCATGAGGTGCGACCGATCGCGCTCGACCCGAGCTACCGCAGCGCCGCGCTCGAGCGCATGCGGTCGACGACCCACGACATCCTCGTGATCGGCGGCGGGGTCACCGGCGCAGGCATCGCGCTGGACGCAGCGACCCGCGGCCTGTCGACGGCGCTCGTCGAGCAGCGCGACCTGTCGTCAGGCACCTCGAGCCGCTCGTCGAAGCTCCTCCACGGCGGTCTGCGCTACCTCGAGCAGTACGACTTCGGCCTCGTCCGTGAGGCCCTGCGCGAGCGGGACCTGCATCTCACCACGCTCGCACCGCACCTCGCACGCCCCGTCTCGTTCCTGTTCCCGCTGACCGGCGCCGCATGGGAGCGCGCCTACATCGGGGCCGGCATCGCGCTGTACGACACGCTGGGTGGCGCGCGCAACATGCCGGCGCACCGGCACCTCACACGCACCGGTGCGCTGCGGCTGGTCCCGGCGCTCCGGGCCGACGCACTCCGCGGCGCGATCCGCTACTACGACGCGCAGATCGACGACGCACGGCACACGATGGAGATCGCACGGACCGCGGCGAGCTACGGCGCGGCGATCGCGACCTCCGCCAAGGTGACCGGCTTCCTCCGTGAGGGCGAGCGTGTCGTCGGCGCGCACGTCACCGACCTCGAGACCGGTGAGACGCTCACCGTACGGGCGAGCCAGGTGATCAACGCGACCGGCGTGTGGACCGACGAGCTGCAGGAACTGGTGGGGCGCGGACGGATCAGCGTGCGCGCGTCGAAGGGCATCCATCTCGTCGTGCCGCGTGACCGCATCATCGCGGACTCCGGGCTGATCCTGCGCACCGCATCGTCCGTGCTGTTCGTCATCCCGTGGGGCCGCCACTGGATCATCGGGACGACCGACACCGGCTGGGACCTCGACCTCGCCCACCCAGCAGCATCACGCTCCGACATCGACTACCTGCTCGACGAGGTGAACACGGTGCTGCGGCATCCGCTCACCCACGAGGACGTCGAGGGCGTCTACGCCGGACTCCGACCGCTGCTCTCCGGCGAGTCCGACGCGACGTCGACCCTCTCGCGCGAGCATGCCGTCGCCACGACCGCCCCCGGCCTCGTGACCATCGCCGGCGGGAAGTACACCACCTACCGCGTGATGGCGGAGGACGCCGTCGACCTCGCGGCCCGGTCGCTCCCCGGCCGCGTCCCCGACAGCGTCACGGACCGCACGCCGCTGCTCGGCGCGATCGGGTACTTCGCGCTGAACAACCGCCGGCACGAGCTGGCCGCCACATCCGGCCTGCACGTCGTCCGCATCGAGCATCTGCTCGGACGGTACGGATCGCTCACCGAGGAGCTCCTCGCGATGGTCGCGGACGACCCGACGCTCGGAGAGCCGATCCCCGGCGCTGAGGACCACCTCAAGGTCGAGGCCGTGTACGCGGCCAGCCACGAGGGGGCGCTGCACCTCGACGACGTCCTGACGAGGCGGACCCGCATCTCCATCGAGACGTTCGACCGCGGGGTCGGCGCCGCTCCCGAGGTCGCGCGTCTCATGGCGCCCGTCCTCGGCTGGGATGACGAGCGCGTCGTCCGTGAGGTCGCCCACTACGAGGCGCGCGTCGCCGCCGAGCGCGAGTCGCAACGCCAGGGCGACGACCTGACCGCCGACGCGGCACGTCTGGGTGCACCCGACGTCCGCGCAGCCGCCGGCACGTGACCAGCCTCGGGACGGCGTCGCCGAGCACATCCGGGTCCGGTCGGTCCCCCGGCCGGACCTCGGCCGGGGAGTTGCTGCGTCCCGCCGCGCTGCTGTCCCACGCGCTCGTGCTCGGTGTCGTCGCTGCCCTGGTCACCCTCGGACAGTGGCAGCTCGAGCGGCTGGAGCAGGTGCGCACCAGCAACACCCTGCTCGCCGAGCGTGCGGCCGCCAGCCCCGTGGATCTCACCGTGCTCATCAGTGCGGGCGGCCTCGATCCGGAGCTCGCCGAGTTCCGTCGTGTCAGCGTGAGCGGCGTCTTCCGTCCGGAGGAGGAGGTGCTGCAGCGGAACCGCATCCAGCGTGGACTGCAGGGACTCGACGTGCTGACCCCGTTCGAACTCGGTGATGGGACGACGTTGCTCGTGCGCCGTGGCTGGGTCCCCACGACGATGGACACGCCACCCGTCACCGACGCACCGCCTCCATCGGGGCGCGTCACGATCACCGGCATCCTGGAGGGCAGCGTCGCGCAGCCCACGTTCGGGGCACGCGACCCCGACGACGGAGTCCTGGCACGGGTCTTCCATCCCGACACGCAGCGACTCGACCGCCAGATGTCGGGCGACCTCCTGCCCGTCGTGCTCCGCATGGACGCGCTTCCCGGTGCGGATGCCACGACGCTGCCCGCCGCTCCGGAGGCACCCGGCCTCGACGAGGGCAGCCATCTGTCCTACGCCGCCCAGTGGCATCTCTTCGCGCTGCTCGCGCTGGGTGCGTACGTCATGTGGTGGCGCTCGCGCCTGCGACGCAGCACGACGACCGCCTGACACCTGAGCACGGCCAGCACGCGTCGGCCAGAACGCGGGGACTCAGGCGGGCCGGCTCAAGCGGTGATGCACGACCCCCCACTCCCGCCCGCTGCGCGCGGCGAACAGTTCCTCGCACGCGATGAGGAACGTGCGCCAGCGGTGCCAGCGTCGTTCCGCCTCCGCACCGGTCACGTCGACACCGAGCACCTCGAGCGTCTCCGCCCGGTACTGCTCGAGACGTTCGCGCCAGGCGGCCAGCGTCCGCGTGTAGTGGCGCCCATCGAACCGCCACGTCTGCCGATGGTCGAGCGCATCGATCGCGGACGGGATCCAGTCCTCGGACGGCATCATCCCGCCGGTGAAGAAGTTGCGCGCCATCCAGTCACCGGTCCCGCCGACCTCGAACAGGTACGGCTGGGAACGGTGCGCGAAGACGTGGACGAACAGTTCACCACCGGGACGCAGCCAACGCGCGATACGCAGCCCGAGCTCGCGGTGGTTGCGCACGTGCTCGAACATCTCGACGCTGATGACGCGGTCGAAGCGGCCGGCTGCGACGACGTCGGTGTGGGCGCTGATCCCGAGCTCACCCACGTCCGCGGTGAGCACCGTGACGTTGCCGAGGCCGCGCTGCTCCGCGCGGTGAAGGATGTGCGCACGCTGCGTCGACGAGTTCGAGACCGCCACGATGCGCGCCTGCGGATACTGCTCGGCCATCCAGAGCGTGAGCGAACCCCACCCACAGCCGAGCTCGAGGATGTCCTGCCCGTCCGCGAGCCCGGCTCGCCGGCAGGTCAGCTCGAGCATGGCCTCCTCCGCCGCCTCGATCGTCGTGACACCCTCTGGCCACCAGGCGGACGAGTACTTCAGCCGTGGGCCGAGGATCAGCGAGAAGAACGCTGCGGGGACCTCGTAATGCTGCGCGTTGGCGGCATCGACCGCGACCGTCACGGGACCGGACCAGAGCTGCTCGGCGAGCTCCACCGGGTCAGGCGCGTCCGCGTTGCGCCGGGCGCGGAGCAGCGCGCGGATCGTGCTGCGCAGCACCGGATCGGGCAGCCTGCCGCTGTCGACGACCGCATCGAGTCGCGATCGGGCGTCGACCGTGCGCGATGCCATCTGGCGCTCCTCCGGACGGACGGTGGGCACGGAAGATAGGCGGTCACAGCGGCGACTAGCGTCCGCGGCATGACGACCCCGCTCCCCCCCGTGACCGGCCCGACGAGCGTCCTCCAGGTGATGCCGCGGCTGCTGAGCGGCCTGACGCTGTGCGGTGTCGGGATCGCCATGCTCATCCGTGCCGACCTCGGGCTGGGCCCCTGGGACGTGCTGCATCAGGGACTGTCGCTGACCACCGGCATCAGCATCGGACTCGCCTCGATCCTCGTCGGGTTCCTCGTGCTCCTGCTCTGGTTCCCACTGCGGGAGCGTCCGGGCATCGGGACGATCACGAACATCGTGATGATCGGGCTCGTGATCGATGCGACGCTCGCGGTGACGAACACCCCATCCGCGCTCTGGATGCGCTGGGCGCTGCTCGCGCTCAGCACCCCCATGTTCGCCGTGGGGGTCGGGCTGTACATCGGCGCCGGTGTCGGCTCCGGGCCGCGCGACGGCGTCATGACGGGCCTGAACCGGCTCGGGGTCCCGATCGCCGTCGCCCGTTCGGTGCTCGAGATCGGCGCCCTCTGGATCGGGTACGTCCTGGGCGGAACGGTCGGCGTCGGCACCCTGTACTTCGCCCTGGCCGCCGGACCGATGATGCAGCTCGCCCTGCCGCGGCTCCGGGCACCCTGGTATCCGCCTGGATCGCAACCCAGGGTGCTGGGCGGGACACCGCGCTGACCGGTCACCGTCCGCTCGACGGCAGCGCCTCCCTGAGTCGCGACCACGCAGGTCGTATCGTCATGGGCCGTCCGTCAGGTTCCCTGTGACGAACCGAGGACAGCACGACCGGACGCGCCGGACGTCGGTGAGAGCATGGAGACGATGATGAGCGAGCAGCAGACTGGCGCCCAGACCCTCGACCGCATGCCGGAGCCCCAGCCGGCTCCCCATCCGGTCCTCGACTGGCTGCGCGCGGAGTTCCCTGAGTGGGACGTCCGGATCGAGCGCACGACCACGGTCGACGGCCAGGAGCGGCCGCTGTGGATCGCGCTCCGCGAGGGGCACCACCCGCAGTCGGAGCTGACGGCCGCCAAGCTGCACTCCCGGCTCGCCGACTACCTCGACCGTGAGGACCGCCGCAACCCGTCGCGCAACTGACCGGGCCTTCTGCGGGCGCGCCTGAACCGGGAGCGGGGGTTCGATCGGCCCAGCATGCGGTCCCGGACCCGGGTCCGCAGCGACCGCTGAGGAGCGAGGGATGTCCGCCGATCCGCTCGGGACGCTGACCCGCTCCCTCTCCGACGCGCTCTCGGCCGGGCTGACCGGACTCGACCTCGTCCTCATCGCTGCTGCGGTGCTCATCGCGCTCGGCGGTGTGCGCTCCGGCCTGCTCGCGCGTGCGGCCGCGTGGGCCGGCCTGATCGCCGGCCTGGCACTCTCTGGACGGACGGTCCCCGCCGTGCTCGTGTTCGCTGACGGGGCAGGACTGCCGGCACGCACCTTCCTCGCGGTCCTGACGTTGACCGCGACGGTCTCGATCACCTCGGTCGGCCTGCAGCTCGTGACTGCCCCGATCCGCCGACTCCTCACCCTCGGCCCCCTGTCGCTGCTCGACCGCGCACTCGGCGCGGTCGCGAGCGTCGTCGCGTTCGCGCTGCTGCTCTGGCTCCTCATCCCGACCGCCGCGGCCGTCCCCGGACGGGTCAGCAGCGAGGTCCGTGCGAGCAGCGTCCTCGGGACGCTCGACGCTGCGACACCGCCTCCTCCGGACGTGACCCGCGCACTGCGCACGCTGCTCGGAGGCGAGCGCTTCCCCGACGTGTTCGCGTCGCTCGCGCCGACCCCGGAGCCCTCCGAACCGCCGGAGACGATCGGTATCGCTCCGGAGGTGCTGGCCCGCGCCATCAGCGCATCGACCGGCATCCGCGTCGTCGGCTGCGGACGCAGCTACTCAGGGTCAGGCTTCGCCATCGATGCGGAGCACATCGTCACGAACGCGCACGTGGTCGCTGGGGCCCGCGAGCTCCACCTCCAGACCCACGACGGACGCAGGGTCACCGCCGAGGTGGTCGTGTTCGACAAGGACCGAGACCTCGCCCTGCTCCACGCACCTGACCACGCGCTCGCGCCGCTGACGCTGGGCCGGGCAGCGGTGGGTGACGTCGCCGCGGTCATCGGATACCCCGGCGGGCAGGCCGAGCCGCGGATCGCTGCGGCACGCATCGACCGCTGGGTCACCGGCGTCGGACGGGACATCTACGGGCGTGACGCGACGGAGCGTTCGCTGTACTTCCTCGCCGCCGAGCTGCGCTCGGGCGACTCCGGAGCGGCGGTCGTCAGCACGACGGGCGATGCGGTCGCGGTCGTCTTCGCGATCAGCCCCGACGTGAGCACGGTCGCCTACGCCCTCACGGTCGACGAGGTCGAGGTGCTGCTCGCCTCACCTCGCATGCCCGGCGATGCGGGCCGTTGCGTCTGAGCGGCACGTCACCAGAGCGGCGAACCGGTCGCGAGCACGACGAGACGACCGATCGCCCACGCGTGGAGCAGGACCGCGCCGATCACGAGCGCGTGGAACAGCTCGTGGTAGCCGAACCAGTCGGGCAGCACATCGGGGCGGCGGAGAGCGACGATGATCGCGCCCGACGTGTAGAGGACCCCACCCACGATGATCAGGATCACCACGAGCGGCCCGGCCGCGATCCAGATCCACGGGAGCAGCAGCACCGGGAGCCAACCGAGGGTCAGATAGACGGTGTTCGACACGCCAGGCGGGGCCGCGAAGGGGAGCCACTCGAGCACGATGCCGATCGCTGAGCCGATGACCGTCCCCAGCAGCAGGACCCGCCTCGGCCAGCCCTCCAGGGCGAGCAGAGCGATCGCCGCGGCACTCCCACCGATGGTGCAATAGATCCCGGTGTGGTCGAGGCGCAGCAGGCGTTCATGCACGATCGCTTCCCAACGCCGCAGGTGCAGCAGCCCGGAGCAGAGCAGCATGATGGTGACACCGAACGCGAACAGGGCGACGGCGAGCCGCACCTCCCCCGCCGGTGCTCGCACTGTCGACGCGATCCCGATGGGGAGGCTGATGATCCCCGCGATCTGATGCGAGCGACCACGCAGCCGTGGCCGCGGTGCGGTCATCGCGTACTCAGTGTTGAACGACCGCTTCAGATACGTCTCGGGCATCGTGCTCGCGTCCTCTTCTCCGATCCGGTCCCGGTGGGCCGGGCGGGGCTCGAACCCGCGCACCCTCGATTATGAGTCGAGTGCTCTGACCAGCTGAGCTACCGGCCCCGGGGGTCAGGAGGGTAGAGCGCTAGGCTCGAGACTCCGGCTCGCGCGCTCCCGACGTCACGAGCGGTCCCCTGAGGACGTCATGAGCCCCATCCTCGCGCTCGGCGCCAGCCTGAGCTACGGCGTCGCCGACTACGTCGGTGCGCTCGCCGCCCGCCGTACGTCAGCGCTCACCGTCACCCTCGGGATGCAGACGGTCGGCCTGATCGTGCTGCTCCCGTTCCTGCCCTTCCTCCCCGGCCGGCCGTCGACGGCCGCGATCGTCATCGGGGCGGTCTCGGGTGCGGCCGGCACCGCAGGACTCGTCATCTACCTGCGAGCCATGGCGACCGGGCCGATCGGCGTCGTGAGCCCGCTCGCTGCCGTGAGCGGTGCCGCCGTCCCGGTCGCATGGGGTGCGTTCGTCCTGGGCGACGAGCTGTCGTCGCTCCATGCGATCGGCGTGCTGCTCGCGCTCGTCAGCGTCGTCGTGGTCGCGTGGGTGCCAGGATCGGCCGTCGGTGCGGCTGATGTGCGCGGCGTCATCGGTGGACTCGCGAGCGGCGTGCTGTTCGGTGGCTTCTTCATCGCGCTGGATGCGACACCAGCGGATTCGGGGATGTGGCCGCTGGTCGGCGCGAGGGTCGCATCCGCGATCGGGGTGCTCATCCTGCTGCGCCTCGTGTCACGACCGGCTCATCCCGGATCGGCCCTCCCCCTCATCCTGCTCGCGGGGACGACGGACATGGCCGCGAACGTGCTGTTCCTGCTGGCGACGCGCGGTGGCCTGCTCAGCATCTCCGCGCTGCTGTCCTCGCTCTA
>LFIK01000274.1_pt1 | contig 38133 bp, 59 predicted proteins | sample 643401 | NCBI WGS metagenome assembly LFIK01 (sample SAMN03777447, study PRJNA286221) | soda lake metagenome | biome: soda lake; feature: Kulunda steppe; material: water; isolation source: sample T5-Br brine of Lake Tanatar-5 | place: Russia: Kulunda steppe | collected 2010-07
GCGCTTCTTCAGCATTCTTTTTATCTCCTTTATCTGAATAATTTGCTTTATATGCATCAATTGGATCTAAACCATTAACAATTGCTTCTACAAATTCTGTTTGTTTTGATGATCCTGGAGTTTCTATATCAGGCATTAAAAAGTATTTATCATCAAATGTTTCTTGAGACAATATATAATCATCTACAAGTGTTCCAAATCCAAAATATGCTGTATCCTCTTCTTCTATCTTCTTCTCTTTATTGAGTTTAAATAGTTTAGGGGAATGTAAATATTTTAAATCACTGTTTGCTATCGCTGGATGTTGGCGATATTTATTATATCCACGGTTTTCGTTTGAGTTCTTCTCTGTTGTCATAATAAAATTTAAATTCAAATTTACGATCTTCCCAATTATCTACTGGAATGATTTTAGGCATAGCAGGATAAGTAATATATTTTACACTGTCTTCTGGAATTAAAGCTCTATATTGTTCTGGATCATCTTCTGCATCTTTATGCAAAGCATCTTCAAAATATTTATAATAGAAGAATAGATTACCAGCATCCCAATTAGGTTCTTCTTCTACAACAGTATAACAATCCCATTCCACTCTAAGTGGAAATGTCGTTATTTCTCCATATTCTTCTATATGGTTTTGTACAAAAGGTCTATAAAACTCTCTTAACTCACGAACTAGTCTAGCTCTTACGTGAGGACTTCCATAGCCTGAAAGAAGTTTATTTCCTGAGAGAACCTGATATTTAGGTTTACCTGCTACTCGTGGATTTGCTATAACTCGTTGACCGTTTTCATCAACTAACCATCCGTTTTTATTATATGAATAGTCGTCTCCACGATATTTTTTAGGAACTTTTTTACTAGCTCCTTTACTTTTATATTTACTGTAATACTTTGCTCTACGTTTTTTACTGATTTGTACCCTTGTAATAAACTCAGGTATAGTGATTGCGGTTATAAAGTTCGGTTCATTATCTGACATTCATTAGTTATTTTTCGATCTCATCTAGCTGGTCTTTTATTTCTTTTATTTCTTTACGAACTGCAACAGCTTCAGATATTCTTTTATCATCAAATTTTTCATATTCAGATTCAAGATATCCTAATTCAGCATATAATGCTTCTTTACGTAATCTTGGCTCTGATCCCACAATTACTGAGGAATCGTTGAGCTTCTCTGAGCCCCCGTTCCATAATGAAATCAGAAATGTCTTTAGCTTTGTAATCAGTTGTTTTAAATTTTCCATTAGTTAGAAATATGTATGGTATGTTATAGATTTTTTTAAGTTTGTTTGCGTTCACAACACCTGTTCTATCAAAATCATAGAATGAATATATCTGATCAAATCTGGTTTCCAAATTTTCAATAATATAATCATATGGTATTGTTACTTCGTTTTGCATAGCTATCGCAGGAATATTTAACCTGTCTAAACACATTACATCTTTAAGTGATTTCGTTATTATCAATTGTTCCCCTTTTTCAGGTATCTGTACTGAACCGTTTATTCGATTCGTATTACCTATAAAACGATATTCATCACGTTTATAAAAATATATCTTCCATCGTTGTTCTCCTTCTTTTGATTTGCCAAAATAATAGGCTAAACAAGGATCTTTTCTATTGTAAGTCCACATTAATTTACCGTCAACCCACAATTTATCAATAGAAAATACATTGAATTTTGTTGTTTGCTTAGATGTAATTCCGTACTGTTGTAAATATTCTATATTTTCTGAATGAAATTTACATATACTTACTCGGATTCGTTTTTTAGATGATTTATTTTTCGTGCTATTGCGATTATTAGAACTATATGCATTAGAATTACTAGGTATTCTAATATCTTTTCCATCTAGTAGATCTGTTTTAATTATAGTTAAAGCTTGGTAAAAGTCACAATTAAATAGTTCCTGGACAATATTAAAACAATCTTTAGGTTGTGGTTCTGACCAATCCCTAAAGTACAATACTCCACGATACCAATTAAAATTGCAAGTTGGATGTTCATCACTTCGTAGTGGTGAAGTGAATAAAACATTTAATTGAACTCTGATATTTAGATAATGTTCAAATATTTCTTCTTGTGATACATTAGCTAATATAAGTTCTGGTGTTATATCTGGTTCTATTTGATACATTTACCAAATAATTAAAAAAGGTGAGAAATCAGGCATTACGTAGTGTTTCTTAAACAACCTACACCCCTATCTCACCTTTAAATTTAAGTTATATTAAAATGACGCTTTATCTTCAAAATCTGCAGGATTGAAGCTTGTTGCCTCATCTCCACCAAATGTTTCTGGATCAGAAGCATTAGCTTCATTGTTCTGAGCCATTACTTGCTTCTCATACTGAGAAAATTCCAATCTACTTGGTACAGTATTCATTGTTTCAATGAATGGTGGATACTTAGGCAGGGTTGCATACCCAGCTTGATTTTCAGCTAGTTTCAATCTAACAGGATTTCCTGCTTCAAGTACTTCGTCTGTAAATATAGCACTATATTTCTTAGAGAAGTCTTCATAACTTGTAGCTCCTTTAGTAGCTTCGGTTACAGTCTCTTCATCTACAAATTTTGTAGCTACATGCTTAAGTCTTTGACGAAAGTTTGCATAAGCAATCTCTACTGCTTCATCAGGCTTAATTTGTTCACCTTTAGTCCATCCTTTTGCTGGAACATCTCTTGGGTGAGTCTTTTCATATTTTACGGCATTTTCACGCTCACGATCAGCATCAATATCCCAAATTACTTCTGAATGTGATCTCCCTTCTTCATCTTTGAAGTTGAGCTTAAGTACAGGTGGATTACCTTCCTTGAGTGATTCAAAGCTAGGCTTTAGCATTTCAATATCATCATGAATTCCTGAACCAATGGGTACATTACCTGTTACTTCTTTGTCGTTTTCTGTTATTGCAAAATTACTCATAGTGTATATAATAAATTATTTTTAGTTGATTTAAATTGAAAAGTCAGATGCAGGTTCTTCTTGAACTTCTGCTTCCACTGTAGTTTCTTCCTGATCATCTTCTTCAGGTGTCTTTACTTCCATAACTTCAAGAGTTACATAAGTTTGACCTTCATGTTCAATGGTATTCATCTTCCATGTAGTTGTGTTCTCAAGATCTAGTGCTGTTATAAGTCTTGAAGCACTGAATGTAGAAGATTTTGTAGAACCTTCCTGACCAGCATACAGTGGTGCATCTTGGTTTGGTACTACCATAAAGACAACATTACCTTCTGCATCTGTAAAGACATCAAATCCATTATCATTAAGATTTAAACGCTCATATGCAGCATCAGAAACAGTAAATTTTCCTGTTTTTCTGCTCCATCTTAGGTCGTAATTAACTCTGCTGTTTGGATTATTTAGTCGTGTAAGTGAATTAAAATTAATATCCATTGTATTAGTTTATTAGTTATTAAGGTTATCCTTCGTTATATTCGTCAATCTTTTTGACAACATAACCAAGATCATTTGGTATGAATTTATCAAACATCCCTATTGGGGATTTAGCTTGATACATTCCATCTTTGTTGGTTACAAAACCATAGTTTACATCATCTCCATCTGCTTCTGCTTTACTATATAAAACAATAGTAAACAAACCTTGTGGATTGAAGTAATTTTCTAGCATTTTACCAACAGTCTTAAGTTTGAACTCTGTTTTTTCATCGAGTTCTGGATGCCACATAAAGAATATTTTCTTATTGCTATTTTTAGCAGTTGAAAGTATCTTGGACATATTTACACCAATATCAGAAAACTTCTGATATCCTACTTCTTTAGCTCTTGACATAAATTCAAACGCCATAATATATTGCACATCATCTATTACGATATATTCAATATCATCTCTTTCTTTTTCAATATAGCTAATGGCACTTGCTATGGTTGATGCATTTGAGGATTCGAGGTAATTACCTCCTTCATTGATCTTTCCTTTATATTTATTTTTCCATCCTCTAAAAGGAAGATCTTTATTTGCTACGTTAATATAGACTGTCTTTTCAGGTGGCAGTCCTTCAATACCTAGTTCAGGGGTTTGACCTACGGATGTAGATTTTCCTGTTCCAGATTCACCTGCAATACAAATTGCTGACATAATTATTTATTGTGTTTAGTTATTATTTTTTTCGCTCGTGGATTCTGAATAGATTGATAGCTACTATCAGTTATCAATTCGGGATGTGGTATCTCATAGAATATACCATTTTCTCCGATAAATTGATAGCCGAATATCTGATTATCTGCCCCATAAGTGTTTTTTAATAAATGAAATGATCTAAATCTATTTATACCATGTTGATCAATACACTTCTTTACATTCCATCCAGACATTGTATTAAGATTATATTTATAGGGATTAAATAATATCCCCGCCATATCACAATCATAATACATTCTGCTACTACCACTAAAATCTCCTTCTTCAGGTAATAGATCAGTTTTCACCCTTCTGAAAGTGTCTCCAACATTACGATTAAGTTGATTAACTATAACTGGAGAAAAACCAAATCTATCACGAAGTATCTGAGCATATTCGCTCATTTTATCTAAATTCTGTTTATCATTATAACCACGTTCATTTTTTAATGACTGAAGGTGATCAATAACAAATATTGTTACTTCATTAGGATCATCTGGTATATATACTGGCTGATAATAGGTTGCTTCACTACAAGCTTGTGGTGGAACTTTTCTTTTTGTTGTTCCTTTATATTCATAGAGAACTTCTGTTCCATTTTCATTACTATATTGATACAAAGTACCTTTTGAAAGTGCTTCTGCATAGAGTTGTTTATAAATACCTGTTGGAGTCTCTGCTCCATCTATAATTTCAATATAGTCTTCTAAACCATTTACCCATTCATAGGCTTCTTTAATATCTTCATACAGATCATCTGTAATTCTACTCTTTTTTTCGCCCCAACCTAACATTGAAGCGGTATCCATAAGAATTCCTTTTGTGAGATAAAGTCTCATACAGACCCATTTAGCTTTTCTTAATTCTTTGGATCTTTCTAAAGATCTGAGTATTACTCTTACTTTTACGTTTTGTTCTTGTCCATATTTTAATTTCCATAGAACAGGATTTAAAACATAGTTTTGATCTATCCATGCTGATTTACCTGATCCACCTGCACCACCAATAAGGTGATATAAACGTTTTCCTAAAAATATATATTTATTAAGTGTTTCATGTACAAATGGAATAGTGGTAACTTTACCAGATCTGGATTTATCTATTTGGTCTAATAAGTTTTTCATTTAGCTACATTCATATTTGAAGATTCTTCGTATTGGTCTCTTTCTTCGAAATATGTATCCCACAATTCTCCTTTGATAAAGTTCTCAAAACTGGTATTTATTTGTTTGTTTTCTTTAGCCCAGCGTACAACTTCAATGATTCTACCATGAAGCTGTTTCGTTTTTACTTTTCGTTTATAAAGCTTTTCCATCTGATCATGATCACAAGATTGTAGCTTTATTTTTGGTCCCGAAGGATGGTTAAAATTATCAATTAATCTTGGATAGGTTTCTCTTAATTGAGTATATCTATCTTTTGAAGCAAATACTTCATCTTTGAATTTATCTGTCGCTTCTAAATAATCTGGATACGACTTATCATTTGAATAGTAAGGATCTATAAGATATCCTTTATCTACTAAATCTTTAATTTCTTCCTTTGTCCACTTAATAGCTCCTTTGTTATGAGAAGCATATTTATAAAGGTTGGCTATTTTTATACCTTTGCGTATATATTTGCCATCTTTCTTTTCATCTGTACATAACAGATAACAAAGAAGAAATTGATTTGCTGTCATATTTAAATGACAAAGCGTATCCACGTACTGTGTTACATCATTAAACATTTATTTCATTGCTTTGATTCTTGTTTTAAAGTTAATGTTAAATTAGACAATTTCATCAACAGTTTCAATCCATTTGATATTTGGAGTCTGTTGTTGTTTATTTTTAAGCCATTTTTCAGATTGTGAATCTTTAATATACAGGTTCACTTCTATAGCTCGTTTTCCTTCTACTTTACGTATTGCTCTACCTGTTCGTTGTATACTATCTATAGTAGAACTATTAAAGCTACAAAGTATAGCCACATCTATTCCTGGAATATTAGCACCTACATTCAATGCTCTAGCAGTATTCAGAATGTTAATCTTACTGTTTTTGTAGTCTTCTATCACTTGATCCTTCAGTCGATCCTGACTAAATCTTTCAAGTTTATGATTTCTGTAAGCAAACTTTAACTGCTTCCAAGTATATATGTCGCCTTTTTTGTCTTTGTATTTTGTTTTACCATCAACCTTTACAGCTCTGGCAATTACTTTTCCTGATTTATTACGAACTTCTGTAGCTAATGAGCTATGATAGACTCCTGTACTAAACCCTGCATCTTCCAGGGTTTCATTTAATTGATCTGCAGTTCTTGTTACTTCGCTAAATGTAATAATCTTTTTTCCTGGAAACTTCTCTACAATCTTATGAGCTGTTTCTCTGATTATTTCCGCATTATACAACATCTTTTTTCGTTCTTGCATAATACGATTAGCATTAACTGCATGTATTTTTACTACTTTTGGACTCCATTGCATTTCTTTTGCAAGATTCTCACACACCTGATCATCACCTATTGCATTAAACATCAATGTAAGGTTAAAATCAAATGTGGAAAAATATTTTATAAAGTCACTATTAAGTCTATCATATCTTCTTTGAGTTTTCTTATCTAAAATTAATCCCAAATTATATATTACAAACTCGCTTACATAGCCTTTTTCGAGAGCTTCCTCTAATGGGAGCTTATCTACTATTGGAGCGTGTCTAGAGAGTAATTCCTGTTCTTCAGGTTCTTCTCTTTCTTTTGCTGTTAATCCTATTGTGAATTGTCGTTTAACACAGTCAAATACTTTGGAGAACTCTTCTCCACCAGTATAGCTGTGAACCTCATCGAGTACCAATATATCAAAGTAATGTTCTCCTTTGATGATATTATGAACCGTTTCCACAGTTGCATTTGGTATTTGATGATTTTTTATATGTTCGTTCCATTGATCACGAAGATAGTTTGTTGGAACAAAAATAAGTGTACTAACTAATTTATCTTCATATTTTTTAAGTAAATATTGGATACCAAGAATGGCTACATAACTTTTACCAGTTCCTGTAGCCCATTCAAAGGTTCCATTATATCCACTTTTATGCCATTTATATAAAGCTTGATGTTGTCTTTCTAATCGTTCTTTATCTATAAGCATTTTAGTTTTATTCTACTTTTATGATTTCTATTAAACACTGCTGAATTACTTTTTTAGGTATAATCATTAAAATATTATTTTCGTCTCTTATTTTTAAATCGGTATTTGTAGACCTTGATAAAAATCTTTTTAAATCTTCTTCAGTACTTTTATAAGTTTTACTATACCAATATCTATTAGAGTTTAAATGATGGAATTTAATTACATAGTTTTGTTTTTCTGGCATTATTCCTCTTTATTTATAGTATTAATATCAATAACCTCACCTGTTTCAAAATGACTTTGATCGAATGGATAAACACCTATGCTTAAAAGATGTAAAAAATTGCTAACATTCATTCTCTTTGTTCCGCTATTTGCTATATCAATAAGCCTGTTTTTCCAATAAAGAAAATCACGCCCATCAAATTCATCAGAAAAAGAACCACTTAATTCATGATTTCCCATATCCTCAATCTTACGGGCTACAAGTTTTGTAATATTATATGGGTATATAGAAGCGTATTTATGTTCATACTTTCTTACAGAGGCTACTAATTTTCCATTGGATATTCCGATTATATCGGTTATGTATTTAGTATCATTTACAGATTTCTTTAAAGAATTCACTACAATCTCACACTTAAACTTTCCGTTCGCAAATAAATGCGCATTATCTTTCCAATTCATTTTTTCCATACTTTTCCTATATCTGAATCGACTTCCATATTAACCTTTGTTACAAAACGGTTTCCTACTTCAGTCATTATTTGTTCTAGTTTAGGTACTACATGTAAATATTCATTATGTATCTCAAAGTTAATTTCATCATGAACAGTATTTATCATATATACTTTATTTTGCCACAAATTATTTTCTATTAACCAATTTCTTATTTCATACATAGCTATTTTAACAATAATAGCAGCACTTCCCTGGATAGGTGTATTCATAGATGCTCTTCCAATGATTCCTGATAGTCTGGCTTTTTCTTTCCAGTTAACATCATTTTTATATTTTTGTTCAAGAAACCACCTTTTTCCTTTATGAATATCATTAATTAAAATATATCCATGTTTATTACCAAAATCCCATTGAGCAGCTAACCAATTATTGAGCTTAGGAAATGCTTTAGCATATTGATTAAATAATTCTTCTGCTTCTTTAATTGGTATATCTAAAGTATCGGATAATTTATAAGGACTCATCCCATATGGTTTCCCAAAGTTTATAGTTTTAGCTTTTGTTCTTTTTTCTTTCTCTTCTTTGGTTATATTCTCACCTGTCATTGTATTATAAGCAAAACAATGTAAATCTTTACCCTGATTCAGAGCATCAATAAACTTTTCTTCTCCGCTAAAATCTGCCATAAGCCTCAATTCTTGAGAACTGTAATCAATACTAACTATACTATATCCTGGTTGTGCTTTAAAACAATTGCGATATATATTTGCAGATGGTATATTTTGTACATTAGGAGCATTCATCTGCTTACTACCACTTCCTACTCTAAATGTATGTTTAATTTGCCAAAAATCGGTGTGTATTCTACCTGTATTGGAATTAATATAATTAAGAAAACTAGCTCCATAGGTTGAAATTTTCTTAGCTAATTCTCTATGTTTCAAAAGCATATCAACAAACTTATTTGTCTTATTTTTTAATAAAGTTCTACTATTTGAATCGGATACATTTAGCCCTAAATTTTGTAAAGTATCAACAATTTGTGATGGGGAACTATAATTAATATTTATTTGTCGTATTTTTGTACCAAAGAGATCTTCTCCAAAGTTTGTTGGTCTAAATATCTTTTTATTAATAAGATATTCATCCATTTCTTTCTCTAACTTAGTAAGCTCTTTTTGTTTATTATTAGCTATTTTTAACCACTCAGAAGAATCTAAATACATACCATTTAATTCAATATCTGCAAATGATTTTACAACTTCATTTTCTACATCTACTGCATACTGTAAATCAAAGTGGTCAATGTAAGTTTGTTGTTTATTTTTTAATTTATGTAAATATGCTACATCTCTTCCTGCATATTCTATTTGAGCATCTGTAAACGGTTGGTCTTTTACTTTATGAAATTCCCCCCGCACATCTTTTGGAAGGTTAATATCTAAGTAGTTCTTACACAGATGATTTAACCCATATCTCCTGTCTAATCCATTAAATATAACTACTTCAGCCAACATTGTATCATATATTTTATCTAATACAATTCCTGCTTTACGTAAAAATTTATAATCAAATTTTGCATTATGTAACAAACATAATTTAGTCTCTAGCAGCTCTTTAAACTGTAATATATTTATAGATCTAACATCTATTACATATTGCCTTTCAGTATTACCTAACTGCAAGGATAAGATCCTCTTTGAATGAGGATCTCTACCTTGAGTTTCGGTATCTACTTCTATACTATCTTTATCTTTAAAATAAGATAATATTTCATCTACACTAGCTTGTGGGAACTTTGAAAAATTTGAAATATTCCCACAAAATCTAATATCTAAACTCATGAGCGAATAAGAGTTTTTATTTCAGATCTTAATTCACCTATAGTTGTCTCAGGAGCTATATTCTCAAGAGTTCTGTTTATTCTTTGGAGTTCTTCTTTAGTATATCTATGTCTTGAACATCCAAACTGATAGATTCCATCTAATGATTTCTCTACATCAAAACCAAAGATTTCTTTTGATGGAGTAACTATTTCAGCCCATTTACCATTAGAGTAAATACAAGCTCCTTGAAAACGTAATGCGTTCTCATCTCCACCATTATAGTATTCATTACTAAGACGGAAATCTGCTCCAGAATTTAAACAGTAAATAGATCCACTAGCAAAAGATTTAATTAAAACATCTTTTTCATATCCTCTTTTTTTAGCTTCTTTAATTAAAGAATCTTCTATTTCTTCTTTAGTTGCTTTACGAGCACTACCTTTTATAAATGAATCAGAATATGTCCACGCAGTACCACTAAAGTAACAATATTGTTTAGGATATCTACCTACCCAGGTTTTTTTACTATTATTACCAAAGTTGTCTACTGCAAACCAATCACCTTCTTTAATTGACTCTTCTTTAGCGGTTATTTTATCAATAGCTTCTTCTAAAGAGATAACAGGATAATATAAAGTACCTAAAGATAAATCTTTGTTTTCAGATTCAAATACAAGAGGAGAATGATCAAAATGTTTAGGTTCTCTTTTATTGTATCTAATAGCATCACTTCTCCAACTCCAACCATTTTCAAAAGCTAACTGTTGAAGTATTTTAGATGTTGTTGGATTTACTTTTACTTCAAAATTTTTCATTTGTTTTTTGTCTTTATTTAAATGTTCAAATTCACCTTCTTTAAAATACCAAGATTTACCCATTTTAAAAGGGGGCTCTTCTAATTCTATATAATATGGGGTATTGCTTCCTTTATTTATTTTTTTAATGACACCTTCTTGAGGCAACTTAATATCATAATAATGCCAACTTGTTATTAATACTTCATCTCCTACTTTAAATTCCATTTGTTTAGATTCAATATTATAAATTTCATTTAATTGATCTACTGTTACTTCTATTTTATCTTCTGATGGATTATGGATAGAAGTACGTAATTCTCCATATTTTATAAAGTAATACATAAAATTAGTATCACCATGCAACTTACCTTTATTATTTACTTTTTCACCATTTGATTTTAACCATTCTTCAAATTTATCTGACCCTTTAATATACCAACCTTGTTGTTTTATATAATCTATTTCAGATGCTTCTTCCCAATTATGAGGGTGACTATTTGTACTATCAGCTACTGATTTTCCCAAACTAGATATTTTATAATCTTCTGGATATATTTTATCTATATCTAAAGATTTATAACTATCATCTTTAATTCTTTTGTAATATCTCATAGTTCAATTTTATTATTTTTAAATTCATTTAATGGAAATAAATATACTTGTCGATAGAATGTTCCTCTTGTGGTAAATTCTTCATAAAGAAAGTAATATTCTTCTCCTTCAACAGTAAATTTATAGGTTTTACGATGTTGAGGAGAAACAGTTCTCACTGTCTCCCCATCCAACATAATATTAACCCTGTCTTCATCTTCAATATATTCTGCAGTTATTCTATCAGAAATATTCATTGACTTGTTCTTCTTCTTTGGCATTTTGTTTTTCCGCTTTTTGTTTTACAGGGTCTGTTGATGCTTCCTTCTTTTTATCTTTTTGTGGAAACTTATCTGATAAAAGAGATTTAACATCTTCAAAATTATTTGGGATAGGTGTTCCCAACTGGTTAGCACGTTTACTTATTTGCTCAAGTTTATCTGCAAATAGTAAATTAACATCTGAACAACGTTTGATATGAAATTCAGCTTTTTCCTTATCTGATTTAGTACGAGCAATATCTAATTTATACTCATAAAACCTTGTTTGATCAGAATAATATCTCATTCTTTTCATACAATGGAGAGCTGCTTTTAAACAAGAGCGTAAATCCATTTCTTCAATTTCTGTTTCTTTCCCGCTTGCCCATTTCCAAGTATTAGAAGTCTGCATTGTGTTCCTTTATTTTTAGTTCTTGTTTTTTAATTAATTTCTTGAGATGTTCAATCTTCTCAGCTTTTTCAAATTGCTCCATTGGTGGTAAAGCTTGTTTTCTTTCAAGCTCATCCATGTACTTTTCTAAAAGTTTATAATTTCTTCTAATATAATTAGGTACATAACCACGTCTTCCTTTTTGATTTTTACGAGCTTTGGTTAATTTTCTGTTATTATGTCTTTTATTTATAAATCTCATATCATAACATTCTATTTAATTAAAAATAGCCCAGAGGATTTTCCCCTGGGCTCAATATTTAGCAACGAGAATTAATAATCAAATACTATGATTATTATTTGTTATTATGGGATTATCCCATATTCTTAGTAGTTATTGTTAAAAAGAAACCTTACCAACAAGTTAGACTCAATGTGTTGCCACTCCCATACGTCTATGGTTAGTCATTGATAATAAGGCTTATGGAACCGAGGCAGGATTCGAACCTGCAGTTAGTTGTCTCTAACAAGCATATTCGCCTAATTGTGGGCGGTGACTTTTACTCCACCTTTTCACACTTCTATGCTATTTACTCTACCAATTGAGCTACTCGGTTCATAATAACCCGCCCTTGCCAAAGGGAATAGCTGTTACTTCGGAACAAGTCATTTATCTGTTTCGTAATCAGCACTATCATAAAACTAAACACGCTATTGGCAATAGCTACACAATTGAAGGAACAATTTACAGGAATCGAACCCTACCTTCGTTACCAAATCTACATTGTGCGTTTAGCTTCATCGGGTTAAAATTGTTTAGATTCTCTTATTCCACCAATCTGATTCAGATATAGTTATAACAAGAACTAATGGAGCAAAAAGTGAAGAGAATAATAAATTAGATATATATTCTCCTCTTGTTTTTACTTTCCAATATTTAATGTTTTGTTCTCCATAGATAAAAGAAGCTGCGCCTATTGAGAACCATAGAATGAGTATTACTATTTGTATTATCATTTCGATGAGGTTTAAATTAATAAAATAGTGGAGGTATCAAACATTAATATAAGATCTTCCACATGATATATCTCTAACAGTTTGATATTTAACATTAAATCTGTTAGCTATATTTTTTAAATTTTCCTTTCTTTCCTTTCTTGTTTTAATAGCTTTTTTAATCTTAATTACTTTTTTATCAGATAGTTCACTGTTTTCTGGAGTATGTCCTTCTTCAAATCTATGTCCTTCAGGTATATTAATTCTTCCTTTTTTATATGCATCTATCATATTATCAGAATGTGTACCTAAAAATAAGTGGTCTGGATTAACACAAGCTCTATTATCACATTTATGACATACGTGCTTGTCTTCTAAATCTCCTTTAAATATTAGATAAGAAAGTCTATGTGTTCCCCATATTTTATTATTGATACTCATTGCTCCATACCCACTTCTTTTAGCACCAATAAAATTCCAACAACCATTATCATCTTTTTCAATTTTTAATAATAGTCTAATTTTTAATTGTTTTAAATTCATATATATTGTTTAATTGAGAGTTTTTACCTCCAAAATAATACGGATTAGCATACTATTTTGGAGGTATCGGGAGTCGAACCCGAGTGTTGCATGTTTCCAATATAATATTTATAGCTATAGTTTATTTTCATATGATTTTCCTGCATATGATTAAAACAAACAAAAAATGACAGACTCTAATTACCTTTGAGTTGGGTTCTCCTTACTGGTTCACTTCTTCTATCTCAAGGATAAGTCAATAGAAGCAGGCGCACATCGTAGATTGCTCTACGCAGCGGCTTTCATCTGAACTTCAGATTCTCCACTGAAAAGTGGTAAGATGTTGTTTGTATTTTTGTCAGTTAATTTTCTGAAATGATTAGGTCATAACTCCAGCTAAAATTACATCTTCATTCATGCAGTCGATTCCAAGTTACCCCCATATTATTTATTTAATGTTGTGTGGAAAACAACGACAATGTGGATATTGACAGTTGTCTGGTTTCTCACATTTATTATTGTTGTTATTTTTCATATCAGCTCCTAGTATTAAGATTAAAAGTAGTACAATAGCTCCAAATATAATAATATTAAGTGGAAATCCCATATTTAATTAAGTTTTAGGTTATGCTCCATCCGTTATGCGTCTTTAACGCTCAAATGTGGGGCAGTAACCACATTGCACACAATCACGCCTCGTCAATTTGTAATCGCCCACTTTCGCCCAAGTGGTACGGCAGAAATCGTGTCTACCAAAAGCGCATAGAAGTCGCCTAACAATCGCATCAACGGCGGACGCTACCGCGTCCTTTTCACAGTTTTCACAATCACATCTTTCTAAGGGGTCAAGTTCTTCACCACATTCGCATGTAGTAGTATCATTATAAATTGGTTGGCTCATAATATTTTGTTTTTTTAAAGTTCGTGGATGTAGCGCCGGTTATGCTCCATCCGTTATTTTCGGTAGTGCAATTCAAATCCTGTAGCTTTAATCAGCTCATCCATTCTTTTCACTTGCTCAGATGATAACTGATCTTGTGAAATTTGTCGTATACGAGCTAATAACAATGCACCTTCCTCAGCCTTTTCAGAGGTATCGAAAATAACAATCGTTTCGTGCTGACCAGCTTCGAGACGTTGTTCAAGCCACTCGATGTACTTGTTTGCTTCATAAATATTCTGAGTTAAATAATGCGGTTCAGTATTATTTTCTTTTGCGTATTGTTCTTTTAAATCCATTTGTAAACTCCTTTTTAGTTTTAAATTCGCTGGACAGTTTATTTTTCATTTACTATTTCCTGGTGTTTTTCTATAGCCTGTAAAATAAGTTTTAACTCTTTATAAGTAAAGTTATTTTTAGCTTTGTTGATTCGTTCAGATACAGCTAATACATTACCCTGAGTATATCCTTTGTTTGAATCTACTCTTTCTATTGATAATTTATTCTCTTCATCATCAAATCGTACACCAGTATATTGACAAGTTTTACGTGTCATTAAACGTTTAAGAAAAGCAAATGTTAAATCAAAAGGAATATCCTTTGAATTTGCTCTTTGATGTAAACTTACAAATTTCTGACATATTTTATAGTCAATAAATGATTTAGTATCGTTTTCTATATCTACACTCATAATTATTTATTCATTTGAGTTTTCCATTGATTTATCACTCTGCGTTCATTGTTAGAGTAATTATATTCATCTCCCATATAACAAAGTAGCTGTGGTTGAGCAAATTGTTTATATGTAAGAATAGCTTCACATTCAGAATTTATTATATGATAGTTCTGTAATTGATTTTCTATTTTATAGACCTTAAAATTCATAAAGAATGCCATAAAGAACAATATTCCTATTAAAAGAGCTATTATATTTCTATCTGTACTATTCATATATAATTAATTTAGTTATAGATTTGTAAGAACTACCTGTAGTTTTCCATACAGATAGCACATTTTACGAGGTACAATCATTAATAAAGACACTTTTGAATTGGAACATACTGTCCATTCTTAATACAAAGTGTATCTCCGTCTTTTTGAGGAATAAATTGCCAATGGTTGACAATATTGTTGAATCTTCCAATCACTTTTGATTGAGTTGGCTCTTCATCTGACATGTAATCATTTTTTGAGATAATTGAACATCTCCAACCACGTTCTTCCATTGCTTTTTTTCTCTGCTTAGCTATTTTAAGAGATGAAAAACGTGTACGTTGGTTTGTTTCTTCCCAAGGTTTCTGATATACTACAGTATATTTTTGTTTAGACATAATAATTGTATTGGGTTAATAAAAAACTCCAGAGGCTACTAACCCCTGGAATTTAGCGCTTAACTGCGAAAGTTACTCTTAGGTAATACTCATTTCACCAGACTCAACTGTTTCCACAGCTTCACCTTGTTCAACGGTATCATGCTGAATCATCTCTCCATCCTGTGCATTAGGATCAGAAGTGTACTCTGAATGACGGTAAATTGGCTGACCGTCTTTTGTAAGTACTTCTTTTGTTTGAGGATTGATTTTTGGATCTTGCCCATTATAAGCAGGAGTAAAATCCTCACGAATGGTTATTGTTCCTGGAAGAGTTTGTCCCTTCTTGAATCTTTGTTCAAGTTTTTCAGGGTCTCCCATAACAAGAGCTGAACGTCTCTGATCTTGAAACCAACCATTATTAATCACTTCTTTTGTTTGTTCTAACCGAACATATCCTACTTCAGGATTAGAAGTTTCATTTACTACTAAACCCGTCTCAGGGTTCACTGTTACTTTTACTTTTGACATTATATTGTCCTTTTTTGTTTAGAGTTGTGTTTTATTTGACTCTGCGTTTTACTAAAGGGGTTGTCACCTTCTTCGCCCGCATTAAAAAAGGAGAGATTACGATAACTCTCTCCTTTAACCTTAACCCTAATCTTTGACTTGAATAATGGCTACTTTATGTGATCCTTTTCGTATAAATATTATATACGATTCAGCATTAGGTTGATTTATATCTCCCCATACTATACCACTATATAACATTTCTTCAGAATCTTTATGTTTTTCCCAATATACTGCAAAATGTAAATCAGAATATGAGTTAACCATATCGTTAATAGAGGCTATCAATGAATGATGATCATGGTATCTGGCTCCTTCAACAATATGTGTGTCTTCATCTAATTGTCCAACATAATAACCGCCTGTAAACTCGGCTATTTCTTTAGACAATTCTGCTGGTTGTGCGAAAATACTTACTGGAATTAACAGTAGTATAATTAATATTAGTTTTTTCATTATCTTAAATGATTTAAATGAGTTGTAAATATTTTACCTGTACGTGATTGCATTCTGCATTCACCATTTCCTGACCAACTTAAGAGTTTATACTTAGCTGATTTATTACTAGACCAGCTAAGTTTATATTCATTGCCAACCTTTGGAACAACCATCATCGGTTGATTCTGAGTTTTCAATTGGACTTTGTAAGTCGATTATTTGAAGTCCTTCAGAATTGTCTTCTTCATAGTATTCTTCAAATAGTTGTGCTAATTTTTCCTCATCCATTGGTCTATACCTCTATTTTGGTTTTTAACATCACAGCAGTAAAATACTCTTTGGCAAATGTTAAATTATGATCATTTAATAGATCTTGCTCAAGGAGTTTATGTTTGATTGATGTGAAATCTTCTGCTGGTCTGTCTGTTAGTTTTTGATCATCAATAATCTGCATGATCTTTTTTTCATGTTTTGCTCGCTTTGTTACTATGTCCATTATATTAAGGTTAAGGGTTGTTGGTTTTCTTGTTCTCTTTGAACATCATCCTTTCTTAATTCAACAGCTTTTTCTAATACTAAAGCAAAATACTCAAAGAAATCATAATGTTCTCTTTTATGTCTAAGCTCTTCATGAGCTTGTTTCATGTAGTCTGTACAATCTTTCTTCATAATATTATAGTTAGAATGATACCAATATATATCACTATCCCTACTAATGCTGCTAATAGAGCTAGTAATATATCTGGTTTATTTTTATGTGTGTTCATAGATAAATTTAGCTAATTGTTTTGCATCATCATATGCAATCATTGTAGTATTACTAGCTATTGTTTTACCTTGTGTAGACAATAACTCTTTTTCAATGATAAACATTGATTTATGTTTGACAAAGGTTAATCTTTTACTAAATAAATCACCTTTAACAGTAATTACTTTTGTTGTTGGTGGATCAATAAGATTAAAGAATACAGCTAGTTTATGTAGTAGTCTTTTCATAATTACTCTCTGTTTTCTTTTGCTTTTTGGAAAGAATATATAAGAGCTTGATATGCTATTACTTCTCCTCCTTCTTCAATTCTTTGCTTATAATCTTCAGCAAAATCAATTAACTCCCACAATTCACTAACAGTTAGTTTTTGATTTTTTGTTTGTGGTTCAACTTCCATCATTACTTGAAGTATTATCTTTAATTCATTCATAATTTAATCTTCAAAGAATTCTATTTTATCAGGTCTTCCTGTTAGCTTTTTATGCTTTATTTCTTCAGCAGCTAACCTAATTTTATTACCAGCTAATCTAGCAATAGTAGAACCTCTTTTATGATCAATATTTTCTTTGATGATTTCATCAAGAGTATTATCTAATAATTTATGTAAATCTTTTGCTTTTTTCATTGTTGAGCCTATATAGTTTTATTTGTTTACGTTTTAATTGTATAAGTTGAATTGGTATTTCATTTACATGCTTAAGTGAAGTTTGGTTTAATATTAACGAATGAATATAACTATCGTGTAATTCATCACATTTTTTCTGCTGCCTTTCACGTATAGCTTTGTATACTTTTTCTTCAGACCACTTATGAAACTTATTTTTACACTTGTATGAACAAAACCGCTGTTCAAAAAACTGCTTTTTTGTTATTTTTCCAACAGGTCTTGCAAATAACTTACCACAATTATTACATTCATTAAGACAAGAATAATCCTGATTATTAATGTAAAAAGGATTTAAAGCCTGTGGTAGATGTTTATGTTTATGATCTTTACAGCAATAAAAATTACCTGACTTATTCTTTTTTACTTTAGAAGGTTTCCTATGAAAAGTATTATTACACCCATCTAAACTACATGTTAATTGTGGCATAATTATCCTCTACTGTTATATTGTGTAGGTTAAAATTCACAGCCAGCTAAACAATTTGTTTATTTAAACATATGATGTACTGGCTTAAAATTGGTTATTGTCCCCGAAGTATTCTAAGATTACTTTCATGAGCTGATTGTGCATCAAGCTTTGATTCTTCACAATACTCAATTTGTTGTTCAAAGAATGCAATTAATCTATCTACATCTTCTTTGTCCTTTTCTGTAACTAAGTTAATGTTTTTAAGTTTATTAAGATAAGTTTTGTGTTTCATTGAATCTTCTTTACCAAATCTACCACTAAATGATAAAACTTGATTAGTTAACTCACGCACATAACTACTTGTTGCTCTTTGGATTGCTTCATCTAAATGTGACATAATTACTCCATCCTTTCTTTAATTGTATTAAGAATAAAATCATTAGCAAATTCAGGCTTATAAAAGCCCAATGTTATAATAACAAATAGTCCATCAATGATGTTTAATAGTCCCATCATCATTGATCTAATACAATTGATTAATAATTGATCATCATTTGTATTTCTCTTCCAAGTTTTAGTATCTGAACAAATAAATGTTTTGTATAATGCTCTAATTAATTCTTTCATATGTACCTTTATCTATTCTTTTAATTTTGTTAATCTTCATCAACCAACCTAAATAACGCATAGCAGTACTTTTTCTAAGTTTATATAATCTAAACAACTCTTGTTTATATTTCTTTGTTGAAAAAGTATGATCAAGATTACTTAAGACATTTAATGCTTTTTGTGGAAATCTTCTTGTATCAACATTAACCTGTGTTCTTTGCATAGTGTTATATTCTTTAAATGAATGGTAAAATTGAATGTTGGGAAAAGGGTGGAAATCCCAATGAAAGGTATTAGCCACCACTCTCACCCTTTATCCCCCAACGACTTACAGAGATCAGTTATCTTCTGTTTTAAGTAGTTTATCAGCTCTTTCACTCTTATCTAAAGAGTCTAAAGTGGACTCAACTCCATCTCTTTCAACCATATTCTTACTTAAAATAAGAGAAGAAGAGAATTGAGCTAATTTCCATCCATTTTCTTTATCTTTACGATAGATATCAACAGCTTCTTCCATTTTATCTATCATTTCATCACGACTTAGTGAATTTGCGAGTATAATGACTAATTCTTTCATAACAATTTAGATTAGATTAAAGTGATTTCACTCTCAGGATTTGAGAGTGTTTACAAAGTTTAACATTTAGGTAACATTGGAAACTAATTCCAAATTACCTATTATAAGAGTTAAAAGGACTATGAACTCTTCTGTTTCGTAGCTATTATAGGACTCAAAAAGACCTTATTAACTACTAAATCTCGATATCGAGTAGTAGTCTTTGATACACATTTAACTACAAAATAAGAAAGGAGCAAGAGATTTCTCTCTCACTCCAATTGTTGTTAACTCCAACTAAGAACCTTTAGTGGTTCTCCGTTCTTAGCTGTACGCACTTCTCCGTTTTCATCAACCATTGGTACAAGCGTATATCCGTCTGGAATCTCAAATGTGTCGTACTCTTCAGTTTTTTCACCTTCAGAGTCAACCATTGGAGTATACTTCTCAACAGATTTACGAGGAACATAAGCATGATCCCAACCAAATTGATACTCATTAGGTGTAACACCAATGAGTGCTGATTTTTCTCCACGATATGAGTGTACATATGCTTTAGCCATAACTATAGTAATTTAGGATTAAGTGAGCATTAGTGCTCGAAGTTTAATAGTAGCCTTTGATACACCTTAAATACAAAGAAGAGAGTTGTTACACTCTCAACCTTGATGTTTATTAACATAGTCAAGTACATTCATTTCGAAAATACATGATGTAGCTACAACAACAGACCAGAACAATCTCTCATATCCAATTGGATCAAAGCTAAGAATTGCTACAGAGACTGCTATTTTTACCATTGCACTAAGCATTGCGGATATCATCACTGTTGTAGGTTTCATAATAATGTAATTGAGTTGAATTTAGGGTGTAGGTACTTTAAAATCTCGATCTTTGGTGGGGGTCTTTGATATACTTGGACCACACTCTCATAATTTTTCCGCAAAAAATATTTTAAAAATAAATTTTACAATCTCACTATTTAATGACCAAAAATTTTAAAAAAATAAAAATTTAGATAGGGGGGGGGTTACTTTAAAAACAGAGTATATATAGTATAAGTAAGTATAATATGTATATACTCTATATACTCTGAAATCGGAGTAGGGAATTTTAATATTTTCTAATTGACTTTGGCACAAGATTCAGTTAGTTTTATCCCTGTTACTGAAATACAATCAGGGCTGTTTCAACCACCTTTGACGATGATTGAAGGTTAGAAGTTGGATTTGAAGAAATGACTTAATGAAGGCGGTGAGATTACACTATACATACATTTCTTTGTTTTCTCCAATAGTAACATAAAAGGTTGGCAATGTGAAAATATAGTAAGGGCTAAATACTGGCTATATATAAGCAGCACAACTAAATAGCAATAATGTTAAATTCAAATATTTGAAGGAGACAGGGGCTTTTTATACCTCGGTATAAACCTCGGTACTGCCTTCGGCAATTATGAAAACTCTTGAAGAAATTACACAATTAAATAGATATTCAGTAAATATAACTCCTGGGGTCTATTTTTTATTTAATGATAACGATCTTGTTTATGTGGGTGAAAGTGAAGATATTCACAGACGAGTTGGGCAACATCGTAAAAATAAGGATTATGATTCATATAGTTTTATTATTCAAACTGATCCTCATCTGCGTTTAAGATTAGAGAAAGCATATATTGAAAAATTTAACCCCAAGTATAATAAAAGAGCAGGGAATAGTTCTAATAAAAGAATTACACATGCTTATAAATCAAATGAGCAGCTTATTCGTAATTTATATAGGTTGATGAAGAAAAATGGTTATAAGCGTTCTTTTGTATACTTTCAATATTTAGAAAAAGCTTCTTACTATTGTATTAATGATTTAAGGCTTCTTTCTAAAAAACTTGGTTATAAGAGATCCTGGATACAGTTTAAAGTAGATGAATTACAAAATAATCCTAAGTGGTGGAATTATACAAAAACAGGAAAACCACAAGATGAAAAAGAATATTGACTCTTATCAAAATATTTATTAGCTTTTCATATGAATTTTGTTTATAATTACATAAACAATTTAGTAAACCTGCAGAACTTGCTTCTTCAGCCACATACAAAGGATGGAAAGATTATTGTGAATAAACTTGATCCTACTGAAGATGGAGTCTATGTTACAGAGTATCGTGATATTGAAAGTGAGGAAGTTGTAGCACTGCAAGTTGAATTTCCAGGTAACATTTTATTTTATGAAAAAAGTAATAAAGATAAACCCAAAGACGACAAGAGCCTATATCCAGGTTTTCAATGGGATGTTGAATCTGACGGATAAGGAGATTATCGTCTTAGCAGCATTTATAGATAAACATCAGACATTGAAAGAGCATAGTATTGATGTATTCAGCGCACCAGTGAAGAAACAAATAGCTGAATCATTGAATATGGACGATTTTAACGTATTAAATAATTATATTAAAGCCTTTAAGGATAAGGGTGCTATTCGAAATATTAAAGGAAAGTATATGTTTAACCCCTTATTAATCAGAGAGCAAGAAGAAGGAGTGTATTTTAAATATGTCTAAAGATGAAATTATAAAAGATCTTGCTTTTAAGTATAAGGTGTCTGAATCTCAGATACGTAAGGCTGTTGATCATCAGTTTAAGTTTGCAAAGGATCACATGGAAGATGAAAAGCTTCCTGCTATTCGATTACCATTTTTTGGTATATTTAAACCTAATAAGAAAAAATTAAAATACATTAAACAATATGAGCGAAGAAGAAAAGAAAGGAAAGATAGTTGATATCTCTGGTAAAGAGGTTGATACAAAAGAGGCTGAAAAACGTCCAGGTGAATTAAACTTTGAACCACATCCAAATACTATTTTTGCTGTTCCTGTAACAGAGCGTAAAACAAGAGCTGGGATTATTCTTCCAGAGAATAAGAAAGATATGACTCCAATTGCTGAGATCTTTTCAGTAGGAGAGAATGTATCTATTTTTAAGGAAGGTGAGTTTGTATATATTGATCCAAGCTATATGCGTTTTGCTATGATTGATGAAGTAAAAGGAGTGATCCTTATGCAGGATGGTATTTTTGGTAAAGTAAAAGAGGTAGATTAATATGAGTATGATAGATGAAAAACTTATTCAACAGTATAGTAAGATCATTTCTTTACTTGATCAGGATGATCCTGAGTACTTTGGAAAGATGATGGATGTAACGGATTCATTTTTGGAGATTAATGATCTGCTAAAGAGTAGCAGTCAACCAAAATTAGAAGATCTTAGAGAAGGTCCCCACAGTGGATGTACACTTAATCAGGCAGAAGAGAAGCTAGCATTTAATCTTCAAAATGATAGAGACTTATACAATCTCTATAAATATAATATGGTAAGTGCTATTGCCACAGAGTTTGTAGAAAGTTCTAGTGTAACTATTCAGGATGGAGCAAGCTTAGAGTTTTTAATTGAAATCTGTGAAAAAGCAGCCCAAGAAATATTAGATAGTTATATTGAAGAATTGGTAGATTAAAATGGCATTATTTAAAGAAGATGGAGATCAAATAAAAGTTCCTGCATATTTACAACATGTGCAGGAATTTAATGATATTTTAGAGCATAAGAACTCACAAAAGTATCTGGCTTATATATACCATTTGTGTGATTGGACTTCTCCATATGCTATGTTTGATGAAGATGAGCGCAAGGAAAAACTTGATAAGGATATCCTTGAAGGTAAGAAAGTTCCTAAGATACTGCAGGAAGGTATAGATAAGTATCGTAAATTAAATACAACAGATTCTCTTCGTCTGCTTGAATCAGCTCGTAAAGCTGTACAAAAACTTAGAGACTACTTTGATAATGCTGATCCAGCCTATGATGAAGATCCAGGAAAGTCTGCAAAAGACTTGATGATGAATTTAAAGAATGTGGGTGATATTATTAAAAGATTGAAAGAATGGGAAGAAGAGATTAAGAAGGAAAAAGAAACATCCACGATCCGTAAAGGAGTTAAGATTAACCAGTTTAATGCAGACTAAATGTTAAAAACAGTTTGTCCTTCTTGTCAAAGAGAATATGAAGAGTACCAAGGTTTCTCAACACTTCTGTGCGCTGAGTGTGTTAAATTTAGAGATAAAAATTATGAGCATAGTGAAGAGAAAGTACAAGAAGAACTTAAAAAACAATTAGATAGAAGATTTAAAAAATAATTTGCATGGGTATATATAACAGTATATATTTACAGAAGTATTAGTTTTAGTTATTATGATTAATTTAAGAAACATTACACATAACCCGCAGTACCTCAATTATAATCCGCATCAAGATGCGAATAGAGGGAGGACTGTGAAATAGAGTAGTGTAATTTATAGAACAGTAAGTATAAAGCCTCCTACATTGATTTGTAAGAGGCTTTTTTTATTTCTAGTAGCAATGCAGATGGCTGAACTCGCTACCCTTGGAAGGTAGATAATCCGTTGGTTCGAATCCAACCTACTAGACTGACTTTGTTTGTAAGTTTCTTTAGGTGAGTTAAATGAAACTTATATTTACCAAAGTGGGTTAAAAGCGAATTGGCAGAGCATCCAGACTTAGAATCTGGGACCTTTAAGAGTTCAAGTCTCTTCTTTGGTACAATATTTTTTGTATGAAATATCATACTTTAATGTGAAATTAATCATTTAATGTATGAATTATCATTCAAATATATATATATAATCACATTATATTGCTCTTTCGTCTAATGGCAGGACGCTCGACTTTGAATCGAGAAATTGTGGTTCGAATCCACAAAGGGCAACTGTGACTATGGTGTAATGATAGCATAACAGGTTGTGTCCCTGTTGGTGAGGGTTTGAATCCCTTTAGTCACCCCATTTTATTATTTGAAGATAAAACAGTATCTTTAAACTTAATTTTAAAATAAATAAATTATGTTAATAGTACTTACACTTACAATGATGCTTTGGTTTACAGGCTATGTTTATTTTATACACAAACGTTACGGTAAACTTACAAGTATTTCTGCTTCCACATATAAATTAGCAGAAGAAAAAGACAACTATAAATGGTTGTTTTGGATTTGGTTGGTTGGATTAGGAGCAATGAATCTAGCACAAGGTATGGATGTATGGGGTTTTTGGACTTCAGTAGGATTAATGTTTACAGGCATAACTGTAGATCATGATGGTAACTTTCCAACAGAAAATATATTACATACAGTATCTGCTTTTTCTGCAATTATACTAGGGGCAGCAGGGATGTTTTTCTTACATGGAATGTTATTTCCATTTGTGGTAATAGGCATATGTGCAATTGCTCTGATAGGTAATAGAACCTATATTTGGGATATGGAAGTAATAGCATTGTTTACTATACTATTTTCTTATTTACTAAGATAGGATATTCCTCAGTAGCTCAGGGGTAGAGCAACGGTCTGTTAAACCGTGGGTCGATGGTTCGAATCCATCCTGGGGAGCTTTTGTTTTGTTATAATAATTTTAATTCTTATCTTTAAATAAAAATAGAGATTAAGATATGAGTGGTATTGCAACAGACATTACTCAGTTAAATGTGGAATTAGAAACAACATATATTGCACAAAGCCACGATGAGCTGAATTTAGATTTAACTAGTGTAGAAGAAGTTATAGAAGAAGTAACTGATTTGTATGTTGCTGCTCGTATTACCAGACCTAACCTAAGATATTTAACTTTATCTTTATAAAATTATTTAAGACCTATTAAGTTACCAGCAGTTGTATTGGTAGCTTTTACTAATTCAGGTTCAATAGGTAAGATAATTCCAGCAGGTAAATTATTAAATGTTACTTCATTTCTATTTCCATCCTCAACAACTAAATTTCCAGAAGAACCTATATAAATAGCTCTTGGTTTATCTGTAAGTTTGTTTGTATCATGTGGTGTAATTTCAAAGAAAATAGTGGCTACTGTTTGACTAGCAAATCCTTTTTTTATAATAGATTCTAAATTATTTCGTGCCATAATTAATTAGTTGGTTAAATTTATAGTAAGATAAATAAAAGTCTCTTTAAAAACAATAACTATTTGATGTTGTTTATAACTAATTTTTTTATTAATTTATAAGTTATATTGATATATACTTATGAGATTTAAAGATACAGAAGCACTATCACCAGCTGCAGCTTACTTTCAGGAGCATGGTGTATACACACAATATGTAGAAGGTACTAAGGATTGGAAGCTATTCTGGAAAGAAGAAAGGCGAAGATGTTTAGAGGGGTACGAAGCTAATGGTATTCATATTACAGGATACCATTACTTTTATCTAAACTATTTTCGTATTGACAGAGCTGTTGAATATACACACAATGGAAGGAAGGTTAAACGAAGAGAGTTTGATTTTCCTGATTTTTATGATTCCGATTATGATTTCTTTTGGACTGTAGAAATAGCCCGTTTTGGTCTTAGTGAAGAGAAGTATGAAAAGTTAAATCTTGGTGTTGATATACACCCTAAAGATCTTCAGGGAGAAAAGCAACTTACTGTTCTTAAAGCCAGACGTAAAGGATATTCCTACAAATGTGCTTCTATGCTTACCCGTAACTACTATCATCTAAAAAGAAGTAAGAACTTTGTATTTGCATACGATAAAAAATATCTTGAAGGTGATGGTATTTATCAGAAGTATTTAGATGGTATGAGTTTCATGGATCAGTATACTCCATTTGCTCAACCCAGACTTATTGATCGTCCTGCACAAATGCTTATGAAAAGTGGATATACGATTGTAGAAGATGGGATTGAATCTGTAAAAGGATTTCAATCTATTGTTCAGGGTATTTCCCTTAAAGATAATCCTGATGGTGCAAGGGGTAGAGCAGGCGAACTTATTTTATTTGAAGAGATGGGTAAATTCCCTGGATTAAAGAAAGCCTGGGATATTACTCACCATACTGTAAAAGAAGGTGCTGATGCTCTTGGTATTATGATTGCTTTTGGTACTGGTGGTACAGAAGGAGCAGATTTCGCAGGCGCAGAAGAATTGTTTTATAAACCAAAAGAGAATGATTGTGTTCGTATTAATAATCAGTGGGATGATGGAGCAGATGGAACGTGGGCTGGATTCTTTGTTCCTGTATATGCTAACCTTCGTGGATTTATGGATGAACATGGAAACAGCTTAATTGAAGAAGCTAAAGAATTTGAGAAGAAGCACAGGCATTCTAAAAAGAGTACAGGCACAAGTGATACATATGCACAGCATATTGCTGAACTTCCTTTTATGCCCAGAGAAGCTATTCTTACCTTTGATCTTAATATTTTTCCTACACAAGAGATTGCTGCACATAAAAATGCTATTATGGCTGATAAAAGATATAATAATGGTACAGCAGGATATTTATATCAGGATTCAGAAGGTAAGGTTAAATTCAAAATGGATGAAGATGCTAAACCTGTTTGGAAATTCCCACACGGTAAACAAGATGATGTAAGGGGGGCTACTGTTATATATGAAGCGCCTGTTCGAATTAATGGGAAGGTTCCTAAAGATCTTTATATTTTGTGTCATGATCCATTTGCTCAGGATACTACAACTACAGGAATATCTCTTGGAGCAACATATGTAATTAAACGAACCAATGATTTTTCGCACACATACAACGAATGTATTGTAGCGAGTTATGTAGGAAGACCTAAGTCTCAGGATGAATATAACAGGAACCTTTTCATGCTTGCAGAATATTATGGAGCTAAGATAGGGTTTGAAAATGATCGTGGAGATGTTATTGGTTTTGCTAAACGATTTAAAAAACTTGAATATCTTGAAGAGCAATTTACCTTTTTAGATAAAAAACAACTTCAGGGTAAAACACAACGACCTTTTGGTATGAATATGACTAAAGCACGTAAAGAACAAGGTGAGATTTACATACGTGATTGGCTTCTTTCCCCTATACAAAAATTTGATGATGGAAGAGAAGTTTTAGTCCTACATACAATATTAGATCCAGCTTTATTAGATGAGTTGCTAAAGTTCAATAAAGATGGTAACTTTGACCGAGTAATGAGTATTATGATTGGCATGTATCACCTAAAAGAAAAATATAACAAAAAGGTTAAAGAAATTAGAGAAATGCCTCACAATGAATTTTTTGACCGATTATATCAAACAACATAGATTATGGATAGTATTACAAATATACCCAAACAAGCATTACCTCTTTCTAAAAAAGATCAGGATTGGAGAGAGCAAAGTGTAGAAGCTTATATAAACCAGGCTAATTTTAAACTTGGTGCAAATAGTTACAGGCAATGGTTACTTAAACTTTATGATTACTATAACGGAAGAATAGATAATTCTGATTATTCTTATGTGTTGGAACCATATGGAAAACGAAGAGATAATTTTCCTGCACAAATACGTAACTATAATATTATAAAGCCTTCCATTGATCTTCTTATTGGAGAAAAAGCTAAGCGACCTTTTAATTGGAATGTAATTGTTACCTCTCCAGATGTAGTTACGATTAAAGAACATGAGAAAAATGAGGCAGTCAAAGAAAATCTCTATCAATGGTTTGTTAATAAGCTAAATGATAGTGGATTTCAAACAGGCATGGAGTCAGAAGAAGTACAATTGCCTGAAGAAATTGAACAGATGTTTGAACGTAATTGGAAAGATCAACGAGCTATTATGGCTCAACAAGCTCTTAACTATCTTATTCCTTATCTGCGTTGGTATAATAAAACACAAAAGGGATGGAAAGATTTTTTAGTTTCTGGGTATGCATTCTCCATTCGTGATATTAATAACAATGAACCTAAATATGAAATACTTAATCCCCTTGATGTAGATTTTGACAAAGATCCTGATACAGACTTTGTAGAAGATGGTAATTGGGCAGTAGTTCGACAGCTTGTTTCTCGCAATAGTGTAATTGATCATTTTAGAAAACAATTAACTGATGATCAAATTGATAGACTTGAATCTCCACGTAATACAAACAGAGATATATTTTTTTGGTACAATCAGGATGAACAAATCTTTCATGATGAATGGGACAGTTATACAGAATTGGTTACAGTATATTGGAAAAGTATTCGTAAAATAGGGTTTAGAACATATAAGGATGAATTTGGTGAGGTTCTTGAAGAAGTAGTTAATGAAAACTATGAGTTTAATCCTGAAACCGATATTGATTTAGAATGGGATTGGATTAATGAAGTGTGGAAAGGGTATCGTGTAGATGGAGATATGTATCTTGAAATAGAACCATATCCACATCAGAGAGCATCTATTGATAATCCTTCTAAATGTAAGTTACCTGTTAATGGTAGAGCATATTCTGATCGTAACTCCTCTAACATATCACTTGTAGAACTTGGTATTCCTTATCAGCTTTCTTATAATATCTACAAATACAGATTAGAGAATGCCATTGCTAAAAGTAAAGATATCTTAGCTATGATGGATATTAATATGATCCCTGAAGGTTGGGATATGGATAAGTTTCTTTACTTTGTGGAATCTACAGGTATAGCCTGGGTTAACTATCAAAAAGAAGGTGTTCAGTTTAACCCTCAGCATCAGGGTGTAATGGATTTATCTATTAAGACCATTGACCAATATGTAAACCTTCTCAGATTTATTAAAGAAGAGTGGGAGTATCTTTCAGGTATTACCCGACAGCGTATGGGAGAGATGAGTCCTTATGAAGGGAAAGCAACTTCTCAACAAGCTATTGTTCAATCCTCTCATATTACAGAAGATTATTTCCGTAAATATGCAGAAATGGAAGAAAGAGATCTTCAGGCTATTATTGATTATTCTCAACTTGCATGGATTAATGGGAAAAAAGGAGCATATGTAACAAGTGATGGATTGCAAGAATACCTTGATATTGATCCTGATACATATACACATGCGGAATTTGGAGTGTTTGTTAAAGATGCTGCTGTAGAACAAGAGAAACTTAATCAACTTAAGATGCTTGGACAAAGTATGGTGCAAAATGGTGCTCCAATATCTGTGATTGCAGACATTATTGATAGTGATAACTTTATTGAAATTAAAGATCGTATTAATAAAGCAGAGAAAATGATGCAACAACTTGAAGAGCAGGCTTCTGAGATGGAACAACAAATGAAAGAAGCTGAAATGCAGGAAAAACAACAAGAAAGAGAGTTTACTGCTGATCAGAATGAACGTGATCGACAGAATAAAATTGATGTTGAACTTATTAAACAACAAGCTAAAGATGCAGGTAATGATGAATTAGCTCAGTCTATAGATGAATTCAAAGCACACATGGATGCACAACTTGAACAAAGAAAGATAGATGAAACCATACGCTCAAATAAGGCAGATGAACGCCTTAAAGAGAAAGAAATTAAGGTCAAAAAACAACAAGCAAAGAATAAAACAACTAAGTAATGTCATATAATGTTTTTTCTTATGATTTTATAAAAAATTTCTTGACATTAACTTTAAAAAGATATAATTTAACAACTAAATAAAGAAACAAATGAGTAAACCTAACGAAGAAGAAGAGCTAACAGTAGATTTCTGGGATGAAGTCGAAGATACAATTGAGGAAGATAGGGTTATAGATGATGAAGAAGAACAGGAAGAAACTGATGAGGAAGTTGAAGAACAAGTAGACGAATCTGAAGAAGAAGCCGAACCCACTGACGATGATCAGGAAGAAAAATCTGAAGATGAAGAGTCTGAAGAGCAAGAAGAGCAAGAAGCTGAAGAAGAAACCATTGTTGGTTCTATTCAAAAGCATCTTGGTTATGAATTCGAAGAAGAGTTTGAAGACTCTGAAGAAGGAATACAACTTCTTGTAGAAGCTGCAAGTAATAAAAAAGCTGATGAAGCTTTAGAGACGTATTTCGAGCAGTATCCTGATGTTAAAGAACTTTTAGAGTATCGCAGAATGGGTGGAGATCCTGATAAGTTTTTCCAAACCCGTTTTCCTGAAGTAGACTATTCCAAGGTTGAATTGAAAGAAGATGATGAGCGTCAGCAAGAGCAAATCATTCGTCAAGAACTACAAAATGTACGTGGATATTCTCAAGATGAGATTGAAGCGGAAATAGAAGACTACCGTAATGGTGGTATATTAGAGAATAAAGCTAAACGTGCTTTATCTGCACTTAAAGTCAAGCAGCAGGAAGAAAAAAACAATCTTCTTGAAGAGCAGAAACAAGCACAACAGCAACAACAACAGGAAATTGAAGATTACTGGAATGGAGTTAAAAAGACTTTGGAAAATAAAACACAATTCCATGGTATTAAGATTCCAACTAGTGAGAAAGATAAGTTTTATGAATACCTTCATAAACCTGTAGAAGATGGGAAGTCACAAGCAATGGTTAAAGCTCAGGAAGCTGATCTTGAAACCAGACTTGCAATTGATTATTTATTGTTTAAAGATTTTGATTTTGCTGGACTAGTAGATAGGAGAGCAAAAGATAGAAATGCAAAAACACTTAAAGAAAGATTAAGCAAGGCTAAGCTTAATAAAAAGACTGAAACATCTTCAGACGAAGATTACACAGAAGAGCTTGACTTGATTTAACCTTTAAAAATATAATTTATAGAAATGGCAGAACCAAGAATTTACGCAAAACGAACGAAATATAGTGACGCACAGAAATCTGATGTAGCAAGTATTTCAGCAGCTTTGCTCAATCAACCAGAGAAGCTATCTCCTCTGCTTACCTTTTTAGGTGGTAAAGAAGATCAGCGTTTTCCTCTGTCTATGCTTACAGAAGGTGTAGGAAATGTGAGAGCAATTGAGCAACTCGAATATGAGTATGATGTTATGACCAGGTTAAGAAAAACTCGACCAGTAGCAGTGTCTACATCTGGAAGCAACATTGGACAAGGTGGAGCACTTTTTAAAGTAACCTTCCCTGATAAGTGGTTTATTAAAGACTACATTCTAGTATCTAAGAGTGGTGTACAAGCTCGAATTATGAGTGAACCTACTCCAAACGGTAAAAACTGGGATTATACACTTAGGCTCGTAACTCCTGATTCGACAGCAGTAATGCCTACTGAAGATGTTCAGGCGGGGAGTCAATTTGGTAGCTTGTTTGCAGCTGTAGGTCTAGATTGGTCTAGAGGGAATACAAGTAACTGGGAAGCACCTGCGAAAGTTCGACATAAGCTTACAACTATTCGTAAGTCTTATCAAATGTCGGGTAACGCAAAACATACCGTTGTTGAGATGGGTCTTCCTACCAAGAGTGGTGGAACTTCCAAATACTGGATGGACTTTGAAGAGTGGCAATATATGCTACAATGGAAAGAAGAATGTGAAATGTATTACTGGTATGGTGAGCAGTCGTATAACGACAAAGGCGTTACCAATATGGTCGATGAGAATGGACAACCAGTAATTATTGGTCCAGGTCTTCTTGAGCAGATTCAGAATAAAGAAACATATTCTATTCTAACTGCAAATAAAATTAAGAATGTAATCCGTGATATCTTTTACGGAATGAGTGATGGTCAAAACAAACAAGTAACACTGTACACAGGTATTGGTGGAGCTGATGAGTTTGACAAAGCAATGAAATCTGAGCTTGATTCAAGTTCTTATCGTCAGTTTAATGATGGTAAGTTTGTAAGTGGTAGCGGACGTAATCTGGAACTTTCTGGATTCTTCACTACTTATCAGCACGTAGATGGTCATGTGGTACGAGTAGTTAAAGTACCTCTGTTTGATCACGGTGCAGTAGCTCAGGCTAGTAAGAAGCATCCACGAACAGGATTGCCACTAGAGTCTTATAGAATGGTCTTCGTTGATCAGTCTAACTACAATGGTGAGCCTAACCTGCAAATGGTTACTCGTAAGAATAGAGAAATGCTTCGATGGGCAGTAGCTGGTTCAACGATCCCAACTGGATTCCCAGGTAATGATCTGAGAGCAAGCGATATTGATGGTGCAAGTGTTCACTTCTTGAAAGTAGCAGGTATTATACTGAAGAGATTTGATACTTCCCTTGATATGCAATGTGTTATCGAGTAGGCTTAGTAAATCCTCTTCCTTCATTGGAATGTAACTAAGTATTTATACCAGCTGTCAACTAATACTTGACAGTTGAGTATTTTAGCGCTATGGAGCAGTTTGGTAGCTCGTGTGGCTCATAACCACAAGGTCAAGGGTTCAAATCCCTTTAGCGCCACTATTAAATCAAGTAATACAGATAAACTGTATGAAATAAAACAAACAAAATAAAATGGCAGACATTAAAGAAGTACAAATTAGACGTAGGGAAACAGCAAACTATTTACCAGCACCAATTACTGCAAATAGTAAAAAGTACCTATCTAGTATTTATTCTGGTCAGGGACCACTAAAGGGTCTTGATGGAAAAGAAGAGAAAGAAGTCCTTGCTAAGTATTTAGGAATGGATGAAGAAGAAAAGAATCTCGGTAAAGTAATGAGAGAATTTTGGGCTGATATGAGAATTGAAGTTCCTATGGAAGGAAAGACTCTTAATATCAGTAAAGATGAAGACGGAATGCCATATAAACCTATGGATTACATCGTTTTTAAGTTTGCAGAAAAGCACCCACATGTTGCAGAAAATGAAGATGCTATGCTTGCAGACAGTAAAAAACAATTTTATATCTATGACTTTGAAGAAGCTGTAGATAAACAAAATCAGAAAGTCAGCTTTAAGAAGAAAGCTTATTCTGAGCTTATTAAGATTGGAGAAGATGAAGAGAAACTTTCAAGGTTAATCAGACTAATGACTGATATCGAACCTAAGAGCTTAACTCTTAAGTCCATGCAGAATGAACTTGATAAAATTATTGAAAATGATCCGAAAAGGTTTTATATTATTGCAACAGACAAGAACCTTGAGATTAAATCCACAATTGCAGAAATGGTAACACATGGAGTAATTAATAAATATGGAAATCAATATTACTTTATTGAGGAAAAACTTGGAGATGATCTTGAAGAGACTGTTCTATTCTTTAAAGATAAGAAGAGATCAGAAGATGTTACTCGAATGAAAGCTAAACTTCAAGAAGCTAAGAAAACATAATGGACATTAAACGAATGCATGTTGGCGTTAATTTGGAAGTACAAAAAATTGCTTCCAATCTTAATGATGATTTACTACCTGAAGAGATTGATTACTATTTGAATGAAGCAGTAGATGATTTTGTTGAACAAAGTTATGCTGCAATGAAAACTGAAAATAGATCACTTGAAGGGCAACATGTAAACGATAGTCTAAAAAACATTGTAACTACAGCGGAGATTACAAATCTTACTGCTGTAGATTACTTACCTAATAGTCGAAAAGGTGATTTACCAAGTGATTATAGGTATTATATTTTTTCTCGTACACTACGAGCAGGTAAATGGGTAAACAACCGTAAATTAGAACCGAAAGCAATTAAACAGTATGTAGAGACTGCAACGAATATTCCTATATATAGAGAGTTTCCCATCTTACTTGAAGGAGACAGCATTATTGTTATAGGAGACAGCAGAGAAGATTTTGATGCAAGTACTGAAGTTCGTTTTACATATATAAAAGATCCACAGGTAATTGAGTTTCCTGGAGATGGAAATGATTACCCTTCTTTTCCTAATTACGTACATACAGATATTGTAAAGATAGCAGCTCGAAAAATACTACAATCACTTAATGTTGGACAACAACAAGAGGCATAATGAATATTAAACAAATGCAGTATGAGTTTCAGATGCAGATGAATCAATTTAATGATGCTCTGCAACTCGACAGTGATGATGTAGAATATTGGTTAAATAAAGCTCAAATTGATCTTGTTAAAGAGAGATATAACGGTTATAACAGACTTCGTAGAGGATTTGAACAATCACAGGAACGAATAGATGATCTACGAGTTTTAATTGAAAGAGACCACCAACTTGATACTTCTCATCAAACAAACATAAGCGGTACTACTGGTTTTGAAGCAGATGTAGTAGAGTTTCCAGCTGATTATATGTTTTTGATTAGTCAGAAGAGTAGAATTTATTATAAGTATCCTGAAATTGAATGGACAATAACAGATGGTAAACGCACTACTATAGAAGGAACAGTTAAATTTGTATCAAACAGGGTATCACAAAGTGATGATATTTATAAATTACTTAATGATCCATTTAATAAACCGAAACCAAGTTCACCTATATCTGTAGTTGCAGATAAAAACATCTACGTTTTTACAGATAAAACATTTATTGTAGATAAGATATTAATTGATTATCTTAGACTACCAAGAGAGATGAAAATAGAAGAGGAGATAGATTGTGAGCTTCCTTCTCATCTTCATAAAGATATTATTCAACGAGCAGTTGATGCTTTTTTGAATAACACACGAGAACTAAAACAACGTTTGCAAAGGGAAACACCCGTAGCAAACAACCAACAAAATGAGACAGAACAATGAGTAAACAACTATTAGTTAATAACGCAAATGCTGTTCCTGGAGCAGCTGCTGGGAATGTTTCTCCTGCAGATGTTCCTGAAGGACGAATTGCAGCTTTTGATGCAGATGATTTTGCATCTGGAACATTGGATCTAACACTTAACCAACCAGATCTTGAAAAGATTGTGTTTGTACAAGGTGGAGACAGTCCTATTATTAGTCCAGTATTTAATGTTGCAGACATTAAGGTAGAACAAATAAATGAACAGGCTTATGTAGCTCCTGTAGCACAGGTAACTACTGTAACACCTGAAACTGGAACTGGTTTTGCATACGTTCGTGTAGTTCAAGTAAGTGAAGGTTATAAGCCCCACGAAAGAATTACTGTAGAAGTAAAACTTGATGATAAAACTGCATCTGAAATTGCAACTGAGCTTGCGAATAAGATTAACAATGCACGACCAAATTTTGTAAGTGCAGCTGAAAACGCAGGAACTCTTGTAATTACAGGAAAACTTGAAACTTCTTTTGAAACACAAACTGACGAAGAAGCAGCTGGATGGACAATTGCGGCAACTACTACTCCAAACTTTGGAACAGGTACTTCTGCACATGTAAAAGCTATTGAAGAGTTGGCTTATGGTGGAAACTATACAAACCGTATTTATCTGCCTGTAACTCCAGACAGTTATGTTGTAGATGGGGAAACATATGATCTGTTTACGATCAGAGTTCCTACTAATACAACTCCGAATATTTCAAGTGCAAACAAGTATCTTGATCTTATTCTTGCGGTACAAGCAACTGCAACTGGAATCAATCTTCCTGCTGTATTTAACCATGAAGATGATGGTGTAGCATAGAAGTAAATAACAATTAATTTTTAATAAGGGAAGGTATTCATTTATCTTCCCTTTTTTATTACCTATAGTTTTTGTATTTTAGGTATTATCCAACTATATATAGAATATGTCTAGATTTACAGAAAAAGATAAAGAGATACTTGCTATTGTAGAGCGCAGAATTAGGCGCTCTTTTCCTTCCTATGTAACAACGGAGCTTAAGACCCCGATTGTAGATCAGGTACTAAATGATGTTGGACAAGATGTAGATCAAGCTATAGAAGATGCTTTTAATGATGCAGAGTTTTATGAAACTACCCAGGTTTATTCTATCAACCAACAAATGGTTAGTGATCTTGAGCAAACAATTGACCAAAGAAACTATTTTAATGAAGATGATTTAACTGATGTAAACAGTGCTCTTAATCAAGCTTTAGACGGAAAGGTGTCTTTTGATAATCAGTATAATGATGTAATATATAATAAACAAAACGGTATTACTATCACTGGTACTGAAAGAGATGTCAATGAAAATATTACTAACTATATTGGTAGACTAAATCTTAGAGCTATAGGACAAACTCCTGACGGAGTTAACTTTGCAGGTATAGCTATTCAGGCTAATGATGGAGATCCTTTAACACCTGATTGGAAAACTAAGTTTTGGGCAGATATAAATGGTAATTTATATTTAGAAGGTAATTTACAACCTGGATCTATTCTTACAGGTACACCAACAGAAGGTGTTATTATAGATCCAACTTATGGTGTTGCTGTTTTAAGTAATGATGTAAGAATAACTTTAAATGCAACTTCTTATACTCATGGAGCAACTTCATATGCAGGAATCAGTATACAAAAAAGAATAGCTAATACAGGAGTTGAAGCGGATGATTGGCAACTTAATCTTTATACTAGTCCAAACGGAGACGTGTTTTTCAGAGGTAATGCTCAGCTTGAAGATGGTTCTATTCTTGTAGGTTCACCTAATGACAGAGTAGTATTTATTAGCCAGGAAGCTAACTTTAGAGGATTAGAGGTTACTGGAACAAATAGCAGAACGATTATTGGTGATGCTGATGGTGAAGAAGGAATTGTTATTCAAAGGGATACAACACCACTTTCTCAAACACCTACTTGGGAATCTGTTTTTTATGCAGATGCCTCTACTGGAGACCTTTATTTAAGGGGGGACATATTTCTTGAAACAGGTAAAGTTATTGGTGGAGTACAAATTGGAGATCTTGGTAGAGTTCTTATTTCAGGTGAAACAAACTCTGTTCCTCCTGTACCTGATCCTATAGATAATGGAACGTTAGATCCCATAATTACAACAGTAAGTGATGTTAATCCTCAAGTTCAAGAGGAAACAACAGTATTTACACTTCCATCTGGCACAGTAGAGGAAACTTTAGAAGTAAATTATTCACTTAATACAAATGATGAGAGTGTTACACGAAACAATGTAGTACTTGAAGGTGGAACTGATGGAATTAATTTTGAACAAGTTACTTCAAGACTAAATGAATATGGTTCAAATAGTTTTGTAGTTAATACACAAAATTATACACATTTTAGATTAGTATTAGCTACTACCTATGAAACTCAAGATTTAGGTGAAGTAGACTCTTCTTTAACTAATATGAGTTGGGAAGCTGTAGAAGCCACAATTCTTATTAATCCGAAAGGAATTTACCAAAGAGACATGAGAGGTATTTTTCTTTATGGAACTAACATGGAGGGAACTGGTGGTGGAGGATCGGCTAATTTAGACAACAGGTATTTCAAGCAGTCTAACAACCTATCCGAGGGCAACCCCTCCGAGATGCGGGGTAATTTGGGGATTGCAGAAACCGATGATGTCCGTTTTGAAAGTATCAGTTTAGGATCAGGAGTAATTAAGGCAGGGGCTGATGTACGGTTTGAGAATTTGACGAATACGAACCTGAGACGGGTTCATTTAGGAACAGCTACCGAGGATACCCATGCATTAAACCGAATTACGGCTAATGGTTTGTATGACAACTATGAGTCGTGGAATTTCATTGTTCCGGGATTAGTAAACGAAGATGTAAGCCCAAAATCACTTGGTTATGCACTCACCTTCGACAGCGGTTCAGGCATTGGATTCACTTGGAACAACACAAGCAAGACGCTGAATATCATTAATACCCGTAGCAATACGAATAACTATGTTTCAAGTGTTGAAATGAATAGTGTTCTCGACAATGATGTGATTATCACATTAAACAGATTGGGGCTTGATCCGTTGGCGGTGAACCTGAGTCCCAATTTAGATAACA
>LFIK01000275.1_pt1 | contig 38021 bp, 28 predicted proteins | sample 643401 | NCBI WGS metagenome assembly LFIK01 (sample SAMN03777447, study PRJNA286221) | soda lake metagenome | biome: soda lake; feature: Kulunda steppe; material: water; isolation source: sample T5-Br brine of Lake Tanatar-5 | place: Russia: Kulunda steppe | collected 2010-07
ATCCGACCGGCCATCTGCTGCGCTGCCTTGAGCAGGGGTTTGCATGGCAGGGGCAGCGATCGCCGTTCCGTGGGGGGCGGCGTCGGGGTGAACCGAGCAACCACCTGCCGCCATCTGCGTTCGTCACGTTTCTGCAGAATCACGATCAGGTCGGCAACCGGGCAAATGGCGAGCGGATCGGTCTGCTGGCCCCGGCTCGTGCCGTGCGCGCGGCGACGGCGCTGCTGCTGCTGGCACCGTTTCCGCCGCTGTTGTTCATGGGGCAGGAATGGGGCGTGACGCAGCCTTTTCCCTTTTTCTGCGATTACGATGAGCCCCTGGCAAGTGCCGTCCGCGACGGGCGGCGCCACGAGTTCGATCACTCCAGCCAGCCCGCCGGCCAGCCCGCCGGCCAGCCCGCCGGCCAGCCCGATCCACCCGATCCCTGCGCGCAGCGGACCTTCGAGCTGGCCGTGCTCGACTGGACCCGGTTAAAGGATGGCGAAGCCCAGCAGTGGTTACGTCTGCACCGCCAGCTGCTGACGGTGCGGCAGCGGGTGCTGGGGCCGCACCTGTCGGCACTGCGCCCCGTCGCGGGTGGCTTCCGGCGCCTGGGTAGTGGCGCGGTGCAGGCGCTCTGGGGTGCCGGTGATCAGCGCTTCTGGCTTGTGGTCAACCTGTCTGCCAGCGCCGTTGTGGATCCGGCACCTCCGGGTCGCTGTTGGTATGCAACAGAGCCATTAGCGTCCGGCCAGGTACGGAAGACCCTGCCGCCCTGGAGCGTATTCGGATACCAGTCGCCGTGAACAACCGGATTCCGGACGCCACCTACCGACTGCAGCTGGGTGCTGCGTGTACGTTCGAGGATGCGACCGGACTGATTCCGTATCTCGCCGCTCTCGGGATCAGCCACGTCTACTGTTCGCCATATCTACGAGCGCGTCCCGGCAGCCTCCACGGCTACGACATCATCGACCACAACAGCTTCCATCCGGAGATAGGCGATGCGGCAGGGTTTGCCCGCTTCGTCGCCACGCTACGCGCGCACGGCATGGGTCACATGCTCGATCTGGTCAGCAATCACATGGGTGTGGGTGGTGACGACAATGCCTGGTGGCTCGATGTACTGGAGAACGGGCGGGCGGCGCGTCATGCGCGTTGCTTCGACATTCACTGGGATCCGCTGCTCGAGCGGCTGCGGGGACGCGTGTTGTTGCCGATCCTGACCGATCACTATGGCGCAGTGCTGGAAAGCGGTGCGCTGACGCTGACGTTCGACCCTGCCGAGGCCGGTTGGCACGTGCGCCTGCAGCAACACCGGCTGCCGGTCGATCCTCGGACCCAGGCCGGGCTGCTGGGCGGCGCGCTGTCACGTCTGCCTCCCGGGCCGGATCGGGAAACCCTGGAGGCGCTCATGGCGGCATCGGCAGTGCTGCCATCCCGCGATGACGGAACCGCAGCGGCCATTGTCGCGCGCCGCTCCGGCGTGGCCCGTGTTCGCCGGCGCCTGGCTGCACTCTGTGCGCACAGCCCGAAGGTGCAGACCGCCCTGGAACGGGAAACGGTTGCAGTCAACGGCAAAACCGGCATTTCGGCCAGCTTTGATCGTCTGCACCAGCTGCTCGAGCTTCAGGTTTACCGGCTGGCCCACTGGCGCGTTGCCAGCGATGAGGTCAACTACCGTCGTTTCTTCGATGTCAACGATCTCGCCTGCCTGCGCATGGAGCAGGCGGAGGTGTTCGATGCCGTTCACGCACTGGTGCGGGAGCTGGTGGCACGTGGTGAGCTGGATGGCCTGCGCATTGATCATGTGGACGGTCTGTACGATCCGGGTGACTACACACGGCGGCTGCGGGCGTTCCTGCCGGGGTATCTGGTGGTGGAAAAGATCCTCGCCGGCAGCGAGCGGCTTGCGGACGACTGGCCGGTGGATGGCACGACCGGCTACGAGTTCGCGAGTCTGCTGGACGCGTGTCTGGTCGACCCTGTGGGTGAAGCGGGGCTGGCGCGCCTGCATGCCCGTTTCGTCGGCGGTCCCGGCTTTGATCAGGTGCTGCTGACCAGCAAGCGCCTGGTGATCCGCACGCTGCTGTCGAGCGAGCTGACCGTGGTCGCCCACATGGCGGACGCCATTGCCCAGGCAGACCGGCACACGCGTGATTTCACCCTCAACGGCCTGCGTGACGCCCTGGCCGAGCTCGCGGCCTTCTTCCCGGTCTACCGTACCTACGTGGGCCCGTCGGGACCTTCGCAGCAGGACCGACGCTGGTTGGAGCAGGCCGTGGGCGCAGCGATCCGTGACGCCCCGGCGGAGGATCGCGCTGTCTACCACTTCCTGCGCGACCTGCTCCTGCTGCAGGCGCCCTGCCTGCAGCGGAACCCTTCGCTGCGGCCGCGGGTGCTGGAGTTTCTGCAGCGCTTTCAGCAGTACACGGTTCCGGTCATGGCCAAGGGGCTGGAGGACACGGCCGGTTACCGCCATACTCGGCTCATCTCCCGCAGCGAGGTGGGGGCGGATCCGGGCGGTGGACCGCAGGACCTGGCGACCTTTCACGCTGCCAACCGCGAGCGTGCAAGGTGCTGGCCCCACGCCATGCTGGCCGGCTCGACCCACGACAGCAAGCGCAGCGAAGACGTCCGCGCCCGGCTCGCGGTGCTCTCCGGTCTGCCGGCGCTCTGGCGCCAGCGGGTGTTTCGCTGGCGGCAGCTGAATCGCAGCTACCAGCGCCAGCTGCAGGGGGCGCGCGCGCCCTCGCGCAATGACGAGTACCTGTTCTACCAGACGCTCATCGGCACCTGGCCGTCCGGCGCCCGGGTCGCGACAGCAGCCTACTGCGCCCGCATGCAGGATTACATGCGCAAGGCCATTCGCGAGGCGAAGCTGCATACTTCCTGGACCGACCCGGACCCGGACTATGAAGCAGCCGTCGATGCGTTCGTCGCCGCTGTCCTGCGGCCGCGCAGGGCGTTCCTGGAGGACTTCCTGCCGTTCCAGCGCCGCGTCGCGCGCCTGGGCGCATTCAATGGCCTGATCGGGACGCTGCTGCGACTGACCGTGCCGGGGGTGCCTGACATCTATCAGGGCAACGAGCTGTGGCGGTTCGATCTGGTGGACCCGGACAACCGCCGGCGGGTGGATTTCGACCGGCGACGTGCATTGCTGGAACATGTGCGCCGGGACTGGTGGCACGGCGAGGCCGGGTCGCTGGTTCGCGATCTGGCCCGCGAACCCACGGACGACCGGCTGAAACTGTTGCTGGTCTGGCGGCTGCTGACCTGGCGGCGGGCATTTCCAGAGGTCTTCCGGCACGGGCACTACCGGGTTCTGGCGGCGAGTGCGCTGGCCGGCAGTGCGGTGGCGGACGCCGCCGATCCCATCTGCGCTTTCGCGCGCGGCCATGACAGCGGCTGGATCGTGGCAGCGGCGGAACGCTGGCCGTGGCGCCGGGATGATGGCGAAGGCCGCTTGCGGGCGCCGGATGGCCATGGCGTTCGCGTTGAATTGCCGGCGGCGGCTGCCGACGGTTGCTTCGACGTCATCACCGGTGTCCCGGTGGCTGTTCAGCATGAAGGCGGAACCGTGAGCGTTCCGGCAGCAGAGCTGTTCCGGTCGCTGCCGGTGGCGCTGCTGGCGGGACACGATCCCCGGGTAGGTCCGCCGTGAACGGCCCTGACTCGTTGCGCGGAGTTGTTCCCGGGGTGTTCATCCGCTGCCTCGGCGCATGGTGCCGCCCAGCTCGGGCCGGCCCTGACCGTGGCTGACGGCTTGCTCGAGTGCTTCCGGTGGCTGCGCATCCAGCAGCGCATACAGGGCCCTGAGCTGCCGGCGATAGAGGCGATCGAACTCGTCGACGACAGCTTCCGGATTGTAGTCGCCGAACCACCAGAACCAGTCCGAGCTCTCGCAGACCGCCAGTTGGCGCTCGATGGCGGCGTGGCGGCTGGCGTCATCGACAGTCGGCAACAGGCGGTCACAGGTTGCCTTGGCTTCACACAGCAGGTCCCAGGCCCGGTTCTTGTCAGGGTCACCGATCCAGGTGCCGAAGTCACCGTACACCCAGCTGCCCGCCACCAGACGCGGCAAGGTCATCACCTTCACGGCCGGGTCCGCGAGCGCTTCGGAGAACGTGGACAGCTGCAGGTTCGGGTGCTGGGTCAGCGCGGCATACAGGGCGGGGACGAAGTGAATGCCGTTGTGGGGATAGTGCTCCCAGGGGTTCTCACCATCGAGAATGATGGGGACGACGCGCCCGGGCCCGCCGGTCGCAGCAATCTTCTCGAGTCGGGCAACCAGGTCGGCGACGGCGTCGTCGGCATGCCAGTCCTTGTAGACGAAGCCGATCAGGTCGGACAGTTCATCGTCGCGGAAGAAGCAGGCCGGGCCAGCGTCCTCCAGGCGATAGGGACGATGCAGGGCGTCGGTATCCGGCGCGTCGTCCCCCAGGCTGTGGTGCAGGACCGCCTGCCCACTGGCGGCCCAGGTGAAGCCCTGCTCGCCGAGCAGCCGCAGCGTGGCTGCTGATACGCCCCCTTCCGGAGGCCAGCAACCGCTGGGTACTGTTCCCAGGTGTGCCTCGCAGTAATCGCGTGCCTGTTGCAGTTGCCAGGCAGCGCGTTCCGCACCCCCGGGGTAGCCTTCACAGTCCGGCAGGGGCGTTTCTGGTCTGGCTTCCCGGGCTGAATCGAAATCCAGCAGCAGCGGTAGTATGGGGTGGCCATAGGGGCTCGTGGAGAGCTCTACCCGGTCGCTTGCGGCCAGCTTTTCGTAGCGGTCCTCCAGTCCTGCCAGGATCTCGCCGATGACCTGAACCAGTAGGCGTCGGTCTTCCAGAGTGAAGCCCTCGCCCTTCTCGAGCAGCGCCTGGATGCGTTCGTCGCGGCGACGGACGGTCTCGCCCAGCCAGGCCAGGTGATACCAGCTGACCAGATCAGCCAGGTGACAGTGGCTGAGGTAGTCCAGGCCCAGCGGGGACGCCAGCGCTTCCCGGGTCATCCGGGCCAGGCGTGCATAGTTGGGGAAGCGCTCGATCATGTGCTGTTCATGGGCTTGCAGACAGCGAGTCAGCAGGGCACGGCGCGCCTCCCGGTCGCCGACCTGTTCGGGCGCCAGCAGGGCTGCAAGCAGCGGATCGTCGGGTTCGGTGTCCGAGTTCAGCCAGTCCCGGATGCGCTCGGCGTAGTCGGCGAGCTGTTCCAGCAGCAGCGGCGGCAGGTTGACCACGGCGCGGACTGCCTGAGGGGCAGCCTCCAGATGGGCCGCCATGTCCGAGTAGTCCTTCAGGCCATGCAGATAGGTCCAGGGCGCGAGCCATTCGCCTGTGAGGGGGTCGCGATAATCGGGTTGGTGCATGTGCCAGCAGAGCACCACTCGCAGGGGGGCAGCGGGCATGTCTCATCCTCCTGGGGGGCGCTGTTGTGATTCAACCAGCCATGCTCCCGAGACCGCGTTGACGGCCGTCAACGCGCCTGCGGTCAGGGCTTTCGACACTGCCAGCTCACGATGGCCGGCGCAGCAGGTGTCTCCGTGCAGCCCGGAGCAGCACTCGGGGGCAGTGCGTCTGGCCTGTCCGGCACAGCCTGCTCTGGCATGTTGCACAGACAGCGCCGTGCTGGTTTGCAGCCGGAGCTGTGCCGCGCGGCCGGCAGCGGGTCCGGGCTGCTCAGGGGTTTCTGCTGGCTGGCGTCGCTTGTATATGATCGGGTTGATGCCGGTTGCGATCGCATCGCTCGCATGGCCCGGCCGATGGCATACAGAGGAGCTGGTATGGGCAATGACATGATCCTGTGGTTCGAGACCCTGCGGCGTGGTGACGTCGCCCTGGTGGGTGGCAAGAACGCCTCGCTCGGCGAGATGGTGCAGGCGCTGGCACCCCAGGGCATTGCGGTGCCGCCGGGTTTTGCCACCTCGGCGCAGATGTTCCGCGAGTTCATTGCCCACAACGCGCTGGAGGCCCCCATTGCCGACACCCTGGGCAGGCTCGACGAAGGCCGCATGACGCTGTCGGAGGCCGGTGCGGCAGTGCGCAAGGCGATCGTGGCAGGCGAGTGGCCCCGGGCCAGTCGCGACGCCATTGTTGCAGCCTATGCCGAGCTGGCGCGGCGGGTGGGCGTCGAGACACCCTCGGTGGCGGTGCGCTCGTCTGCCACGGCGGAAGACCTGCCCGAGGCCAGCTTCGCCGGCCAGCAGGAAACCTTTCTGAACGTACGCGGCGCCGAGGCGCTGCTGACGGCCTGTCGGCAGTGCTTTGCGTCCCTGTACACGGACCGGGCCATCAGCTATCGGCAGGTGCAGGGCTTTGCCCACGATCAGGTGGCACTGTCCGTGGGGGTGCAGCTGATGGTGCGCTCGGACATCGGCGGCGCCGGTGTCATCTTTACGCTGGATACCGAGTCAGGGTTCGACCAGGTGGTGCTGATCACCGCTGCCTGGGGCCTGGGTGAAGTGGTGGTGCAGGGGACCGTCAGCCCGGACGAGTACCAGGTCTTCAAGCCCCTGCTGGAGCGCAAGGGCGCGCGCCCCATCATCGAGAAGAAGTGCGGCGCCAAGGAGCGCAAGCTGATCTACGCCAGCGAGCGGGGTGCCCAGACCCGGATGGTGCCCACCGCGCGCGCCGAGCGGGCGGCGTTCGTGCTGAGCGATGACGAGATCCTGACGCTGGCGCGCCAGGCCTGCGTGATCGAGGCGCACTACGGTGTGCCCATGGATATCGAGTGGGCGCGCGATGGCGAGACCGACCAGCTCTGGATCGTGCAGGCGCGGCCAGAGACGGTGCAGTCGCGGGCGAAGAGCGGCGAGATCCAGCACTACACCCTGCACGAGCACGGTCCGGCGCTGCTGGAAGGGCTGTCCATTGGCCAGGCGGTGGTCACTGCGCCGGTCTGCCTGATCGAGTCGGCCGCCGACATCCCGAAGTTCCGGGACGGCGCGGTACTGGTGACGTCCACCACGGATCCGGACTGGGTGCCGGTGATGAAGCGCGCGTCGGCCATTGTCACCGACCATGGCGGACGCACCAGCCACGCGGCCATCGTCAGTCGCGAACTGGGTCTGCCGGCCATTGTCGGCTGCGGCAACGCCACCCATCTGCTGCACGACGAGCAGGAGGTCACCGTGTCCTGCGCCGGCGGCGATGTGGGCGTGGTCTATGATGGCCCGGCCGACTACAGCGCCGAGGCAGTGGACCTGTCCAGCGCACCGGAGACGCGCACCCGCATCATGCTGAACATGGCCAATCCGGCTGCCGCCGCCCGCTGGTGGCGCCTGCCTGCTGACGGGGTGGGGCTGGCGCGGATGGAGTTCCTGATCTCCAATACCATCAAGGTGCACCCGCTGGCACTGACTCGCTTCGACCAGATCACCGATCGCGAGACCCGCGAACAGATTGCGGCACTTACCACCGGCTTCCGGCACCGGACCGATTATTTCGTGGAGAAGCTTGCCCAGGGGCTGGCACGGATTGCGGCGCCGGTCTGGCCGAATCCGGTGATCGTGCGCATGAGCGACTTCAAGACCAACGAATATGCCGGGCTGCTGGGGGGGGCCTGCTTCGAGCCGGACGAAGAGAACCCCATGCTGGGTTTCCGCGGCGCCTCGCGCTATACCTCGCCGGATTACGCAGAGGGCTTTGCGCTGGAATGCCGGGCCATTCGCCATCTGCGCGAGACCATGGGCTTCGACAACATCATCGTCATGATTCCTTTCTGCCGCACGCCGGAAGAGGCCGACCTGGTGCTGGCAGAAATGGCGCGCCATGGGCTGCAGCGCGGAGCGCAGGGGCTGCAGGTCTACGTGATGGTGGAAATTCCATCCAACGTGATTCGCGCCGCCGAGTTTGCCGAGCGTTTCGACGGCTTCTCCATCGGTTCCAACGACCTCACCCAGCTGACCCTGGGGGTGGATCGGGATTCCGGCAAGCTGGCCGGCCTGTTCCGGGAACGGGATCCGGCAGTACTGTGGATGATTCGGGAGACCATCGCCCGGGCCCGGGCGGCGGGAGTGAAGGTGGGACTGTGCGGACAGGCTCCTTCCAACGATCCGGAGTTTGCGCGGCTGCTGGTGGAGGCCGGCATCGACAGCATCTCGGTGACGCCGGACAGTTTTCTGGCCGTGAAGGACCACGTTGCCGCAGCGGAGCGGGATCTGATGACCGAGCATCAATCGTGATGGGGCGGGCGCCGGGTTCCAGGCTGAGCGATCACCCGGGCATGGCACTACTGCGCTGTTGGCTGCTGTGTTGCTGGCTGCTGCTGATGGCCTGGGCCGGCGTGGCCGGGGCCGCACCCGGGACCGGGGGCGATGCGGGCGTTGTTGCCGGGCCGCCAGACGATGCTGACTATGCCGGGCGGTTGGCCGGTGAAGCCGACTCTGACGTCGACACCCCCGGGTCTGCGGCCGAGCTTCAGGCCCATGTGGACGGGCTGGTGGCAGCGCTGCGGCGGGAGCATCAGCTTGGCGCGGTGACGCTGGCAGTGGTGCGCGATGATGCCCTGCTGTTTGCCCGGGGTTACGGGCTGGCTGATCTCGATTCCGAGCGGCAGGTGGCGCCGGAGCAGACCCTGTTTCGCATCGGTTCGGTGGCCAAGACCTTTACCTGGACCGCCGTGATGATGCTTGCAGAACGCGGGGCTGTTGATCTGGATGCGGACGTCAACGACTACCTGCAGGGCGTGCAGGTGGCTGCTGCCTTCGATGCGCCGGTGACGCTGCGTGACCTGATGCACCACCGCGCGGGCTTCGAGGACAGCATGCGTCTGTTCGCGGTGGCGGACGACGATCCGCGCAGCCTGGCCGAGGTGCTGGCTGCCCACCAGCCCGCGCGCGTGTTCCCGCCTGGTGCGCGCACCGCCTATTCCAACTGGGGCTCGGCGCTGGCCGCGCTGGTGGTCGAACAGGTGGCCGGTGTCGATTACGCCACCTTCCTGCACGAGGAGATCCTGACGCCGCTGCGCATGCACGCCACCATCGAGCTGCCCCCCGCACAGATGAGTACAGCGCAGCGCGGGCAGCTGGCGACCGGCTATCGGCGCAGGCAGGGTGGCCTGGCACTGCAGGGGTTCCTGCAGATCGGCGCCTACTGGCCGGCGGGTGGCATGGCGTCCACTGCCACCGACATGGCGCGCTGGATGCGCTTTCACCTGAATGGCGGCGAGCTGGACGGCGTGCGCTTGCTCGCGCCGGAAACCCATGCGGCCATGTGGACGCGCGGCTTCGACGATCGCCCCCATGCTTCGGATCTTGCGCACGGCTTTCAGGACCGCCCCTATCGTGGCCTGCGTACCCTTGGCCATGCCGGCGGCACGGCGGCTTTCCTGACCAACATGATTCTGGTGCCGGAGCTGGGTATGGGTCTGTTCGTGTCCCAGAACACGGCGTTCAGCGAGGCCCTGGCCGACCATCTGCCGGATCTGGTGATTGATCACCTTGTCGGCCATGTCCATCTGCCCTTCAAGGCGCCAGAAGAAGGCGCGGGCGCCGATGCGCTTGCGGACATTGCCGGCAGCTACCTGAGCAACCGGCGCCCGTTCACCAGTCAGGCGGCGCTGTTCGGACTGACCAGCCCGACCCGAATCCAGGCACTGTCCGCCACCGACCTGCTGGTGGCGGCGATGGGCCGCGAGACGCTGTACCGCAAGGTGTCGGGTCAGGATGACCTGTTCGAGAGTGCTAGCGGCCGCCGCATGCAGGTCCTGCGTGACGATCGTGGCCGTGTCGCTGCGATTGCCGACTCCAGCGGAGTACTGACCGCGGAGCGGGTGGGCCTGTTGCAGGCGCCGGCCATGCTGTATGTGTCGATCGTGCTGGCCGTGCTGCTGGCCATTACCACCACGCTGGGTGCGGTCTGGCGGCAGGGACACAGGCCGGACCCGGGCAGGGCGGCGCGGCTGGCGGCAGTGGCCGCGACGCTGGGTGTGCTCGCGGTCGCGGTGTTCGTGGCGGCCCTGATCACTCTGGCCGCCAGTTTCGCCGATTTCGACCTTGCCGAAATGCCCGGCAACTACGCGAATGCGGGCATGTACTTCCTGCACTGGGCGGGCTGGGCCATTGCCGTTGCGGCAGTCTGCATGCTGCTTGCCCAGTGGCCGGCATGGCGCGGCGCCGGCTGGGGGTTGTGGCGGCGCCTGCACTTCGCCTTGTTCACCCTGGCGGTGCTGGGCCTGACCCTGCAGTTGTGGCACTGGCGCGTGATCGCGGCCCCCGTGTATTGATCGTTTCGGCAAGCCCCGGATGGCAGGCGTGTGGAGCTGCCATCCGGGGCCGGCCAGTATCATCGTGAGGAGTCAGATGTTGTCAGGCGCTGCGTTCGCGCTGTTCTGGGCCATGGTGGTGCTGGCTGCACTGCCCAGCCTGAGTGTACTGCTGGTCATGACGCGTTCGGCCACTTCCGGATTTCGGCACGGCCTTGCCGCGTCCGTCGGGGCGCTGGCGGCGAAGGGGCGCTGACCAGCAGCGTCGTGGCGGGCCTGATGCTGACGCTTTCGGACCAGAAAGCGATCCTGTTCTACCTGGCATTTCTGCCAGCCTTCATGGATCTGGATGCGATCACCTGGTCCGAACTGGCCCTGCTTGCATTGATCGTCGTGCTGGCGGTGGGTGGCGTGAAGGTGGTTCACGCGTTTGCTGCTGCCCGCACGGGCAAGGTGCTGAGCGGGCGCTGGAATACTCGATTGCAACGGGGAGCAGGGATCATGCTGTTGCTGGTGGGGGTGATGATCCTGGTCATGGCCTGAGCAGATGTCTGGCGCCACCAGCTTGCTGCCTGCGTCCCAGGTTCAAGCCCCGGGGCCTGCGAGCCGGTCGCGGATGTGGAGGCGGTCCTGCAAGGACCGATGGTATGCTCGGTTGGCAGTTGGTGATTTGTTCCACGGAGGCCACAGAATGAGACTGCAGCGTACTCTTGCGGCTCTGGCTGCGTTCCTGCTGCTGAGTGCATCGATCACGGGCTGGGCGCATCACGGCTGGTCGGGCAATACTGCCGGCGAAGTCGAGATCACAGGTGAAGTAGTGTCCGGAGTCCGGCTGTCCGGGCCGCACGGCACCATGCAGATTCGCGATGCCGACGGGCAGGACTGGGCCATTACCCTGGCGCCCGGCCCACGCACGCATCGCGCCGGACTGCGCGAGGGTGTCATTCCCGAGGGTGCCGAGGTCACGGTGCACGGTGAGCGCCATGAAGACCCCGCCGTCTACGAGGCCAAGGTCCGGCGGGTGATCTGGGAAGACGAGATCTTCGACGTCTATCCGCCGCAGGACTGAGGGGACGGTCGGGCATGTACGAATGGATGACCTGGCTGGAGACTTCGGCACTGGCCGAGTTTCTGCGGGGGCTTGGCATCTGGACCTATGGACTGATCAACCTGGCCCACGTGCTGGGCATCAGTCTGCTGTTCGGCGCCATCGCCTTGCTGGACCTGCGCCTGATCGGGGTCTGGCGCAGCATTCCCGTTGCGACGCTTGCCCGTCCGACGGTGCCGCTGGCAGGTACGGGCTTCGTCCTGGCCATCGCCAGCGGCATCATGATGCTGAGCTTCAACACCACTGAGTACCACGGCAACCCGTTCCTCTACATCAAGCTGCCTATGGTGGTCGTGGGCCTTGTCAATGTTGCGATCATCACTCGCCTGCCGGCCTGGGGCCGGGCGCTGTCCGGGGCCGAGCCGGAATCGGCGGATTCGGCCGTGCTGAAGCTTGCCGGCGCACTATCGCTGCTGATCTGGCTGACGGTGATCGTCTGCGGCAGGATGATCGGCTACTGGTAGGCGCTGGCTCGCTCCGGATCGCGGACGCACAGGGCCTGGCCGTCATCGAAAAGGTGCACGGCGTAATATTCCAGACCGCCATCGAACATGAAGCCCCAGTGATAGAGGTCCGGGGAGCCCGCCGTTTCGTCGCCGTCCGGGGCAGGCCGATGCTCCAGCGACTCGTTGCTCCACAGACAGCAGGCGTCGGTACCAATCGGTTCACGAATGCTGCTGGCCGAGTCCGGCTCGTACAGCGTCTGCAGCTCTGCCATGGTCGGCAGACGCCAGTCGTCATGGCCATCCAGTTTCAACCCTTCGCAGTACTCGATGGCATCTGGCCAGGGGATGTCGCTGCCGTTGGTTTGCAGCGCCCACTGCAGGTCGTTGAAAGTGGCCGTATTCTTCTCGTCGGCCCCGACAGCCGTGGTCGGCAAAAGGCCCGCCAGCATTGCCATGACAGCGATGACGGGCAGCAGGGGTGAACGAAGTTCCATGACGATTCTCCGGTCCGGTTCCATCTACAAGCCAGGAGACTACGATACTGGCGACCAATGGCCGCGTACGCCAGCGGCTGGCGCTGCGGTGGTCGCGGTCGGCCGGGGCCATCGGCATGTGCTGATCGGGACGGGTCAGGATGCAGTTGCGGGTGGCGCGTCCGGATCGCGCAGAAAGGCGTCCACCACCTGCCGCTGACTGGCTGCGAACAAGGCGTTGGGCAGACAGCGCAGCAGGCCGTTGACCAGGCTGCGCGCAGGCCAGTCGGCGCGATGCAGCAACTGTCCCGCACGCCATGAGCGCGCGCGCAGCTGTCGTATGCGGCGATCGCGCAGGGCCGCCAACCGCTCGGCCGAAGCCTGCCCTGCACGAAGGTGACGCGCGAGCAGCCAGGCGTCCTCCATACCCAGACCTGCACCCTGACCCAGATTGGGCGTGATCGGGTGGGCGGCATCGCCGATCAGAATCACCCGGTCCTGTCCCCAGAATACCGGGCGGTCACTGAGCGGGTGACTGAGCCAGGGCACTGTTGGATCCAGCGCCCGCGCCAGAGGTTGTGCCTCGGGTCCGAACTGGCTCAGGTCGCAGGCGTCGGGATCGTTCGGGACGCGCTCCCGATCGATCCCTGCAGACACCAGATACAGGTAGCTGCGCTGCTGCCCCAATGGCATCACGCCCAGGCGGCTGCCAGACGCAAGCCATTCGCGCGCCTCCTGACCCAGCGGCTGATCCTGTACGATGGTGCGCCAGCACCATTGATCGGCCATGCGCAGGTCGCCCAGTCCGCGCAGAGTTTCACGGATGCCGGAATTGATCCCATCGGCCGCGATCAGGTGGCTGGCATGCAGGCGTTCACCGGTGGTCAGCTGCACATCTACACCATCGTCTGACAGCTTCCAGTTCCGGATGCTGCAGCCGGTCTCTATCCGTTCCGCAGGCACTGCCTTCAGTAACAGCGCTTGCAGGTCGGCGCGGTGCAGGCCCAGCTGAAAGGCTGGCTGAGCGGAGCGGCCGCCATTGGCAGGGAAGGCGAGCCGCCGCGGGCGTTGCCAGGGGCCCATGTGAACGGCCTGAATGGGCTCCGCGCAGCCTTGCAGCAGTCTGCCCAGTTCGAGTGCTTCCAGGATGCGGTGAGCGTTCGGTTGCAACCCGATACCTGCCCCTTCCGCGCGCAGCGAGGTGCGCTGCTCGATCAGCCGCCATGGCAAGCCCACCTGTTCCAGACAGCCCGCCAGCGTCAGACCTGCAGGCCCCGCTCCCTGAATCAGAATCATCCTTCCCTCACGCCCGACCGCTTCGCACCTGCAGGCTAACCGATGGCCGGTCGCCCCGTGAATCGTTCTGGTGAAGGGGGCGCACCCTGACGGTTTCGTGATGAATTCGGCGTCGATGTACCGCTGGTCCAGGTGCCGGGGGAGAAAAGCTGGCGTGGATGGCCTGTTCGTCGACCAGCCTGCCATTCAGCAGCTGGCCCATGAACGTCAAGGTCCGGAGGCGCCGGACGCCGCGCTGGATGCCCTGATCGACGTGCCGGTGGACGAGTGTGCACCGCTGCCTGCTGCGACACTCAGCCGCCTGGTCAGCCGAGTCTGTTCGGGGGCTGGGCCTACCGCTTCGAGGCCTATACGCCGGCATCCAAGCGAGTCAGGGATTACTCCGCGTTGCCCATGCTCTGGCGTGGCCAGGTCATCCGCTGGGCCAATGTCTCCGAGCGTGAGGGGTACCTGCGGGTGGAGCCGGGTTATGTGAGTGGCCGTGCTCCGCGCGATCCTGTCTTCCGCCTTGCGTTGGAGGCTGAACAGGCCCACCTTGGCCGTGGCCTCGGGACTTGAGCGGCGCGAGTCATGATTCCCTCTGTCCACTTGTGGAGGAGTTGATTTGATGGTGCGCAAGCAGCAGACAGCCGGCAGCTACCGGATCCGCGAAGCCCTGGCGGACGATCTGCCGGTACTGGTCGAATTTCTTGCCCGGCTGGCACTGCACGTGGCTGGTGCGCCGCCGCAGAGCCTGACGGCTGACGAGCGAGACAGGCTGCTTGCGGTGCAGGAAGGGTCACTGGATGACCCGGACAAGCAGCTGGTAGTCGCTGAAGTGCCGGGGGTGGGGCTGGTGGGCATGGGCTACGTCTACGTACTGCGCAGCCAGGGCATCTGGGAGCAGACCCGCGATGTGGAGTACAGGTCGGCCATCATCGACGATATCTGGATCGAACCGGATTTCCGCAAGCTCGGAATCTTCCAGGAGCTGCTGCGCAAGCTGGTAGCCTTTGCGGAAAGTCGTGGTGCCTATGAGCTGATCCTGGAATATTCTGCCTCCAACAAGGAGGCCAGGTCGGCCTGGACGCGGCTGGGCTTCAAGACGGTGGGCGTCCGGGCTGCGGCGTTCACCAGTGCTGTGAAGGCAGCGCTGGCGACGCGGTCCTGAGGCTGCAGCCACAGCCGGTACTCATTGGGCAGAAGGAGTCAGGCATGCTGGGTGATCGGACCGTAAAGGTGTTCTTTGATGATGTGGTACTGGGGCACAACCCTGAGGTGGATACGCTCTTCCTGCCCAGTCGGTTGGAGAAACGGGTCCGAAGCATCCTGCAGGGGCTGGACTTCAAGTGGAGCTATCCGGAGCACCCGGGGCGTGTGACCGCCATCCTCAAGTACCTGACAGAGCACCCGATCGAAGGGGTTCAGATCGTCAAGGGGACCAGCGCGACCTACGAGCAGCTGGCGCGTGTGCACACCACTCTTTACCTGGATCATATCTTCTCCCTCGAGGGCAAGAGCGCCTGGCTGGACTCGGACACCACCGCCGTCTCGCCGGACAGCATCAAGGCGGCCACTGCCGCGGCCGGCAACGCGATTGCGGCTGCCGAAAGCGTGGTGCGCGGGGAATGCGACAGTGCCTTTGCGCTGGTACGCCCACCCGGCCACCATGCGGAGCCAGTGCGGGCGCGTGGCTTCTGCATGCTGAACAATGTGGCCGTGGCCGCAGCTCATGCGCAGGCGAAACTGGGCTGTGAGCGGGTGCTGATCGTCGACTGGGATGCCCACCATGGCAATGGTACCCAGGACATCTTCTGGGCCGATCCGGACGTGCTGTTCTTCGATACCCATTGTGCCGCTCCGTTCTATCCCGGCTCAGGGCACCTGGAAGAGGTAGGCGCCGGGTTCGGCGAGGGCTACACGATCAACGTGCCGCTGCCGGAATCAGCTGGCGACATCGCCTTTCAGAAGGCCTACGAGGAAATCCTGGTGCCGGCGGCGGAGTACTTCAAACCGGATCTGGTGCTGGTTTCAGCCGGGTTCGATCCGCACCGCAATGACCTGGCAATGAATCTGAGTTATGACGGCTTCAGGGCGATCACGCGGATCATCCAGGGTATCGCCGACAAGCATTGTGATGGCCGGCTGGCGCTGGTGCTGGAGGGCGGCTACAACCTGGAATCGCTCGCCCGCGGCGTTCACGCCGTGCTCGAGACCCTGGCCGGGGGCGAGGCACCGGAGCTGCACGAGATCGGCGTGAAGGCGGTCGAACAGGCTGCGGAAATCCATCGTTCCGCGTTCAGCGACGACTACTGACGCGTGCCGCTGCTCCCCTGGCCGATTTGACATGCTCGCGGGCAGAGGGGACTGTAGTGGCATGAGCCCTGAAGGAAGTGAGTCCTCCTTTCCAGCGGACGGGGCGTCAGGCGATCGGGTCAGGCAGTTCGATGCCGCCGTTGCGAGACTTGCCGCCGCCAACGCCCTGGTCGAAGTTTCTCCCGTATTCGAAGTCGTCGATGCGGCGCTTCCGCTCATGCTCGAAGAGGCGGGTCTGGAAGCACTCCATGCGCGCGTGGCAGCGATCGAAGCCGCCGGGTTCTTCCGTGGTAGCGACTGGAATCATCCGCAGACGCTTGTGCCGTCCCTGACCGCGCGGACAGTGCGGCTTGGTGATCGGGTTGCGACAGTAGTCGAGGGGTTGAGTCAGATCCGGCTGCTTGCCATTGCCAGAAACGACTACGTTCATCCTTCGGTTTCGGCCGAGTACGCTCAGCACTTTCTCGCCCAGGTGATGGCGATGAATCTGGACCTTGTGTCCGGTGATCTGCAGGAAGCCGATCGGCTGCGGCCGGACGGGCTTGGCTACGCGGTTCAGGCACTCTATCGCTACCTGCTGAATCATCTCGGTTATCGGAACCTGCTCGAGCACCTGGTGGCCGAAGTCCGACGCATTCTGGCGCAACGGCCGGTGCAGGTGGGCGGCGTCAAGCACATGCTTGCCCGGATTGCCATCTGCCTGGACAGCCCGGACGCCATGGCGGGCGCAGCCGGGGACGATGCCCGGCAGCTGTTCAGTGCGGTGTTCGGCCCCACCGAAGGCTGTCGGGAGGACCCGGGGTTCGAGGTCTATGGCGAGCGGCTGCAGGCCATGGACGAGACCGCGTTGCTGCAGGAGGCCATCGGCTTTGCCGGCGCGATGCACAGCACCGGCCTGGTTTCGCCGTACATGCCGGTATTCATTCGGTATCTGCGCGGACGCTGGAACGAGCTGATCCCCACGGCGCTGGGGCTGAGTCATACCGGCGCGGACGCCTTTCACTGCTATCCGCAGCTCGTTCACAGTCTGATCGATGCGGCGCTGTTTCCGGAAACCAGTCAGGCCGCCTACGGGCTGGCGATGATGCTCGAGCGCGGCATTCTGTATGCGCCTCCGGTAGCGCCATCCCTGTGGCGGCAGCTGCGACTGTCGGTGTGCGACGCGGCGGCAGCAAAGATCGCGGCGGTATACGGTGACGCGCGCTCCCCGGAGAGCTTCCTGCTGGCCGACGTCCTCAACGTACTGGGGCGGCCGCTGGGAGTGGGGCAGGGCAATTATCCGACCTGTCAATCGACCCGGGCGCTGTCCATGTGGGCGTTCAGCATGCCGGCAGAGCTGCTCAGAGTGGTTGCCTGGGCGGCGCGCGATGACGAGGTCGTGATGCGCTTCGAGGGCCAGAGCATCTCTTCCCGCGACCTGGGGGCAGGGCTGGCGGCGGAACCGCCGGTGGATGTGGATGCTGTTTCGCTGGTCACGGTGCCGCACCTGGACCGCATCTACTTCGAGATGGGTCGGCGCAGCGCAGGGCGCGGCGAGGATCCGCACAAGTGGGTGAATGCCGAGTTCCATGGCGATCATGTGGGCCACGGGTTCCGTATTGCGGTGGACGTGCATACCGGCAATCTGAAGGATTTCGAGGGGTTCATCCGCGACTTCTATGCGGCCTATCACCCCCTCTACAACGGCAACATGCCGGTGATCAATCCGCAGCCGGCAGGCATTGCCATCACCGATAGTGCCTCGCGCTTTCTCGGCTGGCATGCGATCACCATACAGCGTGTGGTGCTGGATCCAAGCCAGGTGATGCGCGTGTATTTCTTCAATCCGAACAATGACAGCGGTCAGGACTGGGGGCAGGGTATCGTCACTTCGACCCAGGGCAATGGCGAGCTGTTCGGCGAAGCTTCGCTGCCGGTGGCCGAGTTCGTGTCTCGGTTGTACGCGTTTCACTACGATCCGCTGGAAATGGGAGAGCCGGCTGAAGTTCCGGCAGGCGAGGTAGCGCTGGCCATGGGTTGGGCGAGGGACAGCTGGGCGCTGGGGCGGTGGCCAGTGGTACCGGAAGACGGGAGGGAGTTCACGGCACCGTAGACAAGCGAGTGTTCAAGCATCCTGAGTACAGTTGGAGAGCCTCACATGTCCAAGAAAATGGAACAGCCGATGTCGAATGACCTCTCGGGCTGGATCGACCCGACCCTGGATTCGGTCAAGGGTACCGAGACGCCCAAGGACCCCGACAAGGGCTATATCGCGTTGCTGGGCTGGAGCCTCAATGCCATCAGGGCCGCACAGCAGTTCGATCGTCGCTATGTCGTGGTGGCACCGGACTGGGCTGCCGATTTCTGCCAGGCGAACAACATTCCCTATATCCCCTGGGACTTCGTGCGTCTGAACGACCGCTCCATGGAAATCGCGGAGACGCTGAAGGCCGAAGGTGTTGATGTGGCCATACCGCTGTTCGAGGAAACGGTGGAATGGTCGGGTGCGATCAATTCCGTGCTCCTGAACAACCCGCGCATGTACGGGCAGTCGATCCTGTTCCGTGACAAGGCCCTGATGAAGCGGCGCGCCCAGCTTGGCGGCATTCGTGTGGGCATCTTCGAGGAAGCCCACGAGCGGGAAGATGTGGTGCGGTTCATGAAGCGCGTCAACCAGACCCTGCTCAAGCTGGACGGCGACCCGGACGACCCGATTCACGTGAAGGCGTTCGACAAGGCCGGTTGCCTTGGTCACCGCATGATTCGCAGGATCGAGGACATCGACAGCATTCCGGTCGAGGAATATCCGCTGTTGATGGAAAGTCATCTGGACGGCTGGGAGTTTGCCGTCGAAGCCTGGATCCATGATGGCGAGATCAAGTTCCTCAATATCTCCGAGTACGTGACCCTGGGCTATTCGGTGTTCGTGCCGGCGACGCGCGAGCTCGAGAGCTGGCGCGATGCCATTACCAGACAGATCGAGAAACTCATCAAGACGTTCGACATCCAGTTCGGCCTGATTCATCCAGAGTATTTCGTGGCCCCGGATGGAGAAATGTACTTTGGCGAGGTGGCGTACCGGCCGCCCGGCTTCAAGGCCTTCGAGCTGATCGAGCGTGCCTACGGATTCAACGCCTATCAGGCTTCGATGCTTGTCTTCGACCCGAAGAGCACCCGGGAAGAAGTGGAAGCCTTCTTCCCCCGCGAGGTGGTGGACGCAAAAGGCTACGCAGGATGTTTTGGCGTCTATCCGCGGCGGCGTGTCGTCAGCAAGCTGGAGATGCCGAAGGAGACCACCGACCACCCGTACTTCGAACGCCACGAGTTGATGGAACCCACCGAAGAGATGGTGCCTGAACGGTCTGCATTCGGGACCCACTGGGGCCTTGTGTTCTTCTTTGGTGACGACCCGATCGTGATGCGGGACCTGCTGAAGGCACAGGAAGAGCTGGACTTCTACGTTTAAGACCCTGCGGGCCGAAGCCCGCCGGGGACGGCTGCAAACGGGCAGGGTAGTTCATCATGCCCCGCTTCAGCCTGATCACTGCCGTGGAACCATTGAGGCGCAGGGGATGACGACTGTCAGCGACTGCGTCGAGTCGACAGGAATGGCCATGCAACCTGATCTTGCTGCGCCCGCTGCTGCCCGAGTCCTGTGGACCGGCGGCTGGGACTCCACCTTCCAGCTGCTGCAGTTGCTGAGCCTGGAGCGACGGCCGGTTGTGCCGTACTACCTGATCAATGAAGAACGCCCCTCTACCGGCATCGAGCTGCTGACCATGCGGCGCATACGCGAGCTGCTGCGGGTGCTGGACCCTGAAGGGGTGGCTTTGCTGCGACCGACCTGCTTCCGGGCGGTGGGGGATATCGCTGCGGACGCGGCGGTGACCCGGGCCTACGAGCGGGTCAAGGCCGAGCAGTTCATCGGTTCCCAGTACGACTGGCTTGCGCGCTTCTGCACCCAGGAGCGGATCACGGGACTGCAGCTGTGCATTCACGAGGATGACAAGGCTGCGCGTGTGGTCATGCCGATGATGGCGCGAGGCCCCGCTGGCGGGCACGGGGTGCGCATGGATGAACAGTATGCGGATACCGATGCCTACAAGGTCTTCAGGCACTTCGAGTTTCCCGTCCTGGCACTCACCAAGCGCGAGATGGAGGCGCAAGCGGAACGCTACGGCTGGCGTCCGGTCATGGAGTCGACCTGGTTCTGCCACATGCCCCGCAACAACCTGCCCTGCGGTGCGTGCAGCCCCTGTCGCTATACCATCGAAGAAGGGCTGGGCCGACGGATTCCGTGGCGTGCTCGTATCCGGGGGCGGCTGGCGCTGTCGCTGGTGCAGCCGGTACGCCATACGCTTGGGCGTGTGCGACGCAGGCTGCGTTTCCGGTAGACCTTGCGCGACCGGCCGCCTGGAGCCAGCTACTATCTTTGCACGGTCGCTGCCTGGCGGCAGCGGCAGGTTCCATGACAGCTCCCCGAGAAGGCGGCACAGTATGTCTACACGCAATCTGCAGCACTTCCAGATACCGGAATCGGTGGCGCTGATCGGTGCCAGTGATCGGCCCGCTTCAGTGGGCGCAACGGTGCTGTCGAACCTGATGGCGGCCGGTTTCAGGGGTCCGATCTGGCCGGTGAATCCGGGTCATGCGCAGCTGGCCGGTCTTAAGTGCTATCCGGATGTAGCCAGTCTGCCCGAGGCGCCGGGCCTGGCGGTGATCGTGACGCCCGCGGCCACGGTGCCGGAACTGATCGATCAGCTGGGTCGGCGCGGTACCCGTGCAGTGGTCGTGATTTCGGCGGGGTTCGCAGAGTCGGGCAGCGATGCCGGCCGCGCCCTGCACCAGGCCATGCTGGATGCCGCCCGGCCTCATCTGCTGCGCATCATCGGCCCCAATACCCTGGGCCTGCTGGTGCCCGGCTCGGGACTGAACGCCAGCTTTGCGCCCTTCAGCCCGCAGCCCGGCAACATCGCTTTCCTGAGTCAGTCCGGCGCGTTACTGACCTCCATGATGGACTGGGCCCGAGGCCGGGGCATCGGCTTCTCGCGACTGGTGGCGCTGGGCAGCATGAGCGATGTGGATTTCGGTGATCTGGTGGCCGAGCTGGCGGAAGACCCGGCCACCGATGCCATCCTGCTGTATGTGGAAGCGGTGACGCATCCACGCAAGTTCCTGGCTGCAGCGCGAGCGGCTGCGCTGCGCAAGCCGGTCATCTTCTGCAAGGCGGGCCGGCACCCGGCCGGCGTCAGGGCAGTGGCATCCCATACCGGTGCCATGGCGGGCACCGATGCCGTCTATGACTGTGCGCTGCGACGGGTGGGCCTGGCGCGGGTGCGGACGCTGGAAGGCCTGTTCGATGCGGCTGCGCTGCTGGCGCGGGTCCGGCCCGGGTCGCACGAGCGCCTGGCCATCGTGACCAACGGCGGTGGTGTGGGCATTCTGGCGACCGATGAACTGATGGATGCGGGCGGCCAGCTGGCAGCGCTGTCCCGGGAAACGCTGGCAACGCTGGATAATGTGCTGCCGCCCATGTGGTCGCGGGCCAATCCGGTGGACCTGATCGGCGATGCCCCGCCGCAGCGCTACGGCGACGCATTGGACGTACTGCTGGCGGCGCCCGAGGTGGATGCAGTGCTGGCGCTGCACGTGCCCGTTTCGGTGGCCGATCCGGACGCGGTTGCAGCAGCGCTCGTGGCGGCGCGTGACCGATATCCGGACAAGCCGCTGCTGGCCAGCTGGCTGGGTGATGCTGGAGTGGCTGCGGGGCGTCAGCGACTGAATGAAGCCGGCGTGCCTACCTTTGCAAGCCCGGAGGCCGCCATCCGCGCCTTCACCCTGATGCTGGAATCGACTCGCCGGCGCGAGCAGCTCCGCCAGCGGCCGCCGCTGGAGCTGGAATCGACCTCGGTGGACGCAGGTGCCGCCAGGGCGACGCTGGACCAGGCACTGGCCGACGACGGTCCCGGCTGGCTGGGGAGCGATGCTGCCCGTGCCCTCATGACGGCCTACGGAGTGCCGGTGTTGATGGGGCATTACGTGGACACTCCAGAGGCGGCAGGTCTTGCAGCAGCAGAGGTGGCGGGTCCGGTCGCCCTGAAGATCCGGTCGCCGGATCTGCCCCACAAGACCGAGGTGGGCGGTGTCGAACTGGAGCTGGAAGGTGAGGCTGCAGTGACGGAGGCAGCACGTGCCATGCTCGAGCGCGTGGCGGCTCGACAGTCCGATGCGCGCCTGCAGGGCTTTCTGGTGGAGCCGCTGTACCGCCGCAGGCACAGTCACGAACTGATCGTCGGCGCTACGGTAGATGCCCAGTTCGGTCCGGTGATCCTGTTCGGGCAGGGGGGAACGGCGACGGAACTGCTTAACGATCGGGCGCTGGCGCTACCGCCGCTGGACCGGGCGCTGGCTACCGAACTGGTACAGCGTACCCGGGTAGCCCGCTTGCTGGGCGGCTTCCGCGGGCAGCCGGGTGTGGATCTGGAGCAGCTGGCCGACGTGCTGGTGCGAATCGCCCGGCTGATGATTGACCAGCCTGCCGTACAGGAGCTGGACATCAATCCGCTGGTGGCAGATCCGCAAGGGGTGCTGGCGCTCGATGTCAGGGTTCGGGTGGCAGTGCCGGAGGCCGAGGCCCGGGAGCGTCTGGTGCTGTCTTCCTGAGCGGTGGGGTAGCCAGGACTTGAGGTGCGGCGGGCAGCCTGTCCGGCGGTTGTGGCCGGTCCAGCGGGGTCCTCTGGCGGAGGGGGAAGGGAGGGGGGCCCCGGGGTGGGCGCCAGAGGACCGGGTGACCGCTGCAGGAGCTTCCGGGCGAAAGGCCTGCAGGGAACACTCACCATACCGCTGTCCGGTCCTTCCCATTCTGCTGCCCTGGCGGCGCTGTGCCTTGACGACCGTCAGCGGATCGCGCTGCAGCCTGGGGAAGCGATCAGGTGCCGGTGAATCTGGTGTCTTACTGCGTGGCGTCAGATCGATCCGAAGCAGGGTTGTCAGTTGGCTGCCAGGTGAGCTGAGCAGCGCAGCCAGCCAGCTTGCGCAGACCGTCCGGATCGAGAATGCGGACGTCATAGTTGTCCACGGCCAGCAGGCCGCGCTTGCGCAGCCGGGTGAAGGCACGCGACAAGGTTTCCGTGGCCAGGCCCAGGTAGAGTGCCAGATCGCGTCGTCGCATGGGCAGGCGCAATTCGCTGGCACTGAAGCCACGACGGTGCTGGTGTTCAGAGAATCCGAGCAGGTAGGCTGCCAGCCGTTGATCTGTCGATTCCACTGCCATGTGCAGCCGGCGGGTCAGGCGCAGGATCTCCTGGTGCATGGCCTGAATGACCCGGTGGGTCTGGGTCGGGTCGACGCGCCTGTCTGCACGAGGCGGCTGCAGGTCCAGTGGCTGCACGCTGCAGGTATCCAGCGCAAGCACCGAGCTGGTGGCCTGACCGTTGATCATCGCATCCAGCCCGATGATGTCGCCCGGCAGGTGAAAGTCGAGGACCTGTTCTTCCCCGTCCGCGTGCAGCAGATAGCTTTTCAGTACACCAGCCACCACCAGCCAGGGCTGGTCGACGGGTTCGCCGGCGTGAATCAGATGTTGTCGACCGCGCAGGATCCGCCGGCCCTGATCCCGGGCTGCAGGTCGGAAGCCCTCGGCCGCAGAGGGCGTCCGCAACGTGGCTACCGTGGATCTGTGCGTCGAACTGGACGTTTCCATGACTGACCTCCCTTGTCTGTCCGGTGAACGCCGAGATTCGATCTCTCGTTCAGGGAGCATGTCCCGACGTAAAGCGCGCGTGAATGAGGGTTTCCACGTACGTGCGCAGTGGCAGGATGGCAAGCGTTCAGCCCTGCAGCAGGACCTGTTCGATGCTGGCGAGCAGCTGCTCGGGATCCGGTGGCTTGGCCAGCACTGCACGGGCTCCGGCGGCAAGGGCGCGGCGGGCCTGGGCGCTGTCCGGCGCGCCGGTCAGAATGATGGAGGGCGTATCCGGTACAAGGGCCTGCAGGCGTTGCTGCAGCAACATGCCGTCCAGATCCGGCATGAGCAGATCCAGAACGATGCAGGCGGGTCGTGTCGGCAGGGTGGCCAGCGTCGTCAGTACAGCACGACCACCGGCGAACGCGCGCACGGACCAGCCCCGTGTGCCGAACAGCAGCAGCAGCGCACTGCGCACCGCTGCATCGTCGTCGACAACGAAGATCAGGGGGCGTGGCCGGACTTCGGGGCAAGTGGTCATGGAAGCGTCAGCGGTGATGGCACCTGGGCCCACCATGCCGACAGCGTGCTGTCAGGGCATTGACGACGGTTAAGGAGACGCTGATTGATCTTTTCGGCGCAGCAGCAGTTCCTTCAGGCGTGCCAGGTCGGCAACGGAACGCAGGCAGAGCTTCTTCATGGCGCGCCCCCGGTGGACTTCCACGGTGCGTTCGCTGATGCCCAGTTCGATGGCAATGACCTTGTTGGCACAGCCACTGGCGGCCAGAACGGCGACTTCAAGTTCCCGCGGACTCAGCTGGCCGATGCGCTGCTGCAGCTGCATGCGGTGCCGGCGTGCTCGCAGCCGTTGTCGGTGCAGGTCGAGACCGCTGCGTACCAGCCGGATCAGCTCGTCGGGCGCGAATGCCGACTTTTCCAGAAAGCCGAGTGCGCCGTTCTGCACGGCACGTACCGCCACTGGAACATCGCCGTGACCGGTGAGGAAGATGATCGGCAGCGACGAGCCCTGGTCGCGCAACTGCTCCTGCAGCTGCATGCCGGTCAGGCCGGGCAGGTTCAGGTCCAGCAGCAGACAGGCCGGTGTGGCTGGCAGGTCCTGGTCCAGCAATTCGCTTGCCGATGCGAAGCAGCGGCTGCCCAGCCCCGCGCTGTTCATCAGAACGGCCAGCGCCTGGCGGATGGCCGGATCGTCATCGACGATCAGGACGGTTCCCGGGGTCGCCTCAGCATCCATCGCAGGCCTCGTCGACGGGCCCGCATGGCAGCGTGAATTCGAATGCGGCACCCCCTTCCGCGCGGTTGCGTACAGTCAGCTGACCGCCATGGTGCTCGATGATCGAGCGGCAGATCGGCAGGCCCTGCCCCATGCCTTCGGTACGGGTGGTGAAGTAGGGCTCGAACAGTCGTGCCATGTCCTGTTCGCCAATGCCGGGGCCGGTGTCCGTCACCGTCACCACGCAGAGCCCCGCTTCCGGCTCGTGGCGGCAGGTGAATCCCAGCACCCGCTCTCCCGTAACCTCGGCCATGGCGTCCAGGGCATTGCGCGCCAGATTGAACAGCACCTGCTCGATCTGCAGGGCGTGGACCGGGCAGGGTGGCAGGTCGTCTTCGCGGGGGCGCTCCACACGCACGTCATGCAGCTGGATCTGGTGTTGCAGCAACAGCAGTACCCGTTCGATCAGCACTGGCAGCTGTTCGGCGCGTGGTGGCTCCGCAGGCTCGTGACGCAGGAAGCGTCGGACCTGCTGGACGATCTCGCCGGCTCGCCCCGCCTGGGCATTGATCTGGGTGAGCAGGTCCTGGAGGGCTTCGGAGGGCAGCGAATCGTCCTGGTGCATGGCCAGGGCGGCGCTCGCGACCGCCCGGATCGCGGTCAGTGGCTGACTCAGTTCGTGGGCCAGGTCATTGGTAAGCGCGTTCATGGCAGCGCGCCGGTTGAGCTCGCTCAGCTGCTGCAGGTGATCCTCGGTCTGACGTTCTGCCTGCTTCAGGGCGGTGATATCGCTGACCAGCCCGACGAAGCAGCGCTGACCATGGTCGGTCACTTCGGCAACTGCCAGACGCAGCTGCAGTGCGTGTCCATCCCGGTGGACACCGGTCACATCGCGGCCGGTGCCGATGATGCGTGGCTCGCTGCCCTGCAGATAGCGCTGAAGGTAGTCGCCGTGCCGGCTGCGATGGGGTTCCGGCATGAGCATGCCCACGGGCTGGCCGATGGTCTGCGCCGCCGGGTAGCCGAAGATGGTTTCGGCGGCCCCGTTGAAGCTGCGAATGACCCCCTGCGTGCAGATCACGATGACTCCCAGGACGGCCTGCTCGATCAGTATCGGGTCGGCGGCGGCGAGAGCGGTCAGGGCATGTCGAAAGCGCTCCAGGTCCTGCTCCACGGTGGCCAGCCCGGGCAGCGGATGCGGGGCGTCGGCGCGTTCCCGTGTGGTGATCGGGGTGCCCACGCACAGCAGCAGCGATGGCGTGCCCGGCAGCAGGCTTGTGCGCCAGTGGATCAGCGCGGAGCCACCGCGTGGCAGGCGCAAGGGCAGGACGCAGGTACCAGCAGACTGGCCGGCGCAGAGCGTGCTGTAAAGGTCGCGGAAGGTCCCGGCGGCGGCATCCGGCATGAGCACGGCAGCCAGCTCGCGGCCGGCCATCTGTTCCGCTGTCAGGCCACTCAGCTGCTCACAGGCATGGTTGAAAAGCTGCACGCACCCGTTCGCATCCAGAACGGCGACCAGCAGTCCCGGGATTTCGAGCAGGCTGGACAGCAACTTCCGTTCTGATGTCCTGGACTGCGCTAGCTGGGTGGGAATATCCGGTTGCGGCACGGTTCATCCCTGATCGCAGCGGTGGCTTGCATACCCATGCAGCCACCGTGCAGGGATTCTTAACACGAGTTGCACGGCAGTACCAGTACCCCGATCCGGGCAACATGTCCCCCGGTCCAGCTGGCGGGGCCGGCAGCACTGCTTCCCGCGTAGCGCGCGGTGCGCTGCCCACCCGACTGCAGGGACCTTGCGCGCGCCCGCAAGCGGCTGTTCTGAAGCTTCGGTCGGGTTGTGCGGGGGCGCATTGACTTTCATCAACGCGTGCTCCTCGGCGGCTTCCCACAATGAATCCCATGGGCGGATGCAATGCCTTCGGGCCAAGGACTGTCGTGTGATGTCATCTGAGCATGTGCTGGAAGTGCGGGCGCGGCTGCCATCGGCGCTGACCAGGATCGAGGCGCTGGCCAACAACCTGCTCTATAGCTGGGATCGACGCGTACGCGGGTTGTTCTTCCGGATGGATGCAGAGCTCTGGCGGCACTGCAATCACAATCCCAAGGTGTTCCTGCGTCGGATCTCCCAGCAGCGGCTGGATGTGCTGGCGCGCACTCGCGAGTTCCTGTTGTATTACGAGGACGTGCTGCGCAGCTTCGACGACTACCTGCTGGCCGCGCCGGATACGATGGCCAGCGAAGCGGCTGCATCCGGCGAAGAGCTGATCGCCTATTTCTGCATGGAGTATGGCCTGCACGAGAGCCTACAGATCTACTCTGGCGGACTTGGAATTCTGGCTGGAGATGTCTGCAAGGCGGCCAGTGACCTGAACCTGCCCTTCGTTGCCGTGGGACTGATGTATCGGGTGGGCTACTTCAACCAGACCCTGGGCCGGGACGGCTCCCAGCAGATGGACTACCGTCCGTTCGACCCGCTCGATCTGCCGCTGCATCGGGTAGCGGCTGAAGATGGCAATGATCTGCGGGTACAGGTGCCGCTGCCGGGGCGACTGGTGAGCGCGCGGATCTGGCGGGTCGACGTGGGGCGGATCTGCCTGTACCTGCTGGACACGGATGTGGACGAGAACAGTCCGGCCGATCGCCGTATCACCTATCAACTCTACGGTGGCGACCGGCGCAGTCGCATCGAGCAGGAAGTGGTGCTGGGCATTGGCGGGGTGCGGGCGCTGCGCGCACTGGGCCTGACGCCTTCGGCCTGGCACATCAACGAGGGCCACCCGGCGCTGCTGCTGCTGGAACGCTGCCGGGAGCATGTGGAGGCCGGGCTCGACTTTGCCTCGGCCTGGGAGGCCACGGCGGCGGCCACCGCGTTCACCACCCACACGGCGGTGGAAGCGGGCCATGATCTGTTCAGCCATGAACTGGCCCGACCGCACCTGGCGCCGATGGCGGCCGCGATCGGTATCGACATCGAGCAGCTGTTGCAGCTGGGTGCATCGCCGCAGGCGCGCGATGCCTTCAACATGACGGCACTGGCGCTGCGGGGGTCGCGTCGCCAGAACGGCGTCAGCGCCGTACACCGCGATGTGGCTGCCAGAGTGGAAGCCCACATCTGGCCAGACATCGATCCGGCCGAGAATCCGCTATTGTCCGTGTCCAACGGTGTCCACATTCCCACCTTCCTGGCCCGCGAGTGGGTGGATCTGCTGAACGCGCGTTGCCCCGACTGGCGCCAGCATCTGTGCGATGCAGAGTTCTGGCAGCGCAACATCCAGGCCATTCCGGATCACAGCTTCTGGAGTCTGTCCCAGTCTCTGAAGAGCGAGGTGCTGGGCGAACTGGGTCAGTGGCTGCTGCAACAGTATCGTCGCAATGATATCGCCGAGGCGCGGGTTCAGGCCATGCTGCGGATCTTCACCATGGAGAACACGCGGCCCATGATCATCGGCTTCGCCCGCCGATTTGCCACCTACAAGCGGGCACTGCTGATCTTTCAGGATGCCGAGCGGCTTGCGCGGCTGCTGGATGATCCGAAGCGCCCGGTCATCATCCTGTTCGCCGGCAAGGCCCACCCCAGTGACCTGCCGGGGCAGCACCTGATCAATCGTCTGCATGATTACAGTCAGCGGCCGGAGTTCCGGGACCGGGTATTTCTGCTGGAAGGCCACGACATGGCACTGGCGCGCAAGCTGGTGACGGGAGTCGATGTCTGGCTGAACACGCCGGAATATCCGCTGGAGGCCAGCGGCACTTCCGGTCAGAAGGCGGCCATCAACGGAGTCATCAACCTGAGCGTGCTGGATGGCTGGTGGGCAGAGGGCTTCGATGGCGAGAACGGCTGGGGGATCGCGCCCCACGACCCGCAGGTGGGCCCGGAGGAACGTGATCGACTGGAGGCCGAGGAGTTGCTCGACCTGCTGGAGTATCAGGTCATTCCCGAGTACTACGATGTGGGGCCCGGGGGCTACTCGCCGCGCTGGGTGGCACGTTCCAAGCGGTCCATGTACACGGTGCTGCCACTTTTCAATGCCGAGCGTATGGTGCTGCAGTACGCCCGCCGCATGTATCGACCCGCTGCGGCGTGCGGACGTCAGCTGCTGGCAGAACAGGGTGCCCGGGCCCGTGAGCTGGCCGAGTGGAAGCAGCGTGTGCGCGATGCCTGGCCCGGGGTGGCGTTGCGGTGGGCGACGCCGCCTCCATCCGTCCTGGAGCATGGCAACGTGGTCTCGTTGTTGTTGCGTGTCTGGCTCAACGGCCTGGCAGCAGGAGAAGTGGCCGTCGACTGCCTGCTCGATCCCGATGGCGCCGAGGGCCTGCAGTCGCACAGCTATCGGTTCGCCCCGGGGGCAGCGCTGGAGGACGGTTCACAGGAGTATCGGCTGGAACTCGTGCCCCCGGACAATGGCCGCTATCGCATGCGCATTCGGGCCTGCCCCGATCATTCCCTGTTGCTGCATCCGTTTGAAGTGGGGTGCATGCGCTGGCTCTGAGGCTGGTCCGGCATCGACAGGCTGCTCAGCGCCCGCCGGTTGGCCTTCGGGCCCGGTCATCATCCTCTTCAGTCCAGCCCTGAGCGCCGACCAGGGGCACGAATCGCACATCGGCCAGGTCCTCCCGCTCGAAGCTGTGCGTATCCGTGCGAGTAATGCGTACCAGCTCCTGGATGCGCGGGTTCCGTCCCACCGGCAATACCATTCGACCGCCGACCGCCAGCTGGTCGCGCAGCGCTGCCGGTACGTCAGGGCTGCCCGCGGAGACCAGAATGGCGTCATAGGGTGCTGCGTTCGGCCAGCCCAGCGAACCGTCAGCGTGGATCACCTGCACCTGGTCGTAGCCGGCGGCAATCAGGTTGCGCCGGGCCTGATCCGCCAGGGCGGCGTGGCGTTCGATTGTGACCACTTCGCGAGCGATCTCCGCCAGCACCGCAGCCGCATAGCCGGAGCCGGTGCCGATCTCCAGCACCCTGTCCTGCGGGCCCACCTGCATGGCCTCGACCATGAGTGCCACGATGAACGGCTGCGAGATGGTCTGGCCTTCGCCAATGGGCAGTGGGCTGTCGTCATGGGCGAAGGTGCGCAGATCCTCCGGAACGAAACGGTCTCGGGGCACGCGCCGCATGGCGGCCAGCACGGATGGGTCCCGCACGCCGCGTTCCTCGATCTGAACCTTGACCATGCGCCTGCGCGCCCGTTGTTCACCATTCATGAAGTTGCCCTCCACAGGGCCCGCCTGCAGGCTGCGTCCGGGAATCGGGCCCAGTCATGCGCACCGGCGCTGGTACGGTGGATGTCTGTCTGCATGCATTCAGTTCTTGCGTTCATGGTCCCAGACGTCCGCTCTCTTCCAGCTGCTGCACAATCCACCGGGGTGGTCCGGTCGCAAGCGCGGCTGCGTTCAGCTGCCAGCGCCAGTTGCGGTCGGTGGTGCCGGGTATGTTCATCCGGGCGTCCGGTCCCAGCCCGAGCAGATCCTGCATGGGAACGATTGCCAGCCGGGCGGGCGAGGCCAGCGTGGCAGCCACCAGCCGCTGGTGGACGGGGCCGGGCCCTCCGCCAATGGCGTCCTGAACGGCCTGTCGGTGCTCCGGGGGCAGGCTCTGCCACCAGCCCATGATGGTGTCATTGTCGTGGGTGCCCGTGTAGACCACCGCCTCTGGCACATGGTTGTCAGGCCGGTGCGGGTTGTCCGTGCCTCCCTCGAAGCCGAACTGCAGCACCCGCATGCCGGGGAAGCCGTTGCGCGTTCGCAGGGCCTCGACGGCCGGAGTAATGTTGCCCAGATCCTCGGCAACCAGACGCAGGGGACCGAGTACCGCGGTCACCCGGTCGAAGAAGGCCTGGTCCGGGCCCGGTCGCCACTCTCCCTCGGCGGCCGTCGGTGCGTCGGCGGCAATGGCCCAGAAAGCATGAAAGCCACGGAAATGGTCCAGCCGCAGCAAGTCGAACAGGGCGTGCTGGTGGCGCAGCCGCTGGATCCACCAGCGGTAGTCATCGGCGGCCTGATGTGCCCAGTCATGCAGCGGGTTGCCCCAGCGCTGGCCCTGGGGCGCGAATGCATCCGGCGGCACGCCGGCCACTTCCAGCGGCTGACCGTCCGCATCCAGTCGGAACAGGTCCGGCTGGCGCCACATGTCGGCACTGTCATGGGCCACATAGATGGGCAGGTCGCCGAACAGGCTCACACCCCGACGGCCGGCATGGTCGCGCAATGCGCTCCACTGGTCGAAGAACAGGTACTGCCCGAAGCATTCCAGCGCCATGTCTTCCGGCAGATTGCCCGACGGGTCCCTGGGTAGCCTGCGCAGACCTTCCCCCGCCAGCCTGCGGTAGAGGGCGTCGTGCAGCTGTGCCCGCAGCAACGGGTCGGGCGTTCGCCAGGGCTGCGACCATTCGGGCCAGGGGCGGCCCTCGTGCCGACGCCCCAGGGCTCGAAACAGTGCGTAGTCCGGCAGCCAGCTGCCCTGTTCACGGACGAAGACCAGCAGACGGGTTCGCGCAGCTGCATCAGCCTGGTGACGAAAGTGCTGCCAGGCTCGCCGAACCAGCTGTCTTCGTTCGGGCAGGTCCGAGCCGGCCGCAGCGTCCTGGCGATCAAGCAGCCCCTGCTCGCGCAGGACTGCGGCGCTGAGCAGTCCGGTGTGGCCGGCAAGACTGGAGCGGGCCAGGTAGGGCGAGCGGTCGTCATGGACCGGTCCGATCGGCAGCATCTGCCAGACTGAAAAACCGGTTGCGGCCAGATAGTCGATGAACTGGAAGGCGGCAGGACCCAGATCGCCCTGACCGGCCGGACAGGGCAGACTGGTGGGATGCAGCAACACCCCTGCCTGACGTTGCTGGAGCCAGCATGCTGGCATGCCTTGCTCCTTCCGTGTGGGTGGGCGGGGCCGACTCGTCGGCCGCGGCCAATGGTGTCGTCCAGCTCCGGGTGACCGTGCCGGTGGCTGATGGGCGCCTTCATGTCAGCCAGCCAGATCCAGCAGCGCGTAGAGCCCTCTCAGTTGCTGGCGGAACAGCTGCTACAATGAGGTGACGGCACCTCCCCGGTTGTAGTCGTCATGGCCACCATGTGCCTGCAGAGCACCAGGCGCAGGGGTTCAGCGGACATGGTGAATGTCCTGCCCCAGCATTTCCGGCGTCACCAGCGCGATCCCGTCTGCACTCACCTCGAACCGGGCCCGATCGGCCTGGCTGTCATGGCCGACACAGAAGCCGTCGGGCAGTTCGCAGCCGGTGTCGATGATGGCTCGTCGAATATGAACGTCCCGGCCCACCCGCACATGGGTCAGCAGCACCGATTCCTCGATCCTGGAGCGCTCATCGACCATCACGTGCGAGTACAGCAGCGAGTGCCGGATGCAGGCGCCGGAGACGATGCAGCCACCGGCCACCATGGAATCGAGTGCCTGACCGCGACGGCCCTGTTCGTCCAGCACGAACTTGGCGGGTGGCGCCTGCTGCTGCCAGGTCAGGATGGGCCATTGCTGGTCGTAGACGTTGAGCTCCGGATTCAGCTCGACCAGTTCCATGTTGGCGCGCCAGTAGGAGTCGATGTCGCCCACGTCGCGCCAGTAGGCCTCTGCCCCGGTCTGGGGGTCACGGAACGGGTAGGCAAACACCTCTGCTTCTGCCACCGCCCGCGGCAGGATGTCGCGGCCGAAGTCGTGACTGGATGCTGGATCCACTGCGTCCACCATCAGGCGCGACAGCAGGAAATCGGTATCGAACACGTAGATGCCCATGGACGCCAGCGCGCGGTCGCGGTCGCCTGGAATGCCGCGACAGCTGTCGGGTTTCTCGCGGAAGCGGCGCACCTGCAGGTTCTCGTCCACTTCCATGATCCCGAAGGCAGAGGCCTGCTGCAGCGGCACCGGCATGCAGCCCACGGTGACGTCGGCGCGCTGGTTCACGTGGGCGGCGAGCATGGGGCCGTAGTCCATCTTGTAGACGTGGTCGCCACCCAGGATCAGCAGATGCTGGGGGGCATGCAGGCGAATGATGTCCATGTTCTGGTAGACCGCGTCTGCCGTGCCCTGATACCAGCCTTCGCCGGTGCGCTGCTGGGCCGGCAGCAGTTCCACGAACTCTCCCAGATCGGCGCGCATGAAGCCCCAGCCCTGTTGCAGGTGCTGGATGAGCGAGTGTGCCTTGTACTGGGTGAGCACACCGATGCGGCGAATGCCGGAGTTGATGCAGTTGGACAGGGAGAAGTCGATGATCCGGAAGTGGCCGCCGAAGGGCACCGCGGGCTTGACCCGGTGCGAGGTCAGCGAGCCCAGTCGGGTGCCCTTGCCGCCGGCCAGGATCAGCGCAAGGGTGCTGCGTGTGAGCAGACTGACAAATCGCCGTTGACTGTTGTCGGGGGACATCCGTTGCTGCCGCCAGATTCGATCTGAGGCGATTGCAGCAATTCGGTGCAGGCCCCGCGTTGACGATGGTCAACGCAGTTCCTTGGTGGCTGGCCAGAATCTGTCACAGGCAGCAGGGGCAGGCCGCGTGACGAGGATGGACATGACAAGCACTGGACAGGGACGTCTGCAGCAACGCTCGGGTTGGCGTGGCCGAAGGGTTGCAGCGCAGCATTGCGATGCAGGCACCACCGGCCCCTGGCAGCGTCTGCTTGACGGTCGCGAACACGCGCCTCATGCCTTGCTGGGCCGGATGGAGGATCGTCGCGGCATTCGCGTCTGGCTGCCGGGGGCCCAGGCGGCCTGGCTGGAGCCGCGCGCGCGCAGCATGTGCCAGGTGCATCCTGCCGGCCTGTTCGAATGGTGTCCGGCCACGGATGAGGACGCCGATGGCAGCTACCGGATTCGCTGGCGCGATGGCCATGGCAACGAGCACCTGGCAGACGATCCCTATGCTTTCTCCCTGACGCTTGGCGTGCAGCTGCTGGAGGACTTCAGTCAGGGCAGGGAAGTGCGTGCCTGGCGTCTGCTGGGAGCTCACTGCATGGAGCTGGACGGCATCGCCGGGACGCGCTTCAGCGTCTGGGCACCCAACGCGGAACGGGTCAGCGTGGTGGGCGACTTCAACGACTGGCATGGGCTCCGTCACCCGATGAGCGTGCACGGCAGCAGTGGTGTCTGGGAGTTGTTCATCCCCGGCGTGGGGCCGGGGGCGCTGTACAAGTTCGAACTGCGCAGCCGCGAGACGGGCGGGCTGGTGACCAAGATCGATCCGTTTGCCCGCCGCATGGAAAGGCCGCCGCTGACGGCCTGCATTGTCACCGCCGCGCCGGGCCACGCATGGGCCGATCAGGACTGGATGGACGCGCGGCCGGGCTGGCAGCACGCGCCCATGAGCATCTACGAGCTGCACCCGGGTTCCTGGCGTCGCCACCCGGACGGGTCGCCGCTGAACTACCGCGAGCTGGCCGATGCGCTGGCAGTCGAGCTGACCGACCTGGGCTTCACTCACGTCGAGCTGATGCCGGTGACCGAGCATCCCTTCGCCGGCTCCTGGGGCTACCAGACCACGGGTTACTTCGCACCTACCGCCCGCCTGGGCGAGCCGGATGACCTGCGCTACCTGGTGGACCGGCTGCACGGGCAGGGCATCGGGGTGATCCTGGACTGGGTGCCCGGGCACTTTCCCGCCGATGACCATGCGCTGGCGCGCTTCGATGGCAGTGCGCTGTTCGAGCACGCGGATCCGCGCCGGGGGCTTACCGTGGACTGGGACACGCTGGTTTTCAATTTCGGTCGCAACGAGGTACGCAGTTTCCTGATCTCCAGCGCGCTCTACTGGCTGGAGCAGTTCCACATGGATGGCCTGCGGATCGACGCCGTGGCGGCCATGCTCTATCTGGACTACGGCCGCGGGGATGGTGACTGGGTGCCCAACAGCCACGGCGGCAACGAGAATCTGGAAGCGGTCGCGTTCCTGCAGGAATTGAACCGGGTGACTCACCGCGAGTGTCCGGACAGCTTCACCATTGCCGAGGAGTCGACGGCCTGGCCGGCAGTGACGCGGCCGGTGCACCTGGGCGGGCTCGGCTTTTCCATGAAGTGGAACATGGGCTGGATGCACGACACCCTGGTATACATGGGCCACGACCCGATTCATCGACGCTACCACCATGATGCACTGACCTTCGGGCTGCTGTACGCCCACAGCGAGAATTTCGTGCTGCCCCTGTCCCACGACGAGGTAGTGCATGGCAAGGGATCGCTGCTGGCGAAGATGCCCGGCGATCGCTGGCAGCAGTTCGCCAATCTGCGGCTGCTGTACAGCTACATGTACGGGTATCCGGGCAAGAAGCTGCTGTTCATGGGTGCGGAGCTGGCCATGCCGTGGGAGTGGTCCCATGACCATGCCTTGCCGGAGACCCTCCAGCAGGATTCGCTGCACGCGGGCGTGCGCTTGCTGGTTGCCGATCTCAACCGGACCTATCGCGACTTTCCAGCCTTGCACGTCGAGGATTTCGGCGGCCATGGCTTCGAGTGGATCGACTGCCACGACGCCGATCAGTCGGTGATCAGCTTCCTGCGCAGGGGCGAAGGAGGCCTGATGGCGATCATCTGCAATTTCACACCGGTGCCGCGCCATGACTATCGACTGGGGCTGCCACAGGGCGGCAGTTGGCATGAGGTCCTGAATTCGGACGCGGTCGTCTACGGCGGCAGCAATCAGGGCAATATGGGAGCGGTAGAGGCAGAGTCGGTGCCCTGGATGGGGCGCCCGTTCTCGGCGCGGCTGACTCTGCCACCGCTGGCGGCCGTCATGCTGGCGGCCCCTGACGAGCAGGCATAGGCCATGAAGCTGCTTTTCGTTGCTGCAGAGATGGCGCCACTGGCCAAGGCGGGCGGACTGGGCGATGCAGTCGCAGGCATGATCCGTGAGCTGGCCGCGCGCGGCCACTCCCTGCGGGTGCTGCTGCCCGCCTATGACCCAGCCCTGCTGCAGGCTGCGCGCCCGCTGGGCACCTGCACCGATGGCGCCGAGCTGCTGGAGCTGCACGATGAACGGTTGCCGTGCCCGGTGTGGCTGCTGGCCACTGCGGGCTTCCTGCAGCGTGGTTCCCACTACTACGTGCAGGCGGACGGCCAGCCATGGGCCGACGACGCGCTGGCATTCGGCGCGCTGGGCCGCGCGGCCTGCGAGATTGCCGCCGGCATGGTGCCGGACTGGAGTCCGCAGCTGGTGCATTGCCATGACTGGCATGCGGGGTTGGCGCCGGTGTGGCTGCAGTTGTCCGGCTTGCGGGTGGCTTCCGTGTTCACCATTCACAACCTGCAGTTTACTGGCCGGTTCGCGCCAACGGTGCTGGAAGCGCTGGATCTGCCGGGCTGGCTCAATCAACCGGAAGCGCTCGAATTCTACGGTGACGTGGCCTTCATCAAGGGTGGGTTGGCGTTCGCGGATGCCTTGACCACAGTGAGTCCGCGCTACGCCCAGGAGATCATGACGCCGGCCCTGGGCTGTGGTCTGGAGGGCCTGTTGCAGGCTCGCCGCCAGGTGCTGACCGGCATTCTCAATGGCATCGATACCCGCAGTTGGAATCCAGCTACGGACCCGCTGCTTGAACATCACTTCGATGGGGCGCAGATGGCTGGAAAATCGATCCAGCGTGATGCCCTGCTGGCGCGGCTGAGGCTGCCGCCCGTGCGGGAAGTCCGCCAGCCGGTACTCGCCTGGATCGGCCGGCTGACCGATCAGAAAGGGGCGGATCTGTTGCTGGAGGTGTTGCCGGCACTGCTGGATCGACCGCTGCGTATCGTGGTGCTGGGTAACGGTGACAGCCGGGTGCAGTCAGCACTGCGCGCACTTGCCGAGCAGCATCCACAGCGACTGGCGGTGCACCTGGGCTTCGATGAGGTGCTGGCTCACAGGCTCTACGCCGCGGCCGATCTGTTGCTGATGCCGTCCCGCTTCGAGCCCTGCGGCCTGTCCCAGTTGTATGCCATGCGCTATGGGGCAATACCCATCGTGACGACGGTGGGGGGACTGGCAGATACGGTTCGCGATATCGATGACGGTGGCACCGGCTTTCGGCTGTCGACGCCGTCCGGACATGCCTTGCTGGCTGCGATCGAGCGGGCGCTCGCGGTGTTCGACGACGGCCCGCGCTGGCAACGCCTGCGCCAGCGTGCCATGGCGCGCTGCCCGGACTGGCGGCTGGGCATGGACGCCTACGAACGGGTCTATGTGCACGCGCTGCAGGCCTGTACCTCGCGTCTGGGCGGGCGTATGGCCCTGGATGCCTGGTGAGCCCAGGCGAGCAGAGGCGTGCGACAGCGCCCGACGCCGTGGCTTCAGGCAGTTTCCGGATCGCCTGCTGACGCTGGTCAATGGCAATGCTGTCGGCCCGGCGCAGACTTTCAGCGAGTGGCACGGACGGCACAGGAGGGCCGGACATGACAGTGAACGAGGATGTCATAGAGATCTGGGTCGAGTCCCCCTACAGCTTCGAGGAGGCGATTCGCAGTGGTATCGAGCAGGTGAACAGGACGTTGCAGAATGTCAGCGGGGCCTGGGTGGCAGAGCGCAAGGTCCGGATCGAGAACGGGCGCGTGGCGGCTTACCAGGTGGACATGCGCGTGACCACTACAGAGGAGCGGCAGGCGGTGTCCTGACGCACGGCTGGCGGGAGTTGACGGCAATGAAGCTGAAGCACGTGATGCTGGTTGCGCTGGCCCTGGGCTGGGCGAGCTGTGTGGTGATGCCCATGCAGGCAGCTGCGGAAGCGGCGGCACAGGAAGCTCGCCCCATCGACACCATCGTGGTGGTGGCGCCGCGTATTCGCCAGGAGGCTGATCGGGTCGGTACCAGCCGGGTCACGACCATTTCCCGGGACATTCGCGTGTCCTTCGCCGATCTTGACCTGACCCGCACCGGCGATCTCTATCTGCTGGAGGCGCGCGTCCAGGAAGCGGCTCAGGATGTCTGCGAAGAACTTGCGGAGATGTTCCCCGATGCTCAGCCCAGCGTATCGGTCTGCATTCGCCGGGCCACCGAGGATGCGATGGTGCAGGTGCGGGACGCGGCACGCCGGGCGCTGGATGCATGATGGCAGCCTGAACGGCGTTCGACGCAAGGCGCGGTCGTGTCGTGGACTCGCGACCCGCCATGACGATGATCGAGGTGCGTTCCAGCTGCTGGTCGCCGATCCGGACCTCAGCCCGGGATGGCCACGCTCTTGATTAGTGCGTACACCTGCTGGCCTGGCGACAGCTGCAGCGCCGCGACCGCTGCCGTGGTGACTTCGGCGAGCAGCAGGTCGCCGTCGCGGGTCCGGGTGGTCACCAGACTGCGATGCTCGGGCAGCATATCGATGCGCTCGATCCACACCGGCAGCTGATTCTGAATGCTGATCTGCTGTTGGGGACCCAGAGCCAGGC
>LFIK01000276.1_pt1 | contig 38013 bp, 39 predicted proteins | sample 643401 | NCBI WGS metagenome assembly LFIK01 (sample SAMN03777447, study PRJNA286221) | soda lake metagenome | biome: soda lake; feature: Kulunda steppe; material: water; isolation source: sample T5-Br brine of Lake Tanatar-5 | place: Russia: Kulunda steppe | collected 2010-07
CCGCCCGCCTCGAGGCCGACCTGGCGGCGCGCGCGGACGGGGGAGCCGGTCCGGGAGCCCGTCCGCTGCGCATCGCGCTCGCCGCGCCGACCGGCAAGGCCGCCGCGCGGCTGACCGAGTCGCTGCGCGCGGCGCTCCCGCGCATCGCGCAGGTGCATGGGGAGACGGTCGCCCGGCAGCTCGGGCTGCTGGAGGCGACGACCGTGCACCGGCTGCTCGGCATCGGACGCGGCGGGACACGACGGGACGACACCGTCCTGCCGCACGACCTCGTCGTCATCGACGAGGCGTCGATGCTCGCGCTGCCGCTCGCCGCGACGCTGCTCGGTGCGCTCGATGACCGGACGCAGCTCGTGCTCGTCGGTGACCCGGACCAGCTCGAGAGCGTCGAGACCGGATCGGTGCTGCGTGCGCTGGTCGACACGCTCGCTGCCGACGGCGGGCCGCTCGCCCGGCTCACCCGCAACCATCGCCTCGACACGACGGACGCGGCAGCGGACGAACTCGCCCGTGCCGTGCGTGACGGTGACGTCGACGGGGCGCTGCGGCTGGTACGCGAAGCGGCAGGAACGGACGGCGGGTCGCTGCGCTTCATCGCCACCGACGACCCGCTGCGTCACGCCGCGGCGGTGGCCGCACCGCTGCTCGACGACGGTGACGGCGGCGGGCTGCTCGCCGCGATCGTGGCGGCGCAGGAGGGGGACGGTGCCGCGGCGCTCACGGCGCTCGCCGGCGCACGGCTGCTCTGCGCGCATCGACACGGGCCGCACGGCGCGTCCATGTGGGTGGAGCGGCTGCGCGCGCAGCTCGTCGCGCACGTCGGTGCCGGCGGGACGTCGCCCGGGGACGTCTGGCTGCCGGGCGAGCCGGTCATGGCGCTCGCGAACGACGAGCGCACCGGGCTCGTCAACGGCGACACGGGCGTGGTGGTCGGTCGAGGGGGAGCGCGACGGCTCGTGTTCGAGCGTCGGGACGGGACGCTGCTGGAGCGTCCGGCGGAGGCGCTGCCCGACGTCGTGAGCGCCTACGCGGTCACCGTGCACAAGAGCCAGGGCAGCGAGTACGGGACGGTCGTCGTCGTGCTGCCGCCTGCGACGTCGCCGCTCGCGACGCGCGAGCTGCTCTACACGGCGATCACGCGTGCGCGGCGGCGCGTCGTCCTCGTCGGTGACGAGGCGGCGCTGCGGGCCGCGGTCGGCCGCCCGTCGGTCCGGATGGGTGGCCTCGCCGAGGGGCTCGCCCGTGCACTGCCCACGTCGTCCGCGTCTGGTTGACTCGGGCCATGGCACACAACCTCCTCGGCACCGAGCTCGCGACCTGCTCGACCGCGCCCATGACCGGCTTCTACCGCGACGGGTGCTGCAGCACCGGCGGCGACGACACGGGCGTGCACGTCGTGTGCGCCCAGGTCACCGCCGAGTTCCTCGCGTTCTCCGTGCGCGAGGGCAACGACCTGTCCTCGCCCCGGCCGGAGTACGGCTTCCCGGGGCTCGTCCCCGGTGACCGCTGGTGCCTGTGCGCCTCCCGTTGGCAGGACGCCTACGACGCAGGGGTCGCTCCGCCCGTCGTGCTCGCCGCGACGCACGCGCGGGCGCTCGACTGGTGCGACCGCGACGCGCTGTTCGCGATGGCGCTCGACGCGCCCGAGTGAGCGCGGAGCCGAGCGCGGAGCTCACGGGGGATGCGGTCGGCGCGCCGGTCTGGAGCCCGACCGAGTTCCTCGAGGTCGCGAAGCAGCGCCTCGCCGACGCCTTCTCCGCACCGGTCAGCGTCGTCGGCGTCGTCATCGAGACGCGCGACTCGAAGGGCTTCGTCACCGTGACGCTCGGTGACCTCGAGCCGCAGGGACGGTTCCCGACCCGCCTGGCCGTGTCGCTCGACCCGCGCACCGCGAAGCGCGTCCTGCCCGAGGCGCTCACGCCGCAGGCGCAGGTGCAGGTCGACGGCACCGTCGACGTGTGGGTCAACCGCGCGCAGATCCAGCTGCGCGGCCAGTCGCTGGTGCGCGTCGGTAGCGCGGGGACGCAGGCGGCCTACGACGCGGCGGTCCGCGCCATCGGGGAGGAGCGGCTCGGCGAGGTCGTCCCGCCGCTCCCGCTGTTCCTCCGGCGCCTGCTGCTCCTCGCACCCGTCGGCACGACGCTCGGCGACCTGACCCGAGACCTCGGCGGCTGGCAGCCGCCGCAGATCGTCCACCGGCCGCTGCCCGGGGATTCGCCCGACCTCGGCCGCCTGATCATGAGCGCCGTGCGGGCCGCCCATGAGGACGGGGAAGGGCCGTTCGACATGGTCGCGGTGATGCGGGGCGGCGCCATCGAACCGATCAGCGGCTGGGACGACGTCGAGCTGCTGCGCACCGTCGACGCGCTGCAGCGCGAGGGGCTCCCGGTGCTCGTCGCCGTCGGCCACGCCGACCACACGCCGCTCGTCTACCGGGTCGCCGGCTACGGCGTCCGGCACACGGCGGAGGCGGGCCGCTGGCTCGCCGACCACAACCTCGGGGCCGCGACCCGCATCGGTGCGCTCGCCGGGCTGCCGGGGCTGCTGCAGCTCCGGCTCGCTCAGGAGGCCGAACGGGTCGGCCGGACGCGCATCGCGCTCGATGCCGCGCTGCATGCGCATCTCGTGCGCCGCGGTGAGGCGCTGGGTCGTGCGGCCTCGGGGCTCACGGTCACGCTGCGCGGGCGGCTCGTCGAGTCGCGGCGGCGGCTCGAGGGCGCCGCCGCGAGCCTCGACGCGTTCACCCGGGGAGTGGCGCTCGTCACCGGGCCGGACGGCGGCGCGCCGGTGCTCGAACCGGGTGCGACCCTGATCGTCGAGACGGCGGACGCGACGGTCACCACCACCATCGACCACGTGACACGGCACACGTGACACGCCTTCGTGCACGGATGAGGAGCAACCCATGAGCAGCAGCGCAGACACGTCGGCCGGTGACTTCGACGCGGAGCTCGCCGCCGTCGAGCGGTTCATCAGCGACGTGCAGCAGGGGAACGTGCCGACCGGGGAGGCGATGCGCGCCTACCGGGACGTGCACCGTCCCGCGATCGACCGGCTCCGGGCGCAGCTGGCCGAGTTCGAAGCGCTGCTCGATGCGACGCAGGCCGGCTCGTCCGCGGAGGACGGCGCGGAGTGACCTAGGCGGTCGGCGCGTCCTCGAGCGGCTCGGCGTAGACGACGAGGTTGTCGGTGTAGCTACGAGCGGTCCGGTCGAACTCGCCACCGCAGGTGATCAGCACCAGCCGTGACGGCCCCGCCCACGTGAAGACCTCCTCGAGCGGCAGGACGTCCTTCGGATACTGGATGATGCCGGTGATCAGCCAGCGCTGCACCGTCCCGTCATCGAGATCCACCTCGATGGTCTCGCCGACCTGCAGGTCGCGCAGGTCGTAGAGCGCGCCACGACCCTGGCTGCGCGAATCGACGTGGCCGGCGAGCACCGCGGTGCCCGTCTGGCCGGGCACCACGCCCAGCCCGTCGGGGTCGTACCAGCCGATCTCGGCGACCCGGTGGGGGATCTCCATCGCCCCGTCGTCCTCGAGTCCGACCGGGACGAGTGGTGCGTCGACGGAGATCGTGCCGATCCGGACCTGGAGCGGGACGGCGCGGACGGGCTCGGCCGGTTCAGCCGGCCCCTCCGGTTCCGGTCCGGTGCGGGGCGTGATCGCGGGAGCTGGGGGCGCCTCGACGGGCTGCGCGGTGCTGTCAGCGCGCGAGGGGTCACCGAGCTCCGGGCCGATGATCAGCGACAGTCCGAGCACGCCGACGATCGCGCCACCCGCGACGAACGCCGCCAGATGATCACGCTGCCCCATGCCCAGCTCCTGGCCCAGCCCCTGCGTCCGAGCACCGCAGGGTAACGCCGTCCCTCGGTCCATCCGGCGTGCGGCTCCGTACCCTCAGGGGTCAGCCGATGCGGCTCGACGCCGCTCGACGCCGCTCGACGCCGCTCGACACAGGAGGACGTGCATGGAGTACGCGAACCCGACGGTTCCCGCAGGCCTGCAGAGCCCGGAGGTGCGCTCGGCGTTCATGGGCCGCGTCTACGCGCGGCTGGTCGCCGGCGTGGCCGCGTTCGTGCTCATCGAGACGTACCTGTTCACCTCCGGGCTCGCGGTCGCGATCACCGAGTTCGTCTTCTCGACCTCGTGGCTGCTCATCCTCGGTGGCTTCATGATCGTGTCGTGGCTGTCGAACTCGCTGACGATGCGCGCGAGCTCGCCGGCCGCGGAGTGGGGCGGCTACCTGCTGCTCGTCGCCGCGAACGCGCTGATCTTCGCGCCGATGCTCGTCATCGCCGAGCTGCAGGTCCCCGGCACGGTGGCAGCGGCCGGGCAGTACGCCGTCGGTGGCTTCGTCATCCTGTCGGTGATCGCCCACCGCAGTGCGCGTGACTTCACCTGGCTCGGCGCGACGCTGCGCTGGTTCGGCGTGCTCGCGCTCGTCGCGATCGTGCTCGCCGTGCTGACCGGCTTCGCGCTCGGCACCTGGTTCTCGCTCGCGATGATCGGCTTCGCCGGCGCCGCGATCCTCTACGAGACGCAGGTCATCCTGCGCGAGACGCCACCGGGTCGTGAGACGGCGGCCGCGATGGCGCTGTTCAGCTCGCTCGCCCTGCTGTTCTGGTACGTGCTCCGCCTGCTCATGGAACGGCGCTGACCGACCTCGACGCTCCCGCGGCGGCCGGCACGACGATCTCCCGTCCTCCTTCTCGGTCGCTCCGGCGGCTGGCGTCCGTCCTGCTCGTCCTGCTCGTCGTCTACGGCGCCGTCTGGGCGCTCGCGCAGTGGCGAGGGCCGGACACGGGGCGATCCGAACCGACCGTGTCCGGCAGCGTCGAGCTGCTGTCCGTCGAGGTCCCGACGTCACCCGACGACCCGACGCCGATCGCGCTCGACGCGGAGCTGCGCATCCCCGACGGGGTCACGGCGTCCGCGCCCGCGCCGGCGGTCGTACTGCTGCACGGGTTCGGGAGCGATCGGACCTCACAGGCGGCACGGGCGGAGTCCCTCGTCCGTCGCGGCTACGTCGTCCTGATCCCCAGCGCACGCGGCTTCGGCGCGTCGGGCGGGACCGTCGCGCTCGCCGACCGCGACCGCGAGGGTCGCGACCTCATCGCGCTCGTCGACACGCTCGCCGCCCGTGACGAGGTGCTGCGCGACGCGCCGGGCGACCCGCGTGTCGCGCTGGTCGGTGCGTCCTACGGAGGGGGACTGGCCCTCATCGGTGGCGCGCTCGACGACCGGGTCGACACGGTCGTGGCGATCACCGCCTGGCGCGACCTGGCGGCGGCGCTCGCGCCCAACGCTGTGGGTTCGCCGGCGTCAGGCCCGCTGAAGGTCGGTTGGACCAGCCTGCTGTTCACCGCCCGCACGCTGCCGGCCGGCATCGACCTGGCGGCCGCCGCCGGCCTCCCTGGCGCGGGTGCGGCGGACGTCCCCGTCCCGGTCAGTGCGGAGCGCTGTGGACGCTTCGACCCGGACGTGTGCGCGCTCGCTGACCGGGCGGCCGTCGAGGGACGGCTCGACGCGGCCGGTGCGGCCGTGCTCGCCCGCGCGAGCCTCGCGACCCTGCCGGCGCGTCCCGTCCCGACGCTGCTCGTGCAGGGTCGCGACGACACCCTGTTCGGGGTCGACGCAGCGCTGGCGAACGCGCTCGCGCTGGATGCTGCCGGTGCGCCCGTGCGGGTCCGGCTCGCCGCCGGCGGGCACGGCGCGGTCGGCACGTCGGCGTCGAGCGGCGCGCTGGCGGCCGAGATCGACGCCTGGCTCGACGCCTGGCTGCGGGACGCCGACGCCACCACCACGGGCGCCACCACACGCGGGCAGGCGGATGGTCCTGCCGCGACGGGCGTGCTCGTCCATGACGCGACCGGCGGTTCGGCCGGCGCGACGCGCACGCTGCCCTGGCCGGAGACCGCTCGGACGCTCGGCACGCGCGAGCTCAGCCTCGCCCTGTCGGGCCCCGATCCGCAGGTCCCGGTGACGACCGGCCTCCTCGTCGACGGCCGCCCGAGCACCGCAGGCCCGTCCGTCGCGACGATCTTCACGCCGGCCGGTGGACTCCCTGCGGCCCTCACGTCCATCCCCGGGCTCGGACCGGTCGGGAACCTCGCCGGGCTGGCCGGGCTCGGCACCGTCGTCGACGTCCCCGGCCAGCACGTCGCCTTCACCGGTCGGCCGCTCGACGAAGCGGTGCTGCTGCTCGGACCTGCGACGTTGCTGCTCGACGTGTCAGCGGAGACCGGCGAGGCGCAGCTGTTCGTCCGGCTCGCGAGCGTCGCCCCCGGCGGGCTCACCACCATCATCGGGTCATCGTTCGCACCGATGCGGCTGCCCGCCGTGTCCGTCGACCCTGACCGTCCGACCCGGGTCGGCATCACCCTGCCCGACGTGGTGCACCGCCTGGAGGCGGGGGAGCGGCTGCGGCTCACCCTCGCCACGACCGACCAGGCGTACGCGAACCTGCGCCAGCCCGGCACGGTCCGCATCGACGTGGCGGAGGCGCGGCTCACCGTGCGCGGGCCGGAGCTCACCCCGTCAGGGGCCCCCGGTGACGGAGCATCGAGCAGCGGTGCGACCGGTGCCGCGACCGGCGGGTTCCGGGCGGTGCTCGACGAGGCCCCCGTCGTCGTCGCGCTGCTCGCGCTGCTCATCGCCGGGTCGATCGCCGCGGCGGTCGTCGCGCGCGTCCGCGCCGCCCGCCGGGCCCCGCTCGAGCCCGTCGAGGTCCGTCTCGCCCGGACCGCTCAGGGTCCCTCTCCCGTCGTCATCCGTGGTCTCGAGAAGACCTACGCGGACGGCACGCGCGCGGTCGATGGTCTGGACCTGACCGTCGAGGCCGGGCAGGTCGTCGGCCTGCTCGGGCCCAACGGTGCCGGAAAGACGACGACGCTGCGGATGCTGCTCGGGCTCATCGCGCCCACGGCCGGCAGCCTCGAGCTGTTCGGCGAGCCGGTGCGGCCGGGCCACCCGGTGCTCGAGCGGGTCGGTGCGCTCGTCGAAGGGCCGGGGCTCGTCCCCGACCTGTCGGGACGCGACAACCTGGAGCTGTTCTGGCGCGCCGGGGGCCGACCGCTCGAGGAGGCGCAGATCGAGTGGGCGATGTCGGTCGCCGACCTCGGGGCCGCGATCGATCGTCCGGTCCGCGCCTACTCACACGGCATGGCGCAGCGGCTCGCGATCGCGCAGGCGCTGCTCGGCCGGCCGGAGCTGCTCGTCCTCGACGAGCCGACCGACGGGCTCGACCCGGAGCAGATCCGTGCGATGCGTCGCCTGCTCGTCCGACTCGGCGCGGAGGGACACACGGTGCTCGTGTCCAGCCACCTGCTCGCCGAGGTGGAGCAGACCTGCACGCATGCGGTCGTCGTGCTCGCTGGACGTGTCGTCGCTGCCGGCCCGGTCTCCGAGCTCGGTGCGCGCGGACGCACGCTCGTCGTCGAGGTCGATGACCGTGAGCGGGCGCGCGAGCTGCTGTCGAAGGAGCTGGGTGCGGATCACGTGGCGCTGGAAGGGTCCGGGCTCGTCGTCACCCTCGACGAGCCGGGGCGTTCCGCCGACGTGGTCGCGCTGCTCGTCACGGCCGGCATCCGGGTGACGACCGCCAGCCGACGCGGCCACCTCGAGGACGCGTTCCTCCAGCTCACCAGCAGCCCGACCTCGGCCCCGACCCCGACCCCGGTGACGGTCGCGAGCGCGACGGGGGCGGACGCATGATCAACGAGATCGAACGGCAGCTGCGACGCCGACGCACCGCCGTCGGGCTCGCCGGCATCGCCGCGGTGCCCGTCATCCTCGCCGTCGCGTTCCTCATCGCCGGCGCCGGTTCGGACGGTCCTCGCGAGACGGGCGACCCGACGGGCCTGTTCGGGTTCGCGACCGCGTCTGGGTTGAACTTCGCGCTCATGTCGACGGCTGCGACCGCCCCGTTCCTCTACCTCAGCGTCGTCGCGCTGTTCGCCGGTGACACCGTGTCGAGCGAGGCCGCCGCGGGATCGCTGCGGTCACTGCTGGTGCGACCTGTCCCACGCGGTCGGCTGCTGGCACGGAAGTTCACCGTCGCGCTGCTGCTGTCGCTGGTCGCGGCCGCGCTCGTCCCGCTGTCAGGGATGCTGGCCGGCACACTGGCCTACGGTTGGGGTCCGGTGGTGACGCCGTTCGGGCCGCTCTCCGCGGGGGAGTCGCTGCTGCGGCTCGCGGCGATCACCGGCTACCTCGCATGGAGCGCCGTATGGGTCGCCGCGGTCGCGTTCGCGCTGTCGACGACGACGGACACGTCGGTCGGAGCGGTCGCCGGCACGATCGTGATCGTGATTGTCGTGCAGATCCTCGACGCGATCACGGCGCTCGGCTGGCTGCGGACCTACCTGCCGGTCCACGAGGGACTCGCGTGGCTCGGGCTGCTCGCGGCGCCACCACGCTGGGGTGACCTGACGCGTGGCGTACTGCTGCAGCTGCCCTACCTGGTGCTCGGCACCACGTACGCATGGTGGAACTTCACGCGCAAGGACGTCCTCAGCTGAGCGAGTGCGAGCCCGCGCTCGCGCGGCCCGCGCGATGCAGCCTGCAGGTCAGCGGGCGCGCAGCCGACCGGCGAGCTTGGGCACCACCGCGAGGTAGACGACGACGTGGGTCAGTGCCAGCACGGCGCGTGTCGAGAGCGCGACGGTGTCCGGCTGGAACACGAGCGGGGCCATCGACAGCACGAGCACGACGATCGCTGAGGTGGTGAACAGGCGCCGTGCGCTGCGCCGTCCGTCAGCGAGCAGCGCGACCAGTGCCGCTCCCAGTCCGGCGACGATCCCGATGATGACGAAGTTCGTCCACTGCAACGACTCGAGGCCGAGGTTGGGCACCTCCACCAGGGTGGGCACGCCGGCCGACTCGGCGGCGAGCCACCCGACCGTCGCCACCGCACCGCCGACGAAGCCGGCGACACCGCCCTCGGCGAAGAGGCGAGCGTTGGGGACCGAGGCCATCAGTGTTCTCCGGTCTGCATCAGGGGTGACGGCGTCACGAGCCGGCGAGACGGTAGAGCACCGGAGGGCGGCCACGGGTCGGCCGGGTGCCCGGACGGTCCTCGGAGCGCAGCGTCCCGGACCGAACGATCAGCCCGGAGTCGACGAGCCGCTCGACCCGTGAGCGTGCCGTCCCGACGCCGGTGCGCCACACGGCCGCGACGTCATCGACGGTGAACGCCTCCGGCCCGAGCATCCGAGCGACCTCCTCGGCCTGCGCGACCTGCAGGTCGGTCGGGGCGGTCGGTTGCGCGCCCGAGGGCTCGGCCGGCGCGGCCGCGGACGCCGTCGGGACCACGGCCGGACCGCGCGTGGGCATCGGGGCCGGTGCGGGCTCATCGGCCCCGAGGGCCGTCAGGAGCTCCTCGACGAGCGGGACCAGCCGCACCGGGACCTGCACGGTCGTGCGCGCCTCCCGCTGCACCCCATCCGGGTCGTCCGCGCCCGCACGCTCCCGCGCCTCGAGGAGCGTGGCGAGCGCCTCCTCCTGGGCCGGGGTCACCCGATGCTCGGTCTGGTCCAGCAGGTCCATGAAGGCGAGCGGCCGGAGGACGGCATGGCGGACCAGCGTCGATGGGGCGACGGGGTGGCTGAACGCACGCTCGATGCGGAGCTCGACGAGGACCTCAGGTGCGCCGCCCGGTCGCAGCTCCGCCTCCGGTTCCCCGACGACCGTGCACCGGGCGGCGATGCCTCCGCCCCGACCGGAGCGCCACAGGAGGACCGCGTCGCCCACGGACATCGAGGGGCCCGAGGGGGCGATGGGCCATCGCACCGGACGTGAGGGGTCCTGCGCCATGGTGGTGGCGAGCGCGTCCCATGCCCCGGGACGGCCGCGGAACAGCCACCGGGGGCGTGCAGGCTCGTCGGGCTGCATCAATTGGTCACCGAGCGCCGTGATCGCGCCGCAAGAACGCGATGCTCGTGCTGTCTGGGGTTCCGAGGAATCGGGAGTTCCGAAGAATTGATCGGAGCGTACCTTCCGGCGCGGTGACAGTGAGGGTCAGCATGGACGCACCACGCAGGACGCGACGGCCGGTCGACCGGCTGCTCGATCGGCTTCCCCCCTGGCTCGCTCCGTCACCCGAGCGGCAGTCCTGGCCACGGCGCCTGCTGCGCTGGGCGCTGGCAGGGTTCCTCGGGTTCGCCGGCGTGAGCCACTTCACGCGGCCCGGAGAGTTCCTCGCGCAGGTCCCGCCCTACCTCCCGGCACCGGAGCTGCTCGTCGCGGTGAGTGGCGTCGTCGAGATCGCGCTCGCGCTCGCACTGGTCGTGCTGCCCCGTCACCGCCGTGTGGTCGGCCTGGTCGTGCTGCTGTTCTTCCTCGCCGTGCTGCCCGGCAACATCGCGCAGTACACGGAGGGGCGGGACGCGTTCGGCCTCGACACGGATGCGGCACGGCTGACGCGGGTCCTGCTGAGCCCGTTGCTGTGGGTGTGGGCGACCGCTGCCGGCGACCTGTGGCCGCGGCCCCGAGTCAGTCGAGCAGCGCCCGCAGGACGTCCCGGACGGAGATCACGCCGAACACGGCACCGTCGCGGGTGACCGCGAGATGGCGGATCTGTGCGTCCGCCATCGCTCGGGCCGCGTCCTCGACGCTGTCGGCCTCGTCCACGGTCACGATCTCGGAGCTCGAGTGGTCGCGGACCCGTTCCTCGCTGAGGTCGAGGTCCTCGCTGATCGCCATCACGATGTCGCGCTCGCTGAGCACGCCGCTCGGACCGGTCGGGTCGGTCACGACGAGCAGTCCGAGCCCGTCGGCCGCCATCGCGTCGGCGGCCTCCTTCAACGTCGCGGTCGGTCCGACCGTGGCGATGGGCGAGGTGACCAGCCCGCCGATGGGGTCCTTGCGTGCTGTTCCGCTCATCTCGGGCCTCCTCTGCGCCTCATCGGCGTCGCTCGCCGACGTCGATCGTTGTTCCCAGCATGGCGGGACCGGGTGGTAGGGAGCAGGGTCCAAGGTCACCGCGCTCCGGGTCACCAGACCGAGCAGGATGCGTGGCGAGATGCCATCATGGGAGGGAACTCCCGTTCGGCTGACCGTGAGCCCGACGGTCGGAGCCAGGGTCGCCATGGGGCGGCAGAAGAGGAGAGATCATGGGACGCATCGTGGTGGGGGTCGACTCGTCGAAGACGTCGCTGAAGGCGCTCCGTTGGGCGCTCGAGGAGGCCGGACTGCGCGGCGCGAGCGTCACGCTCGTGCACGCCTTCCCGCGCCCGGAGCTGGTCGGCATGACCATGGTCGTCACGCTGCCGAGCGACGACGAGCTGCGTGAGGCGTCCGAGCAGGTGCTGGGCGACGCGCTGGCTGCGGTCGGCGGCCCGGGTGACGTCGCGGTGACGATGCATGTCGGGGCCGGTGGACCGGCCAGCGTGCTCGTCGAGATCGCCAAGGACGCCGAGCTGCTCGTGATCGGCTCCCGAGGGCTCGGCGGCTTCCGCGGCATGCTCCTCGGCTCGGTGACCCAGCAGGTCATCGCGCACGCCCCGTGCCCGGTGGTCGTGATCACCCCCGACGAGGGCTGACCCGGATGCGCGAGCTCCGGCTCGCGCTGCCGGACGGGGCCGACGTCGCAGCCGCACTGCACGTCGGCGACGCGACGGTCGGCGCGCCCGACGGCGCGTTGCCCCCTGCGATCCTGCTGCTGCCCGGAGCGCGCGGTGACCATGCCGCCGCACACCTCGTCGCTCTCGGCGAGGTGCTGGCAGCAGCGGGTCATCCTGTCGTGCGCGCCGCACTGTCGTCACGGCCGCCCGGTGCCGGCGTCGTCGGACCCGCGGAGCGCAGCATCGGTCGGCTCGGCGAGGTCCTCGCGGCTGCGCGCGGACTCGTCGAGGACGGGTCCGCCCGGCCGTGGATCGTCGGCGGCGCGTCCTACGGCGGACGGGTCGCGAGCCTCGCGGTCGCCGAGCACGGCGGCGGCGCGCTCGGCGTCGCCGGGCTGCTGCTCGTGTCCTACCCGCTGCATCCGCCCGGTCGGCCCGACCGGCTCCGGGTCGCGCACTGGCCCGATGTCGACGTGCCGGTGCTGCTGCTCTCGGGTGATGCGGACCCGTTCCTCACCGAGGAGCTGCTCAGCGAGCATCTCGACGACTTCGCCGGTCCGGTCACCCGGCTCGTCGTACCGGGCGGGCGTCACGACCTCTCGGTCAGCTCGCGGAGCGCGCCGGACCGTGTGCGCCGCACACCGGGGGAGGCGGTCACCGAGCACGCGGCCGCGCTGCGCGGCTGGGTCGCGACGCTCGCCTAGGGTGCCGGCCGTCGCCCCCGGTCCGCCGTCGACCGCCCGCAGGTCACGGCCGAAGGTCAGGAACATCTCCGATGTCCAGCGCCCCGTCCTCCGCCACGAGCAGCGCACCCCCGGCCGTCCCGGCCGACCCCGGCGACCTGCCGCGCCGTGCGATCGACACGATCCGCACGCTCGCGATCGACGGCGTCCAGGCCGCGAACTCGGGGCACCCGGGCATGCCGATGGGCTGCGCGCCGATGGCGTACCTGCTGTACCGGGAGGTGATGCGTCACGACCCGGCGCGACCGGACTGGCCGGGGCGTGACCGCTTCGTGCTGTCCGCCGGGCACGGCTCGATGCTGCTGTACGCCGCGCTGCACCTCGCCGGCTACGAGCGGCCGACGCTCGACGACCTGCGCGCGTTCCGTCAGCTCGGGTCGGTGACCGCCGGCCACCCGGAGCAGGACATGCTGGCCGGGGTCGAGACGACCACTGGACCGCTCGGTCAGGGCTTCGCGACGGGCGTCGGCATGGCGATCGCTGCGGAGCGGCTCGCGGCCGAGCTCGGTGCGGTCGATGCGGATGCGGCGGCGCTCGCCGAGCAGCGCATCTACGCGATCGTCTCCGACGGCGACCTCATGGAGGGCGTCGCCAGCGAGGCCGCCTCGCTCGCCGGTCACCTGCGGCTCGGCCGGCTCGTCTACCTCTACGACGACAACCGCATCACGATCGACGGTACGACCGACCTCGCGTTCAGCGAGGACGTCACCGCGCGCTTCGACGCCTACGGCTGGCACACCCAGCGCGTCGTTGATGGCAACGACCTCGATGCGCTGCGTGCCGCGATCACGGCGGCGCAGGCCGACCCGCGTCCGTCGCTCATCGCCGTGCGCACCACCATCGGGTACGGGTCGCCGAAGAAGGCCGGCACGTCCGCGTCGCACGGTGCGCCGCTCGGCGACGACGAGGTCGCTGCGACGAAGGCGGCGCTCGGCTGGCCGCACGCCGAACCGTTCACCGTCCCCGACGACGTGCGGGCGCATCTCGACGTCCGGGCGCGCGGCGTAGAGCTCACGGCCGCATGGGACGCACGGTTCTCGGCCTTCGCCGCCGCGCATCCTGAGGTGGCCGCCGACTTCGAGCGCCGGGTCGTCCGTCGCGAGCTGCCGTCGGGCTGGCGTGACGCGCTCCCGCAGCTGTCAGGCGCGAAGGCCACGCGTGTCCAGTCCGGTGCGGTGATCAACGCACTCGCCCCGGTGCTGCCTGAGCTGTTCGGTGGGTCGGCGGACCTCGCCGCCTCGAACAACACCGACGTCGAGGGGGGAGGGGACTTCTCCGCGGACGACCGGCTCGGACGCAACCTGCGCTTCGGCATCCGCGAGCACGCGATGGCTGCGGCCGCGAACGGCATCGCGCTGCACGGCGGGTACCTGCCCTACGTCGCGACGTTCATGGTGTTCACCGACTACCTGCGGCCGTCGCTGCGGCTCGCGGCGCTCATGCACCAGCGGGTCGTCTACGTCATGACGCACGACTCGATCGGGCTCGGCGAGGACGGGCCGACGCACCAGCCGGTCGAGCACCTCGCCGCCCTGCGCGCCATGCCCGGCGTCGAGGTCCTCCGTCCCGCGGACGGGTCCGAGACGGCGCTCGCCTGGCGGCTCGCGCTCGAGCGCCAGGGACCGACCGTCATCGCGCTCACGCGCCAGGGTGTCCCTGACCTCGCCGAGGCCAGCGGTGCACCCGTCCCCGACGACGCGGTCGAGCACGGCGCATGGATCGTGCGCGATGCGGTCGACGGTGCGACGCCGGAGGTCGTGCTGATCGGGACCGGGTCGGAGGTCGGCGTGTGCCTCGCGGCCGCCGACGAACTGGCTCGCGATGGCGTGGACGTCCGGGTCGTGTCGATGCCGTCACCGACACGTTTCCGCAGCGCCGACGTGGCGGTGCGTGAGGCGGTGCTGCCCGCGAGCGTCACGGCGCGCGTGGCCGTCGAGGCCGGGGTCGCGCAGGGCTGGGAGGGCATCGTCGGCGAGCGCGGCGAGGTCGTCGCGATGAAGGGCTTCGGTGCGTCCGCGCCGGCCGGCGACCTGTTCGCCCACTTCGGCTTCACCGCCGGCAACGTCGTGCGCGTCGCGCGCCGGGTCATGGACCGGGCGCGCTGATCGCGCCCGCTGATCGCCCCGGGCATGGCGCTCAGGTGCGCGGTCGGCGTCCATGCGTCGGGCGGGTCGTGAGGCCGAGGCGCAGCGAGACCTCCTGCGCGACGAGCACGGTCGCGATGCCTGCGAACGATGCGAACGACGCGGCCGCGCTGTCGATCTGCGCGACGGCGAGGTAGGCGGTCGAACCCCAGACGGCGAGCAGGGCGTTGGGCGCGCCTGCGAGCAGGATGCGTGGGACCTCGCCCTGGAGCACCGACACGAGCATCCCCCCGCCGACCGCGGACAGCGTGCCGATGAGCACGGCGGACACGAACGGCAGGCCGAACGCGGTCGCGTAGGACGCGCCGACGACAGCGAACAGGCCGAGCGCGAGCGCGTTGAGCACGGTGAACAGCCGGTCGAGGCGGGTGACGACACGACCGCCCACGCGAGCGATCGCGATCCCGACGAACACGGTCGCGAGGAACCACGGACTGCGCAGCGACTCGGCGGGCAGGTTGCCGATGAGCAGGTCGCGGATGAACCCGCCGCCCAGGCCCATGAGCAGCGCGAACGCGGTGACCCCGACGAGGTCCCAGTCACGCGACTCGTCGAGGATGCCACGCAGCGCTCCGACTATCGCGTTGACCAGCACGGTCAGCAGTGCCAGCCACAGGGGTGTGGCTCCGGCCAGATCGGGAACAGCGAGGGTCGGAGCGAGGTCGAGGAGTCGCGCGAGGGGTTCTGACATGCCCTGAGCCTAGGCACGCTCCACGACTCAGTCATGCTTGACGACAGGATGTAGCAGAACTACTATCACCTGTATGAGCGACGAGACGATCCACCATCGCATCCCGGTCCTCCGGGCCGAGCGCGGCATGTCCCGTCGCGAGCTCGCCGAGGCCGTCGGCGTCCACTACCAGACCATCGGCTACCTCGAGCGGGGGGAGTACTCGCCGTCGCTCGCGCTCGCCTTCCGTATCGCCGCGGTGTTCGACCTGCCCCTCACCGAGGTGTTCAGCGACCACCCGTTCCCGTCGCTGCGCGAGGTGCTCGCGCAGGGTGCCGACCGTCCGGCACCACCGAGCGCCCAGGAGCTCGCACGATGACGACCCTTCCTCCCTCCGAGAGCGCCTCCAACCGCGCTGCTCGCCGCATCGTCGGCCGTGACAGCGCGGTCCGTCGCGGCATCGAGCAGCGCTTCGCCACGCGCCGCGCACGGCGTCGGCTGGTCATCGCATGGTCCGCGGTGCTCGTGCTGGGCACCGTGCTGACGCTCGCCGGACGGCTCCAGGACGCGCTCGGCCCGGCGTTCGTCATCGACGGGATCGGGGTGAAGCTCGTCACCGACCCGCTCCCGCAGTTCCTCGTCGCGGGCGCACTCGGCTGGGTGCTGCGCACCGCCGTCCGGCGTGTCGCCGACCTCCCCGACGAGGACATCGACGAGCGACAGATCGCGCTGCGCGACCGCACCTACCTCCTCGCGTACCGCATCCTCGCCACCGCCGTCGGGTGGTTGCTGCTCGCCGCGTGGATCGTCGCCGACGCGTCCGCGACGCGCATCGTGTCCGCGAGCGTCGCGGACTGGATCATGTCCGACGCGCTGTTCGTCATCATCCCCCTCCTCGCGTTCCTGCCCAGTGCGGTCCTGGCCTGGTACGCACCCGATGAGGTCGACGATGGATCTTGAGCGGCTCGGACTCGTCGGGGTCCTGCTCGGCGGGGCCATCCCGTGGCTCGAGGCGGTCACGGTGATCCCTGCCGGCATCCTGCTCGGCCTGCCACCGGTGGCGGTCGTCGTGACCGCAATCATCGGGAACCTCGCCACCGTCGCGCTCGTGGCCTTCGGCGGTGAGCGCGTCCGGTCGCTGCTGGTCCGGCGTCGCCGCCGGGGGGTCAGCACCGAGGGCGCTGAGGGCACCGAGGGTGGACGAGCGTCGCGAGCGGAGCGGGTGATGGCGCGTTTCGGCCTCCCCGGACTCGCCATCCTCGGTCCGCTCGGGGTGGGGACGCAGCTGTCCGCTGCGATCGTCGTGTCGCTCGGGGTCAGCGGACGACGGGCGTTCGCGTGGGTCGGTGCGTCCACGGTCGGCTGGTCGGTCGTCGTCGCGCTGCTCGTCGCGTGGGGCATCGACGCCGCCGGCCTCGGGGCGGCCGCATGAGCGCGGTCCCCGTCGCGCCGTCCGAACGGCAGCCGGCGCTCGACGTGCTCCGTGGGGCGGCGCTGCTCGGCATCCTGCTCGTCAACGTGCAACTCATGGCCGGGCCCGAGCTCATCGAGCAGCTGTTCGGCCTCCGGGATGTCACGGCGAGCACGCTCGAGCGCGTCCTCGGCGGGCTCATCGGGTGGCTCGTCGCCGGGAAGTTCATCTCGTCGTTCTCGATCCTGTTCGGCGTCGGTGCCGCGCTCATCGCCGAACGTGCGCTCGCGCGCGGCCGTGCGCCACGCCGGCTGCTCGCGCGCCGCTACGTCCTGCTGATGCTCGCAGGGCTCGCGCACATGGTGCTGCTGTTCCCCGGCGACGTCCTGTTCCTCTACGGCGTCTCCGGGCTCGTGCTGCTCGCGTTCCTGCGGGCGCGTGACCGCACGCTCGGCGTGTGGATCGTCGCGCTGCTCGCGCTCTCCGCGGTCGCGCTGGCCGCGTTGACCGTCGCCGAGGCTGGGACGGACATCGACGCGGCGACGATGGGGCTCGTCGCGACCGCACTCGCGGATGCGGAGCTCGCGTATGCGGCCGGTGCGTACGGCGGGGTGGTGGTGTGGCAGGCGTTGCAGTCACTGTTCATCCAGTCGAGTCAGCTGGTGTCGCTGCCATGGACCCTCGCGCTGTTCCTCATCGGCATGCTCGCGCACCGGCGCGGCTACGGCCTCGACCCCGCTGCGCACCGGGCGCCGCTCGTGCGCCTCGCTCGCGTCGCACTGCCCGTCGGGCTCGTGCTCAACCTGCCGCTCCTGCTGACCGGACCCGTCGCGGAGACCGCCAGCACGGCCGAAGTGGCGCTGCCGGTGCTGATCGGTGCGAGCATCGCGAACACGATCGGTGCGCCGGTGCTCGCCCTCGGCTACCTGAGCGCGCTCGCCGTCGTGGTCGTCGACCGCGGTGCGGAGCGCGGGATCCGGCGGCGGCTCGCGGCGCTCGGCCGCATCGCGCTGACCGGCTACCTGCTGCAGAGCATCCTCGCGCTCGTCGTGTTCTTCGGGTTCGGCGTGTACGGCAGCGTCGCACTGCTCGGCGAACCGATCCTCGGGATGCTCGCGTTCGTCGTCGGCGTGTGGGTCGTGCTGCTCGCGTTCGCACCCTGGTGGACGGCGCGCTTCCGCTACGGACCGTTCGAGTGGTTGTGGCGCTGGGGTACCTACGGGGTCCGACCGGCGATGCGGGGCTGACGGCTCGCGTCGGCGTCTTGAGCGCCGGACCGAGCGGTCTGCGTACCCTCGGGCTGCTGCACGGACAGGGTCTGGGGTCCTGTCATCGAGGCAGCGGGGGGACCGGATGACCGTACGACCGCAGCGTGTGACGTTCCGGCTGGCGCTCGCCGACCCGGATGAGGCGATCCCGGTCGTCCTGCGGCTCGTCGCCTCGGCCGGTGGCCAGCTCGTCGGGCTCGCACGCGACGCGGCCCGTGCGACCGAGGGGACCGTCGCGCACGAGGTCAACGTCGAACTCACCGGGGATGCGTCCGTCGAGGCGCTCGCCGCGGACCTGGAGGACGTCACCGGCATCGAGGTGCTCGCGCTCGTCGACGAGGTCCTCGCGGCCCACGAGCGTGGGAAGATCCGGGTCGAGCTCGCTCGGCCGGTGCGCGGACCCGACGATCTCGCGCTCGTCTACACCCCCGGTGTTGCGCGCGTCACGCAGATGATCGTCGACGATCCGACCGCAGCGACGCGCTTCACGACGCGCGGGAACATGGTGGCGGTCGTGACCGATGGGTCAGCGGTCCTCGGCCTCGGTGACGTCGGACCGCTCGCGTCCCTGCCCGTCATGGAGGGCAAGGTCATGCTCCTCAAGGAGTTCGGCGACGTCGACGCGATCCCGCTGCTCGTCGACGAGCGCGACCCGGACCGGTTCGTCGACATCGTCGCGCGGGTCTCGCTCGGGTTCGGCGGCATCAACCTCGAGGACATCGCTGCGCCCCGCTGCTTCGAGATCGAGGGGAAGCTCCGACAGCGGCTCGACATCCCCGTGTTCCATGATGACCAGCACGGCACCGCGGTCGTCGTGCTCGCTGCGCTCATGAACGCCGCACGTGTCGTCGGACGTGACCTGTCGTCGCTGCGTGTCGTCATCCAAGGGATGGGGTCGGCCGGTGTGGCGATCGCGAACCTGCTGATGGCAGCCGGCGTCGAGGACCTCGTGCCGGTCGACATCACGGGCATCGTCGAGCCACGGCGCGGCTCGGGCACCGATCCGATCCGGCGTCGCGTCGCCCGACAGGGCAACCCTCGCGGCCTCACCGGGTCGAAGGACGTCGCGCTCGCCGGAGCCGACGTGTTCATCGGGGTGTCCGGTCCGAACTCGCTCACGCTCGACCAGGTCCGCAGCATGTCGGAGGACCGGATCGTGTTCGCCCTCGCGAACCCGACGCCGGAGATCGATCCGGATCTCGCAAGGCCCGAGGTCCGCGTCATGGCGACCGGGCGCAGCGACTATCCGAACCAGATCAACAACGTCCTGTGCTTCCCCGGCCTCTTCCGCGGACTGCTCGATGCGGCAGCGACCGCGGTGACCGACACGATGAAGGTCGCTGCGGCACATGCGATCGCGGAGGTCGTCGGGAAGGACCTCGCGGCCGATCACGTGATCCCCTCCGCGTTCGACCGCCGGGTCGCACCGGTCGTCGCTGCGGCGGTCGCGCAGGCCGCTCGTGATGAGGGCCACGTCCGACCGGGCTCGGGCGGCTCGCGTCGTGAGGAGTCCGCGACAGCCCTGCGGGAGGCAGCACTGCGCAGCATCGAGCGCGGCCGAGACGCGCGAGACGCGCAGCCGGACTGAGCGCGGGCGGGTCCGTTCAGCGTGGCCCGTTCAGCGCGGCCAGGGCTCCGGTTCGGTGTAGCCCGGCCAGCGGGCATGAGCCTCCTCGAGCACCCGCATGGCCTCGGCCCGTCCGCTCCAGCCGCGGACCTCGACGAACTTGCGTTCGAGGTCCTTGTAGGTCTGGAAGAAGTGCAGGATCTCCTGCTGCAGATGGTCGGGGACGTCCTCGAGTCGGTGCAGGTCACGCCAGCGAGGGTCGTGGCTCGCGACGGTGAGCAGCTTCTCGTCGGGACCCTTGTCGTCGGTCATGTCGAGCATGCCGAGCACGCGAGCGCGGATCGTGCAGCCGGGGAACGTCGGCTCCCCGAGGATGACGAGCGCGTCGAGATGGTCGCCGTCGAGCGCGAGCGTCTCCGGGATGAAGCCGTAGTCGCCCGGGTAGCGCACCGCGCTGAACAGCATCCGGTCGAGCGTGAACCCGCCGCGGTCGAAGTCCCACTCGTACTTGTTGCGTGACCCCATCGGGACCTCGACGAACACGTCGACGGTCGGATCCTCCTCGTGCTCCATCCGGTCCGACCTCTCCGCCGTCATCGGCGTTTGCGTCCTCGTGGGCGGGGTGGGCGGGCCGTGTTCGCGGCCTCACCGTCCTGGCCCTCGCCGGCATGCTCCTCCTCGGCGGTGGCCGCAGGAGCGCGACCACCGGGCAGTCGGGAGCGCGGTGCGCGTCCGCCCGTCGTCGATGCGCCGCCCCCCGTCGAAGTCCCGCGCGCACCGCGTGAACCGAGGACGCCGAGGTTGAGCATCTCTGCCCGACGCGCGCGCGTCCACCACCAGGCCGCCATCATGCCGAGCAGCACCGCACCCCAGGCTCCGAGCAGCAGGCCCTCCATCCATCCGATGGGGGTCAGCAGGACCTGGACGACGGCGATCCCGGGACCGAGCAGCCAGGCGCGGGTCCAGAAGCGCTGCTGGCGCCGTGCGACCCCGACGGCCAGCTCCGCATCCCGCTTCTTCGCCATCGCTTCGCCACGGTTGACGGCGCGCACGATCGCGCGTCGCTCGCGCCGGTCCAGCATCGAGAAGCGTTCGTTGAGCCGTCGCGCGTCGTCGCGGGTGAACGTGACGCGAGGTGCCCGTTCGGCGCGACCGGCACGCGTCAGCGACGAGGGGAGTGCGCCACGGAGCCGGGCCAATGGCCCACCGGATCCTCGTGCCATGTCGTGTCCTCCGTGACGGCAGCCGTCCGCGTGCGGCTGCGCCTGCGAACCTTCCCGACAGCGTAGGGCTCGGTCCGCCGGCCGGCCCCGCGCCATGACCGCGCCACGACCGGCCGCGGACGAGGAGCGATGCGATGCGACGGCCCATCCCCGACGTGCCCGGCCCCGGACAGGAGTCCGTCTGGGACTATCCGCGGCCACCGCGGCTCGAGGAGCGCGATGAGCACGTCATCGTGATGCTCGACGGGGTCACCGTCGCCGAGACCCGCCGGCCGATGCGCGTGCTCGAGACGTCCCACCCGCCGACCTACTACGTGCCGCGGGAGGACGTCGATGTCTCCCTGCTCGACGCATCACTGCGCCGGACCTGGTGCGAGTGGAAGGGCCGCGCGTCGTACGCCGACCTCGTCGTCGCCGACCGCCGGGTCCCCGACGCCTGCTGGTGGTACGACGACCCGACGCCGACCTTCGCGGCGCTCGCCGGCGCGGTCGCGTTCTATCCCGAGCTCGTGCAGGCGAGCATCGACGGGGAAGCGGTCCGCGGAGTCCCCGGTGGCTTCTACGGCTCATGGGTGACGTCGCGCATCAGCGGGCCCTTCAAGGGCGCTCCCGGCACCGAGTGGTGGTGACGCCGCCCTGATGGCGCTGGTGCTCGCGACTAGGTTCGCGGGCAGGGCGAAGGGGTGCGCACAACGGCGTGCACACCACCGACCCCACCGGAGGTCCTGATGTCCGCACGCGCGTCCGACGCGGCGGAGGCGGCGTTCGCACGGCTCGAGGTCAGCGACGAGTTCGCCGACCGCCTGCGCACCGCCCACCGCGAGATCACCGTCCAGCTCCCCTTCGTCGGCGACGACGGCCGGATGCGGGTCGTCACCGGCTTCCGCGTCCAGCACTCGGACGTGCGAGGGCCGTTCAAAGGTGGGCTGCGCTTCCACCCGACCGTCGACCTCGATGACGTGCGTCGGCTCGCCGAGCTGATGACGTGGAAGACCGCGCTCGTCGACCTGCCCTTCGGCGGGGCGAAGGGCGGCGTGTCCGTCGATCCGCGCAGTCTGAGCGCGCGCGAGCGCGAGCTGGTCGCGCGCCGCTACATCGAGGCGATCGGGCCTGCGATCGGTCCGCGCGCCGACATCCCGGCACCCGACATGGGGACGGATGCGACGACGATGGCGCACCTGCTCGATGCCTACTCGCGTATCCACGGGTACGAGCCGCGCATCGTGACGGGCAAGCCCGTCGAGCTCGGCGGCTCGCTCGGTCGCACGGTCGCGACGGGACGTGGCGCGATCGTCGCGCTCGAGACGGTGCTCGACCATCTGGGGCGCACGCTGCCGGCGCAGGGCGGCGACGTGACGCTCGCCGTGCAGGGCTTCGGGAACGTCGGGCAGCACGCGGCGCTCGAGGCGCACGTGCGCGGCTACCGCGTCGTCGCGATCAGCGACGTGAGCGGCGGCTGGCACGATCCGAGCGGGCTCGACATCCCCGTCATCGAGGCGGCGATGGTCGCCGGAGCGGAGCTCGCCGGGCTCGACGTCTCCGGCGCCACGCCGATCGATGCCATCGAGCCGCTCTTCGTCGACGCGGACGTCGTGATGCCCGCCGCGCTCGGTCGGGTGATCGATGCCTCCAACGTCGACCGGGTCCTCGCTCCCATCATCGTGGAGGGCGCGAACGAGCCGTTGACCGAGGACGCCTGCGCGGTGCTGGAGTCACGCGGCGTGACCGTGATCCCCGACATCCTCGCGAACGCCGGCGGGGTCATCGTCTCGTTCTTCGAGTGGGTTCAGGGCGCGAACATGCTCGCGTGGGATGAGGCCGAGGTCCTCGCGCGGCTGGATGCGCGCATCGCGGCGGCGACGCGGCAGGTGCTGCGTCAGGCGGGCGAGGGCGGATCGCTGCGCGAGGCCGCGATGGACCTCGCCGTGCGCCGGGTCGTGCGCGCGATGGAGCTGCGCGGGACCGCCTGACCGGATTCAGCCGGCCCGGAGCCAGGCGTCGATCGCCGCGTGCACCTCGGCACGCAGTTCCGCCGGCGCGAACGACGCGTCGATGGCGCGCCGCTGCAGCGCGGCGAGGCGCGCCTCGTCGAGGTCGAGCAGGCGGACCGCATGGCGCAGCTCGTCCGTCAGCGTCGTCGCGAAGAACGGCGGGTCGTCGCTGTTGACCGTGATCGCGACCCCCGCATCCCGCAGGGTGCGGATCGGATGGGCCTCGAGCGACGCGACGATGCCGAGCGTGACGTTCGAGCTCGGGCAGACCTCGAGCACGGTCCCATCCTCGGCGATGCGGGCGAGCAGAGCAGGGTCCGCCGCTGCGGCGATCCCGTGCCCGATGCGGTCGGAGCGCAGCACGTCGAGCGCGTCACGAACGTCCTGCGGGGTGCCGGTCTCACCGGCGTGCACGACGAGCCCGATCCCGAGCTCGTCGGCAGCGTCGCGCAGCAGGGTGAACGCCGACGCGGGCACCGATCCCTCGACGCCGGTCAGTCCGAGCGCGACGACAGGGACGCCCGACGCGATCGCGTCGCGTGCGAGCTCGACGGAGCGTCGCGCCACCTCGGGGCCCAGGTCGCGCGGGGTGTCGAGGATGAACCCGACGGACGTGGTCGGCTCGGCCGCGATGCCGTCGATGAGCGCGGCCCACATCGCCGCGGGGCTCCAGCCGCGCTGCTCCATCGTGACCGCCGTGAACGTCGTCTCGCTCCAGCGCACGCCCTGCCGCGCCTGGCCGGCAGCGAACGCGGCCGTGACGGTGTGCAGGTCGGCCGGCTCGCGGACCTGCGCGGAGCTCGCGAGGAACGTGTCGACGAAGTGGAGGAAGTCGCGGAACGGATGCGGGTAGTGCGGTCCATCCGTGCGGTCCGGATCCAGCACGAGGACGTCGGCCGGATCGTCGCCGCGTGCCGTCGCGAGGTCGGCCGCGGTCCGCGCCGCGATGGTCCCCTCGAGGTGGACGTGCAGCTCGACCTTCGGGAGCGTCGCGATCCGCGCGTCGCTGACCCCGTCGGGCGCTGCGTGGGTGTCCTCGTGGTCCGCCGGTTCCGTCACGTCATCTCCGCAGGCGCCCCGGTCGGTGTGCAGGCCCCTGTGGCAAGGGGAGGGTAGTGCCCCACGACTACCATCCCGGCGGTACCGGCCGGCGTCGACCGGCCCTGAGGAGCTCGAGGACCTGATGGCCACCCCCCACCACGACGAGCTCGCGCGGCTGCGTCAGCGGCTCGCGAACCTGGCGGAGGTGCTGGACGTCGACGTGGCCCGTGCGCGCCTGGCGGAGCTCAGCGAGCTCGCGGGGCTGCCCGGACTGTGGGACGACCCGGAACGGGCGCGGGCGGTCACCACGGAGCTGTCGCGGCGCGAGCAGGAGGTCGGCCGCGTCGACGGCATCGGTGCCACGCTCGACGACCTCGAGGTGCTCGATGAGCTGGCCGCGGAGGCCGACGACGACGCGAGCGCCACGGAGGTCGTCGAGGGCATCGCAGCGCTGGTGGCGGAGCTCGACCGGCTCGAGCTCGCCACGATGCTGTCGGGCGAGCACGACCGTGCCGACGCGATCGTGTCGATCCACGCGGGGGAGGGTGGTGTCGACGCGATGGACTGGGCGCAGATGCTGCAGCGCATGTACCTGCGCTGGACCGACTCGCGCGGCTTCTCGACCGACGTGTTCGACGAGTCCTACGGCGAGGAGGCCGGGCTGAAGTCGACGACGTTCGAGGTGCGCGGCGCTGACGCGTACGGCTGGCTGTCGGCCGAGCACGGGGTGCACCGGCTCGTGCGGATCAGTCCGTTCGACTCGCAGGCCCGCCGGCAGACCTCGTTCGCGCTCGTCGACGTCGTCCCGGTGCTGCCGGAGCTCGATGCGGAGGTCGAGGTCCCGGAGGAGGACCTGCGCATCGACGTCTTCCGCTCGTCGGGGCCCGGCGGCCAGTCGGTCAACACGACGGACTCCGCCGTGCGCATCACCCACCTCCCGACGGGCATCGCCGTGAGCTGCCAGAACGAGAAGTCGCAGCATCAGAACAAGGCGGCTGCGATACGGGTGCTCAAGGCGAAGCTCGCGGAGATCGAGCGGCAGAAGCGCGCGGAGGAGCTCGACGAGCTGCGCGGCGGGAAGCGCAACGTCGGCTTCGGCTCGCAGATCCGCTCCTACGTGCTGCAGCCGTACCAGATGGTCAAGGACCTCCGTACCGAGTACGAGACCAGCGACGTGTCGCGCGTGCTGGGTGGCGATCTCGATGAGCTGATCGAGGCGGAGCTGCGTCGTCGGGCCCGAGCGGACCGCTGACGGCCGTTCGGACACGGCCGACCTCACCGGTCGGGAGGTCCCACGGAGGTAGAGTCCGCCACCGTCACCCCGACACAGGACTGCGCCCTTGATCCGTCTGCATGAGGTCACCAAGGCCTTCAAGCGTGGACGCGACGGCGAAGTCGTGGCGCTCGACACCGTGTCGCTCGAGATCACCAAGGGTGAGTTCGTCTTCGTCGTCGGACCGTCCGGTTCGGGCAAGTCGACGTTCATGCGGCTGCTCACGCGTGAGCAGGTCGCGGACACCGGTGAGGTGTGGGTCGCGGGCAAGAACCTGAAGAAGCTGCGCCGCTGGAAGGTCCCGATGCTGCGCCGCGAGATCGGGTACGTGTTCCAGGACTTCAAGCTGCTCCCCAACAAGACGGTGCGGGAGAACGTGTCGTTCGCGCTCGAGGTCATCGGACGGGGACGGCGCGACATCCGCGACCGTGTCCCGGAGGTGCTCGAACTCGTCGGGCTGACCGACAAGGCCGGTGCGCTCCCGCACGAGCTGTCCGGAGGGCAGCAGCAGCGTGTCTCCATCGCGCGCGCGTTCGTCAACAACCCGCGCCTGCTCCTGTGCGACGAGCCGACCGGGAACCTCGACCCGGCGACCTCCGTCGGCATCATGAAGCTGCTCGACCGCATCAACAGGACCGGGACGACCGTCGTCATGGCGACCCACGACCAGCAGATCGTCGACTCGATGCGCCGCAGGGTGGTCGAGCTCGAGGACGGCCGGATTGTGCGCGACCAGGTGCGCGGCGTCTACGGCTACGGAGCATGAGCTGATGGCCCGCTGGCGTTACGTCTTCGTGGAGGCTCTGGCCGGGCTGCGTCGCAACCTGATGATGTCGCTCGCCGTCGTGCTGTCGGTGACGGTGTCGCTGACGTTGCTCGGTGCGTCGCTGCTGCTGAGCGAGCAGGTCGACCTCGCGACGGACGACTGGACGGGCAAGGTCGAGGTCTCGATCTTCCTGTGTGACGACCGCACGTGCCCGGCGATCACGACCCAGCAGCGCCAGAAGCTCCAGGAGGACCTCGAGGCGCAGCCCGTCGTCGCCGAGGTGTTCTACGAGTCGAAGCGCGAGGCGTACGACCGGTTCACGCGCCTGTTCGCGGACCAGCCGACGCTCATCGAGGCGATCGACGTCTCGACCCTGCCGGCCTCGTTCCGGGTGAAGCTCGAGAACCCCCAGCTGTTCGGGGTCATCAAGGACCAGTTCTCCGCCTACCCGGGCGTCGAGGAGATCGTCGACCAGCGTGACGTGCTCAACCAGTTCCTCCGGTTCACCACGCTGGTGCGCAACGGCGCGCTCATCATCGCCCTGATCCAGCTGCTCGCCGCCGGCGTGCTGATCGCGAACACGATCCGCGTGGCCGCGTTCGCCCGCCGCGAGCAGACCGCGATCATGAAGCTCGTGGGTGCTTCGAACTGGTACGTCCGGCTCCCGTTCGTGCTCGAGGGCGTCATCGCCGGTGCACTGGGTGCGGCGCTGTCGTGGGGGCTGCTCTACGTGACGGTCCCGCGGGTCACGCGCGACCTGGCACGCGAGGTCGAGCTCCTGCCCTTCATCGGGCTCGACCAGGTCATCGCGATCGCCCCGATCATGGCGGCCGCCGGGATCGGGATCGCGGCGGTCTCCTCCACGCTCGCGCTGCGCCGTTTCCTGCAGGTCTGAGCGGTCCGGATCTGCCCGGACCGCCCGTTCGGACACCCCACATCGCCCTCTGCGGTGAATCCCCTGCCTAGGATTCCACCGCGGTCATTCGGTCGCGCCGGGTCGAGAACGCCTCGATCGGCGGACGATCGAGCTTCGAGGAGGTGAGCCGGTGCGCCGACGACGGTCTTCTCGCGCCCGTGTCGCTCTCCCCGTCCCGTCCATCGCCCTCGGACTCGCCCTGGCGGTGACGGCGAGCGCGATCCTCGTCGCCGGGCCCGGTCCTGCACCCGCGCTGGCTCAGGTGGCGCAGCTGCAGGAGCAGCTGTCCCAGACCGCAGCCGAGCGGGCCGCAGCCGCCCAGGAGCTGCGTGCGGTGCGCAGCCGCGAGGCATCGGCACGTGACCGCTTCAACATCGCCCAGCGTGAACATCAGGCCGCCGTCAGCGAGCTCCGCCGCATCGACGACGAGCTCGAGCGTGCCCAGGCGGAGCTTGCCCTCGCCGAGGAGCGGGCCATCGCGACGCGGCAGGACGTCGAGCAGGCCGAGCGTGACGTCGCGAGCGCCCAGGTCGCACTCGACGAGCGACGGACCCAGTTCGAGACCCGCGTCGTCGCCGCGTTCAAGTACGGGCAGATGTCGCTGACCGACGTGTTCACCAGCATGCGCAACATCAACGACGTCGTCGTCACCTCGACGTTCGTGAACGCCGTCGTGCAGAACGACCGCAGCATGGTGGAGGAGATGGCGGGCCTGCTCGCCGATCTCGACGCGCGCCGTGCGGAGGCGATCGAGCTGCGCGTCGAGGCTGGTCGTGCGCGCGACGAGGCGGTCCGCATCGAAGCGGACATCGCCTCGCGTCTCGACGAGCAGCGTCGCGTCACCGCCGAGGTGAACCGCACCCAGGCCACGCTCGCTCGTTCGCTGCAGGAGATCCGTGAGGACGCGGACGCGCTCGAGGAGCACCTGAAGGCGCTCGAGGCGTCCCAGGCGCTCATCGAACGCCAGCTGCGCGACGCGGAGGCCGCGGAGCGTGCCGGACGCGGCGTCGGCGACACCGGATCGGGCTGGGTCAAGCCGACCAACGGGTGGCTCTCGTCCGGGTTCGGGAACCGCATCCACCCGATCCTCAGGACCGCCCGTCTCCATGCCGGGGTCGACCTCGCCGCGCGGACGGGTACGCCGATCATCGCCTCGCGCGGTGGCACGGTCACGTTCGTCGGCTGGATGTCCGGCTACGGCTACACGGTCATCGTGTTCCACGGCAGCGGGGTGGCGACCCTGTACGCGCACATGTCGGCGTTCTCCGTCCAGGAGGGCCAGTACATCGCGCAGGGCGGTCGTCTCGGGTCCGTCGGGATGACCGGTACGGCGACCGGGCCGCACCTGCACTTCGAGGTCCGCATCAACGGCGTGCCCCAGAACCCCTGCGGCTACATCTCCTGCTGAGCCCTACGCTGCGCGGATGCCCACCAAGCCCGTGAAGGCCGCTCAGGCCGGGAAGGGCGGCGGTTCGCGGGCCGGCGGTCGTGGGTCAGGGACCCACACGGCCGTCCAGAACCGTCGCGCCTCCTTCGACTACCACCTCGAGGAACGCCTCGAGGCTGGTCTCGTGCTGGCCGGCACCGAGGTCAAGTCTCTGCGCGACGGCAAGGGTTCGCTGTCGGAGGCGTGGGTCAAGGTCGAGCCGTCGCGCCCGGGGCGTCCTGGTGAGGCGTGGCTGATGCAGTGCCACATCCCTGAGTACGCGTTCGGGAACCGCTTCAACCACGAACCGATCCGGCCGCGCAAGCTGCTGCTGCACCGGCGGCAGATCGAGAAGCTCAGCCACGAGGTCGGCGCGCAGGGTGTCACGCTCGTCCCGACCCGGATCTACTTCAAGGACGGCCTCGCGAAGCTCGAGTTCGCCGTCGGGCGCGGGAAGAACGTGGCCGACAAGCGCCGCACGATGGCGAAGCGCGACGCGGAGCGCGAGATGGCGCGGGCCGCCAAGGAGCGGCGCCAGCGCTGATCGGCCGGGGGGAGCGCCGGTCCCGATGCTCGGTGCTGATGCTCGGTGCTGCGGATCGGCGCACATCCGGCCACCCGGACGGTGCGCCGTCCCACCCCACCGGTACGCTCATGAGGTCCGGAGCGCACCGAGAGGCGCGCAGACCGGACCGCACCTTGAGAGCCGCAGAGCGTCGATGTACCGCCCAGGGGGCTGACACGGTCTCGACCGTGGTCAATGCCGCCGGTGCGGGAGCGTGCCGAGGATGCTCACGCGAGCCTCGTTAATCCCACGTGGGAACCATTAATTGCCAAGGACACTGACCTGGCCCTCGCTGCCTGATACGCAGCGACGATCGCCCTCCGACGCCCCGTAGGGGGGATCGATCGACATCTCGGGGATCCACCTGACTGGCTGTGACCATCCGGCCTGAGGGAACATTGAAGGATGGTGTGGACGCGGAGGCTGCCTGGCCCCGGAGTACCGCGTCCGAGAACATCCGGGACCTACGCACGTAGCGCCTTCATCGTCGGGGCCGCGGGACCCGGGTTCGACTCCCGGCAGCTCCACCGACGACCCCCAGGCATGCTCGATCGGAGCATGACGATGGGACCCCAGCTGCGCCCTCCAGGACCACCAAGCGGTCCCGGGGGGTCGGACGACGTCGCTCGTGGCCACCAAGGGTCCACGCACGACGCTCGTCCACGCGAACTCCGGTGCATCGACGCCTGCGGCTCAGGTGATCCTCAGAGGACCGCCGGCCCACCCACGAGCAGTGCGGCGGCTGCCGTGCCGGACAGGTACGCACGCTCGACGCCCTCAAGATCGGCGCGTGGCGGTGCCTCGTCATGCGACGTGAACAGATCGCCAGCGAGCACGAGCGGCACGCCGGACGTGTCGTCGCGCAGCGCCGGCAGGTCGATGCCGGACTCGACCTGGGCGTAGCGCCAACCGTGGACGTGGACGACCTCGAGGGTCGTCCCGATGCGGGCGGAGGCCTGCTCGGCGAGGATCGCCGCAGCCGCGTCACGGTCACCGTCCAGATGCTGCGTGCTGAACGCAGCGTTCGGCTGCAGCGTGAGCGCCATGACCGGCGACGCGCCGGTCCGGCCGTTGTCGTGCACCCGGGCGAGCGCATCGTCCTGGCTCTCGTGGTCATGGCGCTGCAGGTCGGTCACCGCCCGGTCGACGGGTCGGGTGAGCACGGTCAGGCACGGCGCGTAGGTGACGGCGTCGAGCTGCGCGAGCGTGGCCTCGCTCGCCACGCCATCGCTCGTGCGGAGCAGGGCGACGCTCTGCGGCGCCGGTGCCGTGAGCACGACCGCATCGGCCGTCAGCTCCTCGGGTGCATCGTCGTTCGCGCCCGTCGGGGCGATGGTCACGACCCACCGCCCGTCACGCACCGCCATCGCCGTGACCGTCGTGGCGAGCCGCACGTGCACGGTTCCGCTGGGTGCGCCATCGTTCGCTGCCGTGGTGGCGGCGCGCTCCGCCATCGTCGTCGGCAGCGAACGCATCATGGGGGCGCCACGCCATCGCGGCGCGCCACTGGTGGTCGCTCCGGATCCGGCGTCCGGTCCGAGGAGCGCGGCATGCCCTGCGGTCGCCGCAGCCTCGAGCTCCGCCCGCAGGCTCGCGGTGGAAGCAGCCAGGTCGAGCACGCCGGTGTCGAACACGGCGTCGTCGACGCGTCGCGTGGCCATCCGTCCCCCGTGCCGGCGGCCCTTGTCGACGACGGTCACGTGGTGACCGGCCTCCCGGAGCAGCGCGGCGGCCCGCAGGCCCGCCATCCCGGCTCCGATGATGAGCGTGTTCATGCGGTTCTCCTGCGCGGCGCGCCGGTCGTGACGATCGTGGGTCAGGGGAGCAGCGGGAGCGCGGCGCGAGGGACCGTCAGGCTCAGACTGCCGTGCATGGCGTCGGCCGCCTCGCCCGGGGAGAACTCGACGACGAGCGTCGTGCGTGTCGGGCGGACACGGCCCTCCCGCGCCACGAGGCCGTCGCACTGCCCACCGAACGCGCACACCGCGCCATCGATCATCTGCTCGAAGGCTACGACGTCGAGTCCAGGATGCAGCTCGGCGTCACCGAGGCGGTCGCCGGTCGTGACGTCGAACGCCCGATGGGTGGACGTCCACGCGTCACGTGGTCCGAAGTCGTGACGCCACTTCGCGAGCGTGAAGCAGACGACATCCCGGTCGGGGACGGCACAGGGCAGCGGTTCCGCCTGCTCGATGGCGAATCCCCACTGTGACCGGTCGTCCCCGCTGCAGGGGCCCCGGCCGACCGGATTGCGCACACCGGAGAAGTACGGCGGCTCGAGCCAGGCCTCCAGCTGGTCGGCGATCGCCGGGCCGACGGGAGGCGGAAGGCCGACGCCGATGCGTCGCACCGTGCGGGCGAGGTGGTAGCAGTGCGCCGGGTCCGTCACGACGACAGCGTCCTCGACGAGCAGGCGTCCGTCGTCGTCGTAGAGCAGCCGCAGGCCCGGGAGCAGGTCCTCCCAGATGCGGACGCCGTCCGGCCCATCAGCGAGGACCCACGGATCGACGGTTCCCCTGATGCTGCCCGGCGCGCGCGGGTCCATCAGGAGGTCCGTCGGGCGCCAGCCCGTCCGCAGGGCGATCCCCGATCGGCGCAGCTCCTCGGCGACGCTGGCGTCGCGGATCTCGAGCATGACCGGGGCCGCAGGAGGGAGCGCGCGCTGCTCGACCGTGCCGCGCGGTGCGGCCAGCGCTGCGCCACCGAGCAGCAGCATCACGCCGGCGGCGACGGCGAGCGGGCCCACCAGTGACGGTCCGGAGGGACGGCTCGACGGGTCGACGGTCCGACGGCTCAACGGGGGGAGGGCAGGTCGCGACCCTCGGAGGCACGCTCGCTGCCGAGGCGCATGGCGGCCGCCGCGGACAGCACCGCGATGGCGACGCCCAGTCCGATGTGCACCGACGAGGCGAGGCTGAACCCGTACCGGTGTCCGAGGTAGCCCGTGCCGGTCTGTGCGAACAGCAGCAGCACCGAGCTGAACGTGAGCAGCAGCGCCGTCCCCGATCGCCGGGCGATCCAGGTCAGTCCGAGCGCGGCGGCGGCGAGGAGGAACGTGAGGTTGCCGAGCGAGCCGTGCAGCGCGACGAGCGAGCTCGTGCCGTACAGCGTCTGACCGATCATCGCAGCCTGCACGATGACGAGCACCGGGACGGTCCATGCGACCGCTGCGGCCCAGCGCGATGCGAACGTGCTCATGCGTGCCTCCTCAGACCTCGCCGGCCCTGCCACGTGATGCGGGTCCCATACCCGCATCCATCGAGACGTACAGCAACGGGTCATCGACGAGCGGCCGGCACACCTCGTCGGCCTCCCGGCGCCGCATGACCGACAGCACCATGGCGACCGGGCCGTCGCGTCCCTCGCCAGGGAACATCGTCGCACCCTGTCCGGCAGCGCGCAGCAGCTCGGCGACCTGCGGGCCACGCTCCAGCGGGGCGAAGACGCGGACGGTCACGAGTCCGAGGCGCATCCCGCGCACGACGACCACACCGAGCGCCGTTCCGATCCCCACACCCGTCGCGAACGCGAGTCCTCTGACGACGGTGAGGTCGGCGAGCACGATGCCTGCGGCAGCGATCCATGCGGCGGACTCGCCGAACGCGGCGAGCGACGCAGCGAGCGTGCGCCCGCGGACGATGAAGGTGGTCCGGAAGACGCCGAGCATGACGTCGGTGACGCGCAGCATGGCGATCTGGATCGCGGTGACCAGCGCCGTCGCGGTCGACGGCGGCAGGACGATCAGGAGCGCGCCGACGAGTGCCGCGGCGCCGCCGAGGAGCAGGGCGACTCCGGGGCCGTTTCGCCACCACGGGCCATCCGTGCGGCGTTCCTCCGCCGGCGGGACAGCACCGTGCTCACGCCGATCGCGGCGGCGACCGCGGCGCACGGACACGTCGTTCGCCCACGGGCGAAGGACCGGCGAGGGCAGGCGGAGAAGACGGGAGAGGAAGAGCAGGAATCGCATGCTCCAACCGTAGGCGACACGAGGGCCCTCCGGCCCCCCGTCGGATGATCGAGCCGGCCTAGCCTGAGCGCAGACCAAGGAGGCCCCATGAGGACGAAGGAACTGCGAGCACTGGCCGAGGAACTGTCGGGCGAGGCTCCCGGGCGCGTGGCCGTCACGATCACGCTGCCGACGCAGGCGGACGGTCTCGATCGCGGCGAGGCGACGCGACTGCGCAACCTGGTACGACGCGTCACCGATGCGCTGCCCAAGCTCGGCCTGCCGCGTGAGGTCGCGGACCGGCTGGTCGCGCGGCTTGGCACGCTCGAGCAGGAGGTCGAGCGTGCATCCGGCCGGCGCGGTCCGGGGGTGGCGTGCTACGTGACCGCGGACCGGACACGCGTGCTCCGGCTGGCGCACACGCCCCCGGAGCGGGTGATGGTGGGCGACACGTTCCCGCTCGCGGCACCGATCGCGGACCTGCTCGCCGCGGACGACCTCGACGTGCTGGTGCTGTCGATCGGTGGCGGCGACACGGACGGCGCGCGGCACTTCCATCTGCGTGACGGGGAGCTGGCCGAGCAGGTCGGTGATGGGCTCCCGGCGGAGTGGGACGTGCGCGACGTCGGCGAGCGCTACCTCGAGGAGCCGAAGGACTCGGACTGGCGGGATGCGCGGGTCGACGACTTCCTCCGGCAGGTCGACAAGGTGATGCTCGAACGCTTCGGCGCGGATCACGACCGTCAGCTCGTGGTCGTCGGGACGGCCCGGCTGCGGACGCACTGGTACTCGGTCGCCGATCCTGCGAACCTCCGTGCCGTCGTGGCGCAGATCGACGGGAACGTCGACCACGTCCGCCCGAGCGTGCTGCGCGACCGCGTGATCGAGGCGGTCCGTGGTGAACGCGAGGCCGCAGCCCTGCGTGCCGTCAGCGAGCTGCGTGAGCTCGAACCCGCCCGGACCGCGGCCGGCGTCGACGACGTGGTCACCCTCGCGCGCGCGGGACGGCTGCACCGGTTGCTCGTCGAGGAGGGTGCGACGGCCGAGGTGGAGGTGGAGGATGTCGTCATCGGTGACCGCATCGCGAACGCGGTGCGGGCCGCTTTCGATGCCGGCACCGAGGTGCTGCTCGTCCCGCGAGGGGCACTGGGGACCGAGGAGGGTGTGGCGGGCGTCGTCCGCTGGTGAACGTCCGCTGGCGAACGTCTGCTACTAGAGCATTGTTCTGAAGCGGTCGTGCCGTGAACATCAGGGTTCCCCTCATTATTCTCGAGGCATCAGTTGAAGATTGATTCGGCGACATTGATTCAGCGACGATGCTGCGACGACGGAGAGGAGCGGTCATGGCTCGACCACCGAAGGAGAACTGGGTCCCGCTGATGCGCCATGAGGCGGTCAAGCGGCTCCAGGCCGGCCGCGACGTGAAGGTCATGGACATCGCTGAGGAGCTCGGCACCTCTCCGGCGCTGGTGCACTTCTACTTCGGCGATCGGCAGCACCTCGTCGATGAGGCGTGGCGCGAGATCCTCTGGGCGTTCGTCGATCAGGACGCCGAGCGCGTCGCCGACTTCGCCAAGGACCGGGACTGGGACGGGGTCTCCGAGCTCGTCCGCGACGTGCTCGCCGAGGACCGCGACGACACGCACGTCGCGCACGTGCGGGCCGCCGGCGAAGGGATGTCGTCCGGGGACCTCCGAGCCACGCTGCGCGAGGTCCACGAGTCGACCATCGACCGCTGGGTCGACCTGCTCCGGTCGTCGATCGCGGAGGGCCAGGCGGAGACGCCGCTCGACCTCGACGCCATCGCCACGCTGATCGTTGCCGTCCCGATCGGGTTGGCCGCGGTCGACCCCGACATGGAGCCGGCCCGACGTCGTGCGGTGGCGGAGGTCTACACGGCGATGCTGCGCTCCGTGCTTGACGCGGACTACTCCGTCCACGGCTGAACCCGCGCGGTCCCCGGCGAGTTCAGGTGTCAGGTGCGGCGGCGTTCCGCTCGTCCGCGCACCACGGCCTCGTGGGCGGCACGCGCCATCGACTCGTCCGATGCGGCGGCGGTGCGCTCGATCGCCCGGCCGTAGTCGCGACCGGGCACGAGTGGGAGCAGCGGGTCCTCACCGGCGCCGACGACCGCGCCGCCGGCCTCCAGGACGAGCAGGCCACCGGCGGCCACGTCCCACACGTGCGGGCCGAGCGTCACCGCCAGCGGTGAGACTCCCCGGGCCACGAACGCGAGGTCGAGCGCAGCCGCGCCCATCAGGCGTGCATTGAGGGTCACGCCGTCCGTCGTGAGGTCGCGTGCCGCGCCGCCGGAGTACAGGCCGGGGACGTGCGAGAGCGCCGGGTCGTGCAGCGCGACGGGGGGGCTGACGCGCATCGGTCGGACCGTCCCCTCCGCGCTCACCGTCGCGCCCTCCCCGGCGGCGGCGCTGAAGCGCAGGCCGAGGGGCGGGGCGTCCACGACGCCCAGGACCGGCGCGCCCTCGAGGCACAGCGCGACCGACACGCACCAGTACGGCACCCCTGCGATGAAGTTCGACGTGCCGTCGATCGGGTCGAGCACCCACGTCCAGTCGGTCGCTGGGGCGATGTGCCCGGCCTCCTCGCTGATCGTGCCGTGATCGGGGAACGCCTCGGCGAGGCGTGTCGTCAACCACTCGTCGGTCGCGCGGTCGTGCGGCGTGACCGGCGTGCCGTCGGCCTTCATGCTGACGTCGGCCCGGCCGGCGCTTGGTGCCAGGTCGCGACGGACGTGGTCGAGCAGGCCATCGAGCACCCGTCGCGCCTCGTCGACGACCGCACGGGCCGGTCCGTCCGGAGTTCCAGCGGCCAGCGTTCGCAGGGGAGGAGGAGTGGTCACGAGGTCGGCTCGAGACGCCCGACGGGCACGCTCGGCGGGGCGAGCAGCGGGTCGGGGCCGTCGCCCCGCACGTGATGGTCGAGGAAGCGTGCCGTCCACTCCAGCGTCGCCGTGCGTGTCGCCTCGCCCGGCGTGTCGCCGGTCAGGCCGAGCAGGCCCGCCGCAGGTGAGAGCGCCCCGATGAGGGTGAAGTCGCGGTGCAGGGCACCGTCGAGGGTGACGATGCCCTCGGCATGGCCGCCGATGCGCTGTGTGCGGTGCAGTCGCTGCAGCACGGCCTCGTTCGGCCGGTCGATCCAGTCCTCCGTGCGCAGCGACAGCAGCGGCCGACCCGGTCCGGTGCGCAGGACGGCGGGGTCGACCGGCTCCACCCACGGGTCGAAGCCGACCGCAGCGCCGCAGCTTGGCTCAGCGTTGCAGGCGGCGATCGCTGCCCCGCCACCGGTCGAGTGGCCAACGAACGCCAGGCGCGTCAGGTCGAGCCGGCCGGCGAGCGGCTCCGGCGCCTCGCGCTCGAGTGCGCGCAGCACGGCGGTCAGGTCGTCAGCGAAGGTCGCGATGAGCGTGCGGCTGCGCTCCGCGTAGACGTCATCGGGCACGGTGCCGTACTCGGGCAGCGCCGCCGCGTCGAACAGGTCCGCACGACCATCCGGGAACGTGGTGACGAGCGCGCCGTAGCGGTGGTCGGCGGCGGCGACGACCCAGCCCTCGCTCGCGAGCCGCTCGGCGAGGTCGGTCTGGATCGTGCGGAACCCGGTCCAGCCATGGGCGAGCAGGACCACCGGCAGCGGGCCGTCGAGTGCGGCGACGTCCTCGGTCGCGTTGCTCGCGATCAGCCTGAGGTGTCCCAGCGCGAAGCGGGGCAGGCCGAGCTCCGTCGCGCCGAGATCCGCGAACGTGGCGGCCTGCGGGATGAGCGGCGCCGGGTCGCGGCGCGCGTCGGGTGCGGCCGGGTACCAGACCTGCACGACGAGCTCGCGCGGATCGCCGGGCGTCGGTCCGTAGCGTTCCGTCCGGCTCGCGTCACGCAGCACGAACGTCGTCGTCCCGACCGCGTGCGGGCCCTCCGGCTCGGGCAGGATGCGGACGGGCAGGGCCCACGAGAGCGCGAGCGACAGCACGGCGCCGACGACGGCGGTGGTCGCGAGCGTGCCGGCGAGGAAGGCCGGGCGTCCGATCGCCCGGACGACGAGCACGGTCGCGAGCAGCGCGGCGGTCGCGGCGGCCGGCGTCAGCTGCCAGCGCCAGCCCGACAGGGTCAGCTGGGCGACGGTCGCGGTCGCGAGCACGGCCAGCCCGCCCAGCGCACCGGGCGCGTGCGTGCCCAGTCGGCCGGCGATCGGCATGCGCAGGGTCCTGCGCCTCCGGGCGGTCCGCAGCGACGCCACCGCGACCAGGATGCCGGCAGCGGGCAGGACGATCTCCGCGAACGACATCGATGGCTCCGAGGGCTGGCGGGGACCGGGGACATGGACTCCTACGCTACGGCGCGGTCACCGAGGCGTGCGACCGGCGCGTACGACCGGACCGGCGGAGGGCAGGGCATGAGGATCGCGCTGGTGCACGGGGTCGACCTCGGCGCGGACGCGTTCAGCGGGGACCGTGACCCGGAGGGCGCGATCGACGTCGCCCTGCATGAGGCGCTGCGGGCGCGCGGGGTGCCGTTCGAGCGCCCGCTGTGGAGCGACCCAGCCGTCGACTGGTCCGCCTACGACCTCGCGGTCGTGCGCACCGTCTGGGACTACACCGAGGACCGCGACGCGTTCGTCGCCTGGGCCGCTCGGGTCGCGGACCTCACGACGATCGAGAACTCCGCCGACGTGCTGCGCTGGAACACCCACAAGAGCTACCTGCTGGAGCTCGAGGAGCGGGGAGCACCGGTCGTCCCGACCGCCTGGCTCGGTCAGGGTGACGCCGTCGACCTCTCCGACCTGTGCAGTGCGCGCGGCTGGGACGAGGTCGTCGTCAAGCCGGCGGTCGCCGCCGGCTCCGACGGGCTCGTGCGCGTCGGCGGGGGTGCTGCGGCCCATCGGCGCGCGCAGGACGCCGTCGACGCGCTGCTCGCCGCCGGTGACGTGATGGTGCAGCCGTTCCGGCGCCGCATCGCCGAGGGGGAACTGTCGCTCGTCGCGATCGAGGGCCGGGTCACCCACGCGGTGCGCAAACGTCCTGCGGAGGGCGAGTTCCGCGTCCAGGGCCGATTCGGAGGCCGTTACGCTCCTGAGGAGCCGGCGCCGGAAGCGATCGCGCTCGCGGAGTGGATCCTCGAGGCGCTCGGAGCGCCACTGCTGTTCGCCCGCGTCGACCTCGTCACGGCGGACGACGGCACGCTCGAGCTCGGCGAGGTCGAGGCGACCGAACCGGACCTCTACCTCGAACACTCCGAGCAGGGCACCATGGCACTCGTCGACGCCATCCTGCGTCGAGCTGCAGGGACCGCGCACGCCGGTGCCGACACCGGGGACGGGACGGAGACCACATGAGCCGCATCGCCATCACCGGAGCGACCGGGCTGATCGGGCGCGCACTGACCGACTCGCTCGTCGCGGACGGGCACCACGTCGTGCGCGTCGTGCGCGACCCGCGCGGCGCAGCGCCGGGCGACGTCGTCTGGGACCCGGAGGGCGGGACGATCGATGC
>LFIK01000277.1_pt1 | contig 37988 bp, 39 predicted proteins | sample 643401 | NCBI WGS metagenome assembly LFIK01 (sample SAMN03777447, study PRJNA286221) | soda lake metagenome | biome: soda lake; feature: Kulunda steppe; material: water; isolation source: sample T5-Br brine of Lake Tanatar-5 | place: Russia: Kulunda steppe | collected 2010-07
CCGTTGGCGTGGGCCATGATGGATTGATCCAGCACACCGTCGGGCACGTCCGTGGCGGGCGGTTGAACCTGAGCCAGAATGCGCTCCACGTCGATGATTTCGATCAGGGTGTCGTCCCGGCGTGTGATGGCGGTGAGAAAATGCGCCTTGCCGGAGCCGGCCGGTGGCGGTATCACATCATCCCAGTCCATGTAGACGATCTTGTCCACCCGGCTGACCACGAAGGCCTGTACGCTGGAGTTGTATTCCGTGACGATCAGCCGCGTCTCTTCGTCACGCTGCAGAGGTGAGCGGCCCATGGCCACGGACAGATCGAAGACCGGCACCGCCGCGCCACGCAGATAGACCACACCGATGACACTGGGGTGTTGCCCGGGCATCAGGGTCACCGGTGGCAGGTGCATGATCTCGCGCACCTTGAACACATTGATGCCGTAATACTGAGATCCTTTCAGCGTAAACAGCAACAACTCCAGTTGATTCGTGTTGACCTGCTTGTTATCGCGCCTCATCAGATACCGCACCTTTTCTGCACTGGGAAATGCCGAGCCAGCTCATTGTGGATAGTCATAAGCCCGGAATTCTGATTATAACATGTACAAGCTTTGACACATTGCTGAGAAATGTTGACCTGCATCTCAGATGTATCGGTCTGATGATGGAATACTTGACCCGTGATCAATGACACGCAGACAGTTAACGAATTAACCATTCAGGACGCTAGTGAATGACTTCCCCGGTTTCGGCATCCAGCACGACCAGGCCTGAGCGTGGCTGACCATCAACCCGGTCGAATTCACCCATGCCGTAGATGCGCCCGTCTGCGGTCTAGTCCGAAGTCCGAAGCTGTACTCAGGTCGTTGATGGGCTCCGGTTCTGATGTTTCATCGTCGAGGGATGTATTGGTGGAGCCCGAGCTTTTTTGTCTGCCGCTATTATGGGGCTTCGGGTGTGGGTGTAACTGGCAACGCCGAAACTGTGAATGGGGCTCATCGGGTCATGATCTTTTGCCACAGACCGCTACCGTTTCTCACGTGATCCGGATTGATAATGGGTTACACTGTGATTGATACGCACTGAAGAGACCGTAATCCTGTGCACGAAGCCGAATATCCGACCACCCGATCGACTCCCAATGGGGGTGAAAACTTCACTCTTTACCTGAGCTACCGACCGCCCTACAACTGGGCCGCACTGCGTGACTTTCTGCGCACCCGCCTTATCGCGGGCCTGGAATGGATCGATGATCACTCTTATGGTCGGTGTTTCCACATCGAAACGGATGCAAAGGGCTGGTTCACCGCCACACACTGCCCGGAACAGCAGGGTTTTCGGGTCGAGGTCAGTATCAGCAGGCCGTCGGCGTTGCCAAGTATTGAGCGCACGATAACGCGCCTGCTGGACCTGGATGCCGACAGCGAGTGCATCAACGATCATCTGGCGCCTCTGGTGCGCCCACTGGGTGGTCCCATCGAGGGGTTGCGACTGCCGGGTACACTGTCGCTGTTCGAGGCGGGGGTGCGAGCCATACTTGGCCAGCAGGTGTCGGTGGTCGCCGCGCACAAACTGGTGGCCCGGTTGGTGAGTGCCTACGGGCAGCGAATGGCCGGCCCGGACGGGGAGGTATATCTGTTTCCGACGCCCTCAGAACTTGCAAACTCAGACCTTGCGGCGCTGCGCATGCCGGGCCAACGCAAGCAGTCGGTGATTGACCTGGCCCGGTTGTTTCGGGATGAACCGGAAGCGGCAGCCGATCCGGACAACTGGCTGCCGATCCGGGGCATCGGCCCCTGGTCGGTGCAGTATGCCCGCCTGCGCGGGCTCAGCGACCGCGATATCTGGCTGGGCTCCGATCTGGGCGTCAAGCGGGCGATGCAACGCGAGGGTGTTGATCTGGACCCGGCCGCCGCTGCTCCCTGGCGTAGTTATCTCACTCTGCACTGCTGGAGTCTGACGTGAAAATTAATATGATATCCAGCCTAAAACGAAAACCGATTAACAGCGGTTTTTGCCAACTGAATTTACGCAGATGCAGGGATGAGCTGCCTGTTCCGGTATTTTTATTTATTTGTTTTTTTATGGGGTGCGCAAAAAATTATTATTTTTATTGTGAATTTTTTGAGCAGTCTGCCTGTTGCAATCCACAATATGAAGAAGAATCCCATTAACCCAATTATCGGGTTTTCGTACATAAGGGTATCCAGAAATGCCGGCATTAGTGGGGATTCAAGAAATAGTAATGATGTGTTTTGTAATACTGATAAGAGCATAAATAACAGTATTAGCAATGGAAATTCGATACTGTCTTTAATTAATAAATTCCAAAAGAAACCACTTTTGCCATTTCTCAATGTGTCAACAGGCCTGAATAGCATTGTTGCAAACTGCAATATTGACAAGGAATAAATGGCCAGTGGTATTGGTGATATGAATACCGCCATTGCGCTGTCAGTGTATGCAAATGGGTTCAATTCTTTAATGGTGTCTGGTTGATGCCTGAGGGCTTTAAAGGTCAACATGGAATCTAGGATTCTTAAAAAACTGAGAATAGTGAAAAATACCAAGAAAACCACAATCTTCCGCATTCTGTAAACTCACTTGATATTGCAAAATAAGTTTAGGCCAAGTTATATCTTGGCCTGAATGTCTTAGATGAGGCTTTTACCGCCCATCATGTTCGTTAGCTAGATTAGATCCTCGTTGTGCCAGGTATCCGCCTGCAAATGCGGCGCTACCCCATTTGACAGCCTTGGCGACGCCGTAGCCAATACCAATTATTACGGGCGGCACGCCTCCATTTACCTGCTCAACTTCTTGCATATTCAAAGTTTTCATATTGTTCATCTCCTTTGATGATTTTGGTTGTTGGGTTACATTCTTCCCTGAAAACACACGAATATCTATTCGTGGGTCTGTCTTCCGGTGGTGGTGTGCTCGCCACCGCCGGGCTCCCTTTCAGCCGTTCCCCGAGCAGGGGTTCGGCCAAATCCTGATGTCTTCCTACAACCTCTCCTGTAAATCCAGTGTCGGCTTCGCAATCCTTTGACTGAAGATTACCCAGGATTTCAGTGCCAGCCTACTCTCCTCGGGGGTAGTCCGTTTGAGTGTGTGAGCTGTGTCACATTTCAATTGGTTCTTTGCCAGTCCGCCTCACTCTCGAAGGTAGGGTGATTTCTGGTGAAGTGAGTGCCCGCTATTGGGGCGGGCGATGGTGCGGTGAAGTCAGGGATGAACAAATGCAGCGCGCGCCTGCTCGACAGGTTCGCGCATGATGCAGCCGTCCAGGTGATCATTGACCAGGCCCATGGCCTGCATGAACGAATAGACGGTGGTCGGGCCGACAAACTTCCAGCCGCGCTTTTTCAGGTCTTTGGAGAGCGCGGTGGAGGCGGCTGACTGGGAGATCGTCTGTGGGGCTGCAAGGCCGGATGCATCCGGTTCATGACGCCAGAAATAGGCTGCCAGAGAGCCCTCCTGCGCCACCAGTTCCCGGGCCCGCTGGGCGTTGTTGATGACCGCTTCAATCTTGCCCCGGTGGCGTACGATGCCTGCATCCTGCAGCAGTCGTTCGACATCCATGGTGTCGAATTGAGCCACCTGCTCGAAGTCGAAACCGCAGAAAGCGGCGCGGAAGTTTTCCCTTTTGGCGAGAATGGTGCGCCAGCTCAGCCCGGACTGGAAGCTCTCCAGGCAGAGCTTCTCGAACAGGCGCTGATCGTCCGTCACCGGAAACCCCCATTCCCGATCATGATAGGCCGTCATCTCGGCATCATTGCCACACCACCGGCAGCGCGGCTGGCCATCAAGTCCATTGATTGCAGTCATTCATTTGTTCCTCAGCTTTTGGCCAGCAGCCAGGCACCGGCGCCGGCCATGATGCCGGCAGCGGATCGATTGACCCGGCGCATGGCGTTAGACGACCGAACCAGGTTGCGCACGCGGGCAGCGCCGAAGGAGACCATCATCAGGCCCAGCATCAGGGCGCTGATGGTCAGAACGGCCGCGAGTACGATGTCAAAACCGCGCAGGGTCGACATGTTCATAAAGGTGGGCAGAAAGGCGACGTAGAACAGAATCACCTTGGGGTTGGATGCCGATATGACGATGCCCTGAAACAGACTGGCCCAGGCGCCCGTCTGCTTGCCTTCGCCCAGTTCGCCGGGTGGAGTGACCGGTGAGGTCCACATTTTCCAGGCCAGGTAGAACAGGTACATTGCACCCAGTACTCGAATCACGATAAAGACTTCGGCGTAATTCACGGCAATGGCCGCCAGGCTGTAACTGGCCAGTACCAGATAGACGGCATCGCTCAGCGTCATGCCAAAAGCCAGTGGCAGGCATGGCCTGGCCCCTTGTGTCAGTGCTCGGGCAAGCAGTGCGAAAATACCCGGACCGGGTGTAATGCCGAAGATGAAAATGGCGATAAAAAATGTGAGGGCACTTTCCGGTGTCACGGTATTGTTCCAGACGATGATCAGTGCGTGTTATACCATTGGCGCTGACAGTTCTCAAAAGAAAAAGAAATCCTGCTCAAGCTGGTTCAGGACGGCGAGCGCACGCTGGCTGAACCCGCGCCGTCTGTCATGGTTGGTGAACTGAATGACTCCAGTGTTGACTTGCTGTGCCGCCCCTGGGTAAACAACGCCGATTACTGGGGTCTGTACTGGGACATGCAGGAGAGAGTCAAGCTGGCGTTTGATGACGCAGGAATCAATATTCCGTATCCTCAGATGGACGTCCATGTGAAGAAGTTACGCAATGAATCTTAGAGACAAGGCTTTTTTCCAGCCCCTGTGGCGACGCATTCTGGTGCTCGTCATTTGCCTGGCCTGGACCGCTCTGGAATGGCTGGGCGGGCTCGGTTTCTGGTCTGCACTGGCCTCCTTGGTGACCGTTTATGCGATCTGGACGCTGTTCATACGCTTCGATCCGGAGTTGGACGAGCAGTCCGATTAGCCCTGCAAGGTAACCGTCACCAGACCGTAGACCAGCGCGCCACCCAGAGTGGCAATGCCGACGTTGCGGGTGAGTCTCAGTGTGAGCAGAACGCCCGCTGTGCCCGCCAGCAGGCTGATCAGGGTTTGGCTGTCCGGCTGGGCTTGCCAAAGGTCGGCAACCGAGACCACGATGAGCGCTGCGATCGCGGACAGCCCGAGGGCACTGAGAAACAGGGTCAGCCGGCCTGTTCCCTGGGCCAGTTTCTGTCCCGCGAGCATGGGGACCAGACGGATAAGGTAGGTGCCAATGGCGGCCAGCACAATCAATAGCATCAGGTTCATTCTGTCTTCCCCGTGATATTGACGTGCAGCCAGGGGCGCACCAGCGCGCCGGCAATCATGCCAGCCATCATGGCGACATGGGATGGATAAAACAGACCGCACAGGAGCGTGACCACGGCAGCAACGGCAACGACCGGCCAAAGGGCTTTCTGAAAGGCATTGGCCAGCAAGGCGATAAACAGCCCGGGGAGTACAAAGGTCAGAGCGTGACTGATGACGGTATCGCCTTCACCCAGGCCCACGCCCAGCCAGGCGCCCAATGCCGTTCCGCCCACCCAGGCGCTGTAGGCACCCATCGCCACACCCAACGTCCAGGCCGGTGTCACCGGGCGATGGGTGGATTCCGCCATGGCGGTGGCAAATACCTCGTCGGTGAGTCCAAAGGCCAGGGGCGGCAGAAGTTTCCCCGGGCGTTGGCTCAGGCGGGACAGCAGGGCCGGGCCATAAAAAAGGTGGCGCAGATTCAGTACCCAGACCGCAATCAGGGCCGCCCCGGCCCCGCTGCCTGCCGCCAGCATGCTCACCAGAATAAACTGGGCCGCTCCGGCAAACACGATCAGCGATATCAAGAGGGTTTCCCAACTGGTCAGCCCGGCCTGAATGCCTACGACGCCGAATGAAAACGCCATGGGCGCATAGCCAATGGCTAACGGCAGGCTGGCGCGCAGACCATAAGCCAGCGTCCGTGTTGCGGAAGGTGGAGCATGTTGGGAGAGTGATTGTGTCATTGCCGCATTATCCGAGACTGCGTGCCTCCAGACAAGGTCTCACACCAAACGGCCACTGCCAGGACAAAGACTTCGTTGTTGTCACGCAAAGGGTGGATGAACGTGTTTTTAATAAATAATTCATAAAAAAGTAAAAATTAACCTCAGCTTGGAGAAAAACAATGACGATAATCAAAGAGGCTCATCGCCCGGAGCAGCTCCGCTGCCTTGGGACCTTCAAGAAACTCTCTGTTTGCCTGTTAGCGGCTGGCCTGACGCTGGCTACGACGGCGGTCGCGCAGGACACCACGATCCGATGGGCACTGCACCCCGGTGAAGAAGCCGATGCGGTGATCAACTACTTCGCGCCAAAATACGAGGAAGAAACCGGTATTCGGGTCGAGGGTGAAATTCTTCCTCCGGATCAGCTTCGTGATCGCATGTCCATTGAGGCCATTGGCAATACCGGACGTTGGGATATGGGTTATCACTCCCCCGGCTGGTTTGGTTCCTTTGCCGATCACGTTATCGATTTGACGCCGTTGATCGAAGAGTACGGCTTCGATGTGTCGGCTTATCCGGACCTGGTGGTGGAGTCGCACATGCGCAGCAGCGCCAGACCCGGCGAGTACATTGCCTTGCCGACTACTCCGGCTGCTCCCATGCTCATTGGCCGCAAGGTCTTCTTCGAGCATCCTGATGAGCAGGCCGCTTTCGAAGAGCAGTATGGGCGACCGCTTGAAATGCCTCAGACCTTTTCCGAACTGCGCGAAGTGGCTGAATTCTTCACCCGTGATGCCGGCGAAACCGTTGCCGGTGAGACGCTCGAACGGTCCCTGCACGGCTGGGCTGACGCGCTGGGCTCAGGCAGTGGTATAGCTCGTAGCTTCATCGTCATGCTCTACTCCACCGGTATTCAGGGCTGGAATGAAGATTTTGAACCCGATGTCGATCATCCCATAGTGGCTGAGGTGGCTGAATACTTCGTTGACCTGGCTCAAAGCACAGCACCCCGCGAAGCACAGAATTGGGATTTCCTTGAGGGCCTGGATTACTTCCGTGACGGACGTCTGGCAATGGCTACCATGTGGCCACAGGGTGTGGGTACCGTGGAAGACCCAAGCGGTCATGCCGCGGGCAACGTCGCTTACCAACCTTTGCCTGTTTGGGAAGACAACCTGGCCGGCTATGACCAGGGTGTGCCCTTCCTTGGCGGTGGTGGCGTGTTCATTTTCGATACGCCAAACTCCGAAGAAGCATTCAAGTTCCTGCACTGGATGCTTCAGGAACAGGAAGTTGAATGGGGCCGTCAGAGCCAGCAGTTCTCGCGGGAAGGTCATTTTGCCAGTGACGAACTGCGTAACATGGAACCCTACTACGCAGACTTCCTGCCGGCCTATGAGCAGACCCTGGAGCAGGTTTTTGTGCGTCAGGGCATTCCCGAGTACGGCACGGTCATTTGGAGATCCCCATGTCGACTGTGAATCACAATTTTACCAAGGGCTGGTGGTTTATTGTGCCAGGCCTTACGCTGATGGTGCTGGTCGTGTGTGTGCCCCTTGCAATGGGGTTTCGCTACAGCCTGCACGACGTTTTTCTCTACGCTTTCAACAATCAGATCTTTGTCGGACTGGACAATTATGAGCGGGTTTTGCAAGACCCTCTGTATCAGCGTTCCGTCAGAGTTACTCTGATATTCACCTTCAGTTGCTTGATTTTCACCGTCGGGTTCGGGCTTCTGGTGGCCTATCTCGTCAGTCTTAAGCAGGTTCGATTCAAGTCTGCCTGGTTGGCGCTGTTCCTGATTCCATTTGTCATGACTCCGGTCGTTGGTGGCATTGCGTGGCGTCTTTTCATGTGGCAACAAGAGTTTGGCGTAATCAATCAGTTCCTGAACCTGTTCGGGGTGGAGCCCAGGTATTGGCTTCTTGACAGAGAAACGGCGTTGATTGCGACCATTATTTCGAACTCCTGGCAACTGACACCCATTGCGATACTGGTGTTCTACGCAGCCTTGACCACGATTCCGGAAGATCTACTGGAAGCAAGCACCATAGATGGTGCCAATCCATTTCAGACGCTTTGGCATGTGATCATTCCGCTATTGCAACCTCATACACTGTTTGTGTCCATCATCATTATCACCAGTGCGTTTCGTGAGTTCGACATGATCTGGGCGCTTACCGGCGGTGGCCCCGGAAGAGCCACGACAACACTGAGTATTTTTGCCTACAACCGGGGTATCGCCAATCAGGACATGGGCATGGCCAATACCGTGGCCTTCACCATGTTCATCATCATGGCCACCGTGGCATGGATCTACATTACCCTGTATCGGCGCACGGAGGACAAGACATGACGGCTATTTCAACCACGAACGCCCGTCAGCCGCGCACGCGCAGTCGCCAAGGCAATCGCTGGCTCATCTATCTCGGACTGTCCTTGTGGCTGGTTTTTTCGGTGCTGCCATTGCTCATGCTCCTGGCGGCTTCGCTGAATCGCACAGCGGTATTTCGTTCGCCCATTGACTTGCTGTTGCTGCGGGACTTTTCCCTGGAAAACTTCACCCTGGCCCTGGTTCGGGGGGACTTCATGTTCTTCTTTACCAACAGCCTGATCATATCCACCGCAGCGGTAGTGATTTCGCTCATCGTGTGCGTGCCGCTGTCTTACGGCATTACAAAACTCAGCGGGCGTCAAAAGGTTGTTGTATCGTTCGGCGTGCTGGCCATGCGTTTCATCCCCTACGTTGTGCTCGCGTTGCCACTGTTTTTGCTGTTCATAAACCTTGGACTCTCGGGGTCGCGTGTGGGGCTGTTGCTGGCGCATCTGTCAATTCACATACCCTTTGCCACATGGATGATGGTGGGTTTTTTCGATACCGTGCCCAAGGAGTTGGAGGAGGCCGCTATCGTGGATGGTTGCAACCCCTGGCGCCTGTTCTGGAACATTTCGTTGCCGGTGGTGCGCTCCGGGGTGATAGCACTGGCCATACTGCTGTTCATCATGTCCTGGAACGAGTATCTCTTCGCGTTGTTTTTGGCAGGCAGTGACGCACAGCCGCTGACCGTAGGTATCACCCGTTTTCTGGGTGGTATAGAGGCCGGTGCGCAGTACGGTGTGATTGCGGCTTATGCGGTCCTGGTGGTTGCACCCGTTGTGGTATTCGCCCTGGTCGCCAATCGCTTCATCATCAATGGCATGACCGCCGGTGCGGTGAAGGGGTAGGCAAAGCTCTGAATAGCGAATTGTGATCTACAGGCCAGACGTTAGGGACCAAGGAAATGAGTAACCTGGAAAAAAATGTTGAAGCAGTACTGAGTTTGATCTCCGAGAGGGTCGACTCAGGGGACAGATTCATGATTGCCATTGCCGGTCCTCCGGGATCCGGCAAATCCACCCTTGCCGAGGCCGTCGTTGAGTGTCTGAATCAGGCATCTGGGAAAGCCGATCTGGTACCCATGGATGGATATCATCTTGATGTTGAGATGCTCGAGCAAATGGGGCTGTTGGCTCGCCGCGGAGCTCCGGATACGTTCGATGCCATGGGTTTTCTGGATATGCTCCAAAGAGCCCGTCAGGGCAGCAGTGACATCGAGTATCCGGTGTTTGACAGGGCCCGCGATTGCGCCATCAAGAACGCGAGGAGGCTGAGTGTAGACACGGATATCGTGGTCGTGGAAGGCAATTATTTATTGCTTGATGCGCCTGTCTGGCGGGAGTTACGGAGTCTGTTCGATGTCAGTGTTTTTTTGCAGCCGTCCATGAACACCCTTGAGGACCGGTTGTTGCAGCGCTGGTTGAGCCTCGGGTTTTCCAGAGAACAGGCCGCCAACAAGGTGTACGGGAACGACCTGAAAAATGCACAGCGAGTGCTGGCTGAAAGCATGCCGGCCGACCTTACACTTGGCGAAGAGACCGTCGCACGTTAGTGGAACGTTGGTTTGTGGCATGTTAGCCACTGAGAATAATGATTATCTGAGCAGCTTGGAGGGGCTATCTCTGAGCAATGTATTCTGGTCAATCATGTATTCGGTTGATATCTGGTAAGCCGCCGCGCCAATGGCGCGTGCCCGGGCACCAAAATGTCCGGGCTTCAGGACGGGGCGGGTTACGTACTGAAGGTCCAGGCGGTCCATCTGTTGCTCTATGGCATTCACAAGCCGCTGGCGTATGTGGGAGGGTAAAGCGCCGTCAATAACCACGGTCTCGAATTCCAACACCGACATTGCAGACACAATGGCATGGCCCAGGCTGCGAGCGGCCCTGTTCAGCCAGACAGTCAACTCCGGCTCGCAGGGAGCCCAGTCTTCACTGTCTGTATAAATGCCCTGTGCCAGTTCTGGGTCCCGTTGGGCGACCATGCGCTCCAGTACGATCAGTGAGGCATGATCCACCAGGCGGTCGCCTCCGGATTCATCGGGAATCCGCAACGGCCCCAGCCCCCCGGCATTCCCTCGTCGGCCGGCGAAAACGCTGCCATTGAGTACGATACCGCCGCCGATGAAGGTGCCGATAAAGAAGTAGATCTGATCCTGAACATCAATCGGTGGTCCAAAGACCAGTTCACCGCGACAGGCAGCCGTGCCATCGTTTTCGGTCGTCACGGGCCAGGGCACTGCGTCGGCAACCTCTGCTGTTATGTCACGTGATCGCCATGCCTCCATTTCCTCTGGTGGTGCGCCAAAATCCGATGTAGAACCCCACAACTCAAATGGCATGGCGATATTGAATGCCGAGATATCCTGTGTCGATAACCCGGCGTGGGAGAGCAGGCGGGACATGTTGTTGCTGATGAACTCGAGTGTCGTGGTGGGCGTTGGGTAAAGATGCTGGTGCGAAATCCTGGCCTTGATATCACCCACGAAATTGACGACGACCAGTTCGAAGGAGCGGCGACCGATCTTGAAACCGATGAAATACGCGGCACCTGGGTTCAGTATCATGGGTACGGAAGGTTGACCTATGCGCCCTCTGATAGGCTCGCCACGCAGCAGCAGCCCATCTGACTCTAATGCCCGGAAAATTACCGATACCGCATTGGCGGACAGCCCGGTTATTCGGGTGGCTTCTGCCTTGGTAAGCTCCTTGTGGATGCGCAGCAGGTGAAGAATCAACTGCTCGTTGATACCTCTTACCGTCGTGAGATTGGATCCTTTTAGCGGTCGAGAAGCCATAGAGTACTCGTTAAATGTAATTGGCCGTCTATCTCCGGGACTGTTCAACTATACCTGAATCCATCCCGGCCTACTGAATCTGCCATTGGACGGTCTCGCCGGCCATGAACGGCACGATGGGCTCCCCATTGGGCAGTGTGATGGTCTCGGGAAGGGTCCAGGGTTGCCTTGCCAGGGTGACGGTCCCGCTGTTGCGTGGCAGGTCGTAGAAATCCGGCCCGTAGTGACTGGCGAAGCCTTCAAGCTTGTCCAGTACCCCCAGTTCATCGAACACCTGAGCGTACAACTCCAGAGCAGCCCAGGCGCTGTAGCAGCCGGCGCAGCCACAGGCCGTTTCCTTGTGCGCCTGGATATGGGGGGCGGAATCGGTGCCCAGGAAGAATTTGGACGAGCCGCTGGCGACCGCAGCCCTCAGGGCCTGCTGATGCGTATTGCGCTTCAGCACCGGCAGACAGTAATTGTGGGGTCGAATGCCACCGACCAGCAGATCATTGCGGTTAAGCAGCAGGTGCTGGGGCGTAATGGTGGCGGCAATGAAGGGCGAGCCTTCGGCTACAAACTCAACGGCATCCTGGGTGGTGATGTGCTCAAACACCACTTTGAGTTCCGGGAACTGCTGGGTGATCACACTCAGGCGCCGTTCAATGAAGATCTTCTCCCGGTCAAAGATGTCGATGTCTGCATCGGTTACTTCGCCGTGGATCAACAGCAGCATCTTGTGTTTCTGCAGCGCCTCCAGGGCCGGGTACAGACCGCTGATGTCGGAGACCGCATCGTCGGAATTGGTGGTGGCGCCGGCCGGGTACAGCTTGACCGCGCGAATGCCGGCCTCAGCCGCGGCCTGAATATCCTCTGCAGTGGTCTCATCGGTGAGAAAGAGAGTCATCAAGGGCTCGAAGTCGGACCCCGCCGGGCGCGCGGCCATGATTCGGTCACGGTAGGCCATGGCCTCAGGTGCCGTACGTACCGGGGGACGCAGGTTCGGCATGGCAATGGCGCGACGAAAGCAGCGGGCTGTTGCGGCGACGGTTTCCGGCAGCATATCCTCGTCGCGCAGATGCAAATGCCAGTCGTCCGGGGTCTGGATGGTGAGGGTGTCCACGATGTCTATCCTTCTGTCTGCTGCCGGAGCGGGTATTATTCCACGCCAAGGCGGCGTATTGAATAGGCCGGGCCGAATAGGCTGAATTTGCATGTGGCCCGACTGCTGACTGTCATTGTACAGTAGCTGTCTATAGAATCCGCACGGGCGAATCAACAGGCTGAGAGCGCACAATGAATCTGGAACACTACAAGCAACATCTGAGCACGCTGCGTCAACGATACGATCAGGCCCTGGCAGATACCGGGTTTGATCAGGTGATCCTGAGTGCGGGTCACAAGGTGATGATCGCCGGAGATGACCACACCTATCCCTATTCTCCCCGGGCTTTTGCCCAGCAGTGGTTGCCGTATGACTGTGATGCGGGCACCTGTGTACTCTATCGGCCCAATGAAAAGCCGATACTGTTCTGGCCGTCGCGCGCTGATTTCTGGCACCTGACGCCGGAGGCACCGTCGGGAGACTGGGCTGATCTGTGGGATATTCGGTCGGCCGCTGCTTTGTCGGACTGGGTCGGTGACGCCGTTCAGGGCAGGCGGACTGCCTGGATCGGTGCCGATGGCGGCCTGTCCGAGTTCGATGTACAGGTGGACCCGGCGGAACTGAAAGCCCGGCTGAGTTTCGGTCGCGCCTGGAAGACTGATTTTGAAGTGGACTGCATGGTGGAAGCCAGTCGTCTCGGCGTGCTGGGCCACAATGCGGCCCGGGATGCATTTCTCAGTGGAGAGTCCGAGGCCGGTGTTTATCGGGCATTTCTTTGGGCCAGCGGTCAGTTGGAAAGTACTGAGCCCTACCCCGGTATCATTGCCCTGAATGAGTCGGCGGCCACGCTGCACTACGAGCGTCGTCTGTTTGAAGCGCCGGCAGAACACCGAACCCTGTTGATTGATGCAGGCGCCAAATTCAATGGCTATGCCAGTGACATTACCCGTACGCATACGCACAGCACCGGGACATTTGCCGAGTTGCAGGCCGGTGTGGCCGCCTTGTCAGATCGCTTGTCGAAGGCCGTCGCGCCGGGGGTGGCCATGGTGGACCTGCATCGCCAGGCACTGTCCGGTATTGCCGGCCTGCTTCGTGAGCACGGCCTGTGCCGCTGGTCCGTTGAAGAACAGATGGAAAAACGCGTCCCCCAGGTCTTCTTTCCCCACGGCCTGGGTCATCTGCTGGGTCTGCAGGTGCATGACGCGGGCGGACATCAGCAGGACGAGACCGGCACTCTGGCGCCCAACCCCGACTACCCGGCATTGCGTCTGACCCGCACCCTGAGCGAGGGGATGACCCTGACCATCGAGCCCGGTCTCTATTTTATCCCCATGTTGCTGGCGCAGATGGAGCGCGACATACCCGACCACGGTGTCGACCTGGACAAGGTAGAAGCGCTGAAGCCCTGGGGCGGCATTCGGCACGAAGACAATATTCTGGTGACAGCATCAGGCTCGCGCAATCTGACTGGCGAAGCGTTTGCACTTTAGACTCACAAGTGTTTCCCCGACAGATGCTCGTGGCGTTCTCTGACCGCGTCGGTCATGAAGTCCAGCAGGGATCGAATGCGCGCCACATCTCGCAGGTCGGGATGCATCAGAACCCAGAGGCCCACGGTGAGTTCCGGCACCGGGTCGGTGAGTTGCACCAGGTCTGGCTCCTGATCGGCGAGATAGCAGGGCAGGGCGGAGACGCCAATGCCGGCACGCGTACCCGCCAGGATGCCGCTGACCGAGTCGACGCGATAGTGACATTGCTCTTCCAGGTTCTGGTCGATCATCCAGTCGAACATGGGCAGGTCGGTCAGGTGCTCGCCCGGGCCGACCCAGGGCAATTGGTACAGGTCCGGTGAGTGGCTTACGTCCTGTGCGTCCAGTAAGGACTGGGCGCCGTAAACGGCCATGCCCAGATCCACCAGCCGACGTCCCACGAGGTTTTCCGGAGGGTTGTTGGTGGGCCGGATCGCCACATCTGCTTCCCGCTTGGTCAGGTTGAACATTTGATGGGACACGGCAATGTCCAGTGTGATCTCCGGGTAGGCCTGACGAAATTGACCGAGCAACGGCGACAACAGCCCTGCGAGCAGGGAGTCAGTGGTAGTTATCCAGACCGCCCCGGCCGGTTGCAGATCACGCCCGGCCACGCGCCGGGCGGCGGACATCACCTCCTCTTCGATGCGCAATGCCGCAGCCGCCATCTCCTCTCCGGACTGGGTGGGCCGATACCCTCGCCTGGAGCGCTCAAACAGCTTAACGCCCATGCGCTGCTCGATATCGCCCAAACGGCGAAATACCGTTGCATGGTTCACCTTGAGTCGCCGTGCCGCGCCCGAGAGCGATCCGGTCTCGGCAATCACCAAGACGGTTTCGAAGTCATTCCAGTGCACTTTGCTGGGAGAGCCCTGGGTCCACAGCTTGCTGCGCCGCGGTCTCTGGTAGTTGGATCGGTTCTGTTCGATTTTGCAAACTCCGTTTGACTGAATAGGGGATTTTTTGAACAGCCCTTAAAGAATAGCATGCACTCACTAAATCGACAGGCCCATTCACCAGATCAAGAGGAGGACATGATTATGAGCCGCAACCTGCAGAACACCCCTTTGAGCGCCCACCGTCCTGCTGTCTTGCTGGAAGGGTTGGCCAGTTCACTCGGATTTTCAGCGCCAGACGTTCAGCCCTGGGCTCAGGACCGGATCCAGACCCAGTGGGTTGAGAACCGCGCTCGTCACGAGCAGGCCCAGTTGGTACGCACCCTGTTCAAGCGTGTGTTTGCCCGCAACTGAGACGTTTGACACGTTTTCATTCATGTTTACGTAGACCCTCCTTATGCCGCTGTATGGATTTCCGTACAGCGGCTTTTTTTGTGCTGCTGTTCCGGGCCTTCACTAATCACCGCAATACTGCCATCTTGATTGTTTGTGGATATGCCTGCATTGTCTTGCGAGGCGAAGGAACCTTGGAGTAAGCCATGTTTAACGAGTTGTCTGCCCCGGGTCAGGATCCTATCCTGGCGTTGACTGTGGCCTTTCGCGAGGACCCGAGGCCGGAAAAGATTGATCTGGGAATCGGTGTCTACCGCAACAGTGACGGTGAAACGCCCGTCATGCAGGCCGTGCGACAGGCTGCTATCGAGTTGGCAGAAACCCAGCCCACCAAAAGCTATGTCGGCCTGGCCGGGGACGAGCGGTTCAACCAGTCCATGACGGATCTGTTGCTGGAAGGCACGGCGGGATACGGCCGCTCTGCTGCTGTACAGACGCCCGGTGCCAGCGGTGCGCTGCGCATGCTGGCGGAACTGATAGCCACCGCACGGCCTGGTGCCACGGTCTGGATCAGCCGACCCAGCTATGTCAATCACCGGCCCGTCATGGAGAGTGCCGGGCTCGCGGTGCGTGAATATCCCTACTTCAATACGGACACCAAACAGGTGGATGAACAGGCCATGCTGGCGCAGATCGCCCAGTTGGGTCCGAATGATGTCCTCCTGCTCCATGGTTGCTGCCACAATCCGACCGGCGGTGACATCTCGGCCGAAAGTTGGCAGCGCATTACCGAGCTGGCGCTTGAGCGCGGCTTCCTGCCGTTTGTAGACATCGCCTATCAGGGGTTCGGTGATGGCTTGCTGGCGGATGCCGGCGGCGTGCGCCGATTGGCGGATGCCGTGCCCGAGATGGTGATTGCCACCTCTTGCTCAAAGAACTTCGGGCTTTATCGCGAGCGCACCGGAGCAGCCATTGTCATCGGCGAGAGCGCCACCGCGGCGGGCAAGGCCAAGGCGCATATCCAGCGACTGGCGCGGGGTACCTACACCATGCCGCCGGATCATGGTGCCGCCATTGTCGCCCGTATCCTCAATGACCACAGTCTGCGCGAACTCTGGGAGGATGAACTGACCAGCATGAACGAGCGCATCAATCACCTGCGTGCCGAGCTGGTGCGACAGTTTCGGGCCGCGGCGCAAAGCGAGCGCTTCGATTATTTCGGCGAACATCGTGGCATGTTCTCGGTCACCGGACTGAGCCCCGAGCAGTTGGCACAACTCAAGGCTGATCACGGCATCTATGTGGTGGATGGCGGCCGTGTCAATGTGGCCGGTCTGTCCGAGTCCGCCATTCCAAGGGTGGTCGAGGGGTTTCTGGCGGTTGGGGCCTGACCGGGCAGCCTGCTTGCGAACAGAATTACGCGAAAGCGCCAGGATCACCGCTTATGAAGCGGAGTGGCGGTCGAGTAGTGGCGTTATCAACCCCGGTAGACTGGCCACCAGAACCAGGAGGCCGTAGGTCACCGAGATAGCCACGCCCTCGGCGGGCGGCAGGCCCATCATGGCCCAGAGGGCCGCAGCGGTGACCTCGCGCACGCCCCATCCGGATACCGTGAAAGGCACCAGCATGGACAGCAGCACCAGCGGGATGAGCGGCAGCAATACCATGGTTTCAATGTCGATTTGCAGGGCCCGGGCAGCCAGAAAGTATATGGCGATATAGGTCATGATCACCAGCAGTGAAGAACCCTGTTGCCACAGAGGTGCCGGCCAGCGTATCAGGGCCTCGAACACGTCCTGCCCCAGACGTTTGGCGGTGCGCCAGAACAGGAGCGCTAGCACCGCGGTGATCATCAGCAGGGCGCCCAGACCCAGACCGGCGGATTGCAGAGTGCCCAGGGGCGAGTCGGCATAGTGCCACAGTGTCATACCCGCCGGGGTAAACAGCAGGCTCAGGGCAACCACGGGAAACAGGGCCATTTGCCCGGACCATCGTTCGATCATTACCGCATGGACGGCCTTGTGCATGGGTACAGGCCGGGCCTTTCCATCCCCTTGGCTGCCTCGCCCGGTGCCATGGCGCAAGGCTCGGCTGGCATCGCCCAGAAAGCCTCCGGGGAGTGTCTGGTTGATCAGGGTAGCGAGGTAATACTCGGCCACGGCGTGTCGCATGGGCAGCTGAATACCCAGCCTTGCTGCGGTGAACCGCCAGCGCCAGGCCGAGATGACCACTTGCACCACACTCAGGGCCAGGGCTGCCAGCAGAAGTACGGGCAGCGCTTGTTGCCAGAGCTGCCAGATCGCCTGCCGGTCAACGGCCATCAGTACAATACCCAGCAGCAGCAGGGTGACCAGCACGCGCAACCAGGGCGGGAGAGCGGGCAGTGTCATAATAGGAACATCTTACAGATCGCCCTTGTACGCGGCCCAGGCAATGTGTGATTCGCTCAGTGTGACCTTGAGCTGGGTCAGCCCTTCGCCGGTCTGCCCGAGGGCGCCTTTCCGGATGGCTGCCTTGAAACGGTCAAAAATGGCGCGGGCCATGAATTCCGTGGTGGTATTGCGGCCCTTGAACTCCGGGAGTTCATCCAGGTTCTGCATGTTGATGGGGGCCAGTATGTCGGTAAGCGTCTCGCTGGCCAGCCCGATGTCGACGATAAGATCATCGGCATCCAGCTCCGCGCGGTAAAACGTTACATCAACCAGGTAGGTGGCCCCATGCATCTTCTGTGCGGGGCCGAATATCTCGCCGTTGAAGCTGTGGGCGATCATGACGTGGTCTCTTACGGTAAGGGCGTACATGGCATTCCTCGGTGTGGCTTGTGGTTTGGGGGCGTCTTGTCAGACGGCGGGCGTCGGGTAGTGCACTCGGTGACACAGTGTATTCCCGCCGGGCTCACTGAGCCGCGCCAGGGTTGCAGGCAGTTTCGCAAAGGTACTGCTTTCATTGATCAGGTGATGGAGAGCCGGGTCATTCAGCAGGCTGATGGCAAGCGTCAGGCGATCGCTATAACCCTTTCGCCCCGCTCGGGCCGGTGACACTGTTCCTACCTGACTGGAGCGGATGGACAAGCGTTGCGAGTGAAAGGCATGACCCAGGGGCAGACTGACGGTCTGGTCGCCAAACCAGCTCATTTCGATGACTTCGGACTCCTTGCCGGCCAGTGCCAGGGCCGTGGTCAGACCGGCCGGATTACCGCTGGTATGGATCACCAGGTCATTGTCTCCGGCAGCCTGTTCCGGCGTGGCGAATCGGGCACGCAGGGTGCTGGCGATATCAGCGCGTTGCGGATTGGTATCCACCAATTGTACCCGGGTGCCGGGTATGCGGGCGCACAGCCAGGCCAGCAGGCAGCCCACCACGCCGCCACCGATGATTGCAATCCGGTCGCCGATGCGCGGCGCCGCGTCCCAGAGTCCGTTCACGGCGGTCTCCATGTTGGCCCCCAGTACCGCCACCTCGGCCGGCACATCATCCGGTAACGGAATGACCGCTTCTGTCGGGACCTGATACCGGGTCTGATGCGGGTACAGGCAGAATACAGCTTGCCCGATCAAATCCTCCGGACCGGCTTCCACCACGCCCACATTGGCATAGCCGTATTTGACCGGGCCCGGAAAGTCACCGGATTGAAAGGGCGCCCGCATGCGCGGGTACTCCGATTGCGGTACCTGGCCGCGAAAAACAAGACCCTCGGTACCTCGGCTGATAGCCGAATAGAGGGTGCGGACCCTGACTTCGCCTTCAGACAGGGGCGGCAATGCTTCATTACGCAGTTCACCTGTGCGGTCTGGCAATGTCCAGAAAGCCTGTGCGTCGGTTTTCGTCATGGTCTGGCCTGTCGCTTGAATAATGGAGTCTTCGCTCTGCTTCATTGTGACCCTTCCCGGCCTACAATCCAACTCGGTGGGCACAGCGTACAGAGAGTGTACGTATCGAAGCGCTTCAGCGGATTGGTGATCTGGTCCCGGATGCGCGATCCGGAAATGAGCGGAGGCCTCTTTTGACACATCTCACACACCCTCAATTGCTGTACGACGGGGCCTGCCCGATCTGCCGCAAGGAAATTGCACTGGTCAGGCGTCTTACCCAGCGCGTTGTCTTTGTCGATGTTCATGCATTGACTCCGTCGGAGTATCCGGCCGGAACAACTGAGCAGGACCTGCTGCTGGATCTGCACCTGGTTTGGCCGGATGGTCATATCGACAAGGGGCTGGATGCCAATGTCCGTCTTTGGCAACGGACACCCCTGGGGTTTCTTTTCGGGGCGCTGCGGCTGCCTCTGATTCGGCCGCTGGCCGAGCGCTTCTACCGGCGCTGGGCGGACAAGCGTTACGCGAACATGGGGTATTGCGCTATAATCAATCGTGATGAGAAACAGGCCGTCGACAAGGAGTAGGATGTGGCACTTGATGAACTGAAATCCAACCGACCGTTGGTGCTCTGCGGCACCCTCGCCGGGGCATTGCCCTTTCTCGCCAGCGCCCTGGCATTGCAGTTCGGGTGGTTGTCCAGTGCGCCCTTTATCACTTATTCCGCGATCATTCTGTCATTCCTCTGTGGTGTGCTCTGGTGGTACGGGCTGGTCGACGCCCGCAAGGTGGAGCAGTCGTCGCCCTCACAACCCCACTTTACCACGCTGCCACTGGCGCTGGCCTTGCCCGCGGGCGCCTGGTTGGTAACGTTTCTGCCCGACCGGTTCGCGGTGTTGCTGCTGGGCTGTGCTTTCCTTGCGCTCTGGGCATGGGAAATGATGTTCATGCGGAGCGTTTATCGAAAGCGCTACCTGTTGCTGCGAACACTGATCACCGCCGTGGTGGTGATTTCGCATTTCTGGGTGTTAACGCTGCTCTGACGAGAGGCGACGCCTCAGGACTCAGTCGGTCTGGGCGCCAAACCATTGGTGCAGCCACTGGCGCACGTCATCCATTCTCGGACCGGGGCTGTCGAGCGCAATATCCGGACGCGTGCCGCTGTGGAGGGTGCTGTCGTCAGACGATTTGAGCAGGGTGTCAATCAGTGCTGAATCCCTGCTGATGATGTGAACGGGAACCTCTCTGTTGACGCCCGATCCTGCAACCATGGGTGGTGCCTCGTGGTCGCCGATGACCATCATCAGCGCGTCGTCATCCATGTATCGGGCCGCGAATTCTGTCGTTACCTGCAGGCTGTAGTCGACCGAGCGGATATAGAAATCCCTTACCGCGTCCTGGTCCTGAAACAATTCGTCCGGCGTGGGCTGGCCGTCCCCCAGGCCATGGAAAACCGACCCGTCGCCAATGTCGTCCCAATCCAGCACGGGCAATACGGGTACCCAGGGCGCGTGGCTGCTGATCAGAGGCACCATGACGAAAGCGGGAGTGTCGTCCCGGTCGGCCAGAACCCGGTGGTACAACCAGCTCAATGTGTACTGATCGGGCATGGTGAAAAAGTTCATGGCCGGGCCCTGATAGTCCATGGTGTTGGAGTCGAACACTTTGTCGAAGCCGTATTGTCGGCCCGCTGGCCAATCGCGGGTATTGGCGGGAATTACAGCCAGGGTGTCATGACCGCTGATGTTGAAATCGTCCACCAGAGTGGGCAGCCCACTGGCCAGCATGGTTTCGTAATCAATCTGGTTGTCAATCCAGAGGCCGCTCAGGACCGTGCCGTGGGCCAGCCAGGACTGGCCGCCCTCAATGGGGGCTTCCAGACGCCCGGAGGCCACATTCAGCCCCTGTTCCTGCAGTGTCTGTTGCATTTGGCGCAACCGTCGGTCCAGAGTGATGGCATACTCGGGTCGGGTCAGTGTCTGCATGCCGTAGGACTCAATGAACACCAGCAGTACATTGCGCTCACTCAGGGCATCCAGTGGCACCGGCTCCCGGGTGTCCGCCCGGTCGTCCGCTGTCCTGGCAAATGCCCGGTTGTCGGCCACCGTGGTGCCTGTGCGTTCGATCTGCTGCCACAGGGCTTGCAGGCCGGCGGCTGACACGGGCAGACGAGTGCCGAAAGACAGGGCCACCAGCCCGGCGCCCAGCGTCATCATGATGCCGGCGGCCAGTGTTCGATGATTAAAGTCATGCCGGGATAGCTGAGTGAGCATGCGGGCAAAGAGCACAATCAATAGAACAATGGCCGTTGTGCCGCCAATGGCAATGGCCGCCGTGGCGAGCCCTCCCAGGTTGGTTAGCGACAGATCATAGGCCGAACGGAGCAAGGGTATGTCCAGGTAAACCACCAGGGGCCGGCCGAGACTGGTCTGTATCAACTGCTCAAATCCGGTCAGCAGGGCGGCTACGACAAACAGAATACCTGCCAGACGGGCAGCCAGACGTTGCCCGCGTGACGGTGGTAGCAGGAGAAACATCCCGGCAAGCAGGAAAGCTTCGGCTGCCAGCAAGGGTCGGGCGCTGTCCAAAAACCCTGGCCACGCCAGGACAACGAACAAAAGGTTCAGGATTATCAGGGTGATCAGTACTCGGGGCATGCCGAAAGCTTCACTCCAGGTTGCATCTGATCCGTTTATCGGGCGATGTCGTATTGTATAATATTCAATTGGACAGGGATCCATGTTATCCCTTAACGGTCATCCCAGCCATAAGAGCCGGTAATTAGAGTGATGTTGAAAACTTCAGTGACCCGAAAGGACTGTGCTCGCATACCCACTGAGCATGGTGATTTCCAGCTGTGTTATTACACCAATACACTGGATGAAAAAGAGCATCTGGCGTTGTACATGGGGGATCCGGCATCGTCTGAAGGTGTGCTGGTGCGTGTTCACTCGGAGTGCTTTACTGGTGATGTTCTGGGCTCACGTCGCTGTGACTGTGGCGAACAACTTGACAGGTCCATGGCCATGGTGGCGCAAGCCGGTGCCGGGGTCATACTGTATCTTCGTCAGGAGGGACGCGGCATCGGACTGCTTGAAAAGCTCCGTGCTTACAACTTGCAGGACCAGGGCTTTGACACCGTGGATGCCAACCTGATGCTGGGGCATGGCGCCGACGAACGGGACTATTCACTGGCCGCACTGATGCTGCAGGACCTGGGTGTGAAGTCCGCCCGCCTGATCACCAATAATCCCGAGAAAATCCGCTCACTGACCGCCGCAGGTATTCAGGTGGCGGAACGGGTGCCCATCGAAATCTCCTCCAACAGCGATAACGCAGGCTATCTATTGACCAAGGCGCGCCGTATGGATCACTTTCTCCTGAAAAAACCGGCCGAAAACAAGTGATCATATGACTGTCAATCAGCGTATCGAGGATTGGCTAGGCCGCTCCCAGGATGATTTTCACGCCACTTCGGGCGCCGCGCGTCCCCATGTATCCCTGTGCTATGCCCAGAGCTGGGACGGCAGTATTACAACCTCTCCCGGCGAGACGCTTGCTCTCAGTAGCGAGGCGGGTTTGCGCCTGACCCATCAGTTGCGGAGTCTGCATGATGGCATCCTGGTCGGTATCGGTACCGTCCTGGCCGATAATCCTCGGCTCACCGTACGTGCCTGGGAGGGTCGTGATCCGCAGCCCATTGTGCTGGACAGCCAGTTGCGGATGCCCGCATCCAGTGAACTATGCCAGCGGGCTGAGCCGCATTGCTGGGTATTGACCACGCCGGAGGCCGACGGTGAACGCAGCGATTGCGATCTCATTGTGGTGCCTGGAGATGAAGCGGGCCATGTGAACCTTGAGCTGGCGCTGGCGGCACTGTACGAGCGTGGCATACGCAACCTCATGGTGGAGGGTGGCGCAGCGGTGATCACGGCATTTCTGCAGGCAGGACTGGCGGATGCCATCGTGCTTACCGTCGCCCCGGTGCTGATAGGTGGCTACAACGCTTTTGATCGGTTGGACAACTCGGACAAGGCACCCTTTCCGCGACTGGCCCCGCTCCACAGTCAGCAACTGGAAGACGAAATCATCGTCTGGGGTCAGCTTCACTACCATTCAGGACACTAGGACTGAGTCGTCATGCGACGGCCGCTGACATGCAGCCAGTCCCTCCAGAATCCGGCCAGCAAGGGCACCATGAATATCATGCCCGCCACGCGGGACATGTCTGACGGCACCAGGGGCCAGAGCACCACGGCAACCAGGGCCATCTGAGCACCTGCCAGGTAGCGTCGCAGACGGCTGGGAGGCAAATCATGGACCGCTTTGCCGTGTTTCTGTCGCCAGTACAGTCCCCACTGAAACAGGTAATACGCCATACTGACCAATAGATAGCTGACGTGCAGATAACCGTACAGGACGGCCAGTAGCGGGGCGATCAGCAGGCCCAACGCGTCGAGCGACATATCAAGCTGTTGCCCGAGCACCGTAGTCTGTTGCTGGCGCCGGGCCAGATACCCATCCAGCGCATCGCCAATGGCTGCCAGTGAATAGAACAGGGCGGGCAGAAAGGGCAGCCATGAGTGAGTCGGCAGCAAAGCATCAACCAGAAAGCCGGCGGTGCCCGCGATCAGCAGGCCGCGCAAAAGCGTAACGCGGTTGCCGTGGCCCAGTGAAGAGAAAAGATTACCGCCCGGGTGGCTCTGGTTGAGCGGCAGACGCCGGAGGCATTGCCAGGTCACCAGACTCCAGCACGCCAGGCCGAGCACCAGCCACCCCAGAGCGTACGTGGCCTGTTCGATATAGGCCAGGCCTGCCGAGGCGGCCAGCAGAAAGCCAACCCCCAGGGCGAACAGGCCCTGCAGTTCACGCCGCAAACCGGCTACTGCATCGGCTGGGCTCATGGTTTTCGACATTCGTCGGGCCGCCCCTGCTTACTGAAGTTCGTATTCAAAAATCAGCCCCTTGGCATCGCGCTGATCAAACCCGGCCCAGGTGGCGCCGGCCTCTTCATCACCGGCATCTGCACGCTCGATAAGTTCAAGATAAGCCCCGCGGTCTGCTCCTTTCAGATACTGATCAAAAAATGCAGTGGCAAAGTGCTGGGCAATATTGTTCATGCGTGTCGTATCCCATACTGCATCGGCATAATGATCGAAACCGACACCTGTAGCATGGACTTCACGGGGCGCCGGATTGGTAGCCGCGGCGTTGTGATTGGCTGCCTCGAAGGTCAGCAGGTAGCGATCAATGCCCTGCAGACTGTCATAGAGCGGTTTGATGCCATTTTCGTAATCCGATACGTCATCAACGCTACCGCCCATGACCATGACGGGTACTTCGATATTGGACAGGCCTTCGCTGTCCCACAGGCCGTTCTGATTGCCCCAGGGGCCAATGGTAACCGCCGCCCTGATGCGCGGATCAACGGACGCTGCATAATCCGGGTGGTTCAACTGCCGAGTTGATAATACCGCCATTTGCTCGGGACTGGCGAACGGCAGCTCCGTGACACCCGCACTCAGCCCCCCACCAATGGCATTGATCGCCCCGTACCCTCCCATGGAGAAACCGATAAGGCCGGTATTGTCCGCGTCGATCAATCCGCTGAGGGGGTGCGAGTCAGCCGCGTTTACCTGGGCAAGTTGATCAATTACGAACAACTGATCCAGAGGTCGGTGCAGCAGCGTGCTGATAAATTCACCCTGATCCTGGTAGGTGCTTTCCTGATGGTCAATTGATGCCACCACAAACCCCTTGGATGCCAGGTTCTCGCCAAAATGACTCATCAGGAACCGGTTTCCGGGGTAGCCATGGGACAGAACAATCAGGGGATAGGGCTGGTCTGCTGTCTGAGGTGAGGCGTCTCTGACTGCGCGTCCTGTCAGCGTGGCCTCGGTTTCGCCGTCACGGGTCATGACCCGGGTACTGCGACTGTCCGGATGCGCCGCGCCGGGCTCGGCGGGGTACCAGATTTCCACAGTGAGATCGCGATCGTATTCGGGAACGCCCTCGGCCGTGGCATTGGCTGCGTCGAGTTGACCCTCGTGCCAGAATTCCAGCGTCATGATCCCGGTGGCCTGATCGCCAAGCGTCGCGAGTTCCGGAGCATCGGGACGCACAAGATGTATCGGGTTCAGCGCAGACTCGACACTGTCATCAGCGTCGCTGCCATTGTTGTAGCCATAGGTGCTACACCCGGCACTCAGCATGATCGCGGCTGACATACTGATCGTGTTCTTCATGAGGTGGTCCTCTGATAACGCCGGTTGCCTGGCGCAGTGACGACTGGGTAAAATTTTTTGGTGAATAGGCCCGCAAGACTAAAAAACTCGCGCGTCGTCTGTCCATGTTCGCGTTTCAATTGTCGCTGGCCTATCTCAAATCCTTGCCCATCGGGACGCTGAGCAGGCTACAACTTCACCCTGGGGTCATCAAAGCCGTTGGGCACATAAAGATTGTGCGGCCCCAGGCGTTCAACGTCGGTTTCGCCGCACAGGGCCATGGTGGTGTCCAGTTCCTTGTGGATGATTTCCAACGCCCGGGTTACTCCTTCCTCGCCGGCAGCACCCAGCCCGTAGTTGAAGGCGCGGCCGATGTAGGTGCCTTTGGCACCCAGAGCCAGAGCTTTCAGCACATCCTGACCTGACCGAATACCCGAATCGAAATGGACCTCGATGTCGTCGCCCACCGCATCAATGATGCTGGGCAGCATGCGGATCGAGCTCATGGCGCCGTCCAACTGGCGGCCGCCATGATTGGACACGATGATGGCGTCAGCGCCGATGTCCACGGCACAGCGCGCATCTTCCGGGGTCATGATGCCTTTCACGATCAGCTTTCCGCCCCACCACTGCTTGAACTGCGCAATGCGCTTCCAGTCCAGTGACACATCAAACGCCTCGGCCGTCCAGGTCGACAGTGACGAAGGGTCGGTCACGCCCTTTGCGTGCCCCACGATGTTGCCGAATGAGCGCCGTTTGGTTTTCAGCATTTCCAGGCCCCAGGGTATCTTGGTGGCCATGTTGGCAAGCGTCCTCGCGGTGAGCTTGGGCGGAGCCGACAAACCGTTCTTGATGTCCTTGTGACGCTGCCCGAGTACCTGCAAATCCACAGTGACCACAATGGCCGAGCACTGGGCTGCTTTTGCGCGTTCCAGCAGGCGACGCATGAAGTCATCGTCTTTCAGGGTATACACCTGGAACCAGAAGGGTTTAGTGGTGTGTTCGGCTACGTCTTCAATAGAGCAGATGGACATGGTTGAGAGGGTAAAGGGCACGCCGAACTTTTCTGCTGCCCGCGCCGCCTTGATTTCGCCGTCGGCCGACTGCATCCCGGTGAGCCCCACCGGTGCCAGCGCAACAGGCATGGACACGTCCTCGCCAATCATCGAACTGCGGGTCGAACGTCCCGACATATCCACCGCCACACGTTGTTTCAGGTGAATATGCTGAAAGTCACTGGTGTTCTCACGAAACGTTTGCTCAGTCCAACTGCCCGACTCTGCGTAGTCATAGAACATCCTGGGCGCGCGCCGTGCATAGTGTCTTCGCAGATCTTCGATGTTGGTATAGATGGGCATGCTGGGTCCTCGAACTGGTGTCTGTTACCGGGCAATTATGTACATTTTTGTCATCGGGCACCACTGCCAACAGGGTCAGTCGATGACCTGATCAAAGTGTTGCGGGTCAAAAACCAGATACCCGGCAATTTCTGCCATCGCGGTATAGGGCGTTTCATAGCACCAGACCGCATCGCGCTTGACCTGATCGTCCAGCACATAATCGTAGTAGGTCGCGTTGCCCTTGAAGGGACAGTGTGTCTGAGTTTCTGATAATCGCAGAGTGCCGTTCAACAGGGCGCCGGGCGGCAGATACTGTCTGTCCGGGTAGCCTTTTTCCAGCAGGGTGACACCGTGGTCAGCATCGGCCACCAGACCATCTCCCCAGTAAATGCGCACTCGCCTGGCATGGGGTTGCAGCGAGATTCTGTCGGCAGGGTCATGAATCATGTCCAGCACCTTCTGTTAGTGGGCTTTGTGATCGCCCATCTGTTGGGTCCACGGCTTGCCCTGGCAGGTAGCATAGTGTCCACAGTGGGCAGTGCAGCCACGGCACGGGAGTCGCACGGACGTTGAAGGCGTGTCAGGTTTTGTCGTTGTACTCATTTCAACCTCAGATGTTTAATTGAACGCGCTTTGATTGGTACGCGCCTGGACAATAGATAGACTAGTGAGCATGAGGAAATCTTCAGCCAACACAGCACCGCAAGATCTGTCTCGTATCATCGAGATGGCGTGGGAAGACCGCACGCCCTTTGAGGCTATCGAGCATAACTATGGCCTGAACGAGTCCCAGGTGATACGCCTTATGCGGCGCCACCTCAGGACAAAGGCATTCAGGAATTGGCGGGCTCGCGTCTCAGGACGGGCGACCAAGCATCTGACCAAACGACCAGAGGGCGTCAGCCGAGGCTATTGCCCGACTCAGTACAAGCTGTAGTTCAGCGCAGGCGACTCGGCCCCGGGTCGGGTTAGTGTTACCTGTTTTGTTAGGGGCATAGTCCAAGCCAACCCGAGTTGCGTACCCGTTACTTCATAAGTTGATGGTACGGGATCAAGTCATGCGTCGCGATCATGCGGGTGCTCAGCAACTGGTTACCATTCTGGCCTTTTTGGGCCTGCTGGTGGCGCTGACGCTGCCCAATCGTTTGCTCTGGATCGCTGAGCACGCCTATCTGTTTTTTCCGCTGGAGTTCATGATTATCGGCTTGCTGCTCCTGCTGCCTGGTCGAGCCGGCGTGGGAACGAGAGCCGTTCTGGCACTGATGCTGGGCCTTGGTGTGCTGTTGCGACTCGCCGACATGGTCACCTTCGAAATCTTTGCCCGGCGATTCAATCTGGTGTTCGATCTGCATTTGCTGGCGGATGCCAACCGACTATTAACCGGGATTCTGGGCCGTTTCGGGGCCGTGTTGACCGGGGTGTTGCTGGTGCTGCTGGTAGCGGGGCTGGGGTTGCTGGCATTTCTCATGCTGGGGCGTATACAGCGGGCACTGCAGTCGGCGCCGCGTGCCTCAGGGGTGACGCTGGTGACCATGTTACTGGCCTGGGCACTGTTGAAGGGCACTGGCTGGTCGAAGGCGGATGCCTATGCCTGGGACCACCTGGTCACCCACGGCCAGGATACGGTGACCAGTATTCTGGATATCCGGGTGTTTGCCGACACCGTGGGTGACGATCCCCTCGCCGACAGGCCTGCGGATTCCCTGTTTTCGCGCCTGGAGGGGAAGGATGTGTTTATCGTCTTCTTCGAGTCCTATGGCCGTACGTTGCTTGAGAGGGACCCCTTTGCTGAGCCCATCACGGACAAACTGCTATCGGCCCAGGAGGCGCTGGAAGCAGAAGGCCTGCTCACCAGAAGTGCCTACTTGACTGCGGTGACTGCGGGCGGGCAGAGTTGGTTGAATCACGCGACGCTGCTGTCCGGCGCCTGGATTGATACCCAGACCCGTTATCAGAGCCTGATCGTCAGTGAGCGAGTGACCCTGAACCGCTTGTTCCGCGATGCCGGCTGGCGCACCGTAGCGGCCATGCCTGCCATCAGCCTGGCCTGGCCGGAGGGCGACTACTACGGTTATGACCAGATCTACAACGCTCACAACTTCGGTTATGAAGGTCTGCCGTTCAACTGGGTGACCATGCCCGATCAGTATGTGTGGTCTGCCCTGCAGGCCAGGGAAGTGGCCCGTAACGAGCCGCGACCACCGCTGATGGCCGAACTGGCGCTTATCTCGTCACATGCGCCATGGACGCCCATTGCGGAGTTGGTGCCCTGGGACGAGGTGGGCGACGGTAGCATTTTCAACGAACAGGCCGAGGCAGGGCCCACACCGGAAGAGGTCTGGTACCAGTTGGATACGATACGTGATCATTACCGTCAATCCATCGAGTATGCCCTCGATACCCTCGTCTCCTACCTTCAGACCTATGGGCATGAGGATATGGTCATGCTGGTGCTGGGTGACCATGAGGCGGCACCCAGAATTACCGGCAGTTGGGACGCTCGGGATGTGCCCATCCACTTGATCACCTACGACTCGGAGATTGTCGAGGCAATTGACGAGTGGCAGTGGCAACCCGGGATGTTGCCCGATGCCGAGGCGCCGGTCTGGCCCATGGACCAATTTCGAAATCGCTTTGTAGAGACATTTTCCGACGTCAACGAGGACATGCAATGAGGAAGCGGACACGGTTACGGGAACGACTGGGCGTATGGCGTTCACTGCTGATGTATTACGGGATTCCGGGCCGTCAGGCGCGGATGCGGCGGTGCTACGGTGCGTTTATCAAGCCGGGGGATCTCTGCTTCGAGATTGGCGCGCATGTGGGCAATCGACTGCGCGCCTGGCGGGCGCTGGGTGCCCGCATTGTGGCGGTGGAACCGCAACCACTGCTGATGCAGACGCTCAGGGATCGCTACGGCGACGATTCGGCCATAGCCCTGGTGGACAAGGCCATTGGTGCCGAGCCCGGAGAGGCCACCCTTTTTATCAGTACTCGCACGCCCACGGTGACCACCCTGTCGCCGGACTGGATCTCGCGCGTACAACAGGACCCGTCGTTCAAGGCGGTGCAGTGGGATCGTGAGGTGACCGTGCCGGTGACGACACTGGATGCCCTGATTCAGACTCACGGCGAACCGCAATTCTGCAAGATTGATGTTGAAGGCTTTGAACTGGCGGTGCTGGAGGGCCTGTCGAGGCCGCTGGCGGCGCTTTCGTTTGAATACATCCCGGCCAGTATCGATGTGGCCCTGGCCTGCATCCGTCGCCTGGAGACTCTCGGCCGTTACGAGTACAACCTGGCACCTGGTGAGACTCATCAAATGCAGTTTGACCACTGGCTGTCGCCTGACGCCATGTCTCGTCACTTGGCATCTACGACAGGCGACGGCAGTGGTGATGTTTACGCCCGGCGTCTGGGATGAGCGTTCAGGCCGGTAACGCCAGCAGATCGCGGTGCCCCACGACACAGGTGCCAGTTGCCAGGTTGGCCTTGCGAAACTGCACCCAGTCCTGAAGAGTCATCGGATCAAGCCCGGGTCGGCCGGCCACGGCGTTCGCTATGCCGTCGATCAGGGCGTCCACCATGGTGCGATCGGCCGCGTCCAGCACCCAGGGGCTGTTGGCGGACACCACCTTGAATCCCGCCTCGACAAACAGGGCGTGCATTCGGTCGCCGGCGTCTGGACCGAGGGCCGGGCCGAACCCTTTGTCTTTACGCTGGTCCTGATTGAAAGCTGCAAGCACGGGTTCATCAAGGGGGTGTGGCGGAGTCCATCGGGTGATGCCGTCGTAATTTAGCGCCGAGTACACGCCCACAGGGGACTGGCGGGACTGTCGTTTCAGTGCCGTCGCCAGTGCATTGACAAAACCTTCTGATACCAGATCGAACAGAGCGGATGCTGTTACCAGTCGGGCACCTGCCAGCGGCAGAGCGTCCAATCGGGAGAGGTCGGCGATGCAGGTGTCCACAGTGTGGGTGTTACCGTGGCGGCGACTGGCCTCGTCGAGCAGTGCCGCGTCGTGATCCACCAGGCGCCACGCCAAAGGCAACGGCTCATCCGAGGCGAGTGCCCGCAAGGTAGAGCCGGTGCCTGAACCCAGATCCACCACCACGGGCGTCTGGCCCGGTCCCTGTCCATCATCCAGCCACGCCAGTGCCTGCTGGCGCAGGGTAGCGTCCCGGGCACGACGGTCTGCGTCTTCGCGCAGGTCGAGCCAATCGATACTGAAACCACTCATGATACCTGTACATCCTCAATCAGTTGGGCCACGCGTCGCGCCGTGTCGCGCCATGTCGGTAGATCGTCGGCTGCCTGTCGGGCACCGTCCTGAAGTGCCTGGCGTTGCGCTTGCCGGGTCAGCAGCGTGCGCAGTGCTGCTGCCAGCGCCGCCGCGTCGTCAGGTGGTACCAGTACCCCCGCAGACTCGGGTACCACGTCGGGTACAGCACCGGCGCGAGCTGCGACGATGGGCAGTCCGGCCGCCAGCGCTTCGGCGAAGACCATGCCATAGCCCTCGAACCGAGACGGCAGGACGAATAGATCGGCGTTTTGAAACTCGGCCGCCGCGTCGTCCACGGCGCCGACCATGGCAATACGTGTTTCCAGTGCCAGACGGTTCACCTGTTCCTGCAAACCCTGGCTCCAGGCGGGGTCAAGATCTCTGCTGCCCACGAAGCGTGCTTGCCAGGGCAGGTCGGTGAGGGTTGCCAGGGCGTCAATGAGCACATCGTGGCCCTTGCGTGGGGTCAGTGACGCCAGAGTCAGCAGACATGGCGGATCACCCTTGCAGTGGGCGAAGGGTGCCGGATCGGTGCCGGGGCGGGCGACAGACACCGAGTGGGCGGCCAGGGAGAATTGCGTGATCAGTATCTCTCGGGTGTGTTCACTGGTTACCAGAACCGCGCGAGCGGCATGGAGAGCCTGGTGTTCGGATGCCTGGAACCTCTGTTGCTCGGCCGCGGTCAATCCGGATTCCAATGCCAGTGGGTGGTGACAGAGTGCGATGATGTTCAGGCGGCTTGCGTGCGCCTCGGCCAACTCACCCATGGCGCCGAACGCCAGACCATCAATGATCACTGACGCGCCATCGGGCAAGGCAGACAATGCCGATCGAGCGTCCTCCAGCGCGTGAGCATCGGGGAAGGGAAACCGGTCTGACAGGGCGACCGTGTTGACAGTCAGCCCGAGTTGACGCAATTCCTCGATCAGGCGGCGATCATAGTGATACCCGCCAGTGGGCGTATCCAGCCGACCGGGAAAAATAAAGTACAACGAGTCACGCTCCATCTGCAATCTGATCCATTCCCGAAAGGGTGTCGTAAGTAGCCTGAAACCGTTCGGGTGCATGAGCGGTAACCCAGACACATCGTGAATTCGTCATAACAGCATTCTGAGTGTGAAATGTCCATGCCTGAAGTCAAACGAATGACCTGTACCCGGATACCCACGAATCACGGCGATTTCCAGCTGTGTTACTACACCAACACCCATGACAACAAGGAACATCTGGCCTTCTGCAAAGGTGATGTGACCCGTGTCGGATCACCCCTGGTGCGCATTCACTCCGAATGTTTCACCGGCGATGTACTGGGATCGAGACGCTGTGACTGCGGCGATCAGTTGGACCGCTCTCTGGCCATGGTGGCCAGCGCCGGGGTCGGCGTCGTGCTCTACATGCGCCAAGAGAGACGCGGCATCGGGCTGCTGGAAAAACTCCGGGCCTACAACTTGCAAGATCAGGGTTTCGACACCGTGGAAGCCAATCTCATGCTGGGCCATGGTGCGGACGAACGGGAATACTCCCTGGCGGCCCTCATGTTGCGCGACCTGGGGCTTACATCCTTGCGCCTTATTACCAACAATCCGGCCAAGATTGCCGCGCTGGAGGCCGAGGGTATCGAGGTGGCCGAACGGGTTTCGCTGGCTGTGGCTGCCAACGCCGACAATGCGGATTACCTGTTGACCAAGGCGCAGAGGATGGATCATTTTCTGCCACTCAAACCGGCCAGCGCGCAATGATCTCGTGATTCTCACGGTACCGACAGGCGAGTGCGGGCAGCGTTCGTCGTCACGACGCCCGATCTGCCGCAGGCGCAGAGGATTTAAGTTATGTTCCAGAAAATACCCGCGTCAGCCGCTGTGACAAGGACTACTTGCTGTGCCGTCTGTTGCCTGCTCAGTTCGCTGGTTGTCGCACAGACTCAAGAGCATGAGACGCGTGCGTTCAGCTTCACCTGGCTGCAGGAGCACGCCCGGGAATTGGCACTTGAGGACTATAGCCCCAACACGATGGCGGCAGGCAATCCACTCGCGTCTCTCGGGTACGATGAGTACCGGCGTATTGTGTTCGACCCTGATGCGGCCATCTGGTCGGGGGAAGAGCGGCCGTTTCAACTGCAACTGTTCCATCCCGGGTTTCTCCATACCACACCCGTGGCCATAAACCTGGTGGAAGAGGGCAGGGCCCGTCGTCTGCCGTTTTCGACGGATCTGTTCAGCTACGACAACAGCTCGATTGATCCGGACGGACTGGATGCAGGTGGGCACGCCGGGTTCCGTGTTCATCACCCGATCAACACGCCGGAACGATATGAAGAATTCCTGGTGTTTCTGGGTGCCAGTTATTTCCGTGGCGTCGCCGAAGGCCAGTTCTACGGGCTCTCGGCACGAGGGCTTGCGGTAAACACGGCAGGGCCCGGCAGTGAGGAGTTTCCGCGCTTCTCGGAATTCTGGGTGGAACGGCCTGAGTCCGATTCGGATGACATCATCATACATGCATTGCTCGACAGTCCATCAGTAACCGGGACTTACCGGTTCACCGTCATGCCCGGCGAGCAAACGCTGATTGATGTTGAGTCCAGCCTCTACCCTCGTGAAGACATGGCCCATGTGGGCATCGCGCCGCTGACATCCATGTTCCAGTTCAATGCCACCAACCGGGCCTTCTTTGATGACTACCGGAATGCCGTTCACGACTCTGATGGTTTGCAGATCATGCAGGCCAATGGGGAAAACATATGGCGGCCTCTGGCCAATCCGGCCCAGGTACAAGTGTCCTCTTTCGGCACGAACTCCGAGGCGCCCGAGGGCTTCGGGTTGCTGCAACGCCGCCAGGGTTTTGAGCGTTTCAATGACGCTGAGGCACGCTATGACAAACGTCCATCTTTATGGATAGAGCCTGTGGGCGAGTGGGGAGAAGGCCGGGTTGAACTGCTGGAAATCCCCACCCTTGACGAATTTCACGACAACATCGTGGCCTACTGGCAGCCGTCTGACGTGCTGGTGCCCGGCGGCGACTATCACTATCGCTACCGTATGCACTGGGGCCAGGGTTCGCCGGTGGCGTCTGAACAGGGGCGGGTGGTCAATACGGCCATCGGCCCGGAAATCAACAGCGACGAACTGCTGTTCGTCATTGATTTCAGCAACGGCGGGCAGATTCCGGACGCGGACGCCGTGCGCATTCATGCCTCGGCCAGTGAAGGGGAAATTACCTTTGCCGGCGGCACCCTGCTGGATGCCACCCGAGATTACCGGGCCTATGTCAGATTCGATGCTCAGGACGCACGCCTGGCAGAAATGCGGGTAACCCTGGACGTTGGCGGCGAGCAATGGGGTGAAACCTGGTTGTATCGGTGGACTCAATGACAGCGGCTTTGAAAACGGAGATTCCCCTGACACCTGCACCTGCGCCATTGGACATGCCGGCTCAAGTGCTGTCCCAGCGTCCGAACCTGCACTCGGCGACTGGTCGCAAACCCTCCACCTGGTTGGTGCGCCTGATAACCTTTGGCGGCGCCTTGGCATTGACCGCACTGGCGGGCTGGCAAATGTATCTCATTTTGCCGTTTGGTGAGGTGGCCGCGGCTTCGGCATCACCCGCCCCCTTGCTGTGGTTGCTGTTGAGCCTGTTCACGCTGACCTTTGGCTGGATTTGCCTGTCGGCAACTGCCGCGGTGGCGGGCCTGCTGCCACAGAATCGCGGATATGCCCTGCCGGATGCCCCGTTGAAGGGGAGGACCGTGCTGCTGATGCCCTTCTATAACGAAGATGCAAACAGTAGCTGCGCAGCCCTTGCGGCTATGGGCGAAGACCTGTCCCGGCTTGGTCTGGCTGAGCATTTCGACATATTCATTGTCTCGGACACCAACACCAAAGCGCTATTGCCGGCCGAAATGGCGGCGGTGCATTGGCTGCGCGGCCGACTGCCCGGAATCATGCCGGTCTGGTATCGCCGTCGGGAACAGAATACCGATCGCAAGGCCGGGAATATTCGTGAATTCATCAGTCAGTGGGGCAACAGTTACGACTACATGGTGGTGCTGGATGCCGACAGCCTGATTGCCGGAGACACACTAGCGACTCTGGTCCGGGAAATGGACGCAGATCCTGCGACTGGGCTGCTGCAAACCCTGCCGCGGCTCCATGGCTCACAAACCCTGTTTGCCCGCTTGCAGCAGTTCTCCGCCACCGCATACGGCTGTGTGTTTGCCCGGGGCCTCAGTGCATGGCAGGGCCATGACGGCAATTACTGGGGTCACAATGCCATCATCCGGATTCGCGCGTTTGCCGAATGCGCCGGTTTGCCAAACCTGCGTGGTCCCAGTCCGTTTGGCGGCGAAATTCGGTCTCACGACTTTGTGGAAGCCGCGCTGATTCGGCGCGCCGGCTGGGGTGTGAGAATGATGCCTGAATTGCAGGGGTCCTGGGAGGAGTGTCCGCCGACGCTGCTCGACGCCGCCATCCGGGACAGACGCTGGGCCCAGGGGAACATTCAGCATCTGGCGGTTGTGGCCACTCGAGGTCTGCGTTGGCCGAGTCGGGCCCATATGCTGATGGGGGTGATGAATTATCTGACCTCGTTGTTCTGGCTCGCCATGGTTACCCTCAGTGTGGTGCTGAGCACGCAGTTTGTGTTGCAGCAGGACGATAGTTCACTGAACGCCGTCACGCCGATGCTCGACGCCGAGCGCATGCTGGGTCTGTTCATGCTCACGGCCGTGCTGTTGTTGCTGCCGAAATTGATCGGTGTGGCAGGGGGGCTGGTGAGCCGACAACGTCGAGGTGGTCTTGGCCGACGGAAATTTGTCGTGAGTGCCGTGCTGGAACTCGTGTTCTCGGTACTGCATGCACCCATTTTCATGGTCATTCACAGTCGGCACTTGTGGGAAATTGCCTGTGGACAGGACTCGGGGTGGTCGGCCCAGCAACGGCGTGGTGTTGCTCACAATTGGCGCCGGTTACTGGCCAGGCACGGCGTGCAAACGGTCATCGGGCTGTTTTTGACGGGGCTGCTGCTATGGCTGTCCTTACCGCTGTTGTACTGGATGCTGCCCCTGACGCTGGGACTCATGCTGGCGATACCCCTGTCTGCCCTGAGTGGAAGTCGAGCGGCTGGCTGCTGGCTGGCGAAATTTGGAGTCCTGGCCACCAAAGAGGAGCTGGCGCCGCACTCGGTCATTGTGCAGCGCCAATCATATTCCCAGACCATAGAGGTAGAGACAGACGAATATCAGGGCTCGACGGTGTCTAAACCATCCGGTGAAATATCCCATCTTTACGAAACATATGACGAAAAGCGGCCGTGATATGGCCGATTATGAGCACGGAGAGCGTCATGGCCAGCGCTCCGTGGACGGCGAAAAGTGTGCCAGCAAGCTCCCTGTCCATGGGTACAAAGGGCATCGCCGGCAGGTCATACCCGCTCAGAGTTACCAGAGCAGGAAAGGCGGTGATGCCGGCCCAACCAAATAAGGGCGTCAGCACCAGCAGTATGTAGAGCAAGTGGTGCATGCTGGTGGCGGCCACCTGAAGGGCGCGAGGCATGTTGCTGGGATAGGCAGGCCCCTTGTATCGGATTTTAATGACAATTCGCAGAACCATCAGCAAGAGCACGCTGAAACCGATGGCCTTGTGTGAACTGTAGAGTGTATCGGTCAGTCCGCCCCAGAGATCGGCTTCGGCGCGGGCAGTCATCCACAGCCCGGTGGGTACCAGAGCCAAGACCATTAGGGCCATCACCCAATGCAAAACTCGCCAGCCGGCGGGGTATTTCTCGACCCGTGTCATAGCCTTTTTCCTGTCAGTAGTGTGCCCATAACATACGAGCGCTGGCGTGACTTCGATCACCCACGTCCAGGGCAATGTCCCGATCCCGCATCTGATTGTCATGCCATGCCGCTGATGAGCTTTTATATTATCAGGCGTCACCGTTATACTTGGTGAGTAACAGTATAGTATGTGTTGACCCATGTGAACGATGGCATCATGTGGCACTGCTGGATCGGGCTGGTACACAGCAGCGCAGAGGATAAAGACGCGGAAGCCCTGCTGGTGCGGGCCGATGCGGCCATGTATGAAGAAAAACGACGCCGCAAAGCCAAGCCGGGGTGAGACTGTCAGAGAGCCCGGGCCGTGGTACTACCTGCATAATTTTCATCGCGTTCTGGACTGGGTGTCGGAACGTTATGCGGACATTCTGTCCGACCAGGAACGGGCCTTCATCGACACCTTCAGGGCGCTGCCCCAATCGGCTCAGGGGCTGTTGGTGCGCATGGTCATGCGCAAGGGTGAATGGTTCCGCGCAGACAAGCTGAACTACCCGGAAATCGGTCACACAGAGGCCGCCGCAGCGCCGCTGTTGAACGCCGGATGGCTGGACGCGGCGGCTCCCTTGCCGCCCGTCGATTTTGCCCGGCTGCTGACTCGGACCGAGTTGTCGCAGGCGCTGGCGCGTGAAACGGTGCCGGCGGGAATGACCCGGAAGGCGGATCTGGTTCAGTGGCTGCTGACCCAGAACCTCGAACCCAGAACCTGGCAGGCCTGGTGGCCGCAAGCACCATGTCGGGTTTACCGGATCACGGTCATGCCACTGTGTGACCGTTTCCGGTTGATGTTTTTCGGCAATTGGCGCCAGGAATGGTCGACCTTTGTGCTGGCCGAACTGGGGACTTTTCAGTTCGAGCCCGTGCCCATGGCCGCCGATGCACGACCGTTCGATACCGCCTCGGACATTGCACTCTACGAGCAGTTGCATCAGTGTCGGGACGCGCTTGAAAATGGCGCTGAACCAGAAGCCCTGCTCGATGCTGTGCCGGATGCGCCGGAAGACAACCTCTGGCTGCAGCGGCGCCGGGAACGGCTGCTGTATCAACTGGCGTATGCCCTGGAACGGCAGGGCAACACAACGCGGGCACTGTCTGTCTACGCCGCCATTCGGCATCCCGGTGCCCGGATCCGGCGACTGCGCATTCTGGAAAGACAGGCCGCGGGCGATGCGTTGGCCTTGCTGGTGCAGATAAAGACCGATCCCCACAGCGAGGCCGAACTGCAACACGCCCGTCGCATTGAACCCCGGTTGCGTCGCAAAGTGGGTGAGCGCCAGTGGGAGGCGGCGCCTGACCGGTCAGCCCCCGAACACGCCCGGATATTGCCTGACGATGGTCGAGGCATCGAACAACAGGCCGCAGACGCCCTGGCGACTCCCGACGCGCCGGTGCTGTATGTGGAGAATACGCTATTCAATGGCCTGCTAGGGCTGCTTTGCTGGGACGCGATATTTGCTCCGCTCCCCGGTGCGTTCTTTCACCCCTACCAGAGCG
>LFIK01000278.1_pt1 | contig 37980 bp, 34 predicted proteins | sample 643401 | NCBI WGS metagenome assembly LFIK01 (sample SAMN03777447, study PRJNA286221) | soda lake metagenome | biome: soda lake; feature: Kulunda steppe; material: water; isolation source: sample T5-Br brine of Lake Tanatar-5 | place: Russia: Kulunda steppe | collected 2010-07
ACCGCTGCGGGAGGGCTACGGTGGACGATCAGAGAGAAGCTGGCAGCATGCCGGTCTCGGTGCCGGCGAATACAGACCTCTTTTTCGGTGGCGACTGGCACAAGCCGGCCGAAGGTGGGCGCATAAAGGTGGTTTCGCCCTCGACGGGCGCACAGATTGCCGAGGTCGCGGCAGGATCCGCGGCTGATCTCGATCTGGCGGTTGCCGCCGCGACGCGCGCCCAGGGGCACTGGCGCCGCACCGCGCCGCTCGAGCGGGCGCGCAAGATGCGCGCCGCAGCTGAACGCGTCCGTGCACACAAAGCCGAGTTGGCCGCGCTCGATGCGCTGGACTGCGGCAATCCGCTCAAGGGAATGGAGTTTGACGTCGAGCTTGGCGCGACGTTGATGGAGTTTTTCGCTGGCCTTGCCACCGAGATCAAGGGCGAGACGGTCCCGGTCGGGGCCGCGCGCCTGAATTACGTTCAGCGCGTGCCGTTGGGCGTGGTGGCGCGGATCGTGCCGTTCAATCATCCGGTGATGTTCCTGTGCGCCAAGATGGCTGCGCCGATCATTGCCGGCAACGCGGTCATCATGAAGCCGTCCGAACACACGCCGCTTTCGGCGCTGCGTGTTGCCGAACTCGTGTCAGACCTGTTTCCGAAGGGCCTTTTCAACGTTCTGAATGGCGACGGAACGCTGGGTGCTGCGATGGCCGGCCATCCCGGAATTGCGAATGTCAGCGTGGTCGGCTCGGTCCAGACGGGACGGGCCGTGATGCGCGAGGGGGCCGCTACGCTCAAGCGGGTCACGCTCGAACTGGGTGGCAAGAATGCGCTAGTGATTTACCCGGATGCGGATATCGAGCGTGCTGTCGAGGGCGCGGTCAAGGGAATGAATCTGGGCTGGACGGCGGGTCAGTCCTGCGGCGCGACGAGTCGGGTCTTCGCTCATGACGACGTGTATGACGAAGTTGTGAGCCGGCTCGCCGATGCCTTCGAGGCGGTGACCCCCGGGGATCCACTCGACCCTGAGACCGAAATGGGCAGCCTTTCGACCCGTGCCCAGTACGACAAGACGCTGTCCTATATCGCCCTCGCCAAGGACGAGGGTGCGAGCCTCGCCGCAGGAGCCGCTGCGCTGCCAGCCGGGTTGGAGCAAGGGCTCTTCGTGCGTCCGACACTCTTTGCCGACGTGCGCCACGATATGCGCATCGCGCGCGAGGAGGTTTTCGGCCCGGTGCTGTCGGTGCTTCGCTGGTCGGACCACGCGCACATGGTCGAACAGGTGAACGGGGTCGAGTACGGACTGACGGCCTCGATCTGGACGCGTGACCTCGAGACGGCCTTCCGCGCTGTGGACTCGATCGATGCGGGGTACGTCTGGATCAATAATTCGAGCGATCATTTCCTCGGCGCGCCCTTCGGCGGGGTGAAGCAGTCCGGCATAGGGCGAGAGGAATGTCTGGAGGAGTTGCTCGGCTATACCGAGCAGAAGAACGTGAGCGTCACCCTGGGTACATGATCGGCCGGCGGGCGCTGCGTGCAACGAGGAGAAAAGGGGAGGACTCCAATGAAACTCAGGCACATCGCCATGACAGCGGCATTCTCGGTCGCTACCGGCATCGGGGCGGCACAGGCCGACCCGGTGAACATGACGCTGTCCGGTGGCAATCCGGGTGGCCTGTGGTCGCTACTGGGCGCGGGCATGGATCGGGCCGTCAAGGAGGCAAATCCGAATTCTGTCATCACCTATCAGGCCACGGGCGGCGGCTTCGCCAATATCGGCCTGCTCTCACAGGGGCGGACCGACCTGGGGCTGGTTCATGACGCCGAAATCGGCATCGCTCTGGCAGGCGACGAGCCTTTCGGCGAGCCCATCGAGAACATGCTCGCAGTCGGCTACATGTACAACTGGGCGCCGATGCACTTCTTCCTGCGCAAGTCCATTGCGGAGGAGTACGGCATCACCTCGCTCGACGATATCGCCGAAAGCGGGGCGCCGATCACCATCGGGATCAATCGTTCCGGGAACATCACTGCAAATGTCGCGCTGCGCATGCTCGAGGAGGCGGGCGCGACCGAGGAGGTGATCGAGGCCAATGGCGGATCCTTCGTAAGGGCCGGTGCCAACGATCAGGCCGACCTGATCCGTGATGGCCGTATAGACATGGTCACCAATGGGGTGTTCATCCTCCACAGTTCCTTCCGCGCGGTGGACGAGAACAACGAAGTCGTGGTGCTCGACATACCCGATCACGTGATCGAGGCGACGAATGCCGCATTCGGGACACAGCGCTACACCATTCCCGGCGGGAGCTACAGCAATCAGCCCGATGATATCGAGACAGCAGCGCTCGGGGCGCTACTGGTCACGCATGACGCTGCGGACGAGGAAGCCATCTATTCCCTGACCAGCGCGCTGATCGAGCATATCGACGAGGTGCGCGCGGTTCATGGATCGATGAGTGCGCTCGACACTGAACTGTTCGCCAGTCAGACATCCTTGCCCTTCCATCCGGGAGCGGAGCAGGCATTGCGTGAAGCGGGTCTGCTGCAGTGATCGGATCGCTGGTCAAAACGGGGCGCAGGCGCAGGTTTGCGCCCCTTCCGCAAGGCATCCTGATGGTGCTCGCCGCGATTTTCGCGGTCGGGGTCATATACGGGAATCTCTTCGTGATTTCCGACACTCTCGTTATTGGTATTCTTTTCGTCTCGGGAATCTTCACGCTGCTGTTCATTGTTGTCGGAGCCAGCACCGAGGCACCCGATAATCCCACAGTGCTCGACTGGGCGCTCAGCGCCCTCAGCGCCGCCTGTGGCGTATTCTTCATGATCAACGCGCAAGTGATCGCCGATCGCATCTCTCTGCTGGAGCCGTTCACTCCCTTGCAGTTCTTTTTCGGCACGGCGCTGCTGCTGCTGACCCTTGAGGCCACGCGCCGGACGACCGGGATGGGACTGACAGGTGTGGTCGTGCTCTTTCTGCTCTACAACCTGTTCGGATACATGCTGCCGCCACCCTTCGGCCATGGCATCAGCGAATTCAGCTATCTTCTCGACGTGCTCGTCTTCACCACCGACGGTGTGTTCGGTGTGCCGATACAGGTGGTCGCGAGCTACGTTTTCCTGTTCGTGATGTTCGGTACCCTGTTGGCGAAGGCCGGCGGCGGGGATTTCTTCTTCAACCTCGCGGCCGCCCTGACGGGCAAGACGCGCGGAGGACCGGCCAAAGTCGCCGTGATCTCGTCGGGCCTATACGGAACGATGTCCGGCAGTGCCACCTCGGATGTCGTTACCACCGGGTCGATCACGATTCCCATCATGCGCCGGCTCGGCTACTCGCGCCGCTTCGCCGGCGCGGTCGAGGTGTCGGCGTCCACCGGTGGCAGCGCCATGCCGCCCATCATGGGCTCGGCTGCCTTCATTCTGGCGGAGTATACCGGTGTACCTTACCGCGAGGTGGTCTATGCCGCGATCATCCCGGCGCTTCTCTATTACATGGGCGTGTTCGGGCAAGTGCATCTGCGCGCCGTACGTCACGATCTGCGTCCGGTCAGCGGCAAGGTCGCGACGCTGCGCAGCACCTTCGCGCGAGGGTGGGTATTCGTGCTGCCCATCGTGGTGATCATAGGGGTGCTGTTTGCTGGCTATTCACCAACCTATACCGCCGGAATCGGAGCGGCGTCGGTCGTCGTTGCCGCCGCGCTCACCGGGACAACGCGGCTGTCGATCTGGCAGATCATCGAGGCACTTGGCGAAACGACGCTGCGAATCCTGCCGGTTGCTGGCGCCTGTGCGGCCGCAGGGCTGGTAATTGGCGGCCTCTCGATGACCGGGCTGGGAATGAAGGCGGCAAATGTCATCATCGCCATCAGCGGTGGCGACCCGATCATCACGCTGCTGCTCGCCGCGGTGATCACCATCGTCCTGGGGCTCGGCATGCCGACGCCCAGCGCCTATATCCTGGCTGCGGTTCTGGTCGCGCCAGCGATGACGCGGCTTGGTTTTCCGCTGCTCGAATCGCACCTCTTTCTTCTCTATTTCGCGGTTATGTCAGCACTGACGCCGCCGATTGCCGTCGCAGCCATGGCAGCGGCAGCGATCGCCGAAGAGGATCCGTTCAAGATCGCCTTCGACGCGGTGCGGCTTGCCGCGGTGGGCTTCCTGATTCCGTTCGTGTTCATCTGGAATCCGGCCATTCTGGGACAGGGCGCGGCGCCGTCGGTGGCTCTGACGGTGGTCGGCGGCGTGATGGCGGCCCTGGCAATCGCGGTCGCAGTCGAGGGGATGCTGGAACACCAGATCCCGCGCGTGGAGCGGTTCGCGCTGGCGGGTGCGGCGGTGGCGGCCGTCGCGCCCCATGCGCTGATTGCCATCGCGGGCATCGCGGTGATCTTCGTGCTGGTGGGGCGGCGGCTTGCGCGACGGCCCGAGGTCGTCACCGGTGAGGGCGTTGAAAACACATTGCCGGAGGCCGCCGAGCCGGAATCGGAACTGTCCGGATCGGTCTGCGGTCCTTCGGCGATTTGCGCACCGGCCAGTGGTGTTGGTGCCGGCAAGACAACAGGGAAAGAACGATGACTCACAGATGCCGAAAGGGACGAAGTGATCCGGCCGCGGGCCGGGTTCAGGCCAGTCGCGGTAGGCTGTGCCGATGCTGCTCGTGATGCAAACTTGAGTCCGCCTGAGCAATGCCGGATCGCGTTTCGGCAATGTCGTGCCCGGCCTTCGAGAAAAATGGTAGATATCTAATTTTTTCGTTGACTATCCTCACCATGGTTTTCATTACGTTGTCAGGTCGCGACATCTGGTCGCACTCGGGCCACGACGAGGCAGCCCGGCTCGAGGTGACCGGCAGAAGTGGCGATCCGAGGCAGACCAAGCGGGGAGGCGGACCACCACGATACAGTGGTTCGACGGATGGATAGGCAGGGGAGGCGTCATCGTGGCCGACGGGCACGAAACAGCAATTTCGCGGGACGAACTGCGCCAGATCATGGATCTACTCGATCGTTCTCATTTCGACACGCTCGAGTTGAAGGTCGGTGATTTCGAGTTCATTGCCAGCAAGAGCGGAAGGCCCGGCGGCAGCGCATCCGAGTTGCAGAGTTCGCCATCGCGCAGCGCTGCGAGTCCTCGGGGCGCGGCACGCGCAGCGACGGCGGAGCCGCAGTCAACCCCAAGCCACGAGGCTGTTGGCGAACCCGCGCAAGCCGAGGATGCGGTCACGATCCCTGCGCCGATCGTCGGTATCTTCTACCTCGCTCCCGAACCCGGTGCGGCGCCATTCGTGGAACCGGGGGATAACGTGGACGAAGACACGGCTGTTGGACTGATCGAGGTGATGAAGGCCTTCAACACGGTCACGGCAGGGGTCCGCGGCACTGTGCTGCGCCGGCTCGTCGAGGATGGCGGTATGGTCGAGTACGGACAGCCGCTGTTTCTGGTCAAACCGGAATAGGCGGACGCATGGCGCGGATTGAATTCATCGATACGACCCTGCGAGACGGCCAACAGAGCCTGTGGGCACTGGGGATGCGCACCGGAGTGATGCTGCCGGCGCTGGAGAGCCTGGATGGCGCTGGTTTCGAGGCGATGGAGTTCTTCGTGCCCGTCGTCCAGATGAAGAAGATGATCCGTGACCTGGGCGAGAATCCGTTTCACTGGTTGAGTATGGGCGCCAAGCGGGCGGTGCAGACGCCGCTGCGACTGCACGCCGGGTATCGCAGCGGGCTGGGAAAGGTGCCGGAATCCGTGGGCAAACTGCTCGTGGAGCGGGTCATCGACAACGGGATCACCGTTGCGCGGATCTCGGATCCATGGAACGACTTCGATACCCTTCGCGAAGAGCACGATACGCTGCGAGCCATGGGCATGGAGTCGGTCGTCAATCTGATCTACTCGGTCTCGCCCAGGCACACCGATGCGTATTTCCTTGATCGTGTCGCAAGAGCGGTCGAACTGCGCCCCTATCGGCTGTGCTTCAAGGATGTCGGCGGGCTTCTGACCCCAGAGCGGGCAGCTGAACTCGTGCCCCGGATCCTTCAGGCCGCCGGTGACATTCCTGTCGAGTTCCATTGTCATTGCAACAACGGGCTCGCCCCATACAACGTCACGCGAGTTGCGGAGCTGGGGATCCGCCACATTCACACTGCGGTTCCGCCGCTTGCGAACGGTTCCTCGCAGCCCTCCGTGTTCAGTGCCGCTGCGAATCTGCGTGCAATCGGCTTCGAAGTGGGAGTGGACGAGCGCCCGCTGCGCGATGTCGAACGCTTCTTGCAGCGCATCGCGCGCCGTGACGGGCTGCCCGAGGGGGCGCCGCTCGAATACGATGCCGGGCTCTACCGCCATCAGGTTCCGGGCGGGATGATCTCGAACTTGCGGTATCAGCTCGACAAGATGGGTATGGGGCATCGTATCGACGAGGTGATCGACGAAGCGGCGGCGGTTCGGGCCGACCTCGGCTACCCGATCATGGTGACTCCGCTGTCACAATTCGTCGGGACTCAAGCCGCAATCAATGTCATCGTCGGTGAACGCTATCGCCAGGTCACCGACGAGATTATCCAGTATTCGATGGGCCATTGGGGGCGCGAGGCGCTCGATCACATGGATGCGAACGTCGCCGACCGTATCCAGGACCGCCCGCGCGCTCGCGAACTGGCCTTGGCGGACTACCCCGAGCCCGACCTGAAAGCCTTGCGCCACCGCTACGGAGAGGGGCTCAGCGATGAGGAGCTGATTCTGCGCGTATATGTAGACGAAGATGCCGTCGCACTGGCCCGCGCAACACCTCCACCGAAGGAAGAGGCGCTCGCCGGATCGTCTCTGGTCGATCTGGTTGCCCGGTTGAGCCGGGTGGAAGGCCGCGAACTGATATCGCTCAGGAAGGGCGATATGAAACTCACCCTGCACGGAGGTGGCGGCAACCGCGCGCCGGGCGGATGAGTGCATGATACGACACAGGCTGTTCTTAGATGGGAGGAACCTCGAAATGCGCAAAATGTTTAAAGGGCTGCTCGCGGCGATGCTGCTGGCACCGGCGGTGCCGGCTGCGGCACAGGATTTCCGCGTCCTGAGCAGTTGGGACGCCAGCTACGCACCGGTCGAGAATGTGCTCGACCCCTTCATGGAAAAGCTCGAGGCCGCGTCTGACGGTACGATTCGCCTTTCGCGCGCCGGCCCCGAGACGATCCCCCCCTTCGAGCAACTCGACCCGGTTTCTCGCGGGCTGTTTGACATGCTGTTCACCAACGGTGCTTACCACTACAATGATACCGCGGTGGCAATGGCGCTTGATGCCTTGACCGGTGATGCGGCAGCGCTGCGCGACGCGGGGATCTGGGACTTCGTAGATGAGCATTACCGCGAACGAGGGCTCAAGCTGCTCGCCGTGCTCTACGATCTGAATGGCTATCACATCATTCTGCGAGAACCGCTGGGAGATGACGCCTTTGATGGGCGCCGTATTCGCGGAACGCCGATCTATCATCCCGTTATCGAAGCGTTGGGCGGGGCCCCCGTCGTGCTGCCCGGCAACGAGATTTACCCCGCGCTGGAGCGCGGCGTTGTCGATGGCGCGGCATGGCCCACCGTCGGGGCGGTCGGTTTTCGCTGGTTCGAGGTGGCCGACTACATGATGCGACCCTCCTTCGGGCAGGTGGGGCACCCGTTGTTCATGTCGCTGGACAGCTGGAACGCCCTTGACGAGGAAACGCGCGAGCTCATCGAGCGCGTTGCGCAGGAATACGAGGCTGAAGCGCTCGGGCATTTCGACCGTATCGTGGGCGAAGAACAGGCCATCCTCGAAGAGGAAGGCATGAGCGTGACGGAACTCTCGGACGAGTTCCTGCCGGCTCTCGACGCTGCCTGGTTCGAGGGCGCAATGGATCTGGCGGCCAGCCAGAACCCGGATGCAATCGCCGAACTGCGCGAGCTCGCCCGCGCCGCCGGCATGACCCCCTGATCAACTCAGGCCCGCCCCGGCACCGGCCGGGGCGGGCACCACCGGCGCTGTCGTGCGCCCATTGTCGGAACTGACCCATGCCCGGCTCCCTCGCCTCCTTGTTGTCGTTTCTCATCATCGTCCAGGATGCGGTCTCGCGTTTCACTTACTGGCTCGGTGCTGCGGCGATTGGGCTGATCGTCGTTATCTTTTCCTACGAGGTGACGGCGCGGTACCTGTTTTTCGCCCCCACCTACTGGGCAAGCGATTTCGTTTCGTTCCTCCTGCTGATCTCGGTCTTCATGGTCATGCCGTGGCTTACACGGGAGGGGGGGCATGTCGCTGTAACGCTCCTTCCCGATACAATGCCGCCGCGACCCGCGGCGTTGCTGCTGCGCGCAGGCTTCCTTGTCGGAGCGGTGGTGTGCATGTGGGTGGGCTATATCAGCGTGCTCGAGAACGTGAATCTCTATCAGCGCAACGTCAGCACGCTGACCACAGTCCGGATTCCGAAATGGACGCTTACGGCGCTGATTACCTACGCGTTGTTCAACTCGGGCCTCCATTTCCTGCGACTCGTCTTTACGAAGCAGCTTGGCGGTGGCGTGTCGAGGCAAGCCGATGTTTGAGGGGATTTCTGGCGTCGTCCTGGGTGTGCTCCTGCTTCTCGCTCTCATGGCGATGGGAATGCCGGTCTTCGTGGCGTTCATGCTCATCAACGTTCTCGCGGTCGGCCTCATCCTCGGGCCTGCGGGCTACGGGATGTTCATCAACAGTCTTTACGAGACCACGACGACCGGCTCGCTTGTCACGATTCCGCTGTTCATCCTGATGGGCGAAATCCTGTTCCGGTCCAACGCCGTCGATGTGCTCTTTCGATCCATCGACACTCTGGTGGGCCGGGTGCGCGGCCGTCAGTACGTGCTTGCCATCACACTCTCGACCGTTTTCAGCACGCTTTCGGGCGCGGCGATGGGCGTGGCGGCGATGCTCAGTCGCTCCCTCTTGCCGGTCATGATTGCGCGTGGTTACGATCCGAGGCTCTCGGCAGGAAACATTATCGCCGGGGCGAGTCTCGCGCCGCTGATCCCGCCCAGCGTCCTGGTGATCATCGTCGGCACCCTTGCGGGGGTGTCGATAGCGGGGCTGCTGGTTGCGGGGATCCTGCCCGGGCTTCTGATGGCGGCGATCTTCATGCTCTACACCTTCGGCCGGATCTGGATGAACCCCGACCTGGCCCCTGCGGGTGATGAAGCGGCAACGCGGCCGGGACCCGGCGAAATGGCGCTCGCGCTCCTGCGGATTGTTCCCTTCTCGATCGTCATCCTGATGGTGATGGGACTTATCCTCATGGGAGTCGCGACGCCCACCGAAGCTGGCGCCATGGGCGTTGTCGGCGCCTTGATCACGGCGGCGATCTATCGCCGGCTGAGCATCGCGATGATCGGTGAGGCGCTGGGCGCTGCTGCGCGCATTTCGGGCATGATCCTGATCATCATGGCCAGTTCGAAGCTGTTCAGTCAGCTCCTGGCTTTCACCGGGGGGGCCACCGCGCTTACACGGTTGGTCGCCGATCTGGACCTCGCGCCGTGGATGATGCTGATCGTGCTAATGGCGCTGCCATTCATTCTTTGCATGTTCATCGATCAGATCGCGCTGATGCTCATTATCATCCCGATCTACGTGCCGATCGTTGCGCTTCTGGAATTCGACCCGGTCTGGTTCTGGCTGCTGTTTCTGATCAACATAACCGTTGGCGGCATGACGCCGCCTTTCGGTTACACACTCTTTGCACTCAAGAGCGGCTGGAGCGAGGGGAAGCTTTCGACGGTGTTTGCCGCCGCCTGGCCCTTCGTCATCCTGTTCCTGATCGGTATCGTGATCCTCGCCGTGTTTCCGGGGATCGTGACCTTCCTGCCAGGGCTCTTGTAACGACACGGACGAGGAGACACCGATGACCGAACGCACGGATAAGCGTGTTGCCGTGGTAACCGGCGCGGCACAGGGGCTGGGGCGCGCATTTGCGCATCGCTTCGCAGCCGCGGGCGCGGTCGCCGTGGTGACCGACATTCGCGACGAGCTCGCCGGCACGGTCGCTGCGGAGATCGAGGAGGCTGGTGGCGAAGCGCTCGCCCTTCCGCTCGATGTCGCGGATCAGCATTCGGCAGAGCGCGTGACCGGGCAGGTGCTCGAACGTTTCGGGCGCCTCGATATTCTGGTCAACAACGCCTCCATATTCTCCAGTCTCAAGATGCGGCCCTTCGATGAAATCCCGGTGGAAGAGTGGCGGCGCGTCATCGACGTAAACCTTACCGGGGTCTATCTGTGTACCCGAGCTGCGGCACAGCCGATGAAGGCCGCAGGGTGGGGGCGGATTGTCAACGTTTCTTCAGCGGCGGTTCCCATGGGACGGCCGAACTACCTGCATTACGTTGCCTCGAAGGCGGGGGTGATCGGGTTGACCCGTGGACTCGCGCGGGAACTCGGCAGTTGGGATATAACGGTCAATGCGATCCTGCCAGGTGCAACGGATACCGAGGTTGAGCGCGAGACCGTGACACCGGAACAGCGCGAAGCGCTCATCGCAATGCGCTCGATCCGCCGTGCCCAGAGCACCGACGATCTGACCGGCGTGGTACGGTTCCTCGCCTCCGATGACAGCGCCTTTGTGACCGGCCAGAGCCTGGTCGTCGATGGCGGGGCGGTGTTCCTGTGACGGGGCCGCGCAACGGTGGCGCCGGGGTCGGCGCGCAAGGCACCGTCTGGGGCCGCAGGCTCGGCTTCGGCGACAGGCCGCTTTTGCTGGTGATCGATCTCGCGCGGGCCTTCACCGAACCGGGGCGCCCGCTCGCCGCTGATTGTGACCAGGTCATTGCGGCAAGCAACCGCCTCATCGCTGCCGCGCGCCAGGCTGGGGTTCCGGTCATGTTCACGGCTGTCGGGTACGATCAACCGGATTTTTCGGATGCCGGGCTGTGGGGGCGCAAGATCGGAGGACAGCAGGATCTGTTGATCGGCTCAGACGGGGTCGAGATCGACCCAAGGCTGAATCGTGCACCTTCGGACCCCGTTCTGGTGAAGAAATATGCCTCGTGCTTCTTTGCCACCGATCTTGTAAGCCGCCTCAATGCCGCCCTGTGCGACACCCTGATTATCGCCGGCGTCACCACGAGCGGCTGCGTGCGCGCAACCGCCGTGGACGCGATCCAAAGCGGCTTTCGCCCGATCGTGGTTGAAGAGGCAGTCGGGGACCGCTGGCCTGAAGCGCACACGCAATCGCTGGCCGACATGCAGGCCAAGTATGCCGATGTGCTCCCCGAGGACGCGGTTCTCGCGCATCTTGCGCGTAATTCGTCGGGGTCGGACGACGGCACAGCCGGCGATCAGTCCCGTTGAGCGTGCATCCGGTTCTCTGCCGACGGGCCGCTGAGGGGGGCTCGCGACGTCGGGGCGGCCGGTGATCGGCGAGGCGTTCGCACTGTTCTCGGCCGCCTGCTTCGGTCTCGCCGGGGCGGCTATCGCGCGTGGCGCTCCCGATGCGCGTGGAGATAATGGGGCCTTTCTCTCGATCGTGCTCACAGCGCTGCTCTCGGGGCTTCTCTGGTTGGGCATGGGGACGCATCTTCCCTGGCCGCCCGACGACCCGGCGGTGCTCATGGCGATGGGGTATTTCGTGCTGGCCGGGGTGCTTTCCACGGTGCTTGGCCGGCTCGCCATGTTCAGGTCCGTCGCGCTGGCCGGAGCGATCAGCGCCAGTCTTTTCCGCCGGCTTATTCCCGTCTTCGCAGGGGCACTGGCCTTTGTCGTTCTCGGTGAAACGGTGGGCGCGATCGAAGCGGCAGGAATGGTCGTCGTCCTTGGCAGCATCGCACTGGTCATGTCGGAGGGGTGGCGGCGCGGACGGGGGCGGCGCCCCGGGACCGATGCCGAAGACCTGCCCGGCAAGCGGCTGGGGCAGGGGTACGGCGCTGCCTCCGCCGCGTTCTATGGCGGTGCCTATGTGACCCGGAAGCTGGCCATGCGCCACGTGCCCGACGCGGCGCTCGGGGCCTTGGTCGGAGCAATTACCGGGATCGTTTGGTATCTGCTCGCTGCGACTGTCAGCAGACGCTATCGCGCAAGTGTCCTCGGGCTTGTCAGCACCACCAGCCGCTGGCAGTTCGTTGCTGCCCTGTCGATGGCGCTCGGCCAGACGTCGCAGTTCTTCGCTCTCGCCAATACGGATGTCGCAACGGTGGCGATCATCGGCTCAACCGAAGTCTTCATCAGCACCTACCTCGCCGCCTTCGTTCTGAGGACCGAGCGCAGGCCGAGCCTGCTCGTCGTCATTGCCAGCCTGATCGCCACATTCGGTGTGGTCCTGGTGGCGGTCGGTTGAGGTTGCCGTGCGGCCAGTTGAGCCAGGGTCGCGCCGGCCGGCCCATGAGTGCGCCACTCGCGCGAACGACTGTCAAGTATCGGAGGAAACAGGATGAAAGAAGCACCCGAACAGCCCGCCGGAAATCTCGCACCGGCGCAATGGGGCAGTGACGTCATCGCAGCAATGCTCCGCCAACTCGATGTGCGGCATGTCGCGCTGAACCCGGGCTCGAGTTTTCGCGGCCTGCACGACAGTCTGGTCAACCATCTCGGCAATCGTGACCCGCAGATGCTGCTTTGCCTGCACGAGGAGCATGCCGTGTCGATTGCCCATGGCTGGGCCCGGGTCACGGGCACGCCGATGGCCGTTATCCTGCATGCGAATGTCGGACTGATGCATGCGGCCATGGCGCTTTACAATGCCTGGTGCGACCGCGTGCCGATGCTCGTATTCGGCGCGACGGGGCCTGTAGATGCCGCTGCCCGGCGACCCTGGATCGACTGGCTTCACACCTCGCGCGACCAGGCGGCGCTGGTGCGGCCATATGTGAAGTGGGATGATCAGCCCGCCTCGCTCGCCGCCTCGCTGCAAGCGATGGTTCGTGCCGATGCGATTACGCGCACTGCGCCGCACGCCCCTGTCTATGTTTGCTTTGACGTCACCGTTCAGGAGGCGCCGCTGGAGGCGGGCGCGCCGGCGCTGCCGGATCCGGTGCGCCACGCCCCGCCGTGCCCCGCGGATCCGCCGCAAGACGCGGTCGCCGACCTCGCGGCGCGACTCGCGGCGGCGCATGCGCCGGTGCTTCTGATGGGACGGTGCTCGCGCGATGAAGCAGACTGGATGCGCCGCATCGCACTGGCTGAACGCACCGGCGCACGGGTCGTCACCGACATCAAGACCGCCGCTGCCTTTCCCACCGATCACCCGCTCCACGCCGGAGCCCCCGGCTATTTTCTCTCGGAGGGTGGGGCCGAGGCGCTGCGCGCGGCCGATCTCGTGGTGGCTTTCGACTGGGTCGATCCCGCCGGAACGCTGGCCCAGGCGGCGGCCGCGCCCGAGTTCGTGGCGCTGGTCGGGCTCGATCATCTGCTGCACAATGGCTGGAGCCTGGACCATCAGGCGCTGTCGCCCAGCGATCTGCACATCGCGGCGGCACCCGACCGGGCGGTCGCCGCGCTTGTCGAGGCTCTTGGCGCCGAAGGCCCGGGATCCTGCGAGGCCCCCCCGGTCGAGCCATCAGCGGAGGCGCCGGTGCCCACCGGCGAGATGGATGTCCGGGGGCTGGCCGCAGCCTTGCGTGCCGGGCTTGGCGGCGAACATGTCAGCCTGTTGCGGGTGCCGCTCGGATGGGACGGGGCGAGCTGGCCCTTCCGTCACCCGCTCGACTATCTGGGCTTCGACGGCGGCGCCGGCATCGGCTCGGGGCCGGGCATGGCGGTGGGCATGGCTATGGCCCTTCACGGCTCGGGGCGTCTGCCGGTGGCGGTGCTGGGCGATGGTGACTACATGATGGGGGTCTCGGCGCTCTGGACGGCGGCGAGATACGGCGTGCCGCTTTTGATCGTGGTGGCGAACAACCGGTCCTTTTTCAACGACGAGATCCATCAGGAACGCGTCGCGCGCGAACGCGCTCGTCCGGTCGAGAACCGCTGGATCGGTCAGCGTATCGGCGGGCCCGACATCGACATCGCAGCGGTCGCGCGCGCGCAAGGGCTCGACGCGTATGGCCCGGTCGAGGATGCGTCCGAGCTGGCCGAATTGCTCCCGGACGCGGCGGCGGCGGTGCGCGAGGGCGCGGCAGTCGTCATCGACGCGCGCATCGCCGGAGGGTATTCTGCGGCCATGACACGGGGAATGACCGATACAGCGCAAGGCTGACCGGCAGTGGCATCGGGCAATCCTGCCGCGGTACGAGAGGGAGGCCGAGGGCGGACCTCGGAACAGTGGGGCCAAGCGGTTCTGTCGATCCCGCAGCAAGGTTGATCAGCGAGGCCGTGGAGCAGCCCCCAGTGGCGGCGGTCCGGCAGGCGCCGCGGCGCGTGCGTCACGCGTTCGGTTTGCGGGTCGCTTCGCAGGCCCATCGTCACGACGGTTCGCCGCGAGTGTCAGCGACGACCTCGAGGCCGATCGGTGGAATACGAAATCGGCCCGTCAGGAGGGGTGTGAACCTCCGTTACGCGAAGGGGGCGCTGGGTTGCTGCCTGGTCGGCGCCTGCCGCTCAACGCCTGATGGGGTCATGGAATCACCTCGGTCGCTGCACCCTCGCGGGTGAACATGGCCTTGCGGTCCAGCCACACGACCAAGGCGGCAAGCGGCACGAAAAGGTAGAAATCCCAGGGCTGCCCGTCGGGCCATATCGGCATGTTGAGTTGCCAGTGAAACAGCACCGCGATCAGGATCGAACCGCGCGCGGCATTGAAGAACCCGGTCAGGATCACGCTGGCTGCCACGGCGCCGACCAGAAAGGCCAGCAGGCCGAACTCGCTTTGCGGCGTGCCGGCCAGATAGAAGGCCGGCACATGCCAGATCGCCCAGAATGCGCCGACCACCAGCCCGGCCCAGAACGGCGCCATCCGGCGTTGCAGCAAGGGTGTGGCATAGCCGCGCCAGCCGAACTCCTCGACCGGGCCAAGGATCAGCATGAAGCCCATCAGCACCAGCAACTCGCCGATCGGCGGCTGCGCCAGCGCCTCCGCCGTCAGCGTGCCGGTGATGGCCGCGCCGATATAGGACATCACGGGCAATACCAGGATCAGCAGCGCCCACCACGCCAGCGGCGCGCGCCACAACAGCAGACGTGACAGAAATCGCCTGAGCCCCGCCAGCCCCCCATACCAGAATACCAGCGCGAAGGCGGCGATGGCGGGGGCATACACCGCCAGGATGAAGAGCGGGTGAGACGCCCGCACCTCGCCGAACAGCGCTCCGATCGGTTCGGGAAACGCCATGAACAGCCCTGCCAGCCCCCAGGCAATGGCGAAGGTAAGTGCGAAGAAGACCCAGACCGACTGGGGCGGAGGATCAGGAACCCTGGTCATGATGCATCAGTATCAACCAGAAATGCTGCCTCGGCAATTCGAGCCGAAGGTGGACATCACCCTCACGTTGATCGCTCCCGAAAGCGGCCTTTACGGGCGAGGTCGCTCGACTCGAGAGTCGACGCATGCAGCATGACGACCAGCGGGAACCATCGTTCAATGATTGGCGCGAACCAGGTCGTGACGGATACGCGCATGGGCGGTGGCGAGTTCGAGGCAGCCGAAGTCAAGATGCCCGGGCCGTGGTTCCAGCCTTGACCAAGCGAACTCCGCGATCCGCACCCAGCTCAGGCCGGCCGATTTCATGCGCCGCGAGCCACAGGTCTTCGGGTCAGTGTTCCAGATCGCAACCAACGCCAAGGTTGCGCCTCATGTCGTCCCCCAGTTCCGTTCAGGCCGATGCAGACGGCGTGTCCCGAGTGAAAGATGGTCAGATCAGCACCCGATGCTCGGCTTGACCGCTTCCGATGGCGCGCGCGCGGAAAGTCGCGCCGTCAAGGGTAGTCGGAGTCGTCCGTCCTTCGCGGGCGGTCGTGCAGTACAGATCGCCGAGCGTGTCCCCGCCGAAGGCCGGGCAAGAGGTGTGCGCAGCGGGAAATTCCACCGCGCGGAGGAACTGCCCGTCCAGCCCATAGCCCGCCACCCGCGATGCGCCCCATTGCGCGACCCAGAACACGCCCGCAGCGTCGATGACCGCACCATCGGGGTTCAACCCGTCGTCGCGCAGATCCAGCCAGCATTCCGGCATGCCCAGCGGCCAGCCCTGCGCGTCGAGCGTCACGCGCATCACTTGCCGCCGCGGAGTGTCGGTAAAGCACACGCTTAGCCCGTCGGGGGGGAAGCTGATCGCGTTGGGAATGCTCAGTCCCGTGTAGAGCCTGCGCAGTTCGCCCCGATACCAGCGCCAGATGCTGCCCGCGCCCGGCGCGGCGCTATTGTCCATGGTGCTGATCCAGAAGCCGCCCTGCGGGTCCGCGCGGCCGTCATTGGAGCGCGTGCGCGGGTTCTCGGCCTCCAGCGCGCAAAGCGTGCGCGACTTTGCCGTTTTCAGGTCGAACAGCATGAGCCGGGACTGCGACGCGATGATCAGGCCCGAGTCATCGATCCATCCCATGGCCGAAACCATCTCGTCGAAATTCCAGCTTCGTGCCACGGAATGCAGCCGGCAGCCCGTGATGTCGAACCAGAAGAATGCCTCGCGCGCGGGGTGCCAGAATGCCCCTTCGCCCAGTTCGCACCGCGTGCCGTTGAGCGGCATCATGTGCGCAGATCCAGTGCAAGCACGGCTGCGCGGGCTTTCATGGCGACCCGGGTTTCCCCGCCAGGGATCACATCGGCGGGCGCCGGCCGCTTGCATCGCGGCGCGATCATCCCGTCACCACCACGCCGCCGTCGATGACCAGCGCCTGACCGGTCATCGCGCGACTCGCGCTTGAGGCGAGAAACAGCGCACCGCCCGCAATATCCTCGGGCTTCAGCGTATCCGGCAGGCACTGGCGCGCCATATGTGTGGACAGCGCTTCGGGCGTGACCCATTTTTCCAGTTGCTTGGGGGTCATCACCCAGCCGGGGGCCAGCGCGTTGACGCGGATTCGGTCACTTCCGAATTCGCGCGCAAGGCTGCGTGTCAGCCCGTTGAGCGCCGAATTGGCGGCGGTGTAGAGCGGATAGCCGGTGTTGCCCATCATGTAGCTGATCGAAGTGATGTTGATGATCGCCCCTGCGCCGGCCGCCTGCATTGCCGGGATGACAGCCTGACACGCCGAAACGCAGGCTTTGAAATTGATCGCGAGCGCCCAGTCCATGAATTCGGGCGTGACGCCGGCCAGCGCGTGGCGCTGATCATTGGCGGCATTGTTGACCAGCACCTGAATGGGGCCATGAGCCTCGCCAGCGGTCGCGATGGCCCCTGCCAGCGCCTCCGGGTCGGTGATGTCACAGGCGATGAACAGGGGGCGGTTTCCCGTTTCCTGCTGCATCCGCTCACAAAAGCCGGTCGCGTCCGAGCGCTGCACGAATGCGACCTGCGCGTCCTGGCGCAGAAAGGCTTCGGTAAGCGCCGCGCCGATGCCCGCGCCGCCGCCGGTGACGAAGACAGACGCGCCGCTCAGGTCGGGGTAAGTCGGATGGGTCATTGATGGTTCTCCCGCGTTCCGGGCCGGTCGACCGAAGCCGCGCGTGAAGGATGCCTCGGCATCGTCGAGTCGCAGCCATTCATCCGGACCACCCCGTCCATTGTGTGGGCGCCGATGCACAAGGCAATCGGCCTCGCCTGCCGGTTACGACAGGGCATCGTCGCGCGATTCATCTGCGTCTCATCCAAGTTTGTCACGCGAAACCTGACCGACAAGCCGGTCGCCGCCCTCGTCGCGGGCTTGTCCACCGGTGTCAGCGCGCAAGGGTGCCAATTGCAGCGCGCATGCTCCGGCGCGACTTGCGCCGCAGATGCGAATGCTGCATCCGGACGGCCCGCGCGATCGCGCCGCGTTGCAAGTATCCTTCTGCCCGGGGCTGCATTTTTGCGCTCGGTCGGCGGCGAAGCCCTTGTAACCGCCCGAGGAACCGTGTCCTCTGTCACCGCCGCGCAAGGGAGATGCCCATGACCCCACGTTTCGCAGCCCGAATGCAGCGGGTGAAGCCCAATGCCATCGGCGAGCTTCTCGCGCTCGGCGCGGATCCTTCGATCACTTCCTTCGGCGGTGGGTATCCCGATCCGACGCTGTTTCCTGCCGAACGGCTGGAGGCGGTATTCTCCGAAGCTTTGCGCGCGCCCGGCGGGTGGTCCATGCAATACGCCCCCTCCGATGGCCTGCCGCGTTTGCGCGAACAGGTGGCCGCCTTGATGAGTGAGGACGGCACCCCGTGCAGCGCCGAGGATGTGCTGATCCTGCAAGGCAGCCAGCAAGGGCTCGAACTCGCGGCGAAGATGCTTGTCGATCCTGGCGACAGGATCGTCACGGAGGATCCGACCTTCCTCGGTGCACGGATCGCGTTCGATGCTGCGCGGCCCTGTTATGCCGCGATCCCGCTGGATGCCGAGGGAATGCGCATGGACGCGCTCGAAGAGGTTCTGGCGACCACCCCGCGGGTGCGGATGATCTACACGATCCCGGAGTTCCAGAATCCGACCGGCGTCACCCTCTCGCTGGCGCGGCGCAAGCGCCTGATCGAGCTGGCCAACCGGTACGACCTGGTGGTGCTGGAGGATTCGCCCTACCGGCAGATCCGGTTTTCCGGGACCGCGCTGCCCACGCTCAGATCGCTTGACACGCAGGGACGCGTGATCCATCTCGGTTCGTTTTCCAAGATTCTGGTGCCGGGGCTTCGTGTGGGATGGGCCGTCGCCAATCCCGAGCTGCTCGATCGGATGAAACTGCTCAAGGTTGCCGCCGACACGCAGACCTCGACCCTGAACATGGCTGCGACCAGCCTCTTCCTCGACCGCTACGATCTTTCGGAACACATCGCGACCCTGCGCGCCGCCTATGGTCGCAAGAAAGAGGTGATGCTTGGCGCGATCCGTCAGCATTTTCCGCAGGAGGTGACGGTTACCGATCCCGAAGGCGGGCTCTTTACCTGGGCGACCTTCGATGAGGGGTTCGACGCGACCGCGTTCATGCGCGATGCGGCCCTGCCGAAGGCGCGTGTTGCCTTTGTGCCTGGCGGAAGCTTCTTTCCGGTGACCGAAAGGCCCAATCATGCACGCTTCAACTATTCCGCCCAACCGGATGAGCGCATCGTGGAGGGGATCGCGACCCTCGGCGCCGTGCTCAAGGCGCATGCTTGAGGTGCGACTATGCCAGTGACACGCTATGCCGCCACCGCCACGATCCCTGACACCGCGCTTGCGCCCTGGCGTGACGTGCCCGTGTCGCTGGCCGTCGATTGTGCCTGCGGCGCCCGCCAGATCGACCCCGCGATCCGTCCATTGCGCCCCGCCGGTCAGCAGCCGCGCCTCTTCGGTCGCGCGCTGACCGTTCGGGTCGTCCCGCCCGACTTCGGCGCGATGCTGCATGCGCTCGACATAGCCGGGCCGGGCGATGTGCTCTGCGTGGATGCGGGGGGCGATGCCTGCACGGCCATGATCGGCGACATCCTTTCCGGCCATCTGCGCCGGCGCGGGGTGGTGGGCCTTGTTCTCGATGGTGCCGTGCGCGATGTGGCCACGCTCGCGGAATGGGATGATTTCGCCGTGTTTGCGCGCCATGTAACGCCGCGCGGACCGACCGGCGCGGCTGCGGGTGTGTTGAACGCCCCCGTCACCGTCGGCGGCGCGCGCATATCGCCGGGGGATCTGATCCTCGGCGATGATGATGGCACCGTCTGCCTGCCCCCCGCGACCGTGACCGGCGGTCTCGGCCCCGTGCGCGACAAGGTCGCGAAGGAAGCCGATTGGCAGGCGCGTCTGGCAGCCGGTGAGAGCGCGGCGCAGGTCTTCGGCCTCATCCCGCCGGAGAGCGCCTGACGTCGGTCGGCTGTCCGGGACCGGCGCGCGGCCGTGGCATGCAGTTCAACGATGCGGTGCGGCGAGACCCCGGCGCATCTCGTGACGAACGGCCAGAAGCGAGGCGATCACGACGAGCGCGGCTCCGAACAGCAGGGCCGGGCCGGGCGACTCGCCGAAGAACACCATGCCGATGATCGCGGCCACGACGAAACGCAGATATGGCACCGGGGCGAGGGCGCTGGCCTCGCCGACGCGATAAGCCTCGATCGTCAGCCACATGCCCAGTGCGCCCAGAAGCCCGGTCGCGGCAACGACAGCGGCATCGCCGAGCGCCAGCGGCTCCCACAGGAACCACGCGACGGGCGCCGATCCGAGCGTGGTCACGACCCCGATCCAGGTCATGATGGTTGCGGTGTCCTCGGTGCGGCCCAGCAGGCGGTTGAGGACCACGATCGCCGCGCCACAGGCGGCGGCCAGCAATCCAACGGTTATCCCCGTCACCGACGCGCCGGCGGCCGGTCCAACGGCGATGGCGATGCCGACGAAACCGACGATCGTCGCGATCCAGCGGACGCGCCCCACCCGTTCGCCCAGAAGCGGAGCGGCCAGCGCCACGACAAAGAGCGAGGTCGTGAAGGTCAGCGTGGTGGCAAGCGCGAGGTCGAGGACGCGAAAGCTGATATAGTAGAGCCACCAGGTCACCAGGCTGGTCAGGCCCCTGACGACGTGCAGCACCGGCCGGTTCGTCGCAAGGCGCCTGACGTCGCCGAGGCGCCAGATGACCAGGGTCGAGAGCACAAGCTGCGCCGCCGAACGAAAGAAAACGATCTGCGCCTCGTTCGCCACCGGCGCAGAGATCCGTACCAACGTTGTCTCGGCGGTGAACACAACCGCAGCCAGCGCCAGAAGGAGCGCGCCCCGCAGGTTCCCCGCCGCGACGGAACCGGTGTCGGCCGCGCCTCGCCGCAAGGTCATGTCTCCTGTTCCCTTGCCGTCGGCGCGCTGGTTCGGGCGCCCGTGGAGAAGGCGCCGCGCAGCGCACCGCCCGCCGACGCGGCCGCGCGGTGGCGGCGGTGGCCCCGCCTCTCCTGGTCAGGTCTCGTGTCGCGCCTTGACAACATGCGCCGCTCAGGCGCCCTGCGGAGTCCGAGCGGGGGCAAACTTGCGTTCCAGATAATGCAGATAGGCCCGCGCGTCGTTCGGTGTCGCGCCGATGCCGTTCAGGAGCTCGGCCCGGCTGTGGGCGCGGCCATGACGCCAGACGAGATCGCCGAGGGCCTCGAGCAAGGCCGCGGCGTCGCCCGCATCCAGATCGTGCCGAACCGATGGACGGGCGGCGTCGAGGTGCGCCATGATCTGCGCTGCGGTGAGATTCCCGATCGTGTAGGTCGGAAACGATCCGATGTAGCCGGAGGACCAGTGCACATCCTGCAGGCAGCCAAGGTGATCGCCCGGCACCTCCAGCCCCAGATCCCGGCGCATGGCGTCGTTCCAGACCGCGGGGATATCCGCGACCGCCAGCGATCCGTCCATCAGCGCCATCTCGATCTCGACCCGAAGCATGATGTGCAGATCGTAGGTCAGTTCATCCGCCTCGACACGCACGAGGCCCGGCTCGACCCGGTTCACTGCCGCGACGAATTCGGCCTCGCTCACATCGGCGAGCTGATCGGGAAAGGTGTCGCGCAGCCGCGGGAAGTGCCGCGCCCAGAAGGCGGGGCTGCGGCCGACATGGTTTTCCAGCAGACGCGACTGGCTTTCATGCATGCCGAAACTGGTCCCGGCGACGGCGTAAAGGCCGATCATGTCGGTCGCATGTGCGCTGCGGGTCAGGTCCGGGTCCGCCCCCTGCTCGTAAAGCGCATGGCCGGTTTCATGGATGCTGCCAAAGATCGACATCGGAAGGTAGTTGCGCGCCCAGCGTGACGTTATCCGCACGTCGTTGCGCGTAAAGCTGATTTCGAAAGGATGAACGGCCGTGTCGAGCCGACTGCGATGCGCGTCCAGCCCCAGAAGGCGTGCCGTCTCATGCGCGAAGGCCTGCTGTTGCGCCTCGGGGTAGTCGCGATACAGAAAGTCGGTGCGCGGTGGCGGCCGCCCAAGCGCGGTGTCAAGAACCGGCAATAGCCCCTCGCGCAATTGCCCGAACAGCGATACGAGCGAGGCCGCGGTCTCGCCCGGCTCGAAGGTTCGGGCCATAGCATCATACGGGTGCGCATCATGACCGAGGGCGTCGGCCTCCTCTCGGGCGAGGGCGACAGTGCGCTCAAGGTAGGGGCGGAAAATGCTGAAATCCGACCTTGCGCGGGCCTCGGCCCACGCGGCGCCCGATAGGGTGCTCTGTTCGGCCTGCGCGCGCAGCAACTCGGCGGGAATGCGCGAATGGTGGTCGATGGCGGCATTCACGGCCTCGGCGGCGCGGCGGTCGAGGTCGAGCGGGTCGCTCTGGGCGGTCGCGTCGAGCGCCGCGTCCACGGCATCGCGCATCCCTGGCGCCAGGATCATGTCGCGCGCAATCCCCTTCAGCGTGGCGATCTGGTGCCCGCGCGTTTCGGCGCCGCCTGGCGGCATCATGGTCCGCGCATCCCAGTTGAGCGCGTTCACCGCGCACAGAACGTCGTTCAGGCGGGCCACTCTTGCCGAAAGCTCGCTCATGCCGCACCGTCCAGCCCGACGCCGCCGTCATTGAGATGGCAGGCCACCTCGCGTCGCGTACCTGCGCCCGTCAGGCGCGGGATCTCGGCCCGGCATCGCGGACCGGCGAAGGGGCAGCGCGGGTGAAAGGCACAGCCCGATGGCGGATCTATGGGCGAGGGGATCTCGCCCTCGATCGGCTGAAAGGCGCGCCGCCCCGTACCAAGCGTTGGCACGGACCTGAAGAGCGCCTGCGTGTAGGGATGTGCGGGCCTGGCATAAAGCTCCTGCGCCGGGGCGAGTTCCACAACGCGGCCCAGATACATGATCGCGACGCGGTCGCAGACATGGCGCACCACCGACAGATCGTGGCTGATGAACAGCGCGGTCAGGCCCAGATCGCGGCGCAGGTCCAGAAACAGGTTCAGAACCTGCGCCTGAATCGAGACATCGAGCGAGGCCACCGCCTCGTCCAGCACCAGCAGATCGGGCTGCATCGCCAGCGCGCGGGCGATCGCGATCCGCTGGCGCTGACCGCCCGAGAACTGGTGCGGCAGGCGGTCGGCATAGGCGCCCTCCAGCCCGACTTGCTGCAACAATGCGCGCGTGTGATCGCGCACCTTCGCGGCCGGGATCAGCCCGTGAGTGCGCGGGCCTTCCGAAATGGTCTCGCCGACCTTCATCCGGGGGTTGAGGCTGGCGAAAGGATCCTGATGGATCATCTGGACCCGGGTCGTCAGCTTGTTGACGTGATCCTCGCGGCCACTGACGACCGGCTTGCCGTCGAGCGTGAGCCGACCCTCGGACGGGGCGTAGATCCCGGAGACGATGCGCCCCAGAGTGGACTTGCCGCACCCCGACTCGCCGACGATGCCGAGAACTTCACCCTCTGTCACCGTCAGCGACACATCGGTAACCGCATGCACGGCGCCACCGACGCGGCGCCCGGTCAGGCGCGCGGTCAGCCTGTCGCCCAGCGTCGCCTTGAGCGGAAAACGCTTGGACACACGGTCGATGACGAGAAGTGGCGCGGTCATGCAGTCTCCAGCGGATGGTGGCACAGGGCGGAACGGCTGCCGGTGCCGGTCATGGGGGGCGCGGTGGCGCAGATCTGCGTCGCGCGGGGGCAACGGTTGCGGAACGGGCAACCGGATGGCAGGTGGGACAGCTGCGGCGTGGATCCCGGGATCTGCGGCAGGCGTGTGCCCGGCTCGTGCTGGCCGGGGACCGATTGCAGAAGGCCGAGCGTGTAGGGGTGACGCGGCCGGCCGATGACCTCTTCGGCGGTGCCGCGCTCGACGATCTTGCCCGCATACATCACGCAGATATCGTCCGCGAGTGATGACACCACCGCCAGGTCATGCGTGATCCAGACGATCGCGGTGCGCGTCTCGTCGGCCAGGCGACGAACTTCGGCCAGGATCTGGCCCTGGATCGACACGTCGAGCGCGGTCGTCGGCTCGTCGGCGATGATGACGGCGGGTTGGTGCAGCAGCGCCGTGGCGATGGCGACGCGCTGGCGCATGCCGCCGGACAGCTGGTGCGGGTATGCGGCCAGCCGCTCTTCCGGTGACGGGATGCCGACCTTGGCGAGCGCGTCGCGCGCCCGCCTGAGCGCCCGCGCCTTGGGCATCGGCTCATGCACCCGGACGGCCATCGCCATCTGGTCGCCGATCCTCAGCACGGGGTTGAGCGTCATCATCGGATCCTGGAACACCATGGAGACCTTGCGCCCGCGCATCGACCGCATGGCATCCGGCGCCAGGGCGCGCAGGTCGGTGTCCTCGACAATGACCCGGCCGCCGCTGACGCGGCCCGGCTCGTCGATCAGGCCGAGAATGGAGAAGCCGGTGACGGACTTGCCGGAGCCGCTCTCGCCCACGAGGCCCATGATGCGGCCCGGCTCGACCGAGAAGCTCACATCATCGACCGCGGTGACGGTGCCGGCGCGCGTGTCGAAGCGGGTGGTCAACCCCTGCACATCCAGCGCGGCGCTCATCGGCCGTGCCTCGGGGCGAGGACGGTGCGGACCTGGTCGCCGACCAGGTTGATGGCTACGACGGTGATCATCAGGAAAATCCCCGGGTAGATCGACAGCCAGAAGCGGTCGGAGTGGATGTATCGGAACCCGTTCGAGATGAGCGAGCCCAGCGACGGCTCGGTCAGGGGCAGACCGACGCCGAGAAAGGACAGTGTCGCCTCGAGGGCAATGGCAGAGGCCACCTGAACCGTTGCCACCACGATCAGCGGGGGCATGACATTGGGCAGCAGGTGCCTGAACAGGACGCGACGCGTGGGCAGCGGGGTCGAGCGCGCGGCCTCGATATAGTCCTTGCCGCGCTCGACCGTCGCCGCGCCGTGCGTCGTGCGTGCAAAATAGGCGTACTGGGCGAAGACAAGGGCGATGATGATCTGCATGGCGCCCTGACCCAGCACGGCGACCATCACCAGCGCGAGCAGGATCGCCGGCATCGACAGTTGCAGATCGACGATCCGCATGAGCAGCGACTCGATGCGGCCGCCGAAATAGGCGGCGGTAAGGCCGATCGTGACGCCGATTGTCAGGGCCAGCGCGCCCGCCGAAAGGCCGATCGTAAAGCTGGTGCGCAACCCGTAAAAGATGGCCGACAGCATGTCGCGGCCCGCATTGTCGGTGCCCAGCACATGGACGTAGCCGCCGGTCCCGACCGTGCCCGGCGGCAGGAAAGCGTCCAGCCAGTCGAGCATCGCGATGTCATAGGGGTCCTGCGGCGCAACCACCGGGGCCCCGAAGGACAGCGCCAGCAACGTCACGATCACGACGAGCGACACGACCGCTACCCAGGATTGCCGGAAATCCCACCAGAAGTTCCGCAGTCGCACGGCGCGCGTTTCCATCGGCGCGGCAGCCGGTCCGGCGAGCGTGTCGCCCGTATCCGTGGCGGTGTCGCTCATTTCTTGCCTCCAAGCCGCACGCGCGGATCGAGCCGGGCGTATATTATGTCCACGGTGAAGTTGATGATGACGAACAGGATCACGACCAGGATCAGATACGTGACCATGACGGGCCGATCGAGTTGCAGGATCGAGTCGATGATCAGCTTGCCGACGCCGGGCCAGTTGAACACGCTTTCGGTCACCACCGCGAAGGCCATCGTCGAGCCCAGTTCGAGCCCGAAGATGGTGACGACCGGGATCGAGATGTTGCGCAGCACATGCTGAAAGACGATCTGACTTTCCGGCAGCCCCTGCGCGCGGGCGAACTTGACGTAGTCGGTCTGCATCGCCTCGACCATGCCCGCGCGGGTCAGCCGGATCATCAGGCCCATCTTGAACAGCGACAGATTGAGCGCCGGCATGATCACATGGCTCCAACCATTCGCTGTCGCAAGCGAGGTGGGCATGCCGAGAAACGACCCCACGTCGCCGCGCCCGCCGGAGGGCAGCCAGCCGAGTTGAACCGCGAACGCCATGATCAGCAGCATCCCGATCCAGAAGGTCGGCACCGAAAAGCCCAGGATCGACAGCGCCATGATCGCCTTGGCGCCCATGCTGTCGGGCCGGTAACCGGCATATATTCCGGCTGGCACACCGACGAGTGTCGCGATGCCGATGGCAACGAATACCAGTTCCAGCGTCGCGGGCAGTCGCGAAAAGACCAGCCCCGTCACGGAGGTGTTGTAGATCATCGACCGGCCCAGATCCCCCTGCGCGACATTGCCGAGGAAGGTCAGGTATTGCCGCCACAACGGTTGGTCGAGCCCGTATTGCCGTATCAGGTTCTCGCGGATCTCTGCCGTGGCGGCAGGGTCGATCATGACGTCGATCGGATTGCCGATCGCATAGACACCGACGAACACGAGGATCGACATCGCGAAGATGACGACGATCGCCTGAAGCAGACGGCTTATGATGAATCCGAACATGGCACCTCGAGCGACAGGGGGTGGTCGAGTGACAGGGCAGGGGCGCCCCTCGCGAGGCGCCCCGTTTCATTGGCGTCCAGGCTTCAGTCGGCCTGGACGGGGTCGATCTCGTAGGCCCGGGTTTCCTGATCGACACGCGGCGTGAAGGTCAGCGCGTCCGCGGCCCCGGCCCAGACGGTCTGCAGGATGACCGTCGGGATCAGGGCGCGATCCTCCATGGCGATGCGCGATGCCTCTTCGTAGAGTGCGCGTCGCGCTTCGGTATCCAGGGTCTGTGTGCCTTCGACGAACACCTCGTCGAACTCGGGGTTCGAGTAGCCCGTCCGATTGAAGTTGCCGAAGCCTTTTTCAGGATCCTCGGTGTGGATCATCGCCCCGTAGGTGTAGGCAGCCTCACCCGTCAGCGTGCCCCAGGCCGACATCGCCATGGTGTATTCCTTGGCGGCCGCCGCCGGGAAGAACACCGACCCGTCAAGAGCCTGCGCATTCACCGTAAGGCCCAGCCGCGACCACATCTGCGCCAGCGCCTCGCAGATCACTGCATCGCCGGGAACGCGGTTGTTCGTGCAGGTGAAATCGACTTCGAAACCGTCGGGATAGCCCGCCTCGGCCAGCAACTCGCGAGCCCGTTCGATGTCGTACTCCTTCTCGCCGATCGCGTCGGTGTAGCCGAAGAAGCCTTCTGGCATCAGCTGGTTGGCCGGTGTGCCCAGGCCTTCGAGGACCACATTGACCAGCACGTCACGATTGATGGCGTAGTCCAGCGCCTTGCGCACGCGCAGATCCTGCAGCGGGTTTTCCTCGATCACTTCGCCGTTCACCCGGATCGGCTGGGGCACCTCGTCCTTGACCGTGGGCTGGACGTTGAGAATGTACACGGAGTCCGCGACGAAGGTCTGGACCTGCGGGTTGTTCTCCATGGACAGGTAGTCGCTTGCGGGGACGTAGTTGATCAGATCCACCTCGCCGGAGCGCAGCGCGGCAACGCGCGCGGCGTCGTCGGGGATCTCCTTGCGGACCACGCGCTCCCAGGGGGTTTCGCCGCGCCAGTGGTCGTCATAGCGCTCCAGCACCAGATCGCCCTTGGGCTGCCATGACACGAAGCGGTAAGGCCCGGTGCCGATGGCGGTTTCGCCCGAGTTGAACTCCTCGTTGCCGACACCTTCGCCGATCGAGGCAGGGACGATGAACATGCGGGTGAAGTCGTTCGGCAGCGCCGGCGCGATTCCATTGGTGTGCACATGCACCGTGTGATCGTCGATCACTTCGACCGAATCGACATACTTGGTATAGAGCGTCATCGACATCGGGCCGGTCACATCCGGGATGCGTTCGATGGAGAACTTGACGTCCTCGGCGGTAAACGGTGTGCCGTCGTGGAAGGTGACGCCCTCGCGCAGCTTGAACTCCCAGACCGTATCCTCGATCGGTTCCCAGCTGACCGCGAGACCGGGCTCGAGCTGCAATGTATCATCCGCATCGACGAGCGTATCAAAGACATGGCGCAGCGCTTCGGCCTGGCTGCCGAGCGTTGACCAGTGCGGGTCTATGGAATCTGGCCCCGCGCGCAGGCCGATCGTCAGCTCCTGCGAGAACGCCGACGGCGCGGCGGCCAGCAGCGCGATGGCCGCGATCCCCGTTTTGAGTGTGGTCTTCAGCATGGTCTCCCTCCGGGCAACTGTTATATCGAACTGATACACTACGGACGCAATCGACGCCGCTCGTCAACCTTAATCTGAATTTCAGTGGAATATTTTTACGAAATGTCTGGAATATGCAGAATAAAGATGCTTGAGTGGTGGAGAGTTATCCGGCACTGATACGATATGCGACACCGAGAGATACAATCAGATGATACGGTTGAGCGCCTCGCGCTGACCCTTGACCGGGCCTCGTCGGTCCCGGTCTCGGTGCAGCTTCGCGGTGCTCTGGAATACGGTATCGCCTCGGGCGATCTCGCGCCCGGGACGCGCCTGCCCTCGGTGCGGCGGCTGGCCGGACGACTCGGCTTGTCGCCGGTCACGGTCAGCAATGTCTATGCCGCGCTGCAGGAGGGCGGGCATGTGCAGGGGCGCGTCGGCACCGGAACCTTCGTCGCGGATGACGGTGTCTCGCACCACCAGGCGCAGGCGCTGCGCGACATCGAGCGGCGGATCGGCGAGCTCGTGCGGCTCGGCCAGGAGGCCGGCCTGTCCCGGGCGGAGCTGGCATATCGGGTCTCGACCGCGCCGGAGCGCCCCGGGCAGGTGCGCGTGCTGATGCTGGGAACCTTTCAGGACGCCACCGAAGCCTATGCCGACGACATCCGCCCCTATCTGCGTGCCGGGGACGAAATCATCGCGCGCACGACTGAGCAACTGGCCCGCGACCGCCCCGAAGGAATCGCGCTCGTCGTTGCGCCCCGGACCCTGCGGGTCGAGGCGCAAGCCTATTTTCCTGGGCTGCCCGTGGTCGGCATCACCCTGATCCCGAAGGAAGCAACGCGGATCGCGCTCGCCGCAATACCGCCGCAGGCGCAGGTCGCGGTGGTGTCGTACTTCCCGGAATTCCTGCCGGCGATGCGCGCGGGCATCCTGCGCTTTGCGCCGCATGTCTCCCGCGTGACCGCGACGATCCGCGATGACGACAACCTTTCGGGCATCCTGACACGGGCCGATGTCGTGATTCACTCCACCGGGGCCGAAGATCTGCGCCGCGATCTGCGATCCGACCAGACCGCCATCGAGTACCGGCATACGCCGGACAGCCACGCCATAGAGACCGATCTGCTCCCGGCGATCGACGCCTGCCGCGGTCGGGCACCAGAACAAGAGGGACAAGCACCTTGAGGATATCCGATAGCAACTGGTTCGAGATCGAAAGATATCTTGAGACTGACGACCGTTGCGTGCTGCCGCTGGGTTCGACCGAGCAGCACGCCTATCTGTCGCTGTCGGTCGATTCGATCCTGTCCGAGAAAGTTGCGTCCGACGCCGCTGCGCCGCTGGGCGTCCCGGTCTTTCCGGCGGTCGCCTATGGCCTGACGCCGTATTTCATGGCCTATCCCGGCACCGTGTCGCTCAAGCTGGCGACTTATGCGGCGCTGGTGCGCGATATCCTCGACAGTCTTTATGAAACGGGGTTCCGAAGGGTCCTGATCGTCAATGGCCATGGCGGCAACAGTCCGGTGCAGCCGGTCACCATGGAATGGATGGCGGCCCGTGAAGGCGCACGATGCCGCTTTCACGACTGGTGGAAGGCGCCCCGCACCTGGGCCTGCGTTCAGGACATCGATCCGGTTGCCTCGCATGCCTCATGGATGGAGAACTTTCCATGGACGCGCCTGCCCGGTCGCACGCTGCCCTCCGAACAGAAGCCTTTCGTGCCCTTTGACCGGCTGCGCGATCGCAACGCCGCGGCCGTGCGCGACCTGATCGGTGATGGCAATTATGGCGGTGTCTATCAAAAGCCCGACGCCGATACCGGGCGCCTCTGGTCCATCGCCGTCGAAGAGACGCGCGCCCAGCTGGAGGGTGACTGGACATGAACGCGCCGATCCTGATCTGGGGCGCCGGTGCCATCGGCGGCATCCTCGGCGCCTATCTTGCGCGTGCCGGCCATGCCGTGCACATGGTCGACATAGTCGATGACCATGTGCGCGTCATGCGCGATCGGGGCCTCGTGATCGAGGGCCCGGTGGAGGAGTTCACGCAGCGCCTGCCTGCCAGCACCCCCGCCGAACTGGAGGGCCGGTACGAGCGCGTCATCCTGGCGGTCAAGGCGCATCACACCGAAGATGCGTTGGACATGATGGTGCCACATCTCGCGCCGGGTGGATTTGTCGTCTCCGCGCAGAACGGGTTGAACGAGATTGCCATCGCCGAACGGATCGGCGCGCAGAACACGGTCGGCTGCTTCGTGAATTACGGCGCAGACTGGCTCGAACCGGGCCGGATCCTGTTCGGCAACCGCGCCGCTGTCGCGGTGGGTGAACTGGACGGGCGGATCACCGACCGGACCCGCGATCTGCATGCGCTGTTGCGCATCGTGGAACCCGATGCCGTGCTGACTGACAACATCTGGGGCTATCTCTGGGGCAAGCTCGGCTATGGGGCATTGCTGTTCGCAACCGCGCTCACGCCGCTGTCGATGGCCGATGCAATGGCGCAGCCGGACCACCGGGTCGTCTATCAGGCCCTGGGGGGCGAGGTCATGCGCCTTGCCGCGGCGCAGGGTATCCGGCCGCTGGGGTTCAACGGCTTCGATCCCGACGCATTCCGCGCCGCCGACCCAGCGGGCATGGCCGCCTCGCTCGACGCGATGGTCGACCACAACCGACATACCGCCAAGACCCATTCGGGCATCTGGCGCGACCTTGCCGTGCGCAAGCGGCGCACCGAGGTCGACGCGCAGGTGGGGCTGCTGGTGGATCTGGGCCGCAAGCACGGGGTGGCGACGCCGACACTGGCCCGCATGGTCGAGCTGATCCATGATATCGAGGAAGGTAGGCGATCACAGTCGACCGATCTCGTCGATCTGATGGTGCCGCTATGCAGCTGAGCCTTGCGAACCGGGTCTTCGCGGTTACCGGGGCCGCGCAGGGTATCGGCGCCGCGATCGTGACAGCCCTGGCCGAGGCGGGTGCGACGGTCGCTGCCATCGATATCGACGCCGACGGTCTGGCCCGCATCGCGGATCACGCCACAACCCACGCTGCCGATCTCGGCAGCAAGGACTCCGCACATGCCGCCATCGCGCAGGTTGCAGCGCGACACGGACGCATAGACGGCCTGGTGACCGCGGCCGGCGGCGTGCGCGGTCAGGCCGGCCGTCCCCTCGAGGATATATCCGAGGATGACTGGCACGCCATATTCGCCGCCAATGTCGACGCTGCGATGTGGTGCGCGCAGGCGGCAGCCCCGGGCATGAAGGCGCGCGGCTGGGGCCGTGTCGTCACCATCTCGTCGGGGGCGGGGCTGCGTCCCAGCCTGACGGGAATTCAGGCATATGCCGCAGCCAAGCATGCGCTGGTGGGGCTGACGCGCCAGCTTGCGCTGGAGCTGGGGCCCCACGGCGTCACCGTCAACTCCGTCGCGCCGGGCTTCATCCTGTCGAATCCTGCGACGGAACGCCAGTGGGCGGCCTTCGGCGCGGAGCGCCAGAAGCAGATCGTGCAGGGCATTCACATGCGCCGGCTTGGCAGCACTCAGGATATTGCCGATGCGGTAACCTTCCTCGCCTCGGATCGTGCAGGGTGGATCACCGGGCAGATCCTGTCGGTGGACGGGGGGCATGCATGAGCGAGCCGCATGAATGGGACGAAGGCACCTGGCGGGGGCTGGTGGGACAGCTGCGCGCCGGGCGCAACCTCAAGCCCGCCGCCTGGCCGAACGGGGCGCGCTGTGCCGTCGCGATCTCTTTCGACAGCGACCATGAAACGAACGAACTGCGCGATGGCGGCAGATCGCCCGCGCGTCTGTCCTGGGGCGAGTTCGGCACCCGCCGGGGTATCCCGCGCATCCGCGCCGCCCTCGACCGCCATGGCTTCAAGGCAAGCTTCTTTGTCCCGGCCGTTGCGGCGCTCCTGCACCCTGACGAGCAGCGCGCGCTTGCGCAGGACGGGCACGAGATCGGCCTGCATGGCTGGATACACGAGGTGAATTCCCGCCTCGATGCGGAAACCGAGCGTGATCTCATGCTGCGCGCTTCGGACACGCTCGAACGGATCACGGGCGCCCGGCCGGTGGGGATGCGCACGCCGTCCTGGGATTACAGCCCGCACACGCTCGCGATCGCGCGCGAGCTGGGGCTGCTCTATGACAGCTCGCTCTTCGCGGATGACGACCCCTACGAAATCGTCGCGGACGGGACACCCACGGGGATTGTCGAATTGCCCGTCGAATGGATCCGGGACGACGCTGTCTATTTCATGATGAACCGCTTCGGCGCGCAGCGCCCCTACACCCCGCCGGAAGCCGTCCTCGACATATTCACCCGCGAGTTCGAGGGCGCCCATGCCGAGGGTGGGCTGTTCCTGCTGACGATGCATCCCCATGTGATCGGGTATCGCAGCCGGATGTTCATCCTGGAGGAGCTTCTTGCCCGAATCGCCGCGAAGGGCGATTGCTGGGTCGCCACCCATGCCGACATCGCCCGCCATTGCGCCCGCGCGGCCGGATTGAAAGGACACACATGACCTACGCCCTGGCCATTCATGGCGGTGCCGGGGTCCTGCGCAGATCGCGGATGACGCCGGAGCGTGAGGCCGCCTACCATGCGGGACTTGCCCGCGCGCTTGAAGCCGGTCACGCCATCCTGCGGGACGGCGGTGCCGCGCTCGACGCCGTGACCGCCGCGGTCTGCGCGCTCGAGGACGAACCGCTGTTCAACGCCGGCCGCGGGGCCGTCTTCACCGCCGATGGCAAGCAGGAGATGGATGCCGCGGTGATGGAAGGCACCAACCGGCGAGCCGGCGCCGTCGCCGGGCTGTTCGGCCCTCGCAATCCCGTGCGCGCCGCGCGCGCCGTGATGGAGCGTACCGAGCATGTCCTGCTGATCGGGAAGAACGCGCTGCGTGTTGCGGTCGAAGCTGGGCTGCCCGTCGACGACGAGGCGTACTTCTTCACCGAGGATCGCTGGACCGCGCTGCAGGAGACGCTTGCGATGCGCGCGCGGGGCGAGGACAACGACGATCCCGCGCGTCGACACGGCACGGTCGGGGCGGTTGCCCGGGATGCCGAGGGCCATCTCGCCGCGGCGACCTCGACCGGCGGGATGACCGCGAAGGCGCCCGGCCGCGTCGGTGACACCCCTCTGATCGGCGCCGGAACCTTCGCCGACGACGCGACCTGCGCGGTCTCTGGCACCGGGCATGGCGAGATCTTTACCCGCTGGACAGCCGCATCCGAGATCGCGGCGCGCATGCGGCATCTCGGCGAGTCGGTCACGCGCGCCGCGGAACACGTCGTCATGCAAGATCTCGCGGCGAATGACGGCTCGGGCGGTGTCATCGCCATCGACGCGCTGGGGCGGATCGCGACGCCGTTCAATTGCGAGGGCATGTATCGCGGGATGGTTGGCCAGGACATGGCACCCAGCACGTCGATCTATCGCTGAGCCCGGCAAGTTCCGCTGCCTGCGGCGCTCATCGGGCACCCTGTTCGCGCGCGCCGCTTGATGCGTGGGACGGATCCGGTCGAACGCGATCCGGGTCAGGCAAGGAGGTCGTTGACATAACCGGGCAGGGCGAAGGCGGCCTTGTGCACCTGCGGGGTGTAGTAGCGGGTGGAAAGCTCCGCCGCCACATACCGCATGCGCAGGGTGTCGAGGTCGACGTCGCGGGCAGTGCCGTCGCTGGCCCAGCCGAACGCCATCGGACCGCCGGCATAGGACGGGACCGTGGCAAGGTAGCATGTCCAGTCGGCAAAGAGGGCGCCAAACGCCCGCATCGTGCCGCGCAATTCGTCAGCCTGCAGGAAAGGCACGCCGTTCTGGGTGACGAGGATGCCGCCGGGCGCCAGCCGCCGGCGGGCATGGTCGTAGAAACTGTCCGTGAACAGCACCTCGCCGGGGCCGATCGGATCGGTGGAGTCGACGATGATAACGTCGAACTGCGCTTCGGCTTCGCGCATGTAGGCGGCGCCGTCGGCAATCACGAGCTCGAGCCGCGGATCGTCGAACGCGCCCGCCGAGATCGACGGCAGGTATTCGCGGGCGAACGCCACGACACCCGCGTCGATTTCGACCATGGTGACGTGTTCGATGCCGCGGTGGTGAAGCACCTCGCGCGCCATGCCGCCGTCGCCGCCGCCCACGATCAGCACGCGCCGCACCGCTCCATGTGCAAGGATCGGCACATGCGAGAGCATCTCGTGATAGATGAACTCGTCGCCCTCCGTCGTCTGCACCACGTCGTCGAGCGTCATCACCCGGCCGAAGCGCCGGTTCTCGAACACACGCAGCCGCTGGTGCCCGGTCTCACTGTCATAGAGAACCCGGTCCACCCTGAGCGACTGCGCGTAGTCCGGATGCAGGATCTCGCGCGCCCACTCGGTCATGCCGCCTCGACCTCGCACATAAGGCCATCGCCGCGAAGCAGTTCCCTGACCCGCACGTCGTCGGTGCTGAATGCGGATTTGAGCACCTCGACAGCGCGCCAGGGGGCGGCATCGCCGCACATGAAGACGTCGAAGGCACCGTACCCGATCTCGGGCCAAGTGTGCACCGAGATGTGCGACTCGGCCAGAACGGCCACGCCGCTCACCCCCTGCGGGCTGAATTTGTGGGTGTGGATGTGCAGCAGGGTCGCGCCGCATTCATCCACGCAGTCGCGAAAGGCGCGCTGGATGCGCGCTTCGCTGTCCAGCCCGTGCCCGTTCACCACCTCGATGATCAGGTGTGTGCCCGCGAAGACACGGCCGTCACGACGGATGAAGTGGTCGTCGCGCGACTCGTCCGTGACGGCCTGCGCGGCAGCGTGGGCGGTGTCGGGTGCAGCCGTCTGGCTGCGGAGGTCTTCCGCATGGGCGCCTGTCTCCAGACCGATCCCCAGTTGGAAGAGGTTGGCGTCTTTCATGGCGCTCCCCTTCTTTCCAGCAGACAAATCCAGAGGCTCCTTAGCGCCCCCCCGGAACCCTCCGAAGTTGGGATCGGACCCTCGTGTGCGGCGCACCTAATCGGGCCGCTCGAGTCGATCAAGAGCGGATTCTGGCCGCGGCGAAAAAATCCCGAAGGGGTCGGCAAGACTGCCCGCCCAGGGCGCCGCGCGCCAAGCGATCGGGGGTCCACCGGAAAGGCAAGGCGGGCGTTGGAAAGCCGCCGAGGGGTGAGGGGTTTCAGCCCGGCATGGCCGGACGTCGCTGCGGCCAGCCTGTCGCTTCGTGCCAGCCCTGCGCGACTTCCAGAAGCTGCCTGTCCGCCCCTCGCCGGCCGATCAGTTGCAGCCCCATGGGCAGTCCGTTCGCTCCGAAGCCCGCCGGCACCGCAACCACGGGCAGACCAGCGAGCGAGGCGGGGACCACCACCTCCATCCAGCGGTGATAGGTATCCATTGCGTGCCCCGCGATTTCGCGCGGCCAGCTCTCGTCGGCCGCAAAGGGCCAGACCTGCGCGGTGGGCAGGGCCAGAACATCGTGATCGTCGAAAAGCCTGGCCGCGCAGGCGAACCAGTCACTGCGGGTCACGCTCGCGCAGTGCACGTCGAGCGCGCTGAGGGCGCGCCCCCGCTCCACCTCCCAGACCGCCTCGGCCTTGAGGCGTCCGCTGTCCAGCAGTGGCGCGAGGGACGCGGCCACCGCCCAGCAGCGCAGGGTGGTCCAGCTATGCCACATCGCCCCGCGGTCAAAGGGCGCGGCCAGCGCCGCCACCTGCGCGCCGAGCCCCTCCATCATCCCAAGGGCCGTCTCGCATAAGGGCAGGATGCCCGCTTCGAAGGGCCATGCCCCGCCCCAATCGGCCAGCCAGCCGATGCGCACGCCCTCGACGCGGGCCTCGATGCGCGCAAGGTCGGGCACGCCCATATCGTGCGGTTGTCGCTTGTCGGGTCCCGCCATGACCGACAGAAGCATTGCGAGATCGCGCGGGCTGCGCGCCATTGGCCCGTTCGTCGAAAGCTGGTGCAGGAAGGTATCACCGCCGGGCTCGGAAGGAACAAGCGACCAGCTCGGCCGCATGCCGTAGACATTGCACCAGCCCGCCGGGTTGCGCAGGCTGCCCATCATGTCCGACCCATCCGCCAGTGCCAGCATCTCGCAAGCCAGCGCGACCGCCGCGCCTCCCGATGACCCGCCGCAGGAGCGTGTTGTGTCATAGGGGTTCACCGTCACCCCGTGCACCGGGTTGTATGTATGGCTTCCGAGACCGAATTCCGGCGTGTTGGTCTTGCCGATGAATATCGCCCCGGCTGCACGCAGCCGCGCGACATGGATATCGTCGCGCTCCGCCATCTGCCCGGCAAAGAGCGGCGAACCCTGCGAGGTGGGCAGGCCCGCGACATTGGCCAGATCCTTCACAGCCATGGGCAGACCATGCAACGCACCGCGCCGTGGCGCGGAATCTGCGGCCCGCGCCTCGGCGATCAGATCGGCCTCGCTGCGCAGGCTTGCGATGGCGTTGACCCGGCCATTCACTGCTGCGATGCGATCCAGCGTCGCGCGCATCACTTCCTCGGCGCTCAGCTCGCGCCGGGCGATCCGGCCGATCAGTTCCTCCGCATCGCCCGGGACCATTGCGCCACCCGATCTGCCTGCGGGCCGCAGCTCACCTCGGCCGACCCACCGCTGTTTGTGTCATTGGTGGCAAGCGCCACCCCTGCCGTCCTGTGCCATCAATCGACAGCCCGAGCAATGGCCCCGGTGCAGGGCTGCCCGGCTGCCAGGGGCGGATGGCCGGCGGTCAGTCCGCCTCGCCCACCGCGTCGCCCAGCGGGGACATGATCTCGGTACAGCCCATGTTGCCCGCGCCCGTTCGTGCGACTCCGGCCGGGCAGGCGAACGCATAGGGAAAGACCGTGCGACGCGCCGCAACGACGGGATGGTCGCGTGCCAGCTGCGCGCGCACCGCCTCGGGCAGTGTCTCGTCGATGGTGACCTGATCGCCTCCCGAGACATCGATGCGTGGTGCGTGAAAGGCGTCTTCCAGCGAGAGGCCATGCTCGGTCATCATCACCGCGAGCTGCAGGACCGCCGAGACGATCTTGCGCCCGCCCGAGGCTCCGATGGCGAAGCGGGTGCCGCCCTGCGCGCCGATCAGGGGGCAGACATTCATCAGGCAGCGCTTGCCCGGCGCGAGCGAGTTGGGCCGCCCCGGCACCGGATCGAACCACATGATGCCGTTGTTCATGAGCAGCCCGGTTCCCGGCGACACCACCCGCGATCCGAACAATGACAGCAGCGTCTGCGTGACCGCGACCATGTTGCCGTTTCGGTCCACGATGCTGAAATGCGTGGTGGAGCCGGGCGCGTGCGGCGCATCGCCCGCCGCGGCGAGACGCCGGGCATAGGCGCCCTTGAGCGCCCCGGCCCAGGCGGCGTAATCCTCGGGTCCCGGCCCGCCTGCGGGCGCGGGCCGCTCGGCGAGCATCGTACAGGCGTCGCGCAGTGCCGGTCCCGCCGTCAACCCGTCCACGGCATGAAGCCGCGCGTCGCGGTGCCCGAAGCTCAGCGGCGCCTCGATGCTGGCCGAGTAGCCCGCGAGATCTTCGCGCGCGAGGCTGCCGCCCTTGGCGGCCATATCGGCGGCGATCGTCGCGCCGATGTCGCCCTCGAAGAAGCTGCGATAGCCCTCACGCGCCAGCGTCTCCAGCGTGTCGGCCATCCGCTCCAGCCGCAGCCGGCTGTCATTCGCGCGCGTCCAGGCCCCCACCGGCGGCCACTGCCCGTCCTCGAGAAACAGCGCCGCCGCATCCGCATCGCGCGCCAGCGACCGTGCCGCCGAGGCGATTACCAGCCCGGTGTACCAATCCACCTCGACACCTTCGCGCGCGACGGCGACGGCCGGGGCGACGAGCTCGGACCAGGGCATGGTGCCGAAGCGGTCATGCGCGCGCCCGACCCCGTCCACCGTGCCGGGTACGGCAACCGCCATGGCGCCTTCGACATTGCGGTCGCCCGCGACCGCCTCCCAGGGAAACAGATCCCCCGCGCGCCCGGTCCCGGCGAGCGGGTAGTCCGCCGGGTCGAGCCCCGCCGGCGC
>LFIK01000279.1_pt1 | contig 37980 bp, 35 predicted proteins | sample 643401 | NCBI WGS metagenome assembly LFIK01 (sample SAMN03777447, study PRJNA286221) | soda lake metagenome | biome: soda lake; feature: Kulunda steppe; material: water; isolation source: sample T5-Br brine of Lake Tanatar-5 | place: Russia: Kulunda steppe | collected 2010-07
CGCCCCGGCGCGGGGCGCGCGCGCGAGCGCGGAGCGCGTGTCGGTTTCGCGGTTTTCGCGCTGGCGCGCAGGCTGTATGGGAACGGGGCACATGCAGCGGAGGCCCTCATGATCCTGTATCCCGCCATCGACCTGAAGGACGGCCAGTGCGTGCGGCTCTTCAAGGGCGACATGGACCGCGCGACGGTGTTCGGCGATGACCCTGCCGCGCAGGCGCGCGCCTTCGTGGCGCAGGGTGCCGAATGGCTGCATCTGGTCGACCTCAACGGCGCCTTCGCCGGCGCGCCCGTCAACGCGCCGGCGGTCGAGGCGATCCTGGCGGCGGTCGACGTGCCCTGCCAGCTGGGCGGCGGCATCCGCGACATGGCGACGATCGAACGCTGGCTGAGCGCCGGGGTGCGCCGCGTCATCCTCGGCACCGTGGCGGTCGAGGATCCCGGTCTGGTGATCGAGGCGGCGGGCGCGTTTCCGGGCCGCGTCGCGGTGGGGATCGACGCGCGCAACGGCCGCGTGGCGACGCGCGGCTGGGCCGAGAACACCGAGCACCATGTCACCGACCTGGCGCAGCGGTTCGAGGATGCGGGCGTTGCGGCGCTGATCTACACCGATATCGACCGCGACGGCGCCATGGGCGGGCCGAATGTGGCGGCCACGGCGGCGCTGGCGCGGGCGACACGGCTGCCGGTGATCGCCTCGGGCGGGGTGTCGTCGCTTGATGATCTGGTGGCGCTGCGCGATTGCGGGGCGGCGCTGGACGGCGCGATTTCGGGGCGCGCGCTTTATGACGGCAAGCTGGATCTGGCGCAGGCGATGGCGGCGTTGCGCGCGTGATCTGACGGGTCAGGGCGCGCGGCCAGCGGCGAGCATCGCGCCCTGGTTTTCTTCCTGCACGAGCACCACGGCGGGATCGTCGCCCGGGGTTTCCAGCGTCAGGTCGAGCGTCGACTGCCCGTCCCAGCGCGTGATCGCCTCGATCGCGGTGACGATGTTGTGGTAGGTCAGCGACCGGCCGTTGTTCTCGCCCGAGGTGATCTCGACCTCGGCGGAGCGCTTGTAGCGCACCAGCAGGATGTCGGCGCGCTCCGACAACGGCGGTTCGGCGCTCAGGCGCACGGTCACGCGATTGTCCGCACCGCGTTCGATCTGCAGCGACACCTGCCGGGGCTGGGCGTGGTGCCGCTCGAGCACATCCTTCAGCGTGTCGCGCCGGAACTTGCGGACTTCCTCGGTGCCGTTCACGATCATCTGCGGGGTGAACACGCTCGAGCGCTGCCAGCGCCGGGCGTAATGCTTCTGCCGGTCGGAGAAGGCGCTGTCGGCGAAGCTGTCCTCCCAGCCGATATAGTCCCAGTAATCGACATGCAGCCCCAGCGCGATCACGTCGTCGCGCATCGCCAGCGCCGCCAGCATGGCATCCGCGGGCGGGCATGCCGCGCAGCCCTGCGACGTGAAGAGTTCGACCACCAGCGGGGCACGGTGGTCGTTTGCCTGTGACGGGGACGCGACGGACGACAGGGACACAAGGGCCGCAACGAAACCGATCCAGATATGCATCACCACCGCCCCTTGGGTTGTCCGTTCCCCGGTTCTAGCCGCGGCCCCGGGGTGCAGCCAATCAACGAATTGAGAGTGTGCGGTGCGGTGTGGCGGGGAAGGCGCGGTTTTTTGTGCACAATGGTATACAAAACTGCGTCCGGCCCCTTGATCGCTGACGCTCGATGGCGCATGTAAGCGCCAAGTTTGTTCAGCGACCCACAGGGGAGGCCAGATCATGACCATTGTCACCGGACAGGACAGCAGCGGCGTTCGGCGCACGCTCAGCGCGGGGGGCTCGAGCTTCGCGTATTATTCGATCCCTGCGGCCGAAGAGGCAGGGCTGGGGACGTTCGCGAAGCTTCCGGCGGTGCTGAAGGTGGTGCTGGAGAACATGCTGCGCTTCGAGGACGGCAAGACCGTCACCGTCGACGACATCCGCGCCTTCGGCGAGTGGGCCGAGAAGGGCGGCAGGAACCCGCGCGAGATCGCCTATCGCCCCGCGAGGGTGCTCATGCAGGACTTCACCGGCGTGCCGGCGGTGGTGGACCTGGCGGCGATGCGCGACGGCATCAAGGCACTCGGCGGCGACCCCGAGAAGATCAATCCGCTCAACCCCGTCGATCTGGTGATCGACCATTCGGTGATGATCGACGAGTTCGGCAACCCGCGCGCGTTCCAGATGAATGTCGACCGCGAATACGAACGCAACATCGAGCGCTACACCTTCCTGAAATGGGGGCAGAAGGCGTTCAACAACTTCCGCGTGGTGCCGCCGGGGACGGGGATCTGCCACCAGGTCAACCTGGAATACCTGGCGCAGACCGTCTGGACCGACACCGACCAGAACGGCGAGACCGTGGCCTATCCCGACACGCTGGTGGGCACCGACAGCCACACCACGATGGTCAACGGCGCCGCGGTGCTGGGCTGGGGCGTCGGCGGGATCGAGGCCGAAGCGGCAATGCTGGGCCAGCCGATTTCGATGCTGATCCCCGAAGTGGTGGGCTTCAAGCTGACCGGCGAAATGGTCGAGGGCACCACCGGCACCGATCTGGTGCTCAAGGTGGTCGAGATGCTGCGCGCCAAGGGCGTGGTGAGCAAGTTCGTCGAATTCTACGGCCCCGGCCTGGACAAGCTGCCGCTCGCCGACCGCGCGACCATCGCCAACATGGCGCCCGAATACGGTGCGACCTGCGGTTTCTTCCCGATCGACGACGAGACCCTGCGCTATCTGGAGCAGACCGGCCGCGACAAGGACCGCATCGCGCTGGTCGAGGCCTACGCCAAGGAAAACGGCTTCTGGCGCGGGCCGGATTATGACCCGATCTACACCGACACGCTCGAGCTCGACATGGGGACCATCGTGCCCGCGATTTCGGGGCCGAAACGGCCGCAGGACTTCGTCGCGCTCGACAAGGCGGCGGTGACGTTCCAGCAATATGTGAAGGGCCAGCGCTCGGGCAAGGATGCCTCCGAGAAGGAGGAAATCCGCTGGGAAGGCGAGGGCGGCCAACCCGAACCCGCCGCCATTCCGGGCGATGAGGGCCACCACGCGCGCGGTTACGTCAACGCGCCCGACGGCAAGCATTACCAGTTGCATGACGGCTCGATCGTGATCGCGTCGATCACCTCGTGCACCAACACGTCGAACCCCTATGTGATGATCGGGGCGGGGCTGGTGGCGCGCAAGGCACGCGCGCTGGGGCTGAATCGCAAGCCGTGGGTGAAGACCTCGCTCGCGCCCGGCAGCCAGGTGGTGAGCGCGTATCTCGAGGCCGCGGGCCTGCAGGAGGACCTCGACGCGATCGGCTTCAACCTCGTGGGCTATGGCTGCACCACCTGCATCGGCAACTCCGGCCCGCTGGCGCCCGAGATTTCCGAGGCGATCAACAAGTATGACCTGATCGGCGTGTCGGTGCTGTCGGGCAACCGCAACTTCGAAGGGCGCATCAGCCCCGATGTGCGCGCCAACTATCTGGCCAGCCCGCCGCTGGTGGTGGCCTATGCGCTGGCCGGCGACATGAACGTGGACATCGTCAACGAACCGCTGGGCGAGGACAGGGACGGCAACCCGGTCTACCTGCGCGACATCTGGCCCACGCAGGCCGAAATCGCCGCGCTGGTGGAGAAGACCGTCACGCGCGAGGCGTTCCAGTCCAGATACGCCGATGTGTTCAAGGGCGACGAGAAGTGGCAGGCGGTCGAGACCACCGACGCGCTGACCTATGACTGGCCGGCAAGCTCGACCTACGTCCAGAACCCGCCCTATTTCCGCGACATGGCGAAGGAGCCCGGCACCATCTCGGACGTCAAGGGCGCGCGCGCGCTGGCGATCCTGGGCGACATGATCACCACCGACCACATCAGCCCGGCCGGGTCGTTCCGCGACAGCACGCCCGCCGGCAAGTATCTGATCGAACGGCAGGTTCCGGTGCGCGAGTTCAACTCGTATGGCTCGCGTCGCGGCAACCACGAGGTGATGATGCGCGGCACCTTCGCCAATATCCGCATCCGCAACGAGATGCTGGACGGCGTCGAAGGCGGCTTCACGCTGGGCCCGGACGGCACGCAGATGCCGATCTACGACGCCGCGATGGCCTGGCAGGACAAGGGCGTGCCGCTGGTGGTGATCGGGGGCGAACAATACGGCGCGGGCTCGTCGCGCGACTGGGCGGCCAAGGGCACCGCGCTCCTGGGCGTCAAGGCCGTGATCGCCGAGAGCTTCGAGCGCATCCACCGGTCGAACCTGGTCGGCATGGGGGTGATCCCGTTCGAGTTCACCGGCGGCGACACCCGCAAGACGCTGGGACTGAAGGGCGACGAGGCGTTCTCGATCACCGGGCTCGAGGGCGATCTGAAGCCGCTCTCGGACGTGCCCTGCACGATCCGCTACGCCGACGGGACCGAGAAATCGATCACGCTCAAGTGCCGGATCGATACCGCGATCGAAAAGGAATACGTCGAACACGGCGGCGTGCTGCAATACGTGCTGCGCGACCTCGCCGCGGCCTGACGCGGCAGTTGCCGCAGATCATGGGCGCGTCCGGGCAACCGGGCGCGCCTTTTCTTGTGTCGATTCGCGCTTTCCCCGGCGGCGGCTTCGGGCTACCTCGGGGCCAGCCGACCGATGCTCCGGAGTGTTTCGCCGATGTCCTCGCGCGTGATCGCCATCGTGATCCTGATCGCCACGGTCAGTTTCATCACCGTCATGGCCAGCGTGCAGTTCTTCATCCGCGACCCGCTGCCGATCATCGGCGCGAACCAGATGCTGCACCTGCGCACGCGCGCGGTCGAGCCGCCGGTTGCGGTGCAGATCGCGGTTGACGGCGGCTTCCGGGTCGAGTTGCAGTTCCAGCACCCCGGCCATGACGACCCGCCGCAGTTCGCGCTGCGCCCGGTCGATTCGGCGCCGATCCCCATGTCCACCGAAAGCGATGGCGCCACGCATTACACCGCCCGCGGGCAGCTGACCCGCCCGGGCCGCTGGGATCTGGACATCGACACCCCCGGCGGGCAGGAAACGCTCGAATTCGTCGTCCGCGAATGATCCTGCGCCCTTGATGCGCGCCCGCGGGCGGAGTAATCCGACGGTGTTGCGGGTGTGGCGGAATGGTAGACGCAGGGCACTCAAAATGCTCCGCCGCAAGGCGTGGGAGTTCGACTCTCCCCACCCGCACCATCACGGCCCCAGGCATCCGGAGCGCGCATGACCATCCATATCGGAGCCCGTCCGGGCCAGATCGCCGAGACCGTGCTGATGCCCGGCGACCCTTACCGCGCGCGCTGGGCGGCCGAGACGTTCCTTGACGGCGCCGAGCTGGTCAACGAGGTCCGCGGAATGCTGGGCTACACCGGCACATGGCGGGGCAATCGGGTGACGATCCAGGGCTCGGGAATGGGCATGGCGTCGATGTCGATCTACGCCAACGAGCTGATCCGCGACTATGGCGCGCGCACGCTGATCCGAATCGGCTCGGCCGGCGCGATGCAGCAAGGCGTGGCGATCCGCGATCTGGTGCTGGCGATGACGGCAAGCACGCTGTCCACCCCGTCGCGCGGGATCCTGCGCGAGGTGAACCTTGCCCCTGCCGCCGACTGGTCGCTGCTGCACGCGGCCTGGGCGGCGGCGCAGGCGCGCGGCGCGCGCGCGCATGTGGGCGGCATCTATTCGTCCGACGTGTTCTACGACGAGCGCCCGGACCTCAACGACATCATGACCCGGCACGGCGTCCTGGCGGTCGAGATGGAGGCCGCCGAGCTGTATCTGCTGGCCGCGCGGCACAAGGTGCGCGCCCTGGCGGTGCTCACCATCTCCGATCACCTGCTGACCGGCGAGGCGCTGCCGGCCGAGGCGCGCGAGCGCTCTTTCGCCGAGATGGTCGAGATCGCGCTCGAAGCTGCCTTCGCCTGACCCCTCCGCGACCTTTCCCGCAGACCCTTGCGCGCCGCGAAAAAAGCGCTTAGGTCGCGGCTTCAGCGCGAAGAGGGCTTGGATCGTGCACCGCGCCGGTGTATGGCGCCTGAGATCGCATGACAGAGCCCACCACGTTCCCGGCACCCGGCCCACGCGCCTTGCGCGGCCCGCGGCGCCGCAACACAGACCCGAGGTTGACCCGATGGCCGTTCAACAGAACCGCGTAACCCGCTCCCGCCGCAACATGCGCCGCTCGCACGATGCTCTGGTGGCGGCGAACCCCAACGAATGCCCCAACTGCGGCGAACTCAAGCGCCCGCACCATGTCTGCCCGTCCTGCGGGTTCTACAACGACCGCGAAGTGGTTGCGCAGGGCAGTGACGTCGACCTCGAAGACGACGCGGCCTGACGCCGCGGCGCGCGGCTGACAGCACATGACACATTCTTCCGAGGCGGGCAGCGACGGCGCGAGCACGCGGATCACCGTATCGGTGGACGCCATGGGCGGCGATGCCGGCCCCGCCGAGGTGGTTGCCGGCTGTCTTGCCTCGATCCGGCGCAACCCCGAACTGGCGATCATCCTGCACGGCGACGAGGCCGTGGTCGGCCCGCTGGTCGGCCCGCATCGCGAGCTTCAAGGCCGGGTGCGCGTCGCCCATGCCGAGGGCGTGGTCACCATGGACGAAAAGCCCAGCCATGTGGTGCGCGGCAATGGCAAGACCACGTCGATGTGGTCGTGCATCGAGTCCGTGCGCTCGGGCGACGCCGCGGCGGCAGTGTCGTGCGGCAACACCGGCGCGCTGATGCTGATGTCGATGCTGCGGCTGCGCAAGCTGCCCGGCGTGGACCGCCCCGCGATCGCCTGCATGTGGCCCAAGCGCGGCACGCATGATTTCAACATCATGCTCGATGTCGGCGCGGATGTGCGCGCCGAGCCCGACAACCTTGTGCAATACGCGCTGCTGGGCGCGGCCTATTACCGCAACGCGTTTCAGGTGACGCGCCCGCGCGTGGGGCTGCTGAATGTCGGCACCGAGGACCACAAGGGCCGCCCCGAAATCCGCGAGGCGCACGAACTTCTGGGCACGATGGCCGAGATCGGGCGCTACGACTATGTGGGCTTCGTCGAGGGCGGCGACATCCCCTCGGCCGATGTCGACGTGATCGTCACCGACGGCTTTACCGGCAACGTCGCGCTCAAGACCGCCGAGGGCACCGCGCGGCTGATCCGCGACCTGCTGCGCGAGGAGCTCACCGCATCGTGGCTGTCGAAGCTGGCGGCGCTGCCGTCGCTGGGCGCGTTCCGGCGGCTGCAGAAGCGGATCGACCCGCGGCGGGTGAATGGCGGTGTGTTCCTGGGGCTCAACGGGACAGTGGTGAAATCGCACGGCGCCTCGGACGCGACCGGCATTTCGGCGGCGATCAAGCTTGCGTTCCGGCTGGCGCAGTCGCGGTTTCAGGACCGCATGTCCGACCGGCTGGCACAGGTCGCCGACGCGGTGCAGCAGGACCGCGCCGCACGGCACGAGGCCGCGCAGGGCGCATCCACGAAGGGAGAGGCATGACCCGTCGCGCGGTCATCATCGGCACCGGGCACTACCTGCCCGCGCGCGTGGTTCCCAACGCCGAGTTTGCGGCGACGCTGGACACCACCGACGACTGGATCGTCTCGCGCTCGGGGATCGAGCGGCGGCATTTCGCGGCTGACGGCGAGTTCACCTCGGACCTTGCGACCCATGCCGCGCGCGCCGCGCTCGCCCGCGCGGGCCTGACGCCGGCGGATATCGACGCGGTGGTGGTGGCGACCTCGACCCCCGATTTCACCTTCCCGGCGGTGGCCACGCAGGTGCAGGCCGCGCTGGGCATGGAGCGCGGCTTCGCCTTCGACGTGCAGGCCGTGTGCGCGGGTTTCGTGTTCGCGCTGGCCAACGCCAACGGCATGATCCTGTCGGGGCAGGCCGACCGCGTGCTGGTGATCGGGGCGGAAACCTTCTCGCGGATCATGGACTGGACCGACCGCTCGACCTGCGTGCTCTTCGGCGACGGGGCGGGGGCGGTGGTGTTGCAGGCGCAGGACGGCGCGGGCACTGCGCAGGACCGCGGCATCCTGGCCAGCGACCTGCACTCGGACGGGCGCTACCGCGACTTGCTTTACGTCGATGGCGGCGTGTCGCGCAGCGGCACCGCCGGCTGCCTGCGGATGCAGGGGCGCGAGGTGTTCCGCCACGCCGTCGAAAAGCTCGCCGCCACGGCACAGGGGGCGCTTGCCAAGGCGGGGCTGAGCGCTGCCGAGCTGGACTGGATCGTGCCGCATCAGGCCAATCTGCGCATCATCCGCGGCACCGCGCAGAAGCTGGGGCTGGCGATGGACAAGGTGGTGGTCACCGTGCAGGACCACGGAAACACCTCGGCCGCGTCGATCCCGCTGGCGCTGTCGGTGGCGGCGGCCGAAGGGCGCTTTGCCCCCGGCGATCTGGTGCTGACCGAGGCGATCGGCGGCGGGCTGAGCTGGGGCGCGGTGCTGCTGCGCTGGTAACCGGCGCGTGATCGCTCCGCGCATCGCTGCGCAAGCCGTTGATTTTGGGCCGCGTTATTGACTCCCATTTGCGCTTGGCGCATTGTCGCACCTCAATCCGGGGGGTGCCATGGCCGACAAGACACTGACACGCATGGATCTCAGCGATGCCGTGTTCCGCGAGGTGGGACTGTCGCGCAACGAATCCGCCGAGCTGGTCGAGGATGTGCTGCGCCACATCGCCGACGCGCTGGTGCGCGGCGAGCAGGTGAAGCTGTCCTCGTTCGGCACCTTCTCGATCCGTGACAAGAAGGAACGGATCGGGCGCAACCCCAAGACCGGGGACGAGGTGCCGATCGAGCCGCGCCGCGTGCTGAGCTTCCGCCCGTCGCATATCCTCAAGGACCGCGTGGCGCAGGGCAACAGGGCGCGGTGATGCGCAAGGCCCCCGACGCCTTTCGAACCATCTCCGAGGTGGCGGAGCTTCTGCAGACCCCGGCGCATGTGCTGCGCTTCTGGGAAAGCAAGTTCACGCAGGTGCGCCCGGTCAAGCGCGCGGGCGGACGCCGGTATTACCGCCCGGCGGATCTGAAGCTGTTGTCGGGGATTCGCACGCTGCTGCATGACCGCGGCATGACCATCCGCGGCGTGCAGAAGATGTTGCAGGAGCAGGGCGTGCGCCACGTGGCCGATCAGGCGTCCGAGCGGGTGCTTGCGGTGCTGGATGTCGATGTGATCGACGGGGCAGACGCCGGGTCCGAGGAGATGCAGGAAGGGCACCCGCCCGCCGACGCGGCCGCTGGGCAGCACGCGCGCTTCGATCCGCAGGAGGCTGACGCGCCCGTGCCCGAGGCGCGCGCGCCGGTGGCGGACCCGCCGTCCGAGCGTGCTGCGATCCCGCCGCCCGCCGCGGATGTGGAGCATCCGGAGCCCGCGCCCCCCGACGCGCTCCCCGACGCGCTCTCCGACGCGCTCTCCGACGCGCCCGCCCGGTCACTCGGGCCGGCACCGCGGGCCGATGCGCCGATCGATGTTGCACCCGATGCGCAACCTGATGCCGTGCAAGCCGATGCCGCGGCGGAGCCGCCGCATGCGGAACATGCGGCCGCGAATGATGCCACTGAACCCGCCGCCGCCGCGCTGCGGCTGGCGGTGCGCCTGCGCATGCTCGAGGCGGCGTGGCTTGATGACCCCGCCCGCCGGCGCCTGTCGGGCGCCGCGCGCCGGATCGATGCGCTGCTGGACCGCATGTCCACCGCCAGCGGCGCGGACCGCTGGTAGGGGTGTGTCGGGCCATGCCGAAGACTGCCCGGCGCGTGCGCGCGTGCGTGGATTCCCCCTTGCCCTTGGCGCTGAAACCGGTAGTAACGCGGGCGAACGGGCTATGGCGCAGCCTGGTAGCGCGTCCGTCTGGGGGACGGAAGGTCGCAGGTTCGAGTCCTGCTAGCCCGACCAGTTTCAACCGCCCGCCCTGGCCGCATGCCGGGGCGGGCGGTTTGCGTTGGCGCCCGCGCGACGCGGCAGCCGGAGGCCTGTGAATGACGACCCCCGCCGCCACCGGCGTGCTGCCCGACCACGCGCTGCGCGCGCTGATCGACGCGGGCGCGATCCGCGCCACGCCCGCAATCGATGATGCGCAGGTGCAGCCGGCGAGCCTGGATCTGCGGCTGGGCGAGGTGGCGTATCGGGTGCGCGCCTCGTTTCTGGCGGGCGCGGGGCGGCGCGTGGCCGACCGGCTGGACGCGTTCGAGATGCACCGCATGGACCTGCGCGCGGGCGCGGTGCTGGAAAAGGGCTGCGTCTATGTGGTGCCGCTGGCGGAATCGCTCGCGCTGCCCGGCGATCTGCACGGGGTGACCAACGCGAAGAGCTCGACCGGTCGGCTGGACCTGCTCACCCGGGTGATCACCGATAGCGGGACCGAGTTCGACCGCGTGCCCGCCGGCTATGACGGCCCGCTTTATGCCGAGATCTGCCCGCGGTCGTTTTCGGTGCTGGTGCGTCCGGGGATGCGGCTGAACCAGTTGCGGCTGCGGCGCGGGCAGGCGGTGCTGGATGATGCCGCGCTGCGCGCGCTGCATGACGCGGTGGGGCTGGTGGGCGGCGGCCCGGCGCGGATCGACGGGGGGCTGGGGTTCTCGGTCGATCTGAGCCCGCGCGCGGGCGGGGTGCTGGGGTATCGCGCCAAGCCGCATGCCGGGGTGATCGATCTCGACCGGATCGGCGCCTACGACCCGGCGGCGTTCTGGGACCGGCTGTCGGGCGAGGACGGGCAGCTGATCCTCGATCCGGGCGCGTTCTACATCCTGGTCAGCCGCGAGGCGGTTCACATCCCGCCCGACCATGCCGCCGAGATGGCGCCCTATCTGGCGATGGTGGGCGAGTTCCGCGTGCATTACGCGGGCTTCTTTGACCCCGGCTTCGGGCACGCCGCCGCGGGCGGGCAGGGCGCGCGCGGGGTGCTGGAGGTGCGCTGCCACGAGGCGCCCTTCGTGCTGGAACACGGGCAGGTGGTGGGTCGGCTGGTCTATGAGCGCATGGCCGCGCGGCCCGAGCGGCTCTATGGTGCCGGGCTGCAGTCGAATTATCAGGGCCAGGGGCTGAAGCTGTCCAAGCATTTCCGCGCCCGCTGAGGCGTTGCGCGGATTTCCGGGGCGGGGTGATCCAGCGGCGCGCGCGTGCCGCGCGCAGGTCTTCTGGCGCTGCGCGCGGGCGGGGGGCTTTGCCCCCCGGGACCCCCCGGGTGGGGGCTCAGGCCGCGAAGCGCGCGATGATGGGCGTGTGGTCCGAGGGTTTCGCACCCGCGCGCGGCGCGGTGTCGATGGTGCAGTCCTCGAGCCGGTCGGCGGCCTGCGGGGTCAGCAGCACGTGGTCGATGCGGATGCCGTTGTTGTTGTCAAACGCGCGGCCCTGATAGTCCCAGAAGGTGTAATGCCCCGGCCCGGGCTGGCGCAGGCGGAAGGCGTCGGACAGCCCGAGGTTCAGCAGCCGGCGGAACGCGGCGCGGCTTTCGGGGCGGAAGAGCGCGTCATCCCTCCACGCCTCGGGACGGGCGGCGTCTTCGGGCTGCGGGATGACGTTGTAATCGCCCAGGATCACCGCCGGAGTTTCCTCGGCCAGCAGCGCGCGGATGCGGGCTTCGAGCCGCGCCATCCAGGCGAGCTTGTAGGCGAATTTCCCTCCCGGTTTCGGGGTGCCGTCGTCCCCGAGTTCGACCGGGTTGCCGTTGGGCAGGTAGAGCCCGCAGATGCGCAGCGCGGCGCTGTCGGTGGCGACCGTGGCCTCGATCCACCGGGCCTGCGTGTCGGCGTCGTCGCCGGGCAGGCCGCGGCGCACATCCTCGAGCGGGCGTTTCGAGGCGATGGCGACGCCGTTGAACCCCTTCTGCCCGTGGGTTTCGAGGTTGTAGCCGCGGTCTTCGATCAGCGCGCGGGGGAAGGTCTCGTCGGTGGACTTGATCTCCTGCAGCACGGCCACGTCGGGGGCGGCCTCGTCGAGCCAGCGGCCCAGCGCCTCGGCGCGGGCCTTGACGCCGTTGATGTTGAAGCTTGCGATCTTCATGCGCTTCCCCGTAGCCGCTCGAGCAGCGCGCGCGAGGGGGTGCCGGTGGGCTCGAGCCCGCGCGCGCGCTGGAAATCGCGGATGGCGGCTTCGGTGTTGGGGCCGAAGACCCCGTCGACGCCGTCGGTGTCGAAGCCCGCGGCGGTCAGGCGGCGCTGGATCTCCAGCCGGTCGTCCTGCGTCAGACCGTGCCGGTCGGGCGGGAAGGACGCGCGCAGCGGCCCGCCACCGGCGAGGCGGTCGGCCAGATGACCCACGGCGATGATGTAGTTCTGCGCGTTGTTGTAACGCGCGATCACGCCGTAATTGGCGTAGGTCACGAACACCGGCGCATCGGCGCCCATCGGCGCGATGACCGACGCCGCGCCGTGATCGGGCAGCGCGCCCCCGCCCGCGCGCGTGACCCCCAGCGCGCCCCATTGCGCCGCGCTGCGCGAGGTGCCGCGCCCGGCAAGCCCCATGTCGAAGCCTTGGGGCAGCCGCGCCTCGACCCCCCAGGGCTGGCCGCGCCGCCAGCCCATGCGCGACAGATACGCCGCCGCCGAGGCCAGCGCGTCGGTGGGATCGTCGGCCCAGATGTCGCGCCGCCCGTCGCCGGTGAAATCCACCGCGTAGTCGGCATAGGTGGTGGGGATGAACTGCGTATGCCCCATCGCGCCGGCCCAGCTGCCGACCAGCCGGTCCGGCGTGGTGTCGCCGTCCTGCAGGATGCGCAGCGCCGCGATCAGCTGGTTTTCGAACAGCCGCCCGCGCCGCCCGTCGAAGGCCAGCGTCGCGGTGGCCGAGATCACCGGGATGTCGCCGCGCCGCTGGCCGTAGCGGCTTTCGACGCCCCAGATGGCGGTGACGACCTCGGGCTCCACGCCGAAGCGCGCGTCGATCCGGTCCAGCAGCGCGCGGTGGCGCGACAGCGCCGCGCGGCCTTCGGAGATGCGCGTGTCGTTGGCGACAAGCGCGAGATACTCCTCGAGCGTGCGGGCGAATTCGGCCTGGGTGCGGTCGCGCTCGATCACGCCGGGCAGGAAGCCCGCATCCGCCAGCCCGCGCGAGAGCGTGGCGTCGGTGATGCCGCGGGCGCGCGCGCGCGGGCGGAACTCGGCCAGCCAGGCGTCGAAGGCGGGGTTGGCGACGGGGCGCATCTGCGGGTCCTCCGGGCGGCGGCGCGTGGCGGGGCCGGCGATGCCGCCGCCCATGCAGGCGCCAAGCCCCAGGGCAAGCGCGCCCGCGCAGAGCGCGCGGCGGGTGTGGTCGGGTGCGGTCATGCTGCTCGGATGCCCCGTTCGGTGCGGTGGTCGTTGCCGCGCAGGATACCCGATCCGCCGCCCGGAACAAGCGCCGCGCGCAGCCCTCAGCGCGAGATCGCCGGCAGGTCCGCCACCCGCATCGCCGCCATCGCCGCGCGCAGCGCCGCGCGGCGCGGCACCGGCAGGCGCGGGGGCGGGCGACGCATCAGCGCAGGGAGGGTGTCGGCGCCACCGGCGACAAGTGTCGCCATGCGACGGCCTGTCTCGGAGCCCGCTGCAACCCCGTTGCCGTGCCATGCGAGCGCTGCGAACAGCCCTTCGGTCCCCGGCACGGGCCCGGCAAAGGGCGCAAGCGAGGCTGTGAGGCAGACCAGGCCGGACCAGCGGTGCTCGGTCTCGGCGGCGGCGAAGCCGGGGAACATGGCGTCGAATTCGGCGCGCGCGGTGCGGGCGAAGGCGGCCAGCGCCGCGGGATCGGCGGAGTGGCCGCCGCGCGCGCCGAACAGGAACCGCCCGCAGGGCAGCAGCCGGAAATAATGCAGCAGCCGGCGCGAATCGAAGGACATGGTGCGCGCGGTCCAGCCCTGCGCGCGCTGCTCCTCGGCGCTGAGCGGGCGGGTCACCAGGATGTTCGACAGCACCGGCAGGATACGCCCGGCAAGCCAGCCCGGCACGCGCTCGTCGGTGTAGCCGTTGGTCGCCACCAGCACGCGCGCGGCATCGAGCGTGCCGTGCGGCGTGGTGAGCCGCCAGCCGCCCGCTTGGGGCGCGAGCCGCGTGACGGGGCTGTCGCCGTGGCAGCGCACCCCGGCCGCCTGCGCCGCGCGCGCCAGCCCGAGGGTGTATTTCATCGGCTGGATCGGAAAGCCCAGGCGCTCGAGCACGCCGCCGTGGAAGGCGGGGCTGAACAGCCCGCGGTCGCGCAGCGCCTCGCGCGGCAGGATTTCGGCGTCGGGGTCCTCGGCGGCCTCGGCCTGCATCACCGCCCAGGCACGGGGGGAATGCGCCAGATGCAGCTCGCCATCCGGGCCGCGTTCGGCGTCGATGGCGTAGCGGCGCAGGTTGTCGTCGACGCGCGCCACTGCCGCGCGCTGGAAGGCGGCGAACGCGTCCGCGCCGGCGGGGCCCACGCGGCGGCGGATCGCGGCATCCGACAGTTTGGTGCTGCCCGCGCAGCAGAAGCCGCCATTGCGCCCCGACGCCCCCCACCCCGGCTGCGCGGCGTCCAGCAACGCCACATCGGCGTCATGCGCCTCGGCCAGCTCCAGCGCGGCGTTGAGCCCGGTGACGCCGGCGCCGATGATCGCCACCTCGGCGCGTGCGGCGCCCTGCAGGCGCGGCCAGGGCGCGAGCGGCGGCGTGGCGGCGCGCCACAGGCTGTCGGGCCATGTGGTGGTGTCGTAGGCCTGTGGTTCGTAGAGCCGCGACATGAGGTCCCTCGCAGATGGTTGCCAAGCCGGGGGGCGGTGGCCATAGTCCTGCGCGATACTTGGCGCGACGGCACCCCGGAGGCAAGGCAATGGCGCTGCAGGACGCGGAGCATCAGGTGGACACCGCGCTCGACCGCCCCGCGCGGCGCGGGCTGGCGTTCGAGAACACCTTCGGCGGCGTGATCAGCTTCCTGCGGCGGAGTTATTCGAAGGATCTGGCGGGCGTCGATCTGGCGGTGACGGGAGTGTGCTTCGATCAGGCGGTGACCAACCGCGCCGGGGCGCGCTTCGGGCCGCGCGCGATCCGCGAGGCCTCGACCCTGCAGGCGGCGGACCCGCCCTATGGCTGGGGCGCCAACCCGCTGGAAACGCACCGGATCGTGGATTACGGCGATCTGGCCTTCGATTATGCCCGCGTGCAGGACTTCCCCGCCGCGCTGGAGGCGCATGTCGCCACGATCCTGCGCGCGGGTGCGGGCAGTCTGGTGCTGGGGGGCGATCACTCGATCACGCTGCCGATCCTGCGCGCCCATGCGGCGGCGTTCGGGCCGATGGCGGTGATCCAGTTCGACGCGCATTCCGACCTGTGGCCCGATGACGACATGGAGCGGATCGACCACGGCACGATGATGTACAAGGCCGTGAAGCTTGGCGTTGTGGACCCGGCGCGGTCGGTGCAGATCGGCATCCGCACCGAATGTCCCGATTATCTGGGGGTCAACGTGATCGACACGTTCGAAGCCCACCGCATCGGCCCCGAGGCGGTGGCCGCGAAGGTCCGCGCCATCGTCGGCGACGCGCCGTGCTACATCAGTTTCGACATCGACGCGCTGGACCCGGCCTATGCGCCGGGCACGGGCACACCCGTGTGGCACGGGCTGAGCCCGAACATCGTCGCGGTGGTGCTGCGCGCGCTGCGCGGCATCGACATGAAGGGCGCCGATGTGGTCGAGGTCGCGCCCCCCTACGACCCCACGGGTGCCACGGCGGTTGCCGCGGCGCATGTGGCGACCGATCTGTTGTGTCTGTATTGCGGCTGCCGGGGAGCGCGCGAATGATCAAGGTGATTGCCATCGCCGCAGCGGCCGTGCTGCTGGGCGTCGTGGCCTACATCCGGCTGGCCCCGCACGACCCCGCGCGCTGGCATGAGGACCCGACGCTGGTGGCGCGCCCGTCGACGCCGAATTACCACCTGATCCGGCTGGTGGGTGGCGACGCCATCGCGCCGGTGTTCGACGCCACGCCCGCGGCGCTCGCGCAGGCGCTCGACGACGTCGCGCGCGACGACGGGGCCGAGTTGATCGCGGGCTCGGTCGAGGACGGGCGCATGACCTATGTCACCCGCACGCGCTGGATGGGGTATCCGGACTATACCTCGGTCAAGGTCACGGAGGTGGGCGAGGGCGCGAGCTTCGCAGCCTTCGCCCGCGCGCGCTTCGGTCAGTCGGATCTGGGGGTGAACCGCGCTCGGCTGGAGCGCTGGACCGCCGCGCTGAAGGCGCGGTTCTGAGCGATCACGCTGAAGGCGCGGTTCTGAGCGATCACGCTGAAGGCGCGGTTCCCAGCCGTCCCGCCCGGCACCCCGAAGGCGATCCAGCGGCGCGCGCGTGCCGCGCGCAAGACCTCTGGCACTTCGTGCCGCGGGCGCTGGTTGCAGCGGTGCGCGGTGGATGCGGCGGGGTGGCGGTGGCGGTGGCGGTGGCGGGCGCGGTCAGCTGACGCGGAATTCGCGCAGCAGGAAATCGGGCACGTGGTCGCCCATGCCGACCACGGCGCCGCGGCGGTCATCGCCCTTGCCGCGCCCGCCGCCGCCGCGCTTGCGGGCGGGCGTGTCGGCCTTCGCCGGCGCGGCTGCCTCGGTGGGCTGCGGCGGCGCGGCCGTTGCTGCGGGCTGCTGCGCGGCGTCGGGCACGGCGGGGGCCGGTGTCGATGCCTCGGGCTGCGGGGCGGGGGCCGGTTTGGCGGACCGCTTCCGGCTGCGGGCGGGTTTCGGGGGGCTCGCCGCTTCCGGCGCTTCGGCGGCGTCCTCGGCCGGGCCGGGGGGCGCTTGCAGCGGGTTCGCGCCCCGCGGCAGCGGCTTCTGGATCAGCGTCTCGATCGCGGCGAGTTGCTTGTCCTCGGCCGGCGTGGCCAGCGTGATCGCCTTGCCGTCTCGGCCCGCGCGCCCGGTGCGGCCGATGCGGTGGACGTAATCCTCGGGGTGGCCGGGGACGTCGAAGTTGAACACATGGCTCACCGCCGGCACGTCGAGCCCGCGCGCGGCCACATCCGAGGCGATCAGGAATTTCAGCTCGCCCGCGCGGAACGAATCGAGCGTGCGCGTGCGCAGCGACTGGTCCAGATCGCCGTGGATCGGCGCTGCGTCGAGCCGTTCCTTCTTGAGCGCCTTGGCGAGGATATCCACGTCCACCTTGCGGTTGCAGAAGATGATGGCGTTGGTCAGCCGCTCGCCCTCGGCTTCGATCAGGGTGCGCAGGAGCTTGCGCTTCTCGCTCGCCGCGCGGTCGCGGCGCGAGGGTTTGAGTTCCACCAGCACCTGTTCGATGGTCTCGGACGCGGTGGCCTGGCGCGCGACCTCGACCCGCGCGGGGGCCTGCAGGAAGGTGTTGGTCAGCCGCTCGATCTCGGGCGGCATGGTGGCCGAGTAGAAGAAGGTCTGGCGCGTGAAGGGGGTCAGCTTGAAGATGCGCTCGATGTCCGGGATGAAGCCCATGTCGAGCATGCGGTCGGCCTCGTCGACCACCATGACCTCGACCCCCGTCAGCAGCAGCTTGCCGCGTTCGAAATGGTCCAGCAGCCGCCCCGGCGTGGCGATCAGCACGTCGACGCCGCGGTCGATCAGCTTGTCCTGTTCGCCGAACGCCACGCCGCCGATCAGCAGCGCCTTGGTCAGCCGCGTGTATTTCGCGTAGATGTCGAAATTCTCGGCCACCTGCGCGGCAAGTTCGCGCGTGGGCGCCAGCACGAGGCTGCGCGGCATGCGTGCGCGCGCCCGGCCGCGGCTGAGCCGGGTGATCATGGGCAGCGTGAAGCTTGCCGTCTTGCCGGTGCCGGTCTGGGCGATTCCCAGTACGTCGCGCCCTTCGAGCGCGTGCGGGATCGCCTGTTCCTGGATGGGGGTGGGGCGTTCGTAGCCGGCTTCGGCCACGGCCTTGAGGACCCTCGGGTCCAGCGCGAGTTCATTGAATGTGGTCATCTGCGTCCAAGATCTGCGGCGCCGGGCCGCATCATGTCATGGGACGCATGCCTTTCGCGTCCCGGCGTCGGTCGGCGCGCGGCCGGGCATCACTGGAAGCGTGGAGTGCCCGATCACCTTGCGCAGCGCAGGAGATATCCGAGAAAGCGCCGCGGGTCAAATCGCTGTTGCGTGCGCAGTGGCCGCGGCGCAGCGCAGCGCAGCGGCACGCCCCAGCGCTGTCAGGAGCATTGCGCGGACGTGGCGGGCGCGTTAAGGTTTCATTAACGCATCAGGACCGGACAAGATGGTGACGTCGCAGCGCAGAATTGCAGCACCCGTCGCGGTGGCCGCCGCGCACGGCGTCACCCATGACCTTGCGCGTGACCTTGCGGGGTGTGCATGATGACCGCTCAGCCGCGCATGACGCCCGATGCCGGGCCTCGGCTGATCGGCGCGCCGGACCCGGCGCCCACCTGGGTCCCGGCGCCGTCGCAGTTCGACAACATCGCCGCCCTGATCAAGTCGGTGATGCGGGTGTCGTCGGTGTCGGTGTCCTTCGACGTGACCGACCTGGTGCGCACCTCGGGCGTGCAGAGCGGGTTCATCGGGGTCCCGCTGGTGCGCAACAACCAGGTCGTGGGGTCGCTGCGCGTGCTCGATTCGGCGTCGCGTCGCTTCACGGTGCGCGAGCGTGCGCAGCTGGAAGCCTTCGCCACCGTGATCATGGACCAGTTCGAACTGTGGCAGCAGGCCAGCCGCGATCTGCTGACCGGCGCCATGAGCCGGCGCGCCTTCGTCAACGACCTGGCCAAGGCGATCGCCGCCTTTCACCGCACGGGAGACCCCTGCACGCTGATCCTGTTCGATCTGGATCGGTTCAAGGCGGTGAACGACACGCATGGCCACTCTGCGGGCGACGCGGTGCTGCGTGCGGTGGCCGACACGGTCGCGGACGCATTGCGCGCCTATGACTGTTTCGGCCGGCTGGGCGGCGAGGAATTCGCCATCCTGCTGGGCGAACCGCTGGCGGATGCGCTCGAGGTCGCCGAACGCGTCCGCGCGGCGATCGAGCGCGCGGCGGTGCCGGGCTATCCGCAGCTGCGGGTGACATCGAGTTTCGGCGTGGTCAGCTGCTCGGCGCTGACCCCCAGCGCGCCCCAGATGCTCGAGGCCGCCGACGCGAAACTCTACGCCTCGAAACAGGCGGGCCGCAACCGCGTGATGTGGGTCGAGGACGCGCCGGAAGCGGCGCAGGTCCCGCGCTGAGCTCGACACCTGCGCGGCACGGATCGCCCCGGTTTCTGTGAACTGTGAACGATTTGGGCTTTGATTGACCGGCGATACTTCATACATACGCACAGTGTTCCGCAGCAGCAGGGCGTGACCCTCGCCTTGCAGGGAGAGAAGCATGCTCAACAATATCGGCCCCGCGGGGCTCATCGTCATCGCCGTCGTCGTGCTCGTGCTGTTCGGGCGTGGCAAGATCAGCTCGCTCATGGGCGAGGTCGGCAAGGGCATCACCGCCTTCAAGAAGGGCGTGAAGGAAAACACCGACGAGATCGAGAAACAGACCGACGAGGTCTCGGATGCCGCGCGTGATGTGACGCCGAGCGACGAGAAGGACAAGGTCTGATCGCGGCACACGCCCGCGGGCGGCGCCGCGCCGGGGAGCGCGCGGATGTTTGATATCGGCTGGACCGAGCTTCTGGTGATCGGCGTGATCGCGCTGATCGTGGTCGGCCCGAAGGACCTGCCAAAGATGTTCCGCACGCTGGGGCAGATGACCGCCAAGGCGCGCAACATGGCGCGCGAGTTCCAGCGCGCGATGGACGAGGCCGCCGACGACAGCGGCGTCAAGGACATGGCGCGCGACCTGCGCAAGGCGACCTCGGCCAAGGACATGGGGCTGGATGACATCGACGGGTCACGTGCCACGCCGCGCAAGCCCGGCGCCGGCCGGACGTCGCGCGCGGGCAACGGCGCAGGCATGGGGGCAAGCAAGGGCGCAGGCAAGGGCAAGGCCTCGGCAAGGGCCGCCGCGGCGGACGCCGAAGGCGACACGCCCGATGACGAGGCGGCCGATGACGAGGCGGCCGAAGCCGCCGCGGACGCCGAGCTGGACACCGTCACGCGCGAGATGGACCGTCTGCGCGCCGAGCGCGAGGCTGCGGCGGCGGCACAGCGGGACGGCGCCCGGTCCCCCGCCACGAAGAACCCGGCGCAGGACCCCGCCGCGCCCCCGGCAACCGCTGACAGCAAGACCCGCGAGACATGAAGGCAGATGACGAGATCGAGGATCAGGGCGCGCCGCTGATCGAACACCTGGCCGAGCTGCGCTCGCGGATCATGCGATCGATCCTCGCCTTTCTGGTGGCGATGGTGATCTGCTTCACCATCTGGAACCCGATCTTCAACTTCCTGACGCAGCCGCTCTGCGCCTCGCTCGAAGCGCGCGGGCAGGAGTGCAACCTGATCCTGATCAAGCTGCAGGAAGGGTTCTTCGTGGCGATCCGGATCTCGATGCTGGGCGGGTTCGTGCTGGCGTTTCCGATCATCGCCGGCCAGATGTGGCGCTTCGTGGCGCCGGGGCTCTACCGCTCGGAAAAGGATGCATTCCTGCCGTTCCTGCTGGCCTCGCCGGTGATGTTCTTTCTGGGCGCGGCCTTCGCGTTCTACATCGTCACGCCGCTTGCGTTCAATTTCTTCCTGAACTTCCAGCAGGTCGGCGGTATGATGCTGGACCCGGACACCGCCGGCGACGCGGCGCCGCTGGCGCAGGCGGGGGTGACGTTCCAGGGCTCGGTGAACGAGTATCTGAGCCTGACCACGCGCTTCATCGTCGCCTTCGGGCTGTGCTTTCAGCTGCCGGTGCTGCTGACGCTGATGGGCAAGGCCGGGCTGGTGTCGGTCGACGGGCTGAAATCGGGGCGCAAATGGGCGGTCGTGGGGATCCTGACGATGGCGGCGCTGGTCACCCCGCCCGACGTGATCACCCAGCTGATCCTGTTCACCGTGGTCTACGGGCTCTATGAGTTGTCGATCCTGCTGGTGGGCCGGGTGGAGCGCAAGCGCAACGCCGATCTGCGCGCGCAGGGTCTGCTGGATGAGGACGAGGCCGGCGCATGACCGCGCCCGACGCACTGACGCTGCGCCGCATCGCCGAGGCGCTCGAGCGGCTCGCTCCGCCACCCGGCCCGGCCCCGGACCTGTCGTCGGCCGAGGCGTTCGTGTGGCACACCGCGCCCGACCGGCTGGAGCCCGTAGCGCAGGTCAACCGCGTCGCGCTGGAGCTGCTGGTGGGGATCGCGCGCGCGCGCGACACGCTGCTGGCCAACACGGTGCAGTTCGCCCGCGGATTGCCCGCCAACAACGCGTTGCTTTGGGGCGCGCGGGGGATGGGGAAGTCCTCGCTCGTGAAGGCGGTGCACGCGGCGGCGCTCGAGCGCGTGCCGGGCGCGGCGCTGAAGCTGGTCGAGATCCAGCGCGAGGATCTGCCCTCGATCGGGCGGCTTCTGGGGCATCTGCGCGGCGCGCCCGCGCGCTTCGTGCTGTTCTGCGACGATCTGTCGTTCAGCCATGACGACCAGCATTACAAGTCGCTCAAGGCGGTGCTGGACGGCGGGGTCGAGGGCCGACCGGAGAATGTCGTGCTCTACGCCACGTCGAACCGACGTCACCTGATGCCGCGCGACATGATCGAGAACGAACGCTCGGGCGCGATCAACCCGTCCGAGGCGGTCGAGGAGAAGGTGTCGCTGTCGGACCGTTTCGGGCTGTGGCTGGGGTTTCACCCCTGCGATCAGGATGACTTCCTGGAGATGATCCGCGGCTACTGCGCGGCCTTCGGGGTCGAGGTGCCCGAGGACAGGCTGCGCGCCGAGGCGATCGAATGGCAGGCCACGCGCGGCAGCCGCTCGGGCCGGGTGGCCTGGCAGTTCTTCACCGATCTTGCAGGGCGCCACGGGGTGCGTCTGGAGCCCGCGCCCGCGGGCTGATCGCCGTGCACCCGCGCCTTGCACCCCGCGCCACGGGTCTGCCCCACCCACCCACCCGCGCAGCCCCGCGACGCGGGGTGCAAGGCGCGGTCCGGCGTTGCCGCTCCCCGGCGGCTTCCTTCGAGGCGGCGGGCGGTGGGTGGTGTCAGCCCGGTTCGCGCGGTGCCCGATCCGGCGCGGCCTTGCGCGAGGGGGCGCGTGCCGGCCGCACGCTCGACGGCATCGACGATGGCAATGCGATGCGCGCCACCTGTTCGGCGATGGGCGGCACCGCGAGCGGGTGCGAGGTGTCGGCGTAATGCGCCGGATCCTGCAGCGGTTTCCAGTCACCCTGGTGGTAGATTTCCAGCGCCGGGAAGCGCGCCTTGTAGGCCATCTTCGGGCTGCCCGGCACCCAGTATCCCAGATAGACATAGGGCAGGTTGACGCTGCGCGCGAGCTCGATGTGGTCAAGGATCATGTAGGTGCCGAGGCTGTCGCGCGCGCGGTCCGGGTCGAAGAACGAATAGACCAGGCTCAGCCCGTCATCGAGCACATCGGTCAGGCACACCGCCGCCAGCTCACGCGCACCCGGAGTGTCGGCCACCGGCGCGGTGTATTCGATCACGCGCGAGCGCACGGGCGTTTCCTCGATCATCGCGGCGAATTCGAAGACGTCCATGTCGGCCATCCCGCCATCGGCGTGACGGCTGTCGAGGTAGCGGCGAAACAGCGCGAACTGCGCCTCGGTGGCCCAGGCGCTGGTTGCCTCGCGGCGCAGGGCGGCGTTGCGCCTGAGGATCCGGCGCTGCGACCGGCGCGGCTGGAAATCGGCGACCCGGATGCGCGCCGACAGGCAGGCCGCGCAATCGGTGCACGATGGCCGGTAGAGCACGTTCTGCGAGCGCCGGAACCCCTGCTTGGACAGGGCGTCGTTCATCGCCTCGGCCTGATCGCCCTGCAGGGCCGTGAACAGCTTGCGCTCCATCTGCCCCTCCAGATACGGGCAGGGTTGCGGCGCGGTCACATAGAACTGCGGTGCGACGGGGAGGGTGTGGCGCATCGGACGGGGTGCTCGTGGCTGGTTGCCCATGAAAGGTAACAAGCGTCGGGGGGATCGCCAAGACCGGTTTTCGGAGTGTGGCGCGGGGCGCGTGCCCGCGGCCGGGGGTGTGAGGCCTCGGGCGCACGCGGGCGGGGGCTCAGTCCTCGAACCACCACAGCTCGGGCTGGAAGCCCAGCCAGTCGCCGTAGATCGGGATCGTTTCGGGGAAGCGCAACCGGCGGTCATGCGCCAGCCGCGAGACCTGCGCGAACCACAGCGGCACCACGTAGCGGTCGGTGGTCAGCACCCGGTCGAGCGCGCGCGCCGCGGCGACGAACTCCTCCTGCTCGGTCGAGGTGAGCAGCGCCTCGATCATGGCGTCGATGGCGGGGTTGCGCGCGCCCATCAGGTTGCGCGTGCCGGGCTGGTCGGCGGCGCTGGAGCCCCAGTAGAGCCATTGCTCGTTGCCCGGGCTGAGCGAGAGCGAGCGCACCATGTGGGTCATGTCGAAGTCATACTCCTGCAGCCGCGCGGTGTATTGCGCGCTGTCGACGGTGGTGATGGTCACATCGGCGCCGAGCCGGCGCAGGGCTTCGGCGTAGATGTCCATGATCGCGCGCATCTCGGACGCGCCCTGGCGCAGCAGCATCGAGAAGCGGAACGGCTCGCCGTCGGCGTTGCGCAGCCGGCCGGCGTCGTCGGGCTCCCAGCCGGCCTCGGCCAGCAGGTTGGCGGCGGCGCGCATGTTGGCACGGTTGGCCGACGAGCCGTCCGACACCGGCAGCGCGTAGCTCTCGAGCGCGCCGGGCAGCAGGTGCTCGGCGAAGGGGGCGAGCAACGCGCGCACGCGGCCCTCGGCCGGGCCGTCGCGCATGCCCAGCACCGAGTTCGAGAAGAACGAGGCGATGCGCGGGTCGGCGCCGCCGGTGATGATCTCGCTGACATGTTCGAAGTTGAAGGCGTGGATCAGCGCGTCGCGCACCCGCCAGTCGGCGAACAGGTCGCGGCGGGTGTTGAACACCAGCCCGGTCATCCCCGACGGCCGCTGGTGCGGGATTTCGGACAGCACCACCTCGCCCGACTGGACGCGGGCGAAGTCGAAGCTGTCGGCCCAGCGCGCGGCGTTGCCCTCGCGCCAGGACATGATCTCGCCCGACCGGAACTGCTCGAACACCACGCCCGAATCGCCGAAATACTCGTAGCGGACCTCGTCGAAATTGTGCTGGCCCTGGTAGAAGTTCAGATCGGCGCCCCACCAGTTGGGGTTGCGCGTGAAGGCGATCGAGCGGCCGGTGTCGACCGGGCCGACCACGTAAGGCCCGGAGCCGATGATCGGGGTCATCGAGGATTCGGTGAAATCGCGGCCCTCGAACTGCGCCTTCTGCAGGATCGGGCGCAGCCCGAGGATCAGCGGCAACTCGCGGTCGACCTCGGTGAAGGTGAAGCGGACCGAGCGCGGGCCGGTGGCCTCCATGCTGGCGATCTTGGACCAGGCGGCGTGAAACACCGGCGAGCCGTCGGTGCCCAGCGTCTCCATCGACCACATCACGTCCTCGACCGTGACCGGGCTGCCGTCCGAGAAGCGCGCTTCCTCGCGCAGGGTGAATTCGACGAAATCGCGCTCGGCGTTGGTGTCGACCGATTCGGCGAGCAGGCCATACATGGTGAAGGGTTCGTCGTAGCTGCGGCCCAGAAGCGACTCGAAGGTCAGCAGCCGCACCCCCCAGGGCGCGGTGCCGCGCAGAATGAACGGGTTGAGCGAATCGAAGCTGCCGACCTCGCCGAACACGATGCGCCCGCCCTGCGGCGCGTCGGGGTTCGCCTGCGGCAGATGCGCAAAATCTGGTGGCAGGGCGGGCTCGCCATACATAGCGATGCCATGCGCAGGCTCGGCCTGCGCAGCAGGCGCCACCGGAAGAACGAGCGCCCCGGCAAGGAGGGCGGCGGCGGCGATCGGGCGAAAGCAGGTCATGGCGCGGTGTCCTTCGATGCGCGGCAGGGCTTCGCCGACGCTACCGCGTGTGTCCCGGGGTTTCAAACTTTTAGCTTGGACTGCGCGGGGAATCCCGTTATATCGAGGGCACTGCTCGATAGGTTTCTTGCCTGTATGAAACCTGCCTCAACGACTTGCGCCCGCCTTGTGCGGGCGCTTTTTTTGTGCGCAGCGTCCGGTCCGGGGTGGCGGTCCGCCGGCCAGGGGATGCTCTTGGGGCTGCGTGATCGCGCGCGACCGAAACCGCACGCCCTGTTGCCCACCGCGCAGGGGGGGCGCTCGCGCCCCCCGACCACCCCCGTGCCGGGGCTGGTCTCCCCCCTGAGGATATTTCGGTCAGGATGAAGGGGCGTCGCGGGACCATGGCGCGTCGCGGGATGCAGGGGCGGCGCGGGCTCAGGCAGGGCGTGCCGGGTCAGCCCGGGGCGCCGCCGGTCGGGTGGCTGCCATGCGCGCCGCGCTCGCGGTAGGGCGTGGTGCTGTAATGCGCGCGATAGCATTTCGAGAAATGCGACGGTGAGGTGAAGCCCGATGCCAGCGCCACGTTGATCACGCTCATGTCGGTCTGCATCAGCAGGTTGCGCGCGCGCGCCAGCCGCAATTCCATGTAGTAGCGTTTCGGGCTGCGGTTGAGATAGCGGCGAAACAGCCGTTCGAGCTGGCGCGTGGACATGCCGACCTCGGCGGCCAGGTCGGCGGGGCTGATCGGGTCTTCGATATGGGTTTCCATGATCTCGATCACGCGACCGAGCTTGGGGTGGCGCACGCCGATTCGGGTGGGGATCGACAGGCGCTGCGTGTCGCGGTTGGTGCGGATTGCGGTGTAGATCAGCTGATCGGCGACGGTGTTGGCAAGATCGCGACCGTGATGGTCGGCGATCACCGTCAGCATCAGATCGAGCGAGGCCGTGCCGCCGGCGCAGGTCATCCGGTTGCCGTCGATCGCGAACACCGATTTGGTCAGCTGCACCTGGGGGAATTCCTCGGCGAAGGCGTCGTGGTTTTCCCAGTGGATGGTGGCGTTGCGATCATCGAGCAGCCCTGCGCGCGCCAGTGCATGCGCACCGGTGCAGATGCCGCCGATCGCGACGCCGTGGCGCGCGCAGCGGCGCAGCCAGTTGACCAGCGCGGGCGTGGTGGCGCGCTGCACCTCGACCCCGCCGCAGACCAGGATGGTGCTGTCGTGATCGACCTCGCCCAGCGCATGATCGAGCGCGAAGCGCGACCCGTTCGAGCAGGTCACCGTGCCATCCGCCGCGGGCTGGCCGCTCAGCCTCCAGCGATAGAGGTCGCGGCCGGCGGCGCGGTTGGCAAGGCGCAGCGGCTCGATCGCCGAGGCGAAGGCCAGCAGCGAGAACCGGTCGAGCAGGACGAACACGAATTCCCGCGCGTGCTCGCCGTGTCCGGTGTCGGGACGCTCGGCGGTCGTTCTGCGCGATGCGACAGGGCTCATGCGGGGCCTCGGGGTCAGGACATGATCAGGCAAAAGCAGGATTCCGCGCCCGGATCAAGCGCTTCGGGCGCGCGTCGTGCGGGGCTCGGCATCGGCCCGCCGGTGGCGCTGCGGGCTTGTCTCGGGCGCGCCGGGGCGCTAGGCACGAGCGGCGCACCGTGCGGCACCCCCTCTGGAGAGACGCCATGCCCGATGATCTGATCAATTCCTTCATGACCGGCCCCGACGAGCAGGGCCGTTTCGGCATCTTCGGCGGGCGTTTCGTGTCCGAGACGCTGATGCCGCTGATCCTGGAGTTGCAGGCCGAATACGAGCGCGCGCGCGTCGACCCGGCCTTCGAGGCGCAGATGCAGGATCTGTGGACGCATTACGTGGGCCGGCCCAGTCCGCTCTATTTCGCCGAGCGGTTGACCGAGGATCTGGGCGGCGCGAAGATCTACCTCAAGCGCGACGAGTTGAATCACACCGGCGCGCACAAGATCAACAACGTGCTGGGCCAGATCCTGCTGGCGCGGCGCATGGGCAAGACCCGGATCATCGCCGAGACCGGGGCCGGGCAGCACGGCGTCGCCACCGCCACCGTCTGCGCGCGCTTCGGGCTGCAATGCGTGGTCTACATGGGCGCGCATGATGTCGAGCGGCAGAAGCCCAACGTGTTCCGGATGCGCCTTCTGGGGGCCGAGGTGGTGCCCGTGACCTCGGGGCGGGGCACCCTGAAGGACGCGATGAACGATGCGCTGCGCGACTGGGTGACCAATGTGCGCGACACGTTCTACTGCATCGGCACCGTGGCGGGGCCGCACCCCTATCCGGCGATGGTGCGCGATTTCCAGGCCATCATCGGGCGCGAGACCCGCGCGCAGATGATGGAGCGCGAGGGGCGGCTGCCCGATTCGCTGGTGGCCTGCATCGGCGGCGGGTCGAACGCGATGGGGCTGTTTCATCCGTTTCTCGATGAGCGCTCGGTGCGGATCATCGGGGTCGAGGCCGGCGGGCGCGGGGTCGACGACCGCATGGAGCACTGCGCGAGCCTGACCGGCGGGCGGCCCGGTGTCCTGCACGGCAACCGCACCTATCTGCTGCAGGACGAGGACGGCCAGATCCTGGAGGGGCATTCGATCAGCGCGGGGCTGGATTACCCCGGCATCGGTCCCGAACATGCCTGGCTGCACGAGACCGGGCGCGCCGAATATGTCTGGATCACCGATTCCGAGGCGCTGGCCGCGTTCCAGCGCTGCTGCGCGCTTGAAGGGATCATCCCCGCGCTGGAGCCTGCGCACGCGCTGGCGCATGTGATGAAGATCGCACCCGACCTGCCCAGCGATCACCTGCTGGTGATGAACATGTGCGGGCGCGGCGACAAGGACATCTTCACCGTGGCGCAGCATCTGGGCTTCGACATGGGCGGCTGAGCGCCGCTGATTCGGGCTGTGGCGGCGGAGGCGGACATGCTAGGGCAGGGCATGTCGTTGTGGACCCGCATTTCGAGCGCGCTGTCGGCGCTGGCGCAGGGCGAGGGCCTGAGCCACGTGTTCGACCTGCTGCGCACACCGCCCGAGCGCAGCGTGGCCTTCGCCATCGCCGTGATCGCGCTGGGTGCGAAGATGGCCAAGGCCGACGGGCTGGTGAAACGCTCCGAGGTCACCGCCTTCCGCGAGGTCTTCGCCATCCCCCCCGAGGAAGAAGCCAACGCCGCGCGCGTCTTCAACCTCGCCCGGCAGGACGTGGCGGGCTTCGACGTCTACGCGCGCAAGATCGCGGCGATGTTTCCGCCCGGCGACCCGGTGCTGGCGGACCTGATGGAGGGGCTGTTCCACATCGCCATGGCCGACGGGCATCTGCACCCCGACGAGGATGCGTTCCTGCACGAGGTCGCGGCGATCTTCGGGCTGAGCGCGCGTGCGCTGCGCTGCCTGCGCGCGCGCTTCGTGGGTGATGAGGCGCCGGACCCCTATGCGGTGCTCGACGTTGCCGCCGATGCGCCGATCGACGCGATTCGCGCGGCCTGGCGCCAGGCCGTGCGCGACACGCATCCCGACCGGCTCGCCGCGCGCGGTGTCCCGACCGAAGCCGTGAAGCTCGCCGAGCGCCGGCTTTCGGACATCAACCGCGCCTGGGACGAGATCCGCCGCGACCGCGCGGCATGAGCGCGCCGACGCTTCGGCTGGCGGCCTACAACGTCGCCTGGTTCGCTGCGCTGTTCGACGATGCCGACCAGTTGCGCGCCGATGACGGTCCTTCGGGGCGGCACGGGGTGGCGCGGGCGGCGCAGCTTGACGGGCTGGGGCGGGTCTTTGCGGCGCTGGACGCCGATGCGGTGATGGTGATCGAGGCGCCGGAACAGGGGCGCGGGCGGTCCTGCATCGCCGCGCTGGAGCGGTTCGCGGCCCATTACGGCCTGCGCCAGCGGCGCGCGGTGATGGGCTACGCCAGCGACAGCCAGCAGGAAATCGCGGTGCTGCATGATCCCGACCGCATCACGCTGATCCACGATCCCGCGCCGGGCAGCGCCACGGCCCCGCGTTTTGACGCCAGCTACGGCTACCACGACCCGGTGACCGACGCGCCCGCGCGGGTCCGCTTCGCCCGCCCGCCGCTGGAACTGTTGTGCGAGACCGCTGCCGGTTCGGTGTTCCGCATGATCGGCGTGCACACCAAGTCCAAGGCCCCCGCCGGCGCGCGCGGCCCCGAGGACCTGGCGCGCATGGGGCTGGAGAACCGGCGCAAGCAATACGGGCAGTGCCTGTGGCTGCGCGCCAGGATCGACGCGCATCTGGCCGCGCAGGAGCCGCTGGTCGTGCTGGGCGACTTCAACGACGGCCCCGAGCTTGATGATTATGAACATCTTTTCCCGGTTTCGGGGGTGGAGCTGGTGCTGGGCTGGTCGCAGCCGGCCGAGCTGCAGCTCTATGACCGGCACGCGCGCATGGGGCTGAGCAAGCACCTTGCCGGCGCGCCGGCCTCGGCGCGGTTCCGGTTGCCCGACGGGCAATATATCTCGGCGCTGCTGGACTACATCATGGTCTCGCCCGATCTGCGGTCGCGGGCGCGGCGCTGGCGGGTGTGGAACCCGTTTGACGACCCCGCCTGTTACGGCGACCCCGCGCTCTGCGCGGCGCTGCTGGCCGCGTCGGACCATTTCCCGGTGACGGTGGACCTTGCGCTGTAGCCGCGTCGCGCGGCGCGGGGTCGCAGCATCTTGCGCCCCTGCGCGCATTTCTGTAAGCGCGACGGCGGGACACCCCTCCCCAACGAGGGGCGAATATCTGGAAGGATACCATGACCGACGTCACCAAACCGGCAACGCGGCCGGACAATCCGCGCTTTTCTTCGGGCCCCTGCGCCAAGATCCCCGAATTTACGCTCGATCTGCTGTCGGACGCGGCGCTGGGGCGCTCGCACCGCGCTGCCGTGGGCAAGGCGAAGCTGAAGGCCGCGATCGACCGCACGCGCGAGATCCTGCGCATCCCCGACGACTACCGCATCGGCATCGTGCCCGCATCGGACACCGGCGCGGTGGAAATGGCGATGTGGTCGCTGCTGGGCGCGCGCAAGACCACCATGGTCGCGTGGGAGAGCTTCGGCGCGGGCTGGGTGACCGATGCGGTCAAGCAGCTGAACCTCGATGCCGACGTGCGCACCGCCGACTATGGTGAGATCGTCGACATGGCCGCGATCGACTACGACACCGACGTCGTGTTCACCTGGAACGGCACCACCAGCGGCGTGCGGATGCCGCATGGCGACATGATCCCCGACGACCGGGCCGGGCTGACCATCTGCGACGCGACCTCGGCTGCCTTCGCGATGGCGCTGCCCTGGGACAAGCTCGATGTGACGACGTTCTCGTGGCAGAAGGTGATGGGCGGCGAGGCGGCGCATGGCATGCTGATCCTGTCGCCGCGCGCGGTCGAGCGGCTGGAGAACCACACGCCGCCCTGGCCGCTGCCGAAGATCTTTCGCCTCACCAAGGGCGGCAAGCTGATCGAGGGCATTTTCCGCGGCGAGACGATCAACACCCCGTCGATGCTGGCGGTCGAGGATTACCTTGTGGCGCTTGACTGGGCGCAGCGGATCGGCGGGCTGGACGCGCTGATCGCGCGCTGCGACGCCAACGCCGCCGTGATCGCGCGGTTCTGTGCGGCGCGCGACTGGATCGCAAATCTGGCGGTGGACCCGGCGACGGCCTCGAGCACCAGCGTGTGCCTGAAGTTCACCGACCCCGGCATCGCCGACGGCGCAGGCTTCGCCAAGGCCGTCGCCAAACGGCTGGAGGGCGAGGGCGTGGCGCTTGATGTCGGCGCCTATCGCGACGCGCCCCCGGGACTGCGCATCTGGTGCGGCGCGACGGTCGAGACCGCCGATCTGGACGCGCTCATGCCCTGGATCGACTGGGCGTATCACGCCGAACGCGCCGCGCTCGACGCCGCCGCCTGAAACATCCCGGCGGCGTCCGCGCCGCCTCTTTCCCCGATCTTTCAAGGAGCCACACGAATGGCACCCAAGGTACTCGTGTCCGACAAGTTGTCGGAAACCGCCGTTCAGATCTTCCGCGACCGCGGCATCGACGTGACCTTCGACCCCGCGCTGGGCAAGGACAAGGACAGGCTGGCCGAGGTGATCGACCAGTATGACGGCCTCGCGATCCGCTCGGCCACCAAGGTGACGGCCAAGCTGCTGGAGCGCGCGGGCCGGCTGAAGGTGGTCGGCCGCGCCGGGATCGGCGTTGACAACGTCGATATCCCCGCCGCCTCGCGCAAGGGCGTGATCGTGATGAACACGCCGTTCGGAAACTCGGTCACCACCGCCGAGCACGCCATCGCGCTGATGATGGCCGTGGCGCGGCAGATCCCCGCCGCCGATGCCTCGACCCAGGCCGGCAAGTGGGAGAAATCGCGCTTCATGGGCAGCGAGCTGACCTCCAAGACGCTGGGGGTGATCGGCGCGGGCAATATCGGCTCGATCGTGTGCGACCGCGCGCTGGGGCTGCGGATGAAGGTGATCGCCTACGACCCGTTCCTGAGCGAGGAGCGCGCGCGCAAGATCGGCGTGACCAAGGTCGAGCTTGACGAGCTGCTGGCGCGCGCCGATTTCATCACGCTGCACGTGCCGCTGACCGACAAGACGCGCAACATCCTGTCGGCCGAGAACCTTGCCAAGACCAGGAAGGGCGTGCGCATCGTCAACTGCGCCCGCGGCGGGCTGGTGGACGAGGCCGCGCTGGCCGAGGCGATCCGCGCGGGTCACGTGGCAGGCGCGGGCTTCGACGTGTTCGCCGAGGAGCCCGCCACCGACAGCCCGCTCTTCGGTCTCGACAATGTGGTCTGCACCCCGCATCTGGGCGCGTCGACCACCGAGGCGCAGGAGAACGTCGCCCTGCAGGTGGCCGAACAGATGTCCGATTACCTGCTGTCGGGCGCCGTGCAGAACGCGCTCAACATGCCCTCGGTCACCGCCGAGGAGGCCGCGGTCATGGCGCCGTGGCTGAAGCTGGCGGGGCATCTGGGCTCGTTTGCGGGCCAGCTCACCGACGAGCCGATCAAGGCGGTCAACATCCTCTATGACGGGGCGGTGGCGCAGATGAACCTCGATGCGCTGAACTGCGCGGTGATCGCGGGGATCATGAAAACCTCGAACCCCGAGGTGAACATGGTCTCGGCGCCGCTGGTGGCGCAGGAACGCGGCGTGCAGCTGTCGACCACCACGCAGGGCAAATCGGGGGTGTTCGACGCCTATATCAAGCTGACCGTGGTGACCGCCGACCGCGAACGCTCGATCGCGGGGACGGTGTTTTCCGACGGCAAGCCGCGCTTCATCCAGATCAAGGGCATCACCATCGACGCCGAGGTCGGCCAGCACATGCTCTATACCACCAATGACGATGTGCCCGGCATCATCGGGGCGCTGGGCCAGACGATGGGCGGAAGCGGGGTGAACATCGCCAACTTCACGCTGGGTCGCTCGGCGCAGGGGGCCGATGCGATCGCGCTGCTGTATCTGGACGCGCAGCCGCCCGCCGATGTGCTGGACAAGCTGCACGCGACAGGGCTGTTCCGGCAGGTGCGTCCGCTGGAATTCGACATGGCCTGAGGGTCGCGCTGCCCCCGGCCTGCGCCGGGGGCGGCCTTGCAAGGAGCGGGTGCATGCGCAGCTACGCCATCGGCGACATCCACGGGCATCTGGACCTGCTGCACGCCGCGCATGCGCGGATCGAGGCCGACCGCGCCCGCACCGGCGACCACGACGCGCCGGTGATCCATCTCGGCGACCTGGTGGATCGCGGCCCGGACTGCGCGGGCGTGGTGGCGCATCTGCGCGAGGGGATCGCGGCGGGCGCGCCCTGGGTGGTGCTCAAGGGCAACCATGACCGGATGTTCCAGAGCTTTCTGGACGATCCGCACACCCCCGACCCCGGCCTGCGGCGCGAACTGAGCTATCTGCACCCGGCCATCGGCGGGGCGGCGACGCTGCAAAGCTACGGGGTCGCGCACCCCGCCGACCGCCCCGTGGCGCGGGTTCATGCCGATGCGCTGGCGGCCGTGCCCGCCGCCGACCGCGCCTTCATCGCCGACCGCCCGCTGTGGCACCGGCGGGGCGAGGTGCTGTTCGTCCATGCCGGGATCCGCCCCGGCGTGCCGCTCGAGGCGCAGGTCGAGACCGATCTGGTCTGGATTCGCACGCCGTTCCTGGATGACCCGCGCGACCACGGCTTTCTGGTGGTCCACGGGCACACCGCGATCCATGCGCCGGCGCATCACGGCAACCGGGTCAACATCGACACCCGCGCCGCCTATGGCGGGCCGCTGACCGCCGTGGTGATCGAAGGGCGCACGGTGTCGGTGCTGACCGACAACGGCCGCGTGCCGCTGCGCCCCGGCGATGGCGTGAGCGACGACTGAGCAACCACGACTGAGCAACCACGACTGAGCAACCACGACTGAGCAACCACGACTGAGCAACCGCGCGCGCCAGCGCGCAGCGCCCCCGAGGCGTGCAGCGTGGGTGGGTGGGCGCGGCTCGGGGGCGCTTTGCGGTGGCCGCTTTCGCACCGGCCCGGGTGCGCCTGCTCCGCCCCCCGCACGGTCGTCGCGCCCACCCACCCACCCGTCGCGCGCCGACCGCGCGGGGGGCGGAGCAGGCGGATCAGAAGCTGCCCGACACGCCGATGCGCGCTTCGCCCGTGACGCTGACGCCGGGTTGCGGAGCAGGGTCGGGCGCGCGCGGGGGGCTTTCGGCGCCGCAGGCGCTGACGAGCGTGAGGGCCAGCGTCACCAGGGCGACTCTGCGGAGTGGGGTGCTGGACATGGTCGGCATTCCTTCTGCTGTCGGGGTCAGCCCAGCTCCGCGCGCCAGCGCGCGGCCTCGGCGCGCACATTGTCGGGTGCGGTGCCGCCCGTGCTGATGCGGCTGGCGACCGAATTGTGCACGCCGAGGACATCGAACACCGCTGCGGTGATGCCGGGATGGACCGCCTGCATGGTCTCGAGCGGCAGGTCGGGCAGGTCGCAGCCGCGGGCCTCGGCCTCGGCCACCAGCGCGCCGGTGATGTGGTGCGCCTCGCGAAACGGCAGGCCGAGTTCCCGCACCAGCCAGTCGGCCAGGTCGGTGGCGGTCGAAAAGCCGCTCGCGGCGGCGGTCTCGAGCGCCGCCGGGGCGGCGCGCAGGTCGCGCACCATCGCGGCCATCACCTCGAGCGACAGGTTCAGTGTGTCGGCGGCGTCGAAGACCTGTTCCTTGTCTTCCTGCATGTCCTTGGAATAGGTCAGCGCCAGCCCCTTCATCACCGTCATCAGCGCGATATTGGCGCCCAGGATGCGACCGACCTTGGCGCGCAGCAGCTCGGCCGCGTCGGGGTTGCGTTTCTGCGGCATGATGCTGGAGCCGGTGGAGAACCCGTCCGACAGCCGCACGAAGCGGAACTGCGCCGAGGACCAGATCACCAGCTCCTCGGCGAAGCGGCTCAGATGCAGCGCGCAGATCGACGCGGCAGCCAGGTATTCCAGCGCGAAATCGCGGTCCGACACCGAATCGAGGCTGTTCGCCGTGGGCCGGTCGAACCCCAGCGCGCGGGCGGTCATCGCGCGGTCGATGGGAAACGACGTGCCCGCCAGCGCCGCCGCGCCCAGGGGGCACTCGTTCATCCGCGCGCGGGCATCGCGGAACCGGCCGCGGTCGCGCGACAGCATTTCCACATAGGCCAGCATGTGGTGGCCCCATGTCACGGGCTGCGCGGTCTGCAGATGCGTGAACCCCGGCATCACCCACTCGGCACCGGCTTCGGCCTGCGCGACGAAGGCGCCCATCAGCGCCGTGATCCCGTCGATGGCCGCGTCGCATTGCTCGCGCACCCAGAGCCGGAAATCCACCGCCACCTGGTCATTGCGCGACCGCGCGGTGTGCAGCCGGCCGGCGGCGGGGCCGATGATCTCGGCCAGGCGCGATTCGACGTTCATGTGGATGTCCTCGAGCGCGGTCGAGAATGCGAATCCCCCCGCCTCGATCTCGGACAGGATCTGCGCAAGCCCCGCGTCGATGGCGCGCGCATCGTCTTCGGTGATGATGGCGCAGGCCGCCAGCATGGCGGCATGCGCGCGCGAGCCTGCGATATCCTGCCGCGCAAGCCGCTTGTCGAAGCCGATCGAGGCATTGATCGCTTCCATCATCGCATCGGGTCCGCGGCCGAAACGCCCGCCCCACATCGCATTTGCACCGGCCTTGGCCATGCGCGCCCTCCCGTATCTGCCCTGTGCCACGCTATACGCGCCGGGGAAGATCGGCGCAATTCAATGTAGATTTCGCGATCCGGGCCGGCCTGGGGCGGTGCGCTTAACCGACATTTAATCCATCGCGTTCAGGGTCGGGTCAGGTCATGGAGGATTGCGATGTCGAGGGAATTTCCGGACACGGCCACCGAACCCGGGCTGGAGTCACCGTTCAGCGCGGCCGAGGCCGAAACCCGGCGCGAAACGATCGCAATGGTGCGCAACGCGCTGGACAACCGCCGCGCCATGCTGGCCTTCCAGCCGGTGGTCCAGGCGCGCATGCCCAAGCGCGCGGCCTTCTACGAAGGCTTCATGCGGCTTCTGGATGCCAATGGCCGCGTGATCCCTGCGGCCGATTTCATGGCCGCCATCGAAACCCATGAACTCGGTCGCCGGCTCGATTGCCTGGCGCTGGAGTTGGGGCTGGCACAGCTGGCGCGCGAACCGGGGCTGCGCCTGTCGGTGAACATGTCGGCGCGCTCGATCGGCTATCCGGGCTGGCTGACCGCGCTGCAGCGCGGGCTGCGCGGCGACCCGTCCATCGGCGAGCGGCTGATCCTCGAGATCACCGAATCCTCGGCGATGCTGATGCCCGATCTGGTGTCCGTGTTCATGCTCGACATGCAGGAACGCGGCATCTGCTTCGCGCTTGATGATTTCGGGTCGGGTTACACCGCGTTTCGTTACCTCAAGGAGTTCTACTTCGATATCGTCAAGATCGACGGTCAGTTCATCCAGGAAATTCATTCCAACCCCGACAACCAGATCCTCGCGCAGGCGCTGGTGTCGATTGCGCGGCATTTCGACATGTTCACCGTCGCCGAGAATGTCGAGACGGCGGAGGACGCGCGCTATCTTGTCGACATCGGGGTGGACTGCCTGCAGGGCTACTACTTCGGCGCGCCGTCGGCCACGCCGCCATGGCGCCTGCCGCTGGAGCGCAAATCGGCCGGCTGAGCCGGCCGCGATGCGCCTTGGCGGGTGCGCTTTCGTTCCGCGGCGCTGCGCCTGTGAACGCGCGTCGCCCTCGAACAGCGTCATTCATCCGCGCCGGTGTGGCGCCGTTCGAAGCGACGGAAACGTCGGGTGTCGCGCGTTCGGAGCGCCCGGTTGCGCGGCAGGCCGGTCGCTCAGCTGCGCATCGGATCGGCGGGATAGGTGCCCAGCACCCGGATCATGGAGGTGAAGTAATCCAGCTCTTCCATCGCGAGGCGCACATTGGGGTCGTCGGGGTGGCCCTCGATCTCGGCGAAGAACTGCGTCGCGGTGAACGATCCGCCGACCATGTAGCTTTCCAGCTTGGTCATGTTCACGCCGTTGGTCGCAAACCCCCCCATCGCCTTGTAGAGCGCGGCGGGGATGTTTCGGACGCGAAACACGAAGGCGGTGACCATCTGCCCCTCGCCGCGCCGCGTCATGTCGGCCTCGCGGCTCATGATCACGAAGCGCGTGGTGTTGGTGGACTGGTCCTCGATGTGCCGCGCCAGAACCTCGAGGCCGTAGATCTCGGCGGCGAGTTCCGAGGCGAGCGCGGCCTGCGCAGGCTCGCCCGCCTCGGCAACCGCGCGCGCGGAACCGGCGGTGTCGGCGCCGGTGATGCGGCGGATGCCGTGGCGGCGCAGGAAGTCGCGGCACTGACCCAGCAGCATGGTGTGGCTCATCGCGCTGCGCACCTGCTCCAGCCGCGTGCCGGGCAGCGCCAGCAGGTTGATGTGCACGCGCACGAACGCCTCGCCCACGATGTGCAGCCCCGATTCAGGCAGCAGGTGGTGGATGTCGGCCACACGCCCGAAGGTCGAATTCTCGACCGGCAGCATGGCCAGATCGACCTCGCCCGCGCGGGTCAGGTCGATCGCGTCCTCGAAGGTGCGGCAGGGCACGGCCTGCAGATCGGGGCGGGCAAGCCGGCAGGCTTCGTGCGAATAGGCGCCGGGTTCGCCCTGGAACGCGATGCGCTGGGTCATCAGGGGCCTCCGCTTGGGGTCAAAATCGACAGACGGGCGTTTGGTCGCGCTAACTACGCCTTGAAACTGTTGAGTGGAAGCGGATAAATACCGCGGTATACGCGCACAGCGAGGGGTTGCGACATGTTCGACACGATGGTCATCACCAAGGCCGTGGCCGCGTTCTGCGGGGCGCTTCTGGTGTTCTTGCTGACCGTGTGGGCGGCCGATGTGCTGTTCCAGCCGCGCAATCACGCGGCCGCGCCGGCCTTCGTGATCGACACCGGCGAAGACGTGGCCGATGCCGAGCCCGAAGAAGAGCTGACCTTCGACGAGGCGTTCGAGATCGCCGATATCGACGCCGGCGGGCGTCTGTGGAGCGAGTGCCGCGCCTGTCACGCCATGGAGCCCGACCGCCACGGCGTCGGCCCGTCGTTGCACGGTGTGGTCGGGCGTGACATCGGCGCGATCGACGGGTTCCGCTATTCGGGCGCGCTGGACCAGGCGGGAGAGGTCTGGACGCCCGAAATCCTCTCGGCGTTTCTGGAAAATCCGAACGACGTGACGCCGGGCACGTCGATGAGCTATCGCGGCATGCCCGATGTGCGCAACCGTGCCAACCTGATCGCGTGGATCGAGGCCGAGAGCCAGTAAGTAACCGATCCACCAGACCGTGCTGCGGGCCGCCCGGATCATGGGCGGCCCGCTTCCGTTTCGCCGCGCTGCCATCAAAACTGCTTGTGTCGCTGACAGAAATCGAATGCACCCATCGACAGGGCTGGCTTTAGGCTAAATACTCCACGAAAAGCCCCGGATGGCCCAGCATGGAGGACCCCTCGATGACGCACCCCCGCTCACCGAAAGCAGAGGTCATCGCGCCCGAAGCGCATGTCGCCGCCCGGTCGCCCTCCCGGTCGCCCTCCCGGTCGCCC